>TARA_R110002073_G_scaffold333469_1_pt1 | contig 12392 bp, 8 predicted proteins | sample TARA_R110002073 | Tara Oceans TARA_R110002073 (sample SAMEA4397174) | marine metagenome | biome: Polar Biome; feature: [DCM] deep chlorophyll maximum layer (ENVO:01000326); material: water (ENVO:00002006), including particulate matter (ENVO:01000060) such as... | depth 40 m
AAAAACCAGTGAAATTCAATGCGCAACTTTCGTGCCGAACAGTATTGTACCTGACCTGCTTTCGACATCGATTTGTCGATGGACTTCATTGATGATGTCGGATTCGATCTCTGGCGACCACACGGTGGGCAACCCGTAGTACACCATCGCTCCGCCCCCTTCGTAGCCGCCTTCGGCAAGGACCCGTCGTGAGGGAACGTAAGCCATCACGTCGTTGGCGTAACCGGCCACCCATGTTCGAGTTCCAGCCAATTCGCTTTTGAGCCGAATGGCATAATCGACTACCACTTCGCCGCCGAGCGTTACCAGTTGTAGATCGTTGCCAATCGACCAGGCACTGACGGGATACGGATACGTTTGACTGAGCGGGACACCGCCATCGATTTGCTCGAGTAGCATTTGCGCCCGCGCTACCTCGTAGCGATTTTCCGACTTCGAGTTCAACTCGATTTCCTCACGCGTTGGCAGCGTATCCAACGCCAGATCGATCTCTGCGTACTTCGTCTGCAGCGGTCCCTCGACGGGGTGCATTAGCGATGTCATCAAGACTGAATCCACGGCGGTTGCCAATCGTTGACCGTAATGCCGTGCCAACGTTACGGTTCTGCGCGGCAGCGGATTTTGGTCTGCGCCGCAACCCGCAAAAAACAAGGCAACGCAGCCGGGATGTTTATTTTCGAGTTCGATTTGAGCGTATCCTGGATAGTCTCCCGACCATTGATAGCCGCTCAGAGTCGTCGCGTGGCATGCGTATCCGAACAGGACGGCGGTCAGGTTTTCGTCGGCGTCGTGAACGGCGAGCACCGGAACGTCATGGTCGCTGGGGCCTTGCAGTTTGCCTTCGCTTCGCAGCTGGGGAACCGCCGCCGACGGGTTTTCGCGGCGATTGACCGCGAACGTCGCCGTACCGCTGCCCCACGTCAACTCACTCGGTGCAAGTTTGCCGATCGCATCGCCCACCATGGCAACGACTTGCTGCTGAAACGTTGCGACCCAGCGATCGACGGCTTGTTGCTGAGATTCTGCGAACAGCAGGTAGTGCAGCGGCGCAAGATTGTGCCCGACAACGGGACCACTGTGGGTGTGCGATGTGCAAATAACGATCTGCTCACGTTGCAAGCCGTAATGCTCTTTCAGTGCATCACAAATGGCCAGCGACAGCGTGCGATCGATGCCGACGAGATCCAGCGTCAGGACCAACCCTCGGTTTCCGATATGGTCCTCCAGCACGAGTGCTTTCGCCCATAGCTCGGTCAGTTTGCCGTCGGCCGGTTGAGTGCGCGAGGCATAACCGGCCATCCACATCGGCTCCTCCGGCGTGATCGCGACCTTAGCCGCACCCGCTTTCCAAGCGGATTCCGCACCCTGTGCCACTGTCGTAAACAACAGGAATATCGTCGTTGCAATCAATCGACTTCGGTTCATTGGTTCATTCCAACTAGGATCGAGTCGTTCGGCATCGCTCAAATTAAATAGACAAGTCGCAGCAGTTCGTGGCTGCGGCGACTCACTCTCGCTCGATGAGCTTCTTCATGTCGTCGGTGATGGGCATGACTTCGAAATCTTTGAAGAACATTTCGCAGTCGGTACCACCGTGCATTTGCAGGCCGAGCTTTCCCGTCTTCTCGCTCGCTTCGTCGACGATATCTGACGTGCAAAATCCGTTGAGCGTTTGGACCAGTCGGTCGCCGTAGGCGGCGGTACAGGTCGTGTTCCATTGGTCGTCCTTGTTGCGGACCTTTTCGACGAACTCGTCGTTCGTGACGACCCAGCCGCGGCCGGGAATCGTCTTGCCGTCGACGATTCCGGCGGTGTGCCAAAGCGCAGAGTCCTTGCCGTTGTTGGCGATTTCGTTTTGGAATCCGCGTAGCACCCAGGGAGCGCTGGTTTCTTCGGCGCGGAAATACAGCGCGCTGTTGCCACCGTGCATCCGGTACGTGACGCGAGCAATGAAGTCATCGTAGTTCTTGTTAGAAATGACCAACCCATCCTTGCCTTGACTCTTGGAGTGGACGCCATGCAGAACGCCCTCGTCGGTGAACGACCATTCTTCGGGCAGAACGAACTTGGCATCGGCAAGTTTGTAGTTGCCATCGTCGCCCTTGACGAAGAACGACTCCCACTTGCTCTCGCCTAGATCCTTGACGCGAATGTTCTTCCAAGCGACGGAGCCCGATTTTCCAGAGTGGACCTGCAGTCCGATAAAGCCCTTCATTGAGAAGCTGTCGAACATATCGACAACCAGATTGCCGTTCAGCCAAGTCTTGATGGACGGTCCGACGCACTGAATTTCCAAGTCATTCCACTCACCTTCCTTACAGCTTGCTTGAGCCGCATCGAGACGATCCTGAGGGGTGTGGGCATCGAGCCAAATGATGCCGAACTTGTGGCCGCGACGTCCTTCGTCATAGATGCGACCGGTTGCGTCGCCGCCGGGACGGATTTCGTACTGATAGCCGTACACTCGCTCGCTATCGCCCTCGGGACGGGCGGCGGAACGGAACTGGACGCCGGAGTTCCCCGCTTCGATGAATTTATACTGCAGCTTCAGAATGAAGTTGCCAAATTCTTTTTCAGAACACAAGAAGGTATTGCCAGGCGTATTCGGCATACACTTCCCAACGATCGAGCCATCCTCGACTTTGTACTCCGCGGACCCACCGCGTTTAACCCAGCCGGCCAGGTCGTTGCCGTTGAACAGGGAGGTAAATCCATCCTCGACGTCCGCTGCGGACGCCGTCAGAACGCAGGGCATCAAAAGCGCGATCATCATCGCAGCTACAAAAACTTTTCTCATCGTTGTTTCTCTCGGAAGGGGGGGGATTGTGGGTGGGGATGCGCCAGGCGATCAATATCCTAGACCGCTGCAGCACGTCGCATTGCTAAGTGACGCATTTAGTTGTAGCGGAAGTCGTCAAGACTTTCGTGTCACGGGATGACCGAAACTACCTCTGCATTAGAGTCGACGTCTCCCGCGATCCATCGTTCTGATCGCGGAGCAATCAGCGACTATTGTATCGGACGATACTTACTTTAGCAGCCACTCGCTAGCCGCGGCTTGCTGTTGCGCTGCCTCGCCGGTGAACGTTACCAGTGCATTGGCCTCGGAAGCGGCGTGATACGCGGTGGTGATCGTTGCCGGCGTTTGACTTTCTCCGGCGAGCCACAACGGGCGTGGAGCATGAAGTGCGATCAGACCGGGTAGATCGAGATACTTGGCTCCACCCGGCAAGAACATCGGGTCGCGATAATCCAAGACTTGGCCAAAACGAAACCCTCGTGTATCGATCGCGATGCGGTCGACGACATCTCCGGCAATCCCACCAGCCACTGCGGCGATGGGGCCGCTGCGGTGCCATCCGGCAATCGCGACGTTTTTTAGCTCACGATTCGGGAAAGGGTCCGAGTTCGCGTGACGAAGAAAACGGACGATGCTAAGCACATCGTGGGTGCGTTGGGCGAATAACGCGTGATTGTATCCGAAGGTGTAACCGGCGAATTCGCGGGGATTTTCAACGACGCGAGTCTGCTTCGCCGCTTCGCCATTTTGCAGGAACAGATCGGCGCCCAGCACGGTCGCGCCCGCTTGAACCAGCTTTTGCACGGCGGGGTTCACGCGGCCGTCTTCACTGTAAACGGCGGTCTTGCCAGAATCATCGATCCAGATCACGACGCGGCCACTGGGTTGCTTTGGACACAGCCAGACGACATTCACCTCTTCGCCGTGTGTCGTGTTCAGTAGCGTGCCGGTGTGTTGCACGTAGTCGCCACGGTCCTGCTTGTCGTCGAGTTCCCATGTCACGTCTCCTGCGTTGGCGTAGGTGCGGCCGATGATCACCTCAGCGGCCGGAAGGACGACGTTTTTCAAGCCTTCCGCTGTCGCCGCGGCTGCACTGAGTTGCTGCTCGGAGTCCTTGGTGAACCATGCCAGCAAGTTGCGTTCGAAATCGGGATCAGCAGCCTTGGGGGCGGGATGTTGGTCGTCCCAGACAGTGAGCTGCTCGGGCGGCAGCGGTTCGAAATCGTGCTCGATCACAGGAGCTTGGAAACCAAGCTTGAAATGTTTGTTCAAGAAGGTGTAAAAGGCGGATCGAGTGACCGCGTTGTAGTTGTGCGGAAAATGTTCGCCTCGCTTCAGAAAGACGTCATTCGGTTTGCCATACGCGGCGTAGAGTTGCTGCAACTCGGGAAAGCCCTTGGTAGCCAACTCCTTGGTCCAGTCGTCCGCAGTGTTCATCCCTTGCGGCCGCGGCGCAGCCAAGGCGGCGAATTCGACATTGCCAGTATTCACACGCAGCAGACTCGCGTTTTCGCACGTGCAGCCGCCCTGCATCGCAGTACTGACCATGACGACCGGAAATGACAGTTTGATGCGGTCATCGATCGCCGCCAAAATCATCGTCTGTGTACCGCCGCCGCTCGCGCCGGTGACGGCGACACGTTGCGGATCGACCTCCGGCAAACTGAGCAGAAAGTCGAGCCCACGTACGGCGTTGAGCGTTTGCAGTCCCATGACGTTCTGACAATGCGTCTCGGCTTGCGGACTGAACAGGCCCCAGTGCTTTGTCTTGTTCATCTCTGGCCGTTGTTTGGCAAATCCATGGACAAGCTCTCGCGAGAGCTGAATCGAATCCGAATCGCCGAGCATGTCCCACTGCCAAACCACGCAGCCCATCAAGGCCAATTGGCGACATTGCGATTGGTAAGTGCTGCGTCCGGCCCGCTCGAACCGCTCGGCGCCGTCGGCAATTAGGCTGCGCAACTTACTGTCGGACGTGATGTCCAAACGCGCATCCTTGTGATGGCCGTGCGCCAGCATGACTCCCGGCACTTTGCCCTGGATGTTTGTCGGGCGGTACAGATTACCCGTCACGAAAAAACCGGGGGCACTCTCGAAATAGACCTTCTCGACCGTGTACCCGTCATGTTGGATCTTGCCATGAACGACAGGATTGAGAGGTGTTTTGGTCGGCATCGGCCAGAGACCGGTCGCGACGAGAATTTGTCGCCGTACGTATTCCCTACGTGCCTCCCATTGCTTGAGCGATGCCGGCGGATGGAAGGGGAAGTAGCCATTCAGATCCTTGAGTGGCTGATGGCGGACGTCTTCGGCCGAAGACGTCACCGTGACGCACAGCAGAACGACGAGAGCGATCAAGTGTTTCATGGTTTGATTTTCCTTCGTTTCAATTTCGCACGTTACTTCGAGTGAATCGATTGCGATTCATAATGGTGAACGATTATCTGAAACTCTGTGCCAGTCGTGCTGGCGGAACAGTTGGGGACAAAGGTTCTACAGTATGCGACTTCGTCACCTGAAAAGTACGAAAGTCGACCTTAGGGCTGAGTGGTAAATGAATGTCGTAGTGGCTTGCTAAAGATCCTGCCCCCGGGACGTGTAGCCACGTCCATTACGGTAAAACCGACACCTATTTTACGGTCGACCCTTAGGCATTCGACTCACGGCGTTTCATTCAATCGGTCGCTAGTTGTCGGACCAAAGGGACTTGATTGCCTCGACCGTTTGATCCGTCAGAACCTGACCACCTTGCGGGCCGACCTTGTTGCTTTCGACAATGGCGCTGTATCCGCCGCCTCGCGCGGCCCGCTCGCTCGGTAGGTAGGAACCGGGGCCGGCCAGTTGAATGATGAAGGTTTGCAAGGCGGGGCTGCGGGCCTTGATCTGGATGCCATAGTCGGTGAACAACTCAAACGGGTTCGTGGCAATCGCGATGTCGCCCAAACGAATCGCGTGCAATTCCATTTGGTAAGGATTCAGCTCTCCGGCCTGTTGTTGTTCGTAACGATCGATGGCCGCTTGATGCCAGAGCATCCGTCGTTTCTGTTTTGGATCGGATGCCAGATCCGTGACTTTGGCCTGGAGGGCGAACGATTCTTCTCTCGTGACCATTCGTTCCGGCAGCTCAATTGACTGGACCGTATGCACAAGCGGTGCGTCGGCGTGCCTTTCTTTGCTCGCACCTTCATACGCTTCCTCCCAGGCGGCAACAACACGGCGAGCCAATTCATCCAGCCGCGTTAGCCCCCTTAGCTTTCGCATTCGTTCGTCCGCCCCTTTGCGATACATCAAGCGTGGTGACTGGTCGCCCGCCGCGCCGGTCCAACCCAGCACCAACAAGTCCTTGCCGTGTTTCACTCGCAGCGACTCGCGGATTTGGTGCCAGAAGTCGGCGTTGACGGCCGAACGACCTTCGACTTCCTGTGACGGGCAAGCAACATTGATTGCCGTCGCCAGCAATTTGTCCTCGCTATCCCAGAAACAGAGGACCTCGACGCCGTGATCTTCATAGCCTTCGATGCCGCGAAAATTCGACGAGCTTGTCTTGCCATACATTTGCGCCCGACCATCGGCATACACGCTGCGGCGATTCATGGCCACAACGGCGTATCCTAGTCCCCAGCCAACGCTGCCGGGCTTGCGATTTTGCCAGGCCGCGACCGAAGCATCAGCAACACGATCGGCAAGGAACTCGACGTACTCCTTCGGCTGAATGATTCCTTCCTCAGGCAATTGATAAGCGTCTTGACGCATTACCGGCGCGGTGTGCGTGTGGGTGGCGTTGAGGAACAGTTTTTCGACGTCGAAATCGGCAATTCGCTCCTTCACGCGATCGCGGACCATTTCGAGAATCCCTTCGCGAATCGCCACCAAATCGCATGAGACCATGATCGCTTGATCCAGCACATTGTCACCGTCACGCGATTCCAATGCCAACGCGGTTGCGGTGACTGGACTCTCCACCGTGCGAGCGATGCGGGTGTGCATCTGACCAGACAACGCGACCGGCTCGTCCGGTGTAATACTGACCGTCGCCCCGCCAATGTGTAACTCAGCAGCAGTTGCCGATAGTGCAGGCAAGATCAAAAGCACAAATGCGGCGGTTAGTGACTTGCACGCCAACCGGATCTGCGAAGACTTGCTCCGGCCTACGTTGGACTGTGACAGGTTCAAAGGCATGATGTTATCCCGATGACTTTTGGTGAGGATGCGAACGTCCGTAGCGACTCGTGGCTATCGAAGCTGCGACGCAGGAATGATTGGCAGGACGATGCGACTGGGCCGAGACGCGTCGTGGAAAATGGCTTGGGTGGCCACGCTGATTAAGCGATGGCAGGTTTGCGATTCGCCCGTGTTTGGGTTTTCATCAAAGCATGGGAAGCTCGAATCGGAAATGTCGACCCGAATTCGATTTCCCTTCCTTAAATCCCCTGCTTGAACACGTTAGATGTCGGAAACAGCCTGATTGTACATGCATAAGCCTCGCCGTGTGTCATCAATACAACGTAATTACTCCTCGTGCGAGAAGCCGTCGATGCACTTGTTGACGAATCTATAGATATGATCGAGTCCGCGTGCAGCATGCGTTTGAGTGCGTGAATGAGTGTGCCGACATCCCACTTTCCGTAAATTTCGCTTTGTAGGCAACCGTTTTCAGCACGGCCGAGCTTTGTGTTTGTGGTCGTATGTTTTGTTCAGTATTCTATTCGCTAGTAAAAATACGCGGCCAAGCCGCTCTCCGCTGAACGAATGATCCCGAATGTCTACAGCAACCAACAGTCACGTCGATCAGCCTGTTGCTTGGTATCGGCGGATCGGCCCGGGACTTATCACGGCGTGTGTGGTAATCGGTCCAGGCAGCATCATGACCAGTTCCACTGTGGGGGCGAACAAAGGTTACGCGATGCTTTGGGTTGTTGTGGTTTCGGTCGTGTTCATGCTTGTCTACATGACGATGTCAGCCAAACTGGGCGCGGTCTCAAGCGTTTCACCTGGCGATTTAATTCGCCGCAAAGCAGGTCGACCGCTGGCGATCCTGTTGGGCTGTATCGTGTTCATCATTGCTGCGGCGTTTCAGTCCGGCAATAACATTGGTGTCGCTGCCGCGTTTGAAGCCTTCGTCGACTCTAAGCCATTGGTCGCTGCGTTGGTGGTCGCGTTCAACGTAATCGCCATCATGTTTTTGTTCCTGTTCAAGAACCTGTACCGCGTGATGGAACGGTTGATGATGTTTTTCGTCGCCATGATGCTGATCAGTTTTGCCGTCAATCTGTTTACGCTCAAGCCCGATCCGGTGGCGATGGCGAAGGGGTTTGTGCCTGCTGCGGGCACGATCGACATCGCGCTGCTGGGATTGATCGGAACGACGTTTGTGATCTCCGGTGCTTTCTATCAAGCGTATCTTGTTCAACAAAAAGGCTGGGACGAGCGGCAAGTACGAAGCGGCATTGTCGATGCGCGAGTGGGAGCGGTCATCATGGCGCTGATCACGATCATGTTGATGTCGACCGCAGCAGCGGGTCTTTACACGGGTTCGCCGGTCACGTTGGCGGATCCTGTCGCGGTAGCCGAGGCGCTCGAGCCTACATTCGGACAGAGTGGAAAGGTCATTTTCTGTGTGGGAATCTTCTGTGCTGCCTATTCGTCTTTCTTGATCAACTCGATGACGGGCGGCTTCATCGTCTCGGACGGTTTCGGCTTGGGCAGCGGTGCGCAAGATCGTTGGCCTCGCATTATGACCACGCTCGGATTGCTGGCGGGAATGGTCGTGGCTCTCGCTGCCCTGGTTCTGGACTTCGACCGTACACCGACGATCATTGCGGCCCAAGCGGTCACGGTCGTCGGAGCACCGTTGGTGGCGGGCGTATTGTTGTGGTTGGCCAGCAGTAAAGATGTGATGGGGAAGCACGTCAACAGCCCGGTGACGAAAGTGTTTGCCGGAGTCGGGCTTGTCATCCTGCTAGCGATGGCCGCCAACACCGCATTCGTAACGCTCCCGGGAAAGATTCAGCAGTACCGTGAAACGCGGTCAGAAACATCTTCGCCAAGCAAAACAAGGCCAGCCCCCGCCCCAGTCCCTGTCACCTCGTCAAAGCAAAGCTAGCTGTGTTGATGATCAGAACGCTGACCGGTCACGATATCCCTTTTGCACTTGCACTGTGTCGCAAGGCCGGGTGGAATCAACTGCAAGCAGACTGGTTGCGGCTCTTTGCATACGAACCCGACAGTTGTTTCGTCGCGGAACTCGACGAGCAGATTGTCGGGACCGTTACGACGACTCGATACGGAACCGACTTGGCGTGGATTGGAATGATGCTGGTCGATGACCGTTATCGCAGGCGTGGAATTGCAACCTCGCTGATGAATGCTAGTTTGAGTTATCTGCGTGACATCGGCGTCGGTTGCATCAAACTCGACGCGACTCCCGAGGGACAGCTGGTCTACGAGCGACTTGGATTTCAGCCAGAAGGTTCGTTTCATCGCTGGTCGCGTAACGGCGAAACATCGCCGCGATTGAGTCCATCACGGCCGTCTGAGCAACTGGTGAAGTCTCATTTGCAGCTTGATCAAACCGCATTTGCCACGGACCGTTCCGCATGGCTGATGCGACTTGCCCGTTCACTCGGTTTCGAGCCCGTCCGCGACCTGACTCGTATGCGAATCGGATCCATGCCGACTTCGCCAGAAACGAAATTCCAGTTTGCACTCTCCGACCCTGGTACCGGATAGTCGCTTTTTAAAATCTCCTCCCTACCCCGAGCTTCATTGATGCATCGCGTTTCAATACTGACTCCACTGTTAATCGGCATTGTTGTCGTCCAGGCCAGCTACGCCTTGTTGGCGACTGAATTGTCTGCGTCTGAATTGCCTGCGACAGCGAAGCGAGACGGGGTCAAGCCACGCAATATTGTCTTTATTTTGACCGATGACCATCGTTATGATGCGATGGGATTTATGGGACATCCATTCCTAGAGACGCCCAATCTCGATTCATTGGCATCGGGTGGAGTCCACTTCAAGAATGCGTTTGTCACCACATCGTTGTGCTCACCTTCGCGCGCCTCGATATTGACGGGCTTGTACACGCATAAGCATCGTGTGATCGATAATAACCGTGCCGTGCCCTATGGAACTATTTTCTTTCCTCAGTACTTGCAGCGTGCAGGATACGCCACTGCATTCGTTGGAAAATGGCACATGGGTAGCCATTCGGATGAACCTCGTCCTGGTTTTGATCATTGGGTTTCGTTTCGTGGACAGGGCCACTACCTGCCGCCGAATCCAAACTACACCCTCAACGTCGATGGCGAACGTGTCAAGCAAAAGGGATACATTACGGATGAACTGACCGATTACGCTGTCGATTGGTTGGGAGATCAGCAGCACAGCGACAAGCCATTCTTCTTGTATCTATCGCACAAGGCTGTTCACGGGCACTATGTTCCGGCCCAACGTCATGTTCAGCGCTACGAGAACAAGGACGTCAGTTTCTTGCCGCGCGGCGAAGGCATCACGGCTGAAAAGAATGCACCTCGTTGGGTTCGCGATCAAAAGAACTCATGGCACGGAATCGACTTCAGCTACCACAGCGACGTCGGGTTGGACGTTCTTTACCGACACTATTGTGAATTGGTTCTCTCGGTGGACGACAGCGTCGGTCGAGTACTTGATCAGTTGAAGAAGATGGGAATCCATGATGAGACTTTGGTTATTTACATGGGAGACAACGGATTCATGTGGGGCGAACACGGGCTGATTGATAAACGAGTCTCGTATGAAGAATCGATGCGAGTTCCGTTGATGATGCAGTGCCCCGATCTTTACGAAGGTGGCAAGGTTGTTGACAAGGTGATCGGAAATATTGATATCGGGCCCACCGTATTGCACGCAGCCGGATTGCAAACGCCCGACTACATCGACGGCCAAAGTTTCCTGGACCTGCCCAACATGCCCGAGGCGAATTGGCGTACTAATTTTCTTTACGTTTACTACTGGGAAAAGAACTATCCGCAAACGCCAACCCAGTTTGCTCTACGCGGAGATCGTTTCAAATACATCACCTATTACGGACTCTGGGATACCGACGAACTGTATGATCTGAGCAAGGATCCTGGTGAGGAAAACAACCTGCTTTATGATCCCGAGTACAAGTCCGTCGCGATCGAAATGGAGAATGAGTTGTACAAAATGTTAGGTGATGCAGGCGGGATGGATATCCCGATGAACCAGCCCCGTGGCAATTCGCAGAACAAGCGTTGGAATGATGTTGGTGGGAAGACCGCAGCGGCATTCCCCGCAGAGATCGTCGTTGATGAGCCTGTAAACCGGCAGGCCAAATAGTTTCACCCCGACGCAGACCCTGTCGGGTGTCGCACGCAGTATTCAGCTGACGTTAGCAACCTGAAAACAAGACGCCAATCCAAAGACGAAACAACGAAGACAAAACAACGATGACGAAATCCGTTAAAGTGTGTTTTTGGAAGCAGACGAAAGTTGCTCTCGGCTTTTTCGCCTCCATCCCTTTTTGAGGAATGCGATCGACAGGGCAAGACAAAGCGGCAGCGACAATGAAGGTCGATAGCCCAAGACTGAAGTACAGGTTAGCGGACTCGTATTACGGTGCCGGTGTCGCAGTATCCCAGCGTATTTTATAGAGTCGCTCGTCCGCCAGTTTCAATGGTACTGCATCGGTGAAACGAATTGTGTCGCTCCACCAATTCTCTGATGTGGCCTGATGAAACACGATACGACCGGACGCGGAGTTGCGATCAACCGACTTGATTTTCAATTGGTCGCCAAAGCCTTCAGCGACGTCGAAAGTGAGTTTGTCGCAGTCGAACATCAACACCTGCGTGTCGGTTGTCACGAACAGCTGTTTGCCGTCGTGTTTCGGCGACAGATCGTGCCCACCGTTGTTTGGCAGCGGCGTACGCGATTGTACTTTCCAGCGTTTTTGGGGTGTCGCTTCCGCATCGGCAACCAACGCCAGCAGCTCTTTCTCTCCGAGAGCCCAGAGGCATTCGCGATCGGGATCCCAAACGGTTCCGTGAGCGCCCAGCAGGGAAATGGCCTGCACGACAGAGGCAGGCTTTTGTTTTTCGTCGCGATCATAGAATTGCACCTGATCGCCGCCAAAGCTAGACGCAACGGCGAGCTGACGATCCGGCAACAAGCAGGCACTATGAGCATTCTTTGCCTCGGCCAAGAAATGGCATTCTTTCGTGGTGCGGTCGATCAGTGCCACTCCGCCACTCGATGACGTGATCAACAGCAAGTCGTCTTCGTAGGGCTTGCAATCATCGGTCGACCGAAATCGCGAGCGAAAGTTCGCGGGAATCGAAGGCGATTGCTCCGCACGCCAACTCCACTTCTTTACCTTCGGCATCTCGGGGGCGATAACAAAGACCTCTTCGGCACCGCAGCAAATTAGGTCATGTGGATCCGCCAACGCAGTCATCGGCATCAAGGCGAATGCGAAAATGAAAGTAGCAAAAGTGGCTCGGGTCATCGGCCAAGTCTTTTTTGGAAAGTTCATCAAAGGTCTCAATTTATGTTTAGGATCTTCGGATCAATAATTGGCGGGCGGTAGTGG
>TARA_R110002073_G_scaffold336489_1_pt1 | contig 12389 bp, 15 predicted proteins | sample TARA_R110002073 | Tara Oceans TARA_R110002073 (sample SAMEA4397174) | marine metagenome | biome: Polar Biome; feature: [DCM] deep chlorophyll maximum layer (ENVO:01000326); material: water (ENVO:00002006), including particulate matter (ENVO:01000060) such as... | depth 40 m
ATCAAATCCATATCCGATGGCTTCATCTACTTGTTCTTGAATAGTATCAGGAAGAGGTAAAATCCAAGCCTTTACCAAAATCCAAGGCACGAAAAACATTGAAACTACTGTTCCAACAAGCAATAACGTCCTTACAATCCATTTGGCTTTTTTATTTTTTATCATTTTTCTGTTTCAGTCTTCGCTTTTGTGTTTGGTTTTATAATTCAGGGTGCGTTTTCAAATTAGCCACAACGTGTTCGTGTATGATTTGTGCGACCTAGAATCCGCAGGATTTTCGGTTGTAGCAAATCAGCTGTTTAAAGATATAAATTTAAATTGAAGTAGGAGGTTAGCATTAATTATACACGTTGTTAGCCACAGTTTTTATAGATCGACCCATTTTTTAACATTGCTAGGTGGTCGTCTTTTCTTTTTCCTAGTAACGTATTCTCTTATTTTTTCTGCATCATCAGCGTTTGGTTGCAGGCGTAAATATTCCTCATAACATTCAAACATTCTGTCTGTCTCTTTATAGGTCAAACCTTCAGACCTCAAAAGAGCAGAATAACTTTTACCAATAAACCAATTTGCCGCAAAGTATTGTCCTCTATTTTCATCAAGTGAAGTCAGAGCTTTTTCAAATCTTTCTATTGCATTTCTTTCTAATCCTCCTTTAAAATTACCAATTCCACTATACCAGATAGCAGCAACATTAGTTGAATCGATTTTTAAAACGTTTTCTAGTGTTTCTTCGGCAGCTTTAAATTCCTTTTGTTCGATTAGAGTTAATCCAAGTTGGCATTGAAAAATTAAATTTTCGGGTTCAGCTTTTATTCCTGCTTCAAATGTATTTTTTGCCTTTTCAAATTCTCCGCTATTCAGATAAGAATTTCCTTTATCCAAGTAGTCCTCTTGAGCATGAGAGTAAAATGAAAGAGTCACAATAAATAATGCCGATAGTATTATTTTCATTTCGTTTTTTTAATTGTGGCTAACGTGTTTATATATGGCTTGTTGCGTGTTTAAGTAACTAATTTAGTAAATAAAAACTAACCAAGGAAATCCGCGAGGATTTTCATAAGTAAGCAAAAAACTAGCAATAAATTATATATGGTGTTAGCCAACGTTTTTTTCAGCAACAAGTCTTATTTTTTCTTTTGAAATTCGGTTTTCTATGTTTTTTTCTATTGATTCTCCAATATCAGTATTATCAGAATCAATTTCAGTTGTTTCTCTTTCGAAAGATTCAATTAATTCATTTTGATAATCTAAATCAATATTTTCCTCGGGTATTTCGGTTTTGAAATCTTCAAAATCAGGAAGCTCTTTAATAAAATCGTTAGTAAAAGTGCTTGCAATGTCCCATATTTGATTTTCCTCAAATCTTTTTGCATTTCTTTTGTAGTTAGATTCCAAATTTAAACGGTAAACCTCAAATTTATTTTTCTTTATATGCGATTTCCAGAAATCTTTTGAGCCAGGACTCGTATGATATTTATCTGATAATACTTTAAATTCAAATTCATACACCAATAGTTGAAATAAATATGTTAAATATCCTTGTTTAGGAAATTTCGAAAAAGTCCATATTATTTCAAAATATTCGATGTTATGATAGATTTGTTTTTCTCCGTGGATAAGAGATACTAAATCTCGTTGGTTTTTATCAATTAGTTTAAATGTTAATTTGTCTGTAGAAACTTTAATTTCTTCATACATTCTAGAACTAATTTTTTCAGGTTTGTAGTCGTCAAAAATTTTCCTTTCATATAATTTCTCTAAATAGTTATAATCTAAATCTTCAGGACTTTTTACTATTGGCATTTCAGTTATGAAGTTTCTCTAATGTTGGCTAACGTTGTTGTGTATGGTTAGTTGCGTGGTTAAGCACTTAATTTAGCAAATAAATCACAGATAGAATATTCCGCAGGAATGTTCGTAAGTCGGCAGTGACCAAGCAATTAATTATACACGTTGTTAGCAAACGTGGCGATTATTTATTCTTTCAAAAATTTAATAATATTCCCATTATCAAATTTTAATAGATATAATCCATTGGTAAAATTTCTTATATCAATTTGGTCGTTATTAGAAATAATACCTTTTTTAATCTCTACTCCTAATATATCAAATATTTTATATGATTTTTTTGAGTTTAAATTTGTTATCTGGATAAAATTTGATGATGGGTTAGGGTGTAATATTATAGTTTTATTAAAAAAAGAAGATTCAGTGGAAAGCGTATTTAAATCAAATTTAGAAATTTTACCATTAAAATTACTTCCCTGAGCAATGTAAAGGTTATTTTCTTTAAAGGCGAATGCTCTAGGACTACTCAATCCAGTTACAACATCAACGATCGTAGGTGCTGTTTCCGTAATATCGATTTTAGAAATTTTGTCTGAAGCTAGACTAAGCATATAAAGGTCATTTCCATTAAAAGCTAATGCCCTAACGATCAACCCAGTTATGACATCAATGGTTGTAGGTGTTGTTTCCGTAATATCGATTTTAGAAACTTTACTACCGGCTTGCTCAGCAATATAAAGGTAATTTCCATGAAAAGCCAATCCCATAGGAAGACTTAACCCAGATACAACCTCAACGATTGTGGGTGTTGTTTCCGTAATATCGATTTTAGAAATTTTACCTGCGGTAGACTCAGCAATATAAAGATCATTTCCATTAAAAGCTAATGCCATAGGAATGATCAACCCAGTTATGACATCAATGGCTGTAGGTGTTGTTTCCGTAATATCGATTTTAGAAACTTTGCCTTCGGACTGCTCAGCAATATAAAGATAATTTCCATTTAATGCTAATGCACTAGGTCTATTCAAACCTCCAAGAACGTTAGTCTCTGTGCTCGGGGTTTCTGTAATATCTACTTTAGAAATACTATTTTGATAGAACAAAGCAATATAAAGGTCATTTTCATTAAAAGATAATGCAAAAGGTTCAGCCCAAAGAGTTACAACATCAGTGGTAGTTTGCGCAATTGTTTTTTTCACTAAACAAAATAAAACTAAGGTAGTAAGTATAATGTGTGTGTGTTTCATTGAAATAGTTGTTAGTTCTTAAGTAAATATTTATTTATCCATAATGTTTGCTAACGGTTTTGGCTAAGCTTAGTGTAGGAGTTGATAAATCAGGGATTTATCGGACGAGCCACTTAGCTTAGACTTATTTTTAGTTTTTAACTTCGTCGGATTAAAACTAATCAAATAAGTTTAAGCGGACAAAGTAAAGAAGCCAAAAACATCGAGAAAACCGAAAACCCCACATTAAGTTTAGCCGGTGTTGTACAATGTTTATTTCCCTTGTTCATTCCATTCAGGTTTAAAATGATTAATTAATTCCAATTCTATTGTAGTTCTTAATGTGTCAGGATTGACAAGTATAGTTTTAAAGGTAATTATATTTTCTTGATTTAATTCTATTAAAACTTTATCCCATTTTGAAATTGTTCCATTTTGTTTCCCATTTTCATTTACCGAAAAAGATTTCCCAAATAGATGTTGGTCTAGCCTCGTTTTAATTCCGTGAGATTGTCTTTGTCCAATGTATTTTAAGTTGTTGTTGGAGAAAATAAAATAGATATTTCCAATAGCACTAAGTCTGTCTTCATTAGTTCTTTGTTTAATCTTAGCTTTTTCAAATTCTTTCAAAGCTTTTAATTTCATTAGCTCTATTTCTCTACTAAAATCCATATTTAATATATTCAGTGATTAAAAGGGTAATTACTTAATGTATTAAAATGTTCTTTCTCAATTTTAGCTTTCCAACTTGAATCTATAAAACTCATTAATTCAGTTTGTTTTTCAAAAATTATTTTTCTACAATCTTGATTTTCTATTCTGTTTTTCAGTTCATAATCACAGGCAATATTAAAAGTTATACTAGAAAAAATACAGTAGAATAGCTCGTATTTGTCATTAAATATTTTTCTATCGTATTCATTTCCTCTTTCAGAAATTACATAATGAAATAAGCCTAAATCATCTATTTCGATATTTGGAGTTCCATCACCAATTGAATATTTAAATGTTGGTAAAAGATGATTCGAAGCTTTAATTTTTTCAGCAATACTTTTTACTTCTATTTCGATTTTTGAAAGTTTCATTTAATATTGTACAACGGTTTGGTTATGATGTCGTTGTGGATTGGCAGTTTTGTTTGGATTTCATCCCGAGTGTGCCGACATCTGACCGCAAAGGTGCTGAGGCACTTTTTAAGCCAAACATAAACTGTGTAACTATTCCATTCAACATATTTTAAAGTTTAATATTGTTCATAATCTTCTATTTACCGCGAAACCACAATGCATTATAAGTGATGTTGCATCTATGTGGCTTTAAGTCATATATGGTTTTTGATCCAATCTATAATTGTATTCAAAATAGTGGGCTATTTCTTAAACTATTGAATGAAAATCATTATTTCTAGTAAAAAACTTTTGTTAATACATAATTCCAAACATCATGATTAAGATCGCTAATATTATTACAGCGATAATTATTGAGGTCAAGTAGCCTTCTTTTTTTTTCTTTTTGTCTAAATATTGCCTGAAGCTCAACGGAATAGTTTCGCCATTTTCTGGCACTCCACTCCATGTCAATTGTACAGAATCTAAGATCATTTTATTAAGTCTACCTTTTGCTCCCCATTTATTATAATAGATAGATTTTTTGATGGGTTTCTCAGTCACGTCTTCAAACAATAATTGCCCTTTAATTTCAGAAGAAAAAATACTGGCTCTTAACTTTCCCCCATTAATCAGGTCAAAAATTAATTTATTGGGCTTTTTTATATACTTGGTGAATTCATATTCGATTAGCTTTACCTTTCTTTCTATAAGAAATTGAGTAAAATTATCATTCAAGGTACAGGCTATAAATCCATCTTCATCTGAAACTAAAATTCCTAACTCTAAGTTTGGACGATGAAATCTGTATAAATGTAAATTGGAAATAGATTCTTCTAAATTGTAAAATTTTTCATCGTCAAAGTAGCATTCTTCTTCTCCAACAAGAAATATATAGAAGTGGCCATTATCTTTCATTTTTTGGATTATTATTTTTGTGCCTGTTTTGCACTTTAATTGTTGCTATAAATTAGATTCTGCCATTATATGCAACTTGTTTATATGCAGAAGTTTTATCTGCTTATTGTTCTAAATAATAAGGATATGCAGAGGTTTTGTACCCTTATAACCTTATTAAGGTTCTTTAAAAGTAATAATTCAAAATAAATCAGACAATAAAGATTCCTCTTATATTCAAAATCTTACAATTTTAAGATTTTCTCCTTTTCTATTTCGGAAAGAATTAAATGAGTGGTGGTATCTCCATAATTAATTAACTTGTCTATAAATTGTTGAAGGTGCAATTGATCTTTAAGAATTACTTTCATATGAATGTTTTGAGATCCAGTAATCCGATATACCTCTTTAACTTCAGAAAATTTATCTACTTCAGAAATAAAGATTTTCAATTTACCACTGTAAAGTTTTAGAATAATAAAAACCTCGAGGCCAAAACCTAACTTAGAGTATTCTAAACAGACAGAATAACCTTTTATAATTCCATGATCTTCCAATTTTTGAACACGTTCTCTAACCGAAGAAGGAGAGAGGTTTATCTGCCTTCCAATATCAGCAAAAGAGGCTCTAGAATTCTTCTTTAATTCATTGATTATCTGACTATCTAATTGATCTACCATTGATATGATTGCTTAAATATCAAAAATACATTTAAAAAATTGAAAATTATCTTTTTTGAGATTGAATCAATTTCATTGCCTTGGATATGGTGTTTATTTTTGAGGGATATTTAATACTCTAGTAAGTCGATGGGAATAGAAGTTTATATTGTAATTTGTTTAGGAATTTTTGCTGGATTCTTTATACAAACAGTTATTGGGTTTGCAGGTGCATTGATCTCATTACCAATATTATTACTAACTGTAGGGCTTCATGATGCAATGGCCTATATTTCGATTTTTTACATGTATTCAAGTGTTCTGTTGATTTCTAAAGAATGGAAAAATATCAATAAAAAGATTATAATAAAGCTAATTATAGGGACAGTTCTAGGAGTAGGAATAGGCGTTTGGGTTCTGTCGCATGGAAAGCCATTATTCCTGAAAAAAGCACTGGGAATATTCATTTTACTCTATGTAGTCTATTCAATTTATGTAAAGAATAAAATATTTAGTCACCCTAAACTAGAGTTTGTATTTGGTTTATTTGGAGGCTTCTTTTCTGGGTTGTTTTCTACCGGTGGACCATTATATGTTATCGTTGTTAAGAATTCTGCTTTAGATATGAGAGTTTTCAGAGCAACCATGTTTGGAGTACTTGGCTTAGTTACAATCACTCGAATTCCAATATTATATATTGGAGGAATTTTAAATTTGAATCACGTTTATTACTCGTTATTTATAATACCCTTTTTCCTTTTGGCGCTATACTTAGGTAAAAAAATGTATTTGAAATTAAATGAAACAACACTTAAGAGAGGAGTACTAGTATTGCTCTTTATTTCTGGGGTAATGCTAACGGTTAAGTAAATCTAGAAGAATTAAATGTTGCCTATATATGAGCAACCTTAGGAAATGGAGAAATCTATTTCCTAAGGTTGTTTTTTTTACATAAGATGTAGGAAGGCTTTTCTAATAATATCACAAAAAATTGTAAATTCGCTTTCCAAGAAAAGACTCCAATGTTAGATAAAATAAGAATTGTTAAGCAACGATATGATGAGGTTTCTGATTTGATTATTCAACCAGAAATCATCATGGATCAAAAACGTTATGCACAGTTAAGTAAAGAATACAAAGACTTAGGAGATGTTGTTAAGAGAGGTGAAGAATATCAAACTTTATTAAACAATATAGAAGAAGCAAAAGAGATTATTTCTGATGGTTCGGATGCAGAAATGGTTGAAATGGCCAAAATGGAGATGGATGAAGCCAATACTAGAATTCCTCAGTTAGAAGAAGAAATCAAGTTTTTATTGATTCCTAAAGACCCAGAAGATTCTAAAAATGCGGTGGTTGAATTACGTGCCGGAACTGGAGGAGATGAGGCAAGTATTTTTGCAGGGGACTTATTTAGAATGTACACCAAGTATTGCGAAAGCAAAGGATGGAAAGTATCTACTGTAGACTTTAGTGAAGGAACCAACGGAGGATTTAAAGAAATTCAGTTTGAAGTTACTGGAAATGATGTCTATGGTACGTTAAAGTTTGAAGCAGGAGTACATCGTGTACAACGTGTACCGCAAACAGAAACACAAGGACGTGTGCATACGTCAGCTGCAACCTGTATGGTGTTTCCAGAAGCAGAAGAGTTTGATGTAGAGATCAATCCAAAAGATGTTCGTATCGATTTTTTCTGTTCGTCAGGACCAGGAGGACAATCAGTAAATACAACCTATTCAGCTGTGCGTTTAACACATACTCCAACAGGATTGGTAGCACAATGTCAGGATCAAAAATCACAACATAAGAATAAAGAAAAAGCATTTAAAGTATTGCGTTCTCGTTTGTATGAAATGGAACTAGCAAAGAAGAATGAAGCTGATGCTGCAAAACGTGGAACTATGGTAACTTCTGGAGACCGCTCTGCTAAGATTAGAACCTATAACTACCCGCAAGGTCGTATGACTGATCATAGAATTGGATTGACATTGTACGATTTATCCAATATTATTAATGGAGATATTCAAAAGATTATTGATGAGTTAATGTTGGCTGAGAATACTGAAAAGTTAAAAGAATTAGGAGAGTCTATATAAAATTCAAGAAATGAGTTACACGTATTCTATTTGTCATCCTGAAAATGAGGAAATTGAGTACCCTTCTGCTGTCTTAAGTAGAGAAGATGTGTTAAAACTTGTTGAGAGTTATCCTTGGAATGAAAGACTTGATTTTATGGAAAGTCTTTTAGAAGATGAAATTTGCTACAGTCCATCATTAGATTTTACAAATGTATCCAGTAAATATAGTTTCTGTCTAACTGCAATGAGAAATGATGTTAAGGGGTTAGAATTTTCTCTTTGGTACGATAGAAAAATCAAATACAAACCTTTTTTTGGTTTGCTTGGCGAAAAGGAAAAGATGCAGGTTCTTGACAAATGGGGCTTCAGTAAAAAAGATGCCATAGAATATTTGAAAATATTTTTAGAAAAGGACTATAAAGAGTTAGAAGCCTTAATGACTATATAAAATAAACCCGAGCTAATTAGCTCGGGTTTATTTTATATCTATAATTTTCAGATGAAAAGGAATCAGTATTAAACTCCTCTTTGCTTATTAATTTCGTCCTGTAATTGTCGTCTAAGCTTTTGCTCACTATCTAAAGATTTCTTTTTGTGAATTGCAAAATCTTCCTCCAAATCAAAAAGATCTGATTGAGCTTTTGTTGTAACGATATTACTATTCTTGAATTTGAACATAAAGTAGAATAGAAGAATTATTAAAATGATAATAAGACTCCAAACAATGATGTTATAAGTCGATTTAAGAAGGTCGATACCTAAAACGTTAATACTATTCTTTTCAGCAATTGTGAGGTTTAAATCTCCTTCAAAAGTTGAAGCAACTTTTTTTAGATTACTGATGCTGTCTCTTTGAGAAGTAATAAGTTGATCCTTAGTTTGAATCTCTACTTTTAAAGAGTTTAATGAATCGGAAACGTCTTTTTTTAAATCTTGAAAACGTGTTTTCCTGATCACTTTATATTCCTGGTAAGAACTAGATATTCTATAAATTCTGTCAAATTGTTCAGGAATAGATAATGTGTCCTTTGCTTGTTGAGAAAAAGCAGATAGAGACACAAAAAAAACGAAAAGTAGGGGATACAATGATTTCATGGTTAATTTGTCTTAGAGTGGTGTAATTTAATAAAAAAACCCAAACTATAAGTTTGGGTTTTTATTATAAGCGAATTAATAATTTATTTTACTTTCTCTACAACTGCCTTAAAAGCTTCTGGGTTGTTCATCGCTAAATCAGCTAAAACCTTACGGTTTAATTCGATATTGTTAGCTTTTACTTTTCCCATAAACTGAGAGTAAGACATTCCATGTAAACGAGCTCCTGCGTTAATACGCATGATCCATAAAGAACGGAAGTTTCTCTTATTGTTTTTACGATCTCTATAAGCATATGTCATTGCTTTTTCAACCGCATTTTTTGCTACTGTGTAAACGTTTTTTCTACGTCCGAAGTAACCTTTTGCTGCCTTCAAGATTTTTTTTCTTCTTTTTCTTGAGGCTACTGAATTTACTGATCTTGGCATAATTCAAATTGTTTTTTTGTAGTAGGCGTCTTATTTAAAAGAACTTTGTTGGGCCCAACTCCATGGTTAATAATTAAATTCCCTAAACAAAAGCTTATTTTAAAGCTAATTGTTTTCTAATGTTAGGCGCATCTGCTTTATGTACTAAAGTATCATGCGTCAATTTAAGCTTACGTTTTTTAGACTTCTTTGTTAAGATGTGACTTTTAAACGCGTGCTTTCTTTTGATTTTACCAGTACCAGTCAACTTAAATCGTTTCTTGGCGCTAGATTTGGTTTTCATTTTAGGCATCTCTCCTTCGTTTTTATTTTCGCTTATTATCTTTATACTGAAACAAGTTCAGTATTTTTTTATTTTACTTTTTTAGGAGCGATAAACATAATCATACGTTTACCTTCTAATTTTGGTAATTGCTCCACTTTACCATATTCTTCTAGCTCTTGAGCTAACTTTAATAAAAGAATTTGTCCTTGCTCTTTAAAGATGATAGATCTTCCTTTAAAGAAAACAAATGCTTTTAATTTAGCACCATCCTGTAAGAACTTAATAGCGTGTTTCTTCTTAAATTCATAATCATGCTCATCAGTTTGAGGTCCGAAACGAATTTCTTTTACAATCACTTTAGTCGCTTTAGACTTTATGACTTTATCACGTTTCTTCTGCTCATACAAGAATTTCTTGTAATCAATAATTTTACAAACTGGTGGTACAGCTTTAGGAGAAATCTCTACTAGATCTAATCCTTGTTCTCTTGCCATACTCTTAGCGTCAGCTATAGAGTAGACATCTACTGTTACATTTTCTCCTACCAATCTTACTTCATCAACGTAACGAATTTTTTCGTTGATTCTGTGTTGATCTTCTTTGATTACTCTTGCTGGTCCTCTAGACCTTTTTCTACGTATTGCTATGACTTTATCAATTTAATCCTGCTTTGTAACAGGGGTTACTTACTATTTTTTAAATTCTACAACTGTTTTATTAATCTCCTCTTTAATTAAGGATACAAATTCTTCAATGCTAAAGGTTCCTAAATCACCTTCTCCATGCTTTCTAACAGAAACAGTTCCTTCACTTTCTTCCTTTTCTCCAACAATCACCATGAAAGGGATTTTGCTCACTTCTGCATCACGAATCTTACGACCCGTTTTCTCATTCCTGTTGTCAACGAGCGCGCGAATTTCGGAATTTTCCAACAAATGTAAAACTTTTTCGGTATATTTTTCATATTTCTCACTGATAGGCAGGATAATAACCTGCTCAGGAGTCAGCCAAAGAGGGAAATTACCTCCTGTATGCTCTAATAAAACAGCAATAAATCTTTCCATAGAACCAAAAGGAGCTCTATGAATCATCACTGGTCTATGCAATTGATTGTCTGCTCCCTTATAAGTAAGGTCAAAACGCTCAGGTAAATTATAATCCACCTGAATGGTTCCTAGCTGCCAACTTCTGCCTAAGGCATCCTTTACCATAAAGTCTAGTTTGGGACCGTAAAAAGCAGCTTCCCCTTCCTCAATTACAAAATTTAATTCCTTATCGGTAGCTGCGCTGATAATTGCATTTTCAGCAATTTCCCAAGTTTTAACATCACCAATATATTTATCAGGATTACTCATGTCTCTAATAGAAACCTGAGCGGTAAAATCTTCAAAACCTAAAGAACCAAATACATATAATACTAAATCGATAACTTCTTTAAATTCTTGATCTAATTGTTCTGGCGTACAGAAAATATGTGCATCATCTTGTGTAAAACCTCTTACACGAGTTAAACCGTGAAGCTCCCCACTTTGTTCATATCTATATACTGTGCCAAACTCTGCAAAACGCTTTGGTAAATCTTTATAAGAATAAGGCTTGAAATTATATACTTCACAGTGATGAGGGCAATTCATAGGTTTCAATAAAAACTCTTCATCCATTTTTGGAGTTTTTATCGCCTGAAAACTGTCTTCGCCATACTTTTCATAATGACCAGAAGTAACATACAATTCTTTCTGACCAATATGAGGTGTCATAACCATTTCATACCCCGCTTTTTTCTGAGCAGCTTTTAAGAAATCTTCCAAACGTCCTCTTAAAGCAGCTCCTTTAGGTAACCATAAAGGTAGGCCTGCTCCAACTTTCTGAGAAAAAGTAAACAACTCTAACTCCTTTCCTAGTTTTCTGTGATCTCTCTTTTTAGCTTCTTCTAACAATTCTAAATACTCAGTAAGTAGTTTTTGTTTTGGGAATGAAATCCCATAAATACGAGTCAACTGATTATTTTTTTCGTCACCACGCCAATAAGCGCCTGCAACGTTCATGATTTTTATAGCTTTTATATAACCAGTGTTTGGTATGTGACCACCACGACATAGGTCTGTAAAATTACTGTGGTCACAGAAAGTAATATCACCATCAGTTAAGTTTTCAATTAACTCTACCTTATAAGGATTGTTTTCTCCTTTATATAATGTTAGTGCATCAGCTTTTGAAACCGAACGCATTGTAAATTCATGTTTCCCTCGGGCTAACTCTAGAAATTTCTTTTCAATTTCTTGAAAATCTTTTTCAGAAATGACATCTTCTCCTAAATCAAGGTCATAATAGAAGCCATTATCAATAGCAGGCCCTATAGTTAATTTAGCATTCGGATAAAACTCTAAGATAGCTTGAGCCAACACGTGGGCAGAAGAATGCCAAAAAGCTTTTTTCCCTTCCTTATCATTAAATGTATACAAGACTAAAGATCCATCGGTTGTTAATGGAGTGGTGGTTTCAACAGTTCTGTCATTGAAGCTAGCTGAAATTACATTTCTAGCCAATCCTTCACTAATACTTTTTGCAACATCAATAGGAGTGATGTTTGCTTCGAACTCTTTAATACTTCCGTCTGGTAAAGTAATTTTGATCATTTAAAATCTATCTTAATATAATGAAGGTGCAAAGATATTAGAAAAGTCAAACGAACCCAATTAAATAAAAGTAAAGTTTCTAATTCTATTAACAGAAAGATTCATGTGTTTAACAGGAGAGAGTTTAAACGTAAATAGGTGATGATGAAACAGTTGTAAATTTCTTCAATTTTTATCAAAAAAAGTTTGTTTAGGATTTAAA
>TARA_R110002073_G_scaffold336564_1_pt1 | contig 12381 bp, 10 predicted proteins | sample TARA_R110002073 | Tara Oceans TARA_R110002073 (sample SAMEA4397174) | marine metagenome | biome: Polar Biome; feature: [DCM] deep chlorophyll maximum layer (ENVO:01000326); material: water (ENVO:00002006), including particulate matter (ENVO:01000060) such as... | depth 40 m
GCATGATTTATTTGACCGGTAGATGGAGCATCTGCAACCATACAAGGATTTGATCGGAGTTTGAACTTGCCTGCCGGTGGATTGCACTTTTCCAATCAAACCGGATCCAAGGGAGGAACCAAGCTCTTTCTCAATGGGCAAGAGGTTAGCAAGGATGATCCGCAATTCGATCCACCGTGGTACGGATCCGACCTGTGGACGGAACAAGGAATCGAGTTCATTGACGAAGCGATCGCGGAAGACAAACCGTTTTTCTGGTACCTCGCCCATGTCGCTCCCCATTTCCCTTGCATGGCACCGGAAGCAACGATCGCGAAGTATCGGGGCAAGTACATGCATGGTTGGGACAAATTGCGAGAGGAACGATACGCTCGTCAGATTGAATCCGGGTTGGTTGACGAGAGCTGGAGCTTGGAGCCTCGGCCGGAACAAATTCCCGCGTGGGATTCGTTATCGCAAGAAGAGAAAGAACGCTACGACGACATGATGGCGATCTATGCGGCGATGATCGAAGAGATCGACAAGAACATTGGGAAGTTGGTGGCTGCTTTGGACAGTCGCGGAAAACTGGACAACACGTTGATTTTGTTTTTGTCTGACAATGGCGGCAACGCGGAGGGTGGCGTCAGCGGCCGGTACGAGGGCGGCTCACCAGGAGACCCGCATTCAAATGTCTTCATCGGCCGGTGCTGGGCTCATTTGAACAACACGCCTTTTCGAAAGTACAAGCACTACAACCACGAAGGCGGTATCGCGACGCCGTTGATTGCGCATTGGCCAGCCAAAATTCAGCCTGCAACTGACCAGAAGACTTGGATCAAAACGCCCACCCATGTCATTGATCTGATGGCGACGTGTGTCGATTTGGCGAAGGCGGAGTATCCGACACGTTTCAATGGAAACGAAATTCACCCGCTCGAAGGTCAAAGTCTTCAGCCTTTGCTGACGGGCACGGGCGAATTCGCGGAGCGAGCGTTGTACTGGGAGCACGAAGGCAATGCCGCAGTCCGAGCCGGCAACCGCAAGTTGGTTCGGCAAGGCGCGCGAGGAAAATGGGAGTTGTTCGATCTAGGTGCCGATCGAACCGAACAAGTCAACCTCGCCGCCGAAAACCAAGACGAAGTTTCCGCCCTGCAAAAGCAATGGCGGCAATGGGCAAAAAGCCACCAAGTGCTCCCCAAGCCGACGAAGAAGAAGAAATAGTGGTGTGTTCAAGCTTGTATTGAAGGTAGCGAAACTCGTCAAGAGTTTCGACTTCGCTGGCATGCGTAGGTTTGTCTAGTCATAACCACTGTCGCCAGTCGGTGGACCGCGCGAGAACCGAAGAACAAGTCCTTCGGATTTTCCCGCTACATCAGTCAGTGGACTGACCCACTCGTTTTTCTGAGCGAGGGAAGGCCCTCATCCATTCAAGATCGATCATCAGCCATTGACCGGAAACGGAAAAGAAAGACAAGGTACCTGATTCGCCTTTGGGCCCAGATGATCAATGCTCCCAGCAGGATCGCATTCCATTGAAGGAAGCAAATTGCAACGCTTGGCCAACTGAGCGAGTGATAGGTCTCAAAATCCAATACGGTGATATCGATGTCATTGACCGGTACGAGAACTGGTTCGGATGCAACCAGAACGGTTTGCGTTGTGATATCCGCGTAGTGTTTTCTTATTCGTGAAATCGAGGTGCGGGAAGAAAGGAGAGAGCTGGCTTGTACTTTCACAGGCTTGTCCAAAATGGTCCCGACCACGATGGCTTCTCGTATTCTTCCCTTCGGGCCTTGTCTGGTTTTCTCTTCAATAGACGAGATCGTGAGTACTCGCTTCACGTAGAGGTCCTTGTTGGCTGCGTAGGCGATTTGCCGAATCCAACTTGGGAATCCCCAAAATGAAATGGCGACTCCAAGAGCAACCAGAAATGGAAGGTACCTCCAGAACTTTTGCCTGAACATTTGATTGTCAATTGTCACCATTCATTCCATTATCAATGCAGTGTGTCTCACACCGTTCGTTTTCGGATGCCGATTCCGGGGAGGTTGTTGAGGGTCAGTTTGCCGTCGATGACTTGGACTCCTTCGTAGAGATCGTTGCTGATCAGGAGGTTGCCATCGAGGTCGGCCCAGTCGACGAGTGGCGATAACTGGGCGGCGGCGGAGACGGCGCACGAGGTTTCCGTCATGCATCCCATCATCACCTTCATGCCCAATGCTCGGGCCACGGTGATCATCTTTTGAGCTTCTCTCAGTCCGGTGCTCTTCATCAGTTTAATGTTGATCCCGGAGTACACGCCTTGGAAATCGGCTACATCGCCGAGGCGTTGAAAAGCTTCGTCGGCGATAATCGGGAGCGGGCTTTTGGAGGTCAGCCAAGCCAAATCATCGACGGCCGTTTTCGGAAGTGGTTGTTCCACAAATTCGACGCCCCGTTCGGCCAGCCAGTGCGTCACGTCCAACGCCTGGTGCTTGTCGGTCCAGCCTTGATTGACGTCGACATAGATCGGCACATCGGTCACCGACCGAACGGTCTCGATCATTTCGCGATCGTTACCTCCACCCAGTTTGACTTTCAGGACTTTGAAGCGAGCCGCCTCTTCGGTCTTCATCTTCACCACTTCGGGTGTGTCGATGCCGATCGTGAAGGAGGTGACAGGTGTGTTTGCGGGATTGATTCCCCACAGCTTGTGAAGCGGTTGATCGACGAGCTTTCCAATCAGGTCGTGCAGCGCGATGTCGACGCAGGCTTTCGCGGCGCGGTTGCCTTCTTCGATCGAGTCGACGTAGGCGAGGATCTCATCGAGCAGAAACGGATCGTCAAACTGCTCCAGTTTGACCTTGCTTAGAAACTGCATCACTGACTGTTGCGACTCGCCCAAGTAAGGCGGCAGGGAGGCTTCTCCGTAGCCAGTGAGCCCTTCGTACTGAATCTCAGTCAAAACGACTGGCGTGGTATCGCGTGAGTTTCCGGCGACGGTGAAAGTGTGTTTGAGTTGCAGTTCGTACGGACGGAAGCTCAGCTTCATTTTGCCGTTTCGAATCAGATCGGTCGTTGAGTTGGGGACCGGGGCGGCTTCTTGTGCCGTGCCGATGGTTGTTGGCAGTGCGGTCGCCAAAGCACCTGCTCCCAAGCCTTGGAGAAGGATTCTTCTTCCTCGATTCATTCCGTGCTCCTGATGATTGCGTTGTAAAAGTCGTTCTCGGGGATGGGACGGAAGCCATTCGGATCTTCGCCAATGATCCTGACTGCTCTGACGAAGATCGCGGGATAGCTGTCGATGAAGTTGGGTTGGCTGCTGTCCATGCTGTTGATGCTCACCCGTTCTCGGTAGCCGGCCGAATGGATGAATTCATCATTCCCGATGTACATTGCGACATGTGTGACATGTTCTTTCGTGTTGGGCGTTGCTTTTCTGCCGAAGAACAGAAGGTCACCCGGTTCCAAGTCGTCGGAAACAAACTCCGTTGTCACTTCTCGGCCAATTTGGGACTGCATGTTGGAGTCTCTGGGCAGTTGGATTCCGTTCATGAAGTACACGTTGCAAATCAGTCCACTGCAATCGATGTTCTTGGACGACATGCCTCCCCACAGGTACGGAATGCCATGGAACTTGCGAGCGGTTTCAACAAGGTTGTTTTGCAGGGCTTTCTGGAAGAAGACCGCGTCGGCCGGGCAGAGTTGGCCGCTATCGACCCAGCCAATTCGTCCATCGGGATATTGGATCTGAGTGTAGCCGGACTGTTCGGAGACTTTGCATACCATGTTCCCAATCACCAGATCCGACATCGGCATCGACGTCGCGTCTGGAGCACTGTAGGCCAGACCCGATTGGCCAATGAAGATGACTTTTTCTGCGTTCCGGTAAGATTTGAGTTGCTCTTGATCGACACGATGGACTTCAGCTGAATTGACCCAACCGATGTATCCGTCAGGAACTTGGATCAGACACTTTCCACGCTCGGTTTTGAGAACGCGGATTGGAGTACCAAGAAGAGCTTGGGTGACCAGTTCGGTTTTGCTGCTGGGTTCTCTGCGCAGGTGGATGACGGAATTGTTGACCAACGCATTGACCAGCGTTCCTGTTCCGTCTTCCGGGAGGAGGACGAGTTGGTTGTCCACCTCCGGGTGCTGCTCGAAGGCTTGCTTCACAGCGGCATATGTTTCTTCGCTGGAGAGACTCCCGTGAACACGCCAGCCGGATTCACCTTTCTCGACGTGAACATCCCACCACTGAATTCGCTGATCGGGTGCATGCGTCACGCGGAGGGATTCCACGAGCTCATTCAATTCGGAACGCGTGGGCGTTTGCAGGACGGCAAAGGCAAGCAAGAGCGATGGAATCAGGATCATCGAGGTTTTTCCGCGAGCTGAGTGACACTGTTCTTCACGTCGTATTGGATTGCAATTCCAACGTGTGGATTCGCAAGACAGAGGTCGACCGACCGATTGTAAGCGAAAGAAGGTGATTCCGACGGGCAGCAAGGGATGCGATTATTCGCTCAGCCTTGTTCAAGGGCATGGCTGCGGCCCAGTGTCGCGTGGAGCGGTTTTTGTGGTGGTTCGGCGCGGACGAGATGGAACGCAACGATAGATTGGAGAGAGTCAATTCAATTCGCCGTTTCTCTTTTCTCTCGCTGGCGACACCATGACCAAGATCTCCAAACGATCCCTCGATTTTCATTCTGGCGATGAAGTCATCGCCGAGATCAAGCGATTGCAGGAGGGAGGCTATGTTCAGAACAAGAATTGGAATCTGACACAGATCTGCGAGCACCTCGATGTCATCATGACCGGTGGCATGGAAGGGTTTGGGTTTCGGTTGCCGCGAATTCTTCGCGCGACGGTGATGAAATGGATGATCGCTCGAATGTTGCGACAGCGAAAAATGTCGAGCGCACCAACATTGGATCGATTGAAACCAAAGTCACCGGATGGACCCGACGATCCGAGTGTCATCGATCGTTGCATCGAGACGATTCATCGGGCGAAAGCCTTTGACGGGTCCATGAAAGACTATCCGTTCATCGACGACATGACGCCGGAGATGTGGCGTCAGTTCATGTGGGTGCACGCGGCCCATCACCTTGGGTTTTTGGCACCCAAGTGAACCTGCGTGGATCGCTCGAGTTACTTCGCTAAGCAGGTCGGCAAGAGTCTTTCGGCATTTGAACTGTTTTAGCAAACGTCACTGGTCCCACGTAAAACCGGGGCTAACGCCCAAACGGCTCACATGGTTGTGCCCGATCATTCCTGCCGACCTGCTCAAGACACGCAATGTGGCTGAGCAACGAGCGAAGAATGAGTGTCGGATTGAAAATTTGGCATGGTCTTCCAGCCTGAGTTCCGCGCAATCACAGGCTGGAAGCCTATGCCACTTGTTTTTCCGCGAAGTGGCTTAGCGTTTGGAAGCTTTCCCGCGAATCTGCCAGTTGGGATGCGGCACATGAGCCTTTTCCATCAGCGTCTCAAGTTCCTTCACGATCTCGGGATGGTCGCTGGCCAAGTTGGTCGTTTCGCCGATGTCAGCTTTCAAATCATACAACTGAGTTGGGCCAGTCATCCAAGGTTGGCGGATGGCTTTCCAGTCGCCACGTCGAACCGCTTGTCGGCCGCCTTGTTCGTAGAATTCCCAGTACAGGTAGTCGTGCGTTTGTTGGGCTTCCGGTTTGCCAACGATCGTTGGTGCGAAGCTGATTGAATCCGTATCTTCGGGGAAATCTGTCCCGGCGAGTTCCGCAGTGGTGGCCATCAAGTCACCGAAGTAGCCGACATGATCGGAGACTGTTCCGGACGGAGTGGTACCGGGCCAGCGAACAATCAATGGAACGCGAATGCCACCTTCGGTCAGGGCTCGTTTCATGCCGCGGAGCGGTCCGGCAGGATCGAACTTTTTAGGATTGTGGCCGCCTTCGTTGTGTGGGCCGTTGTCGCTGGAGAACATCACGACGGTTTGTTCATCGATTTGCAATTCTTTGAGCAGATCGAGAATGCGCCCGACGTCCGAATCCATCCGCGTGATCATGGCGGCTTGGCCTTTGTCTTGATCGCTCCAGTCTTTGTCGGCGTAGATTCCGTGATCGGGCACTTCTTGTCCGTTGCCGGACATGCCGGTTCCTTCATTGTTCGCATGAGGGATGGTCAGCGAGAGATACAAAAAGAATGGCTTGGCCTCGGAATCCGCCGCTTTTTCACGAATGAAACCCATCGCTTCATTTGCAATTAGATCATGAGAGTAGTCGACTCGTTTGGTGGCCTGTCCGCCGGTGAATCCACCGTAAGATCTGTCGCGACGTTGAACTTCGTTTCGCAAAGCGACCTTGGTTTCGTTTCGCCATAGAAATTCGGGGTAGTAGTTGTGTGCGTGGACCTGGTTGAGGTAGCCGTAGAAGTGATCGAAACCTTGTTTGCGGGGAAGGCCTTCCCGTCCGCCCATCGCGTCGTCGCCCAGTCCCCACTTACCACACAGAGCGGTCGCGTATCCGGCGGACTGCAGCACCTCGGCCACGGTCACGTCTTCGTCGCGGAGCGATTGCTTGGACATGTCCGGTCCGCCCGCGTTGCCGCGAACGTGGGTGTGTCCCATGTGCATTCCGGTCATCAGCACGCTGCGTGAAGGAGCACACACGGTGTTGCCGGCATAGAAGTCCGTGAACCGCATGCCCTCGGCTGCCATCTGATCCAGGCGAGGCGTTTGAATCAGTTCTTGGCCGTAGCAACCGAGGTCACCGTAGCCGAGGTCATCGGCCAGAATAAAAACGATGTTGGGCCGTTTGGCGTCCGCAGCCGAAGCGGATGGCGAAGTCGCGAATCCAATCAGGATCAGCGACGTCAGGAGTGCGAACGAAGATGGAAAGACAGAAGCCAATCGCATGAAGGTTTCTCGGGAGAGGTGGGGATGGTGGGAGCGGCGATCATGAAGATCGGCCGGCGGCATTTTAATCGCCCGGCCAACCCCGGGGAGAGCGATCTGCGTCAGCGATCGGCGGAAAGCGTCACCGCTTTTCGAACTTTCTGGCCCTCACACATCAGCGGTTTCGCTTCGAGGGTGCGGGGTACTTCGACAGGGTTTTTGTTAGTCGCTGAACAACTTCCGGGTGGTCGCTGACGAGGTTCTTGGTCTCATTTGGATCGGTTTGGTAGTCATACAGTTCATAGGCCGTGTCACCTTTCCCATCAAACGCCTTCCACTGCACCAGTCGATACCGTTCGGTTCGAATGGATCGCCCCAGCTTTCGCTTCGGGTAAGCGTGATAGGCATGGTCGCGAACTCGTGCGGATGGATCTTGGAGGACGGGGACCAAGCTGACTCCGTCGATTGGTTGAGGGCCGCTCGGTGCGGGCAGCCCAGCCAACTCTGACAAGGTCGGGAAGATATCGACGCTTTCGGCCAATTGTTTCGTCGAGCTGCCTGGCTGAGTGACACCCGGCGCGGTGATCAAGATTGGGATCCGGTTGGCTTGTTCGTAGTTGGTATGTTTCGTCCAAATGCCGAGGTCGCCAAGGTGAAAACCATGATCGCCCCAAAGCACGACGATTGTGTTGTCAGAAAGTTCCAGACGGTCGAGCTCCTTGATCACTTTTCCGATCTGGGCGTCGACGTAGCTGACGCTGGCGTAGTAACCATGAATCAGATTGCGTTTCAGTTCGTCGTCAAAGTCGGCGTTGGGTTCGGTGGGAACAGGTTTGTAGTTTGAAATTTCTCCGCCACGTTTTCCGGCCACCGTGGGGGCGTTTGCTGGCAGCTCTTCGTGCTGGGGCATGGGAAGCGAAGCTGGGTCGTACAGATCCCAATACTTTTGTGGTGCACTGAATGGCAAGTGAGGCCGGGCGAATCCTGAAGCGATGAAGAATGGCGTTCCATCGGATTGTCGACGTTGCTTTGCCGCATGCAGTCGCTTGATCGTTTCGGCGGCGACGCGTCCGTCGGCGTAGTCTTCATCGTTGGCATCGGGCGATTCATACGCGGCCCCTCGAGGAAGCGATTTGATCTGGCCCAGCATCTGATTGGTGAAGTAGGCCTCTTCGCGAGTCAGTTGCCCTCCATCGGTGCTGGCCGGTTCCAGGTACTCGATGACCTTTTCTTTATAGTGTGGAACCGAGAACGATTCTGGGTCGCCATGATTGCCGTGGCCGATGTGAAAGATCTTGCCCAGCGACTCGGTTCGATAGCCACCATGTTTGGCAAAGTGTTGAGGCATCGTGACCGCGTCGGGAATGATCTGGCGCAGTTGGCTGCCCAGCCCGTAGAGGCCCGTTGATGTTGAGTGTGAACCCAGCATCAACGTGAAACGCGATGGCGCGCAGACGGCTTGGTTGCAGTACGCCATTTCGAACCGCATGCCGCGATTGGCCAGCGAATCGATGTGCGGCGTTTTCGCGATCGAGTCTCCATAACATCCAAGGGCAGGCTTCAGGTCATCGATCAAGATCAGCAAGACGTTGGGGTGTTCTTTCGCTTGGAGATTGGAACTTGATGAAAGCAAAGAACAGATGACGAGCGTCAGCAACGCGACGATCGTTTGGAGTTTGGTCAACATTGGGATGAGGGAATTCGCGTGGGGATGGGGATGGGCGAAACGCGTGATTGCACGGATCGGAGGAGAGAATCGTCGAAGGATGGCCCGTGGTTGTCTTTCGATTGGTTGTCACTTCTGGGACGACATGAATCTCGATCGTGATCCGTTGTTTCACAGCATTTCGAGAAGTCGTTGACGCCATCGGCCGCGTTATTTTGCACCAGACAGCAGTGAATGGCAAATTGTGGAGTTGTTTTCGGTCCTCACCCAGCTTCTTCTGAGAGATCGAACAGGCGTAGCGAAGGAATCCGGGAGATTCCAGCCACCAACTGGCGAGACAAATGGGGAATTGATTCTGTTTAGAAATTTTGTCGATAATTCGCGGCGTTTCGTCCACCAAATGGGTGGGGGAGTCTCAGTTGGACTACGATTGGGATGTTTCGCCTCTCACCCTCGCTTTGAGTTTTCTCACAGCAACCTTCATCGTCGGCTTGCGTTTCGCCGATGGAAGCGTTGTCTCGGTTGTCATCGCCAACGTTGTTGCACATCTCATGTTGTTCCGGTCGAAGCGTACGATGAACCATCCTGGTCGCAAGCGACGCCCATTGCGAAGCGAACAATTGGAAGCTCGGCAGTTGCTGGCAGCCGATTTCGGTGGGTATCGACACAACATCTATGATGCCGAAGACGTCAACGATGACGGGCGTGTTTCAGCCATCGACGCGTTGTTGATCATCAACGCGATGACCAACGAGACCGCTCGCGATGAAAGCATGTTCACCGATGTCAACGATGATGGTCGACGCAGTGCTTTGGACGCTCTGCGGGTGATCAATCGAATTGAACGCGGCGATGTGTTTCCCATTGATACCAGTGCCGACGAAGAGCTGAACCCGTTGCTTCCGGAGATGCCGTCTGAAGTTCGTTCGATCGATGGCACCGGAAACAATCCCAACGATCACTTTTGGGGCAGCGTTGGGCAACGTTTGATTCGCATGGCGCCAGCAGCCTATGGCGATGGGATTTCAACGCTGGCGGGAGCCGACCGACCCAGCGCACGCGAAGTCAGCAATGTGTTGTCGGAAATGAACACAAGTCAGGTGCTCAATGATCGAGGGCTGTCTGCGTTCGTTTATGTGTGGGGGCAATTCATCGATCATGACTTGGGATTGAGCGAAAGCGACGAGCACGGCGAGGCCATCGATATCGCGGTGCCAGAAGGAGATCTCTGGTTCGATCCGACTGGTTCTGGTGAAGCGGTGATCCCGATGACGCGAACGCCGATCGCGGAAGGAACCGGGACATCGGTTGATAACCCGGCTCAACAGTTCAATCAAATCACGGCATTCATCGATGGCTCGATGGTTTACGGGAGCGATGCGGCAACCGCCGAAAGGCTGAGGACGTTTGTGGGCGGCCGAATGGCGATCTCCGAAGACGGACTGCTTCCGATGGACGAAAGCGGAATGGTGATTGCCGGCGATGTTCGCGCCAGTGAGAACGTTGGCTTGACGGCAATCCAGACGCTGTTTGTCCGAGAACACAATCGTTTGGCCGATAAAATATCGGGCTCTGACCCCGAAGCAACCGACGAAGAAATTTACCAACGAGCTCGTTTGGTCGTCGCCGGGTTGATTCAATCCATCACCTACAACGAGTTTCTGCCGGCACTGTTGGGTGAGCATGCGATGGAACCGTATCGCGGCTACGACGCATCCGTGAATCCTGGCATCGCGAATGAGTTTTCAACCGCCGCGTTTCGGTTGGGGCACAGCGTGCTTCGAGACGAAGTTGGGTTCATGTCCAACGATGGACGCGAGAGCCAAGACGAGATGGAATTGAAAGACGCGTTCTTTCATGCGTCGATGTTGGAAGAGACGGGGATCGATTCGTTGTTGAAATACGATGCATCAGTTTGGGCTCAAGAAGTGGATCTTGGCGTCGTCGATTCGTTGCGAAACTTCTTGTTTGGGCCTCCGGGTGCGGGCGGGTTGGATCTGGTTGCCATGAACATCCAGCGTGGCCGCGATCATGGCTTGAGCGACTACAACTCGACGCGAGCAGCGTACGGCCTGAATCGAGTGGAATCGTTTGACCAAATCACCAGTGACGTTTCGTTGCAGCAGAAGTTGACATCGTTGTATGGAAGCGTCGACAACATTGATCTTTGGGTCGGCTTGATGGCCGAAGATCACCAAGACGATGCATCAGTTGGCGAGTTGACAAGCAAAATCATTGCCGACCAATTTCAGAGGACTCGCGATGGCGATCGGTTCTTCTACAGGAATGTGCTGAACGATCTGGAGATTGAATCGCTGGAACGATCCAGGCTGGCGGACGTGATCGAACGCAACACGAGCATCGAAGGTTTGCAAGGAAACGTTTTTTCGATGCAAGTCGAAATTCGCGGCCGGGTCATCCTGGCCAGCTCGGTTCCGCCCACGACGATGCCCAGTAACCTTCGCGAGGACGAAATGCGTGGTGTGGAGGGAATGACGATCGAGTTGATCGACGGAGCTGGGAAGCTGGTCGATTCCACAGCGTCTGATCAGCACGGGAATTACCGGTTTCGATCGCTCAGTGAGACCGGAGACTACCAAGTCCGACTTTCGCAATCTGGTGAGACGATCGATGTCCTCATCGCTCACGGTGAAGAGCGAATCCGCGGGCTGGATTTTTACGTCGCGTAACTGCCGGACGAGGGAACGGGCCACCCGAGGTCGGGGCCGCTATTTGGTGCAAACGCTGCAAAACGCGGCGTGAAGTGAGACTGCGGGGATTGGTGTGACATTGCCGTCTGAAAGGTGCCCCTTATCAGCGGCCCATCAGGTGAACGCGAGGTCGGATCCCCGTTCGTGATGGGAAGGGCTGGCGATTGGTGCAATCGCGGATGCCTGCTTTTCCCCTCGTCTCATTGCAGTGTCTGCCCAATATGAATCAACGGAAGAAACGAACGCGTCGTCTTGCGATCCAATCTCTCGAAACTCGCCGTGTGCTCGCCGCCAGTCTGGGGTGGGACGGCCCCGGTTTGGGCAGTGCCGCTCTGACCTACACGATTACGGGGTCACCGAGCACGCTGACTCAGGAGGAGACCGATGCGGCGATCGAAACCGCTTTCGATGCTTGGGCCAGTGTCGCGGACATTGAGTTCACAGAAGTCGACCAAGTCGGACTGAATGATTCCATTGATATCTCGTTTGAGAATTTGGATGGAAGAGCGGGCACGCTCGCTCAGGCGTATTTTCCGGACGACGTGAACCCGGCGCGGTTGGCCGGCGACATCCAATTTGACCTTTCGGAAAGCTGGGAAGTTGGCAATTCGCTGGGCAGTGCGGCGTTCGATTTGGTGTGGGTCGCGGTGCATGAAATCGGCCACTCGTTGGGACTGGATCACACCGATGACTCCGGAAGTGTTTTGGCTCCGTTCGTTTCCGCCAATCAATCGTTCACCGAACTGGATGAAGATGACGCCATTGCGATCACACAGTTGTACGCGGCGGCGGAAACTGCGGCGGACGAGCCTGTTGATGAGATGGATTCGACTGACGATTCCGAAGGCTCAGCCGATGATGAGACCACCGATGCCGAAGACGACCCGGTGCTGGAAGATCCTTCGGTGGACGACTACGGCGATGAAGATGAGCAGGATTCGGATTCCGGAAGCAATGATTTCCGGAACCGTTGGTTCGTCTGGAACCGCTGGTTTCGAAACCGTTTCCAACAACGGTTTAGCGGCCGTTTGGACGCTGAGCTGAATGCGTACAACTACGTCAATCCGACGGATGTCAACGAAGACGATCGCACGACGGCATTGGACGCGTTGATGATTATTAGGCGACCGGTGTCTAAGAATGTACCGGGATATTGATCTTTTCTA
>TARA_R110002073_G_scaffold133093_1_pt1 | contig 12380 bp, 7 predicted proteins | sample TARA_R110002073 | Tara Oceans TARA_R110002073 (sample SAMEA4397174) | marine metagenome | biome: Polar Biome; feature: [DCM] deep chlorophyll maximum layer (ENVO:01000326); material: water (ENVO:00002006), including particulate matter (ENVO:01000060) such as... | depth 40 m
CAGCTTTTGCAGCCACTATAGTTTGAGCAACATCGGCTACTGCTTTTGCAGCTGTGTCTTCTTTAGTCTCTACTGTTTCTTGTTTTGTAACAGCAGGTGCTTCGCTAGCGCTACCTTCAATTTCTATTACAGCTATGGTTTGGCCTACTTGTACAACATCATCTACCTCAAAAAGTTTTTCAACTAGGACACCATCAACTTCACTTGGCACTTCGCTATCTACCTTATCTGTGGCTATTTCAAGCACAGCTTCGTCTGCTTCAATTGTGTCTCCAACATCTTTTAACCAAGAGGTTATGGTTGCCTCAGCAACACTCTCTCCCATTTTAGGTAACTTAAGTTCAAATTTTGCCATATCGATAATATAAAAGCAGTTTTAAGGTTATTGACTGCAAAATTAGAGAAAAATGATTAATTCTGTTGCAGTTTTTTTAATAAATTCTATTTAAAATATAATGACTTCCCCTTTATTATTTGAGTTATCGCTACCTATTATAAAGTTAGATTGATCTACTAATATTCTGAATAAAATTCTCTTCTTTTTATTCAAATTTATCATATTAGAAATGATTTCTTTATAAGCCATCGATGAAACATCAAAAATAACTGTGTTATTTTCTTCTATCTTCTCTATGGTATCAATTAGCTTGACAGGTTTTTTTAGTTTTTTTTCTAAATACTGTGCTTTTTTATTTGAAAATGTATAGATACATTCTGAAATTATTATGTCTTTCTTTGGTTCTTTACGTAACATAAATGCTAATTTTATCCCGAACCAAACAAACATATCGAAAATCGAATTAGATTTAAAGTGCTTTTTATAAAACACTTGCATCGCTCCATAAAAACGTTTCGCATACGATGTGTCTTTTAATGTACTTTCCCCTTTATAATGTACACATGTTGTGGTGCCTACATAGTAATTATTAAATCCTTTTTTTATTGATTTATACGATAAGTCGATATCTTCGCCATACATAAAATAATCTTCGTCAAAACCGTTTAACTCATTAAATATAGCTCGCTTCATAAACATAAAAGCACCAACCAGAATGTCCACTTTTGCAATATCATTTTCTTGAACATGATTTGCATAATAATTACTTGAATTTCCTCTTATTTTCTGCAATGCCACTTTAACCACAGGAATATTACGTTTGCTTTCTGGTAAAAATTCACCTGAGCCATCTACCAATTTACAACCAACAATTCCTAGGTTTTTTTTGGATTTTGAAAATTCGAGTAATTGCAAAAACGAATCTTCAGGAACAACAGTATCAGGATTTAAAATACATATATACTCTCCTTTGGCTAATGCTACACCTTGGTTATTTCCTTTTGAAAAACCTAAGTTTTCTTTGTTTTCTATTAAAATAACATCTGGGAATAGTTGCTTAACCATCTCACAGCTATTATCAGAAGAGTTATTATCAACCACAATAATTTCAGCATCTATTTTAGATGTAGCTGCTTTTATACTATGCAAACACAGTTCTAGAAAATAGCGAACGTTATAGTTTAGTATGACGACAGAGAGATTCAAATACTATTACATTTTTAAGGACGCTTCAAAAGGCACTCTGTTAACAATACTTCTCCCTAAAGTCACCTCATCGGCATATTCCAACTCATCACCAACCGAAATTCCTCTAGAAATGGTAGATGTAATCACATCAAGCTCTTGAATTTGTTTATAAATATAGAAGTTTGTGGTATCGCCTTCCATTGTAGAACTTAATGCAAAAATCAATTCTTTTATCTCGCCTTCTTTTACTTTTTCAACTAAAGAAACGATGTTTAGATCGTGTGGCCCAACACCATCCATAGGTGAAATTTTACCTCCTAAAACATGATACAAACCTCTAAAGGTACTCGTGTTTTCTATTGCCATGACATCTCGAATATCTTCAACTACGCAAATAACATCTCTTTTTCTATACGGATTAGCACATATTTCACAAACGGTAACATCACTAATATTGTGGCAACTTTTACAAAACTTAATATCTTCACGCATTTTTGTCAATGCTATAGATAAATCATTGGTTTGCTCATTGGGTTGTCGCAATAAATGCAACACCAAACGCAATGCTGTTCGTTTACCAATTCCTGGTAATTGCGACATCTCGTTAACGGCTTTTTCAAGTAATTTTGAAGAGAATTCCATAGTTGCGAATTTACAATTTTTATCCTGCAATCAAAGAAGCTACATAGGAAAGAATTTGAATTATTTGGAATTTGAAAATTTTAATTTGTACTTTGAAACCCAATACTAAAACAAATGAATCCAACACAAATCCTTCTACTAATTGCAGCTTACTTTGGAGTGCTAATAATAATATCTTACTTCACTGGAAAAAACGATAGCAATACCGATTTTTTTAAAGCTGGAAAAACATCGCCTTGGTATGTTGTAGCTTTTGGAATGGTTGGTGCATCACTCTCAGGTGTTACCTTTATTTCGGTTCCTGGTTGGGTCGAGGGATCGCAGTTTAGTTACTTTCAGGTTGTTTTAGGTTATATGGTTGGATATTTTGTAGTGGCTTTTGTGTTAATGCCAATTTACTATAGACTCAATGTTACATCTATTTATGAGTATTTATTGCAACGGTTTGGTGTTGTAAGTCATAAAACTGGTGCTTTTTTCTTCTTTGTCTCTAGAGTTATTGGTGCAGCATTCCGTTTGTTTTTAGTCGCAATAGTGTTACAGCAATTTGTATTTAATGCATGGAATGTCCCTTTTGAAATTACGGTTGTTATTTCTATTTTATTGATTTGGATCTACACCAATAAAGGAGGTATAAAAACCATTGTTTGGACAGATACATTACAAACGCTATTTATGATATTGGCTGTTATTTTATCCATCTATTTTATAAACGACAACTTGGGTTGGACTTTTGGAGAATTTCTTGCATCCAGTGAACTTAAACAATACAGTGATGTTTTTGTCACTGATAGTCTTTTAGAACGCAGTCATTTTATCAAATCGTTTCTTGGAGGTATGTTTATTACCATTAGCATGACAGGGTTAGATCAAGATATGATGCAAAAAAATTTAACCTGTAAAACGCTTAAAGATGCCCAAAAAAATATGATTTCTTTTAGCATCGTACTTGTAGCTGTTACCTTTTTGTTTATGCTGTTAGGAGCTTTATTATACATTTATGCTAATAAAAATAACATTTCAATGCCATTAATGGATGGGGAACCTAGAACTGATTTATTGTTTCCAGAAATAGCATTAAATAGTGGTTTAGGCATCACACTAGCCGTCACCTTTATGTTAGGTTTAATTGCTGCAGCGTATAGTAGTGCAGATAGTGCCTTAACTTCTTTAACCACATCTTTTTGTGTTGATTTTCTAGACATTGAAAAAAAGCCAAAAAACCACCAAAAAAGGGTTCGTAAAAAGGCTCATATTGCTATGAGTATCATGCTCGTAATTGTTATTATTATTTTTAAATATGTATTAACAAGTAATGTTATTGATAGCTTGCTAACGGTTGCTGGTTATACCTATGGTCCATTACTTGGTTTATTTGCTTTTGGAATATTTACCAAGTACAAAGTAAAAGACAAATACGTTTGGGTTGTAGCGTTATGTTCAGCCATAATAATAGCAATTATTGGAAGTATTCCACCAGAAAAACTAGGAGGCTATGTTTTAGGCTACGAATTACTACCTATAAATGGCCTACTAACCTTTATTGGTTTAATATTGATTCGTAGAAAGCAAGACTAAAGTACATGACATTTCAAAATTAATATTATGTGCTTTTAATAACTCAAAAAATTCAGGGTTTTCGGTTCCAGGGTTAAAGATGACTCTATTTGGGTTTAATGCAATGATATAATTGTAATATTCCTTTTGGCGTTTTGCATTTAAATATAGTGTCACTGTATCTACATTTTTATAATCCTTAAGTTCATTATCAATGTTAACACCCTCAACCTCTCCAGTATTCAATCCAAATGCAACAGTTTCAAAGTTATTAGCTACCAAGCGCTGTATGGCATAATTTGAGTATCTATTAGGGTTTAATGATGCTCCAAAAACAAGGGTTTTTTTCATATAAATGTTAAAAAACTGTTAAGACCTGTTAAAAAAAGTAACAGGATGTAAATAAGGTCGTCTGTTAAGTATAAATGTAATAAAAATACATTTATTATATACAACATCAATCAATCAAAAAACGAATGAAAAAACTAATCACATTGTGTTTGGCAATGCTCTTTATTGTACAAACCACACAAGCAACAAACAACAGTTCAACAGAGTTAATCGATGGCTCAATAACTGGAAAGGTACTGGATGCTACACTTAACGAACCCTTACCTTATGTAAATATTATTATTAAAAATGACAAAGGCGATATCATAACTGGTGCTATTACATTAGACGATGGCACCTTTAAAATCACTAAAATTCCTGAAGGTAAAATTACAGTAACTGCACAATATATAGGGTACAAATCTGTAGTTAAAGAATTAACTATAAGCCGAAAAAATAGAAAATTTGATCTTGGAGATATTAGATTAGAAGAAGAAGCTTCGAGTTTAGATGAAATAACTGTGGTTGCCGAAGTATCTACTATTCAACAAAAAGTAGATAGAAAAGTTATTAATATTGGTAAAGATTTAGCAGCTTCTGGTACAGCATCAGAGTTAATGGTAGGTGTGCCATCAGTAAATGTTGATGCTCAAACTGGAGACATTTCTTTAAGAGGAAATCAAAATGTACAGGTGCTAGTAGATGGAAAACTATCTAACATTCCAACAGCGCAACTATTAAAACAAATACCTTCTACATCAATTAAACAAATTGAGCTTATTACAAATCCTTCGGCAAAATACAATCCTGAAGGTATGAGTGGTATTATTAATATTGTGCTACACAAAAACTTAAATATAGGGTTTAATGGTAGTGCAAATGTTGGCTTAAGTTATGAATTAGAACCAAAATTTAACAGTTCAATAGACATGAACTATCGCAACGGTAAACTAAATTTTTATGGAAGTTATAGCACAAATATTTCTGATAATAGAAATACAGGGTTATTAAACCAAACTGAAGCTGATATTTCTCAAACTTTTAATTTTTTAGATGAACGTAATTCGCATTTATTTAAAGTAGGAGTAGATTTTTATATTGACGATAAGAACACATTTTCTGTATTTACCAACCAAAACCTTTTTGATGGAGGAACCTTAGGCGAAACTCAATTAATTTACAACAACAACCTATCTAACAACCAGTTACAAACTTTCGATAATTTTAATGATAATAATAGTGAGCAGTACAATGTAAACTATAAGTTAGACTTTGATAAAGAAGGTCATAACATAGAGCTAGAAGCCGATTACAATGCTTTTGATAGTGACTTAACAACTTATAATACATTTACAGGTGGTAATGCTCGACCAAATTTTGATGAGCTAACAAATACAGAGCGAAATAGAACTACCATAAATTTAGATTATGTAAACCCAATATCTGAAACAACTAAGTTAGAATTAGGTTTACAAGCTCGTTTATTTAATAATAGCATTGCATACAACTCAGACGCTAGAGTTAGAAACGAATTTGGCACATATATTCCTACTCAAACACTTTTTGATTACGAAAGAAATATCTATTCAGCATATGCTAGCTACAGTAAAAAAATAAATAAATGGACCTATCAATTAGGTTTACGTGTCGAATCTGTACAAGTTGATGCACTAGCTTTAGATACCGATTTAATAAATAATACCACAACAAATTTTCCTTTTGAGAATGATTATATTCAAGTTTATCCATCGGCTTTTGTAACCTTTAATCCTTCAGAAAAAAATTCATATCAATTTAGTTTTTCCAGACGTGTAGATCGTCCAGGAGTTGGACAAGTAAATCCAATTCCAGAGTTTAATACGCCATTAATTTCTCAATTTGGAAACCCAGAATTAAAGCCACAGTTTACAAACTCTATTGAGGCAAACTACACTAGAAACTTAAAAAAAGGAAGTATTACAGGTGGTGTATTTTATAGATTAATTGAAGACGAAATTAATCAAGGTGTATTTGTAGATCGCTCAGATTTAGCTTCTGGTCGTGTAATTTTAACTAATGATAATTTTGATAACACAACAGCATATGGAGTTGAAGTTTCAAGCAACTATAGACCAACAAAATGGTGGAGTATTAATGCAAGTTTTGATTTATATGCTAGAAAACAAACTGGTTTTGCCGAATCTTTAGATCCTACAATAGAAAATCCTGTTGATAGTGATGTTATGATTAACAATGTTGAGGTAAAAAACGTAATATATAATTTTAGAATGTTTAACAATTTTAGAGTTAATAAAAAACTAACTTTTACAGCATTTGCCATGTATAGAGGAAAAGACACAGGACTAAACTTTGAAATGGAGGCAATGTATTTTGCCAATTTAGGAATGCGCTACAATTTTCTTGAAGATAACAGAGCTACCTTTAGTTTAAACTTTAATAATGTTTTTGATACTCAAGAAATAAATATTTTAAGTGAACGACCATTTAGACAAACTGTAAACTTCATGCCAGAGTTTAATACCGTTTTTGCAGGATTGTCATATAGATTTGGCGGCGGAAAATACAGAGCAAAATCTCGTAAACGCAGAGATAATGACGAAAAGCAAGGAGGCGGAATTCTATAAATTTACTAATCTCATTAATAGCCTACATAAATAGTTGATGGTTAGTGTTAATGTTGGGTTATTAATAAAAAGCCCAGACACTATTTTTGTCTGGGTTTTTTGATGTGAGAATTTTTGATCATTACCAACTTGAAAACAATCGTATTTTCTTCGAAATTTTAAAATATTTCTCTTTTGTGGAAAAATATGTTAAAGTTGGTTAAATTTTTACTTGCAATGAAATAAAAAGCAAAAATCAACGTCTATATAAACAGAGCATTTAGTTTTAAATGTTAATGTTGGTTAATAGCTAAAAAACCCAGAGCGTCTTTGTTCTGGGTTTTTTTATGTAGTCTCATAAAAATGGGAATCTTGTTGTTTTAATTTAATATAACTATTTGATGAGATCCCTTTTTTCAAAGGGATTTGTTACCACTTCATAATTACACTTCCCCAAGTAAATCCACTGCCAAAAGCAGCTAACACCACAATATCGCCTTCTTTAATTTTACCTTCTTCCCAAGCTTCGGTCAAGGCAATTGGTATGGATGCCGCAGTCGTGTTTCCATAACGCATAATGTTGTTGTACACTTGGTCATCGCTTAGCCCAAATTTTCGTTGTATAAATTGTGCAATACGTAAATTGGCTTGGTGTGGAATAAGCATATCAATATCCTCTTTGGTTAAATTATTGGCTTGTAAGCCTTCGTAAATGGCTTCGCTAAAGCGCACTACAGCATGCTTAAACACAAATTGTCCGTTCATATATGGATAATACGACACGTCGTCTGGGTCGTTCTCTTCCATAATGGCATCAACCCAACGTCCTGTACTTGGACCTTCCAACGATAATTCTTTCATGTGTTTCCCTTCGGAATGCAAGTGGGACGACAAAATGCCTTTAGAGCTATCCTCACATCTAGACAAAACTGCTGCTCCTGCACCATCACCAAAAATAACGGTTACGCCTCTACCTCTTGTCGAGCGCTCCAATCCTCCCGAATGGTTCTCACTACCAATAACCAACACGTTTTTATACATGCCTGTTTTAACAAATTGATCGGCTATGGATAGGGCATATACAAACCCAGAACATTGATTTCTAACATCCAATGCACCAATTGTTGGCATATCCAATAAATCTTGCACTCTCACACCTCCACCTGGGAAATACATATCTGGACTCAATGTTGCAAATACGATAAAATCTATATCATCTTTTGTTAGACCTGCACGTTCTATGGCAATTTTGGCAGCTTTTGCTCCCATAATAGATGTGGTGTCTTCACTAGTTTTTGGGTCAATCCAACGACGCTCTTTAATTCCTGTACGTTCTTGAATCCATTCATCAGTAGTATCCATCCACTGCTTTAAATCGTTATTGGTAACTACAGTTTCTGGTAAATATTTTCCAAGTCCTGTTATTTTTGAACTATACATAAGTAACTCTTTTCTTTTCTTTAATTAAAATGAATTTTAAATGTAATGAATTATTACAATTAAGCTGTAAAAACAGCTTAAATTTAATGGAAATGTTAAAAACTTTAACGCGACGAGTAGATCTTTAAAAGTGCAAATTATGTAACTTTAAGCTCATTTCTAATACCTTATAATTTTAAACCATTAAATATGAAAAAATCAATTGTTTATTTGCTTATTTTCTTTGCAAGTTTTTTGTACGCACAAGAAAATGTTAGTTATCAATTGCCTCACGATAATATTTTAGAACTTGCTGATGCTCCTCTTGCGCCTTCCTTAAGAATGGATAGCAAAAGTGATAAAATGCTGTTTCTATACAGAAGTAACTTTAAAAGCATTGCAGAACTATCTGAAACCGAAATGCGCCTAGGTGGACTTAGAATAAATCCAGTAACAAATATTGGAAGTCGCCAAAACTACTACACAGATATTAAAATTAGAAATGGAAGAAATAACGACAATGTTGCTGTAAAAGGCTTACCTGAAAATGGTCGTTATGCCTATTTTAGCTTTTCTCCAGATGAAACCAAAGTTGCATTTACCAATACCACCGAAACAGGTGTTGAACTTTGGGTTTTAAATTTTGATACTGCAACCGCTTCAAAATTAACAAATGCAACCATAAATGCTAATATGAGAAGTCCGTTTGCTTGGTTTAAAGACAACAACTCACTTCTTGTAAAAATGCTATCAAACAATAGAAAACCGCTTATTGACACAAAAACTGCGGTACCAAATGGGCCAACTATTTCTGTAAGTGAAGAAGGTGTAAAAGCACAAAACAGAACCTATCAAGATTTATTAAAAAACAGAAACGATGAGCACAATTTTGAGCAATTGGCCTTATCTCAATTGTATAAAGTTTCATTGAATGGCTCAAAAACCAAATGGAAGGATGATGACATGTACACAGGAATGTCATTCTCACCTGATGGAAAATATATTATGATAAATACCATTCAAAAACCTTTTTCTTATATCGTAACCTATGGTCGCTTTCCATCTAACACCAATATATATGATACCAATGGAAATCTAGTAAGTGCCTTTTTAAAAGTGCCTCTTATTGAGGATTTGCCTAAAGGTTTTATGGCAACCAGAACAGGAAAACGAAATGTGTCGTGGAGAACGGACAAACCATCAACCCTTTATTGGGCTGAAGCTTTGGATGGTGGCGATCCAGCAATTGATGTGGCTTTTCGCGACGAGATTTTTGAATTGGACGCTCCTTTTAATGGAACTGCAAAATCTCTTATAAAACTTAAGCAAAGATATGCTGGTATTATTTGGGGAAATAACAATACTGCAATCGCCTATGATCGTTGGTGGAATACCAGAAACTCAAAAACTTATGGATTCAACCCTTCAAACAATAGTGAAGCACCTACAATACTTTGGGATAGAAACTATCAAGATCGTTATAGCGACCCAGGAAATTTTGCCACAAAAAGAAACGAATATGGCAGATATACTCTAGAGTTGGATGGCAATGATGCTTACCTTATTGGTGCAGGTTACAGCAAAGAAGGAAAATTTCCTTTTATAGACAAGATCAATCTTAGTGATAAACAAACAAAACGTTTATACCAATCTACTGAAACAAATAAACTAGAAAGTATCAATGACATCCTCGATGTAAAAAAAGGAGAAATTTTAGTACGTGTAGAATCTAAAAATGAGTTTCCAAACTATTACGTTAAAAACATAAAACGTAAAAAAGGAGCAATACCATTAACTCGATTTGAAAATCCATTTAAAAGCATTCAAAATGTACATAAAGAAGTTATTAATTATAAACGTGATGATGGATTGGATCTCTCAGGAGAATTGTATTTACCAACCAATTACGAAAAAGGCAAAAAGTATCCAATGATTGTTTGGGCTTACCCCAGAGAGTATAAAGATAAAAGTAGTGCCTCACAAAGTACATCCAATCCAAACCGTTTTACGTATCCATCCTATGGATCACCAATTTTTTGGGTAACTCGTGGCTATGTAGTACTTAACAATGCTTCTTTCCCAATTGTAGGTGAAGGCGATAAAGAACCAAACGATAGTTTTAGGTCACAATTGGTTGCTAACGGAAAAGCTGCTATTGATGCTGTTGACAAGTTAGGTTACATAGACAGAAGCAGAGTTGCAGTTGGAGGACATTCATATGGCGCATTTATGGTAGCAAATCTATTATCTCATTCCAATTTATTTGCAGCTGGAATAGCACGAAGTGGTGCCTATAACAGAACATTAACTCCTTTTGGATTTCAAAGTGAAGAACGGAGTTATTGGGAAGCTCCAGAGGTATATTACACCATGTCACCTTTTATGCATGCAGACAAAATGAAAACACCATTGCTTTTAATACATGGTGAAGCCGATAATAACTCAGGAACATATCCTTTACAAAGTGAACGTTACTTTAATGCACTCAAAGGACTTGGTGCTCCAGTTAGGTTGGTTATGCTTCCAAAAGAAAGTCATGGCTATAGAGCTAGAGAATCTGTCATGCATTTGCTATGGGAACAAGACCAATGGTTGGAAGAGCATGTAAAAAATAAACCTACAGTAACAACTCCTGACAAAACATTAAAAAATTAATTTTTTTAAAGCCATTCAAAATTGAATGGCTTTTTTATGCCAACTTGTCACAATATCGAAAATGGTATTTTTTTTGTCTATCTGTTTAAAGTAAAATAAAACAATAACTAATAAGATTCCTGCTGTAGTTTATCTTGAGGGATAGTCGAAAGGCAGGAATGATAAATAAATTAAATTATGGCAAAAGGAAATATTAATGTTTCGGTTGAGAATATCTTTCCGTTAATTAAAAAGTTTCTATACAGTGATCACGAAATATTTTTACGTGAGCTTATAAGTAATGCAACCGATGCGACAATGAAATTGAAGCACCTCACCAATATTGGTGAAGCTAAGGTTGAGTATGGCAATCCACAAATTGAAGTTAAAATTGATAAGGAAACCCAAAAGCTTCATATCATCGATCAAGGTTTAGGGATGACAGCTGAGGAAGTTGAAAAATACATTAACGAAGTGGCATTTTCTGGTGCTGAAGAGTTTTTAGACAAATACAAAGATAAAGTTGATGATGCAGGAATCATTGGACATTTTGGTCTTGGTTTCTATTCGGCGTTTATGGTAGCTAATAAGGTTGAAATCATCACAAAGTCATACAAAGACCAGCCAGCAGCACATTGGGCCTGTGATGGTTCTCCAGAATTTACTCTTGAACCCTCTGATAGAACTGAAAGAGGTACAGAAATAATTCTTCATATTGCAGACGACGAAAAAGAATTTTTAGAAGAATCTCGCATTCGTGAACTGTTAACCAAGTACAACAAGTTTATGCCAATTCCAATCAAATTTGGAACTAAAGAAATAAACGACCCAGATTTTACACCTAAAACAACTAAGGACAAGGAAGGCAAAGAAACAACTGAGCCTCACAAGCAAATAACAGTTGACAACATTATCAACAATCCTAATCCTGCTTGGACAAAACAGCCAGCAGATTTAGAAGACCAAGATTATAAAGATTTCTATCGCGAATTGTATCCAATGCAATTTGAAGAGCCTTTATTCAATATTCATTTAAATGTCGATTATCCATTCAATCTTACTGGAATCTTGTATTTCCCTAAGATGACAAACGATTTGAACATTCAAAAAGACAAAATTCAGTTATACCAAAACCAAGTGTTCGTAACTGATAATGTTGAAGGCATTGTGCCAGAATTTTTAACAATGCTTCGTGGTGTTATTGACTCTCCAGATATCCCATTGAATGTTTCTCGTAGTTATTTGCAAGCTGATGGTGCTGTTAAAAAGATATCGTCTTACATAACACGTAAAGTAGCCGATAAATTAAAATCGTTATTCAATAATAATCGTGAAGATTTTGAAGCGAAGTGGAATGATATTAAAATCGTAATTGAATATGGCATGCTTTCCGAAGAAAAATTCTTTGAAAAAGCAGACGCCTTTGCATTGTACCCAACAGTTGATGGTAAGTATTACACTTATGATGAGCTTTACAACAAAATTAAAGCCAACCAAACAGATAAAGATGATAAGCTGGTAATTTTATATGCATCTGATACAGATGCACAACATAGTTATATTGAAGCCGCTAAAGCTAAAAACTTTGAGGTTTTGTTATTGGATTCTCCAATTGTATCTCATTTAATTCAGAAATTAGAAACAACTAAAGAAAATATATCTTTTGCTCG
>TARA_R110002073_G_scaffold4066_4_pt1 | contig 12379 bp, 12 predicted proteins | sample TARA_R110002073 | Tara Oceans TARA_R110002073 (sample SAMEA4397174) | marine metagenome | biome: Polar Biome; feature: [DCM] deep chlorophyll maximum layer (ENVO:01000326); material: water (ENVO:00002006), including particulate matter (ENVO:01000060) such as... | depth 40 m
AATTTCGAAGGTGAGTATGAAAGAGTTGAAGACACATTATACGGAAGCAAAATTAGTTCAGCTGCTCGAGCAGAATGGGATTGGACGCCCCTCGACATTTTCATCGTTGGTGGATAAAATTCAGGACAGACAGTATGTTAAGAAGGACCATGTAAAAGGCAAAACCATTAAATGTGTCGATTTTGAATTAGTGGAGGAAGAACTTTCAGAAATAGAAAATATGCGAGAATTTGGCAATGAGCGCAATAAACTTATCATTACTCCTCTAGGAGTATTAGTTGTCGAGTTCCTAATAAAACATTTCGATAAATTGTTTCAGTATCAGTACACAAAAAGTATGGAAGATACACTTGATGCGATTGCCAAAGGGAACAAGGTTTGGCATGAACTGTGCAATGACTGCTTGCAGGAAATAGACACACTTTCTGAAGGGCTTCTTGAGGACAGGCAAGTCATCCGTATAGATGAACATAATACTTATATGATAGGTAGATACGGACCGGTGATCAAGCACACGAAGAACGATAAGACTACTTTTAAGAATGTTCGCGAAGATGTGGACATAGACAAACTGCGACGAGGGGATTATGAACTCAGCGAGCTGGTAGTAACTAAAAGGTCGTTGGGAAAGGCGCTTGGAGAGCATAATGGTAAGCCAGTTGTTCTCAAAAATGGTAAGTTTGGAAGATATATAGAATATGGTGAGGTCAAGAAGACAATCAAGACAGACAAAGATGACGATGACATAACCATAGAAGACGCGATAGAACTTCTGTCACAAAGTCCGTCACTCGTTCGCACCTTGAATGACACTACGTCTGTGCGGACCAGCAAGCATGGAGACTACGTATTTCACAAGAAACCTGGATGGAAGAAGCCAAAATTCTTGAAATTAGATGAGTTCATCAAGGAACACGGAGTGAATTCGTATAAAACATGCGATGTGAAGGTTTTGTACGAATGGTTAGAGAAAACTTATAAAATTTAGAGTTACAAAAAAATAAACACATATTCTATATAATGAAGTCATCACTTAAATATGATTCGACCAATATGATGGTATTTGCTTTCGTAGGGATTTTGATTAAACTTTTTTTTGGAAATAATACAACAGCAGATGGCTCAAGCGGACCAGCAAGCTCGGCTGTTTGGGGTTATGGTATAGTAGCCTTGTCGATTTTCTCAATATTGTTCATCACATTCGCTTTAGCAACACAGATGACTGCGGTCTCACAATATAATACAATGGACTTCATAATGAAATTGGTCCAAGGTTCCCTGGTACCTTTTCTAATGCTCTTAATTCTTGTATGGCTGATCTCAATAAATTTGACTTTCTACAAGCGCATTAATGAAGGGAATGTCGCGAGTGAATATAATCAATTCTCGACAGTTTCTACGATTCTTGTGGTGGTCCAACTTATGGTGTTGTTTAAGTATTTGAAAGACGCATTTAAGGTAGAAAAAGGAGGGCAAAATGGACTTGGTGGCGCGCACAAGAGTCAAATGGCTTCAATTACATATGTACTAACCGCTCTGAACGTAATATTTATAGGAATGATGAATATTGTAGTCGCCTATTTTTCCACTGATGGATAATTCACGTTATAATATTCATGAACTTATATGTTACTCCATAATCCGTCTCTGTTTCCCAGATTCCAGAGATTTTAAATATATACTGATTTTCTAAAGATTTTTCCAAGTTATCCGTAAATAGTTTAATATTTCCACCTGAAAGCTGATCTTCTATTCTATACGCAGCATTTTTATCCTTAATTTCAACCTTTTGCAATATATTTTTCTCGATTAATAGCATTTTGTCTATTACTGTCCTATTTAGTTCTTTGTCAAATATACATTTATATTTGTTAAAATACTTTTCAACATATGAAGTATTGATTTTTGTTTTAAGAAAAATACCATTAAGTGTGAATAAATTGGTAGAATATAATGTCCTTATGAAATTGCTGTTATCCATTACAGTATTCTTAACAGAATCTTGGAAGAATACATTTTCTAGTTTAAAATCGTCGATGTCTAATACAACATTCATAGATATATCAGTATATCGATGTCCTTTTAAGTATTATCGACTTGCCGGTTAATTAACTACAAGCACACCATCTATAATGGGAAACTTACATATTAGGAATGTCAGCAAGGAGACACATCAATAGACTTACATTAATATCACCCGATACGGATAATTCATCCAACAACTTTTCACCCTGTTCCAGTCTCAAATTTATATTCTCTTTCTTAATTTCGAGGTAATTTACCCATAATGAAGATATTTGTGGATGTGTGCTTGACTTGTCCTTAAATTTTTCTATGAGTCTATCTAATCTCTCCATTTTAATCTATTATTCATGTTATAAAATAAAGATAAGATACAAACTTATAGAATGAAGTTCTATGATACCCACTTCGACGATTACATAACAAGTAATAAGTCAATATCTCTCCATCCTAAGTTAAGTAAAGCCTATGAGAAGTTCCCTGAAGATTTACATGATATGAAAAATATGGTATTTTATGGACCGAAGGGTGTTGGTAAATATACACAAATGTTGGCTTCAATAAAGAAGTACAGCCCAACAGAGCTCAAGTATAATAAAAAAATAAGTATTTTGTATAATAAGAACACCTACTTTTTTAAGATAAGCGATATACATTATGAAATAGATATGTCTCTCCTCGGTTGTAATTCTAAATTACTCTGGAATGAAGTTTATAATCAAATTATAGATATAATATTGGCAAAATCGGAAAATACTGGGATTATTGTTTGTAAATACTTCCAGGAAATTCATGACGACCTCATTGATACATTTTATAGTTATATGCAGACCATGCCTACTAATGCTGTTAGTTTAAAGTTCATAATTCTTACTGAAGAGATAAGTTTTATTCCTGATAATATTATAAACTGTTGTCAGACAATTAGAGTTCCCCGTCCATCACGATCTCTTTATAATCGTTGTTTAAAAAATAAGGTCGATAAAAATATTTCACTAGATAAAATAACAAATATGAAAAATATAATGGCATCTGTCACGCAGTTAATGATACCGTATGAGGTAATTTGTAACAATTTGATAGATGAAATAATTAATATTCATGATATGAGGTTCATAAATATGCGTGACCAATTGTATGATATATTTATATATAATCTAGATGTTACTGAATGTATATGGTATATACTTGTGAAGTTAGTCAAAATGAATAAATTACAGGAAAAGGATATGACTGATATACTAATAAAAACCTTTTCATTTCTTCAGTACTACAATAACAATTATCGCCCAATATATCATTTAGAGAGTTATATATTTTATTTATCAAAGAAGGTCCATGGATTTTCGTGAAGCATGTAATATTTTAGATATAAAACCACCATTTTCTCTCTGTGACTTGAAAAAATCTTATTATAGAGCAGCTCTTATACACCATCCAGATCGTAACCAAGGTGATAATTTGAGTAATATTAAATTTCAAAGAATAGGAGAAGCATATACCTTATTAGGGAAATATTTGGAATTTGAGGCTGATGATTTCGAAACTTCCCAAGACTACGATTCTATAATAAAAAGGTTCGTTCAAAATGTGATGGGTTTTGATAGATCGGAACAAGCGGATATGTTTAAAAATGTGATAGCAGGATGCCGAAAGATCACACTTGAAACATTCAAAGGTCTCGATAAACATTCAGCGGTAAAAATTTTCAAATATATAGAGAGCTATTCGTCTCTTCTTGGAATAAATGCTGCTCTGTTGGATTCCATGAGAAATATTATTAGAGAGAAAATGAGAAATGATACATTCATTACTTTGAACCCTGATATTAGTAATGTTTTCAATCAAGAAGTATATGTTCTGCAACATAACGAGAACATCTTTTATGTTCCTCTTTGGCACGATGAGGTCTGCTACGATGTCTCTGGTTCCTCACTTATCGTAAGATGTGTCCCCGATATTCCGAAACATATGAGTATAGATCAAAATAATGACGTACATATTCATGTGTCAACATCAATGAATGCTATACTTAGTAAAAAAAATATGAATGTGAAGTTAGGGGAAGAAGTATTTGAAATTCCAGTTTGTGATCTAAAAATAAGAAAATATCAAATATATACATTTAAAAAACAAGGAATACCTCGAATAAATATAGATGATGCGTTCAATACAAAAAATAAAGGCAATATTGTCGTCCACTTAGAACTCATTAAATAAAAAATATTCCCAACAGACACCGATGGCGGGGCTCGAACCCGCGGCCACCAGCTTAAAAGGCTGGCGCTCTACCGACTGAGCTACATCGGCTGACACACTATAGACAATATTCCCAACAGACACCGATGGCGGGGCTCGAACCCGCGGCCACCAGCTTAAAAGGCTGGCGCTCTACCGACTGAGCTACATCGGCTGACACACTATAGACAATAGTGCTTTTTTTTAGGTTTATTTTTTATTTGGTTTTTAGTTTTTTCTTATTTTTATTTGGTTTTTATTTTTTAGTTTTTAGGCTTTTTATTTTTTTTAAGGCTTTTTATTTTTTTTATTTGATTTTTTTAAATTTTATGCTTCTTCCTCTACTGACTTCTTCTTACGAACAACCTTCTTCTTGACAACCTTAGCTTTCGGTGCTGGAGGCGGAGCGACATCAACTGCGTCATCACCGTCATCATCATCATCATCGCTGTCATCAGCAAGAATAACGGTAGCGGCATCATCGTCATCACAATCACCATCGCTCTGTTCCTTCAACTTTGCCGTCTCATCTGAAGAGAGCGTGATGAGGCATCGTCCCTTTAGGCTAGCCTTCGGCTTCACTACAGCCTGAACCAACTTCCAAGTGCATCCAAACTTTCCATTCGCAAACCAAAGTCCTCCACATCGGATTACAACAGCTACATTAGAAGCCTTCTCAATAAGGTCCATAGGCATAACATCTGACTCATCGTTGGGGAATACAAGCTTCTGCTCCAGATCGTAAACCTCACAATTAAACTTCTCATCCCAATACTCAAGCTTCACCCGAAGCGTAGGAGCGCGAGTGTAATCCGGCTCTCCAGTCTCGGGATCCTTAGGGTGCTTTAGCATCGGATGAAACAAGGCATCCACAACCTCGGCTGACATCTTGGCCTTGTTCATCCAATCCTTGGAGTTCGCAATACAATCTGCCTTCAACTTTGCCTGGAATGCTGTGATGTTTTCAAGAAACTTATCAGTCGCCTCTGTACGGTAATCGTCTCGAGGGAACTGAAGCGACATGTCGTAACTCTTACGACCAGTCTTCTCGTCAACAAACTCGCTTACACCCCAGGTAAGCATGAGAGGAGTACTCAAGTAGAGCGACTTGCCAGAAGTGTTGTTAAGCACTCCAACAGACTTTCCGCCAGACTTGTTGATCTTCGGCTTCATGTACTTGGTATCCTCCTCAGGCGAGAAAGTAGTAGCGTTGATAATCATGTTTTGTTGTTCGTTAGTGCTAGTCATAGTGTGTATTGTTGATTAAGTCCTGTCAATTCTTATCGTTTCAATTTTATGGGAAATTGAAACGAAAAATACTAGATTTGAATGATACATAAGCATTTATGCTCTGATTAACAACAAAGATATTATATATTTATAATATAATAGCATCAAAGGTATAGCTAAATTCTTTAACATGGAAAATATTGAGTTGCATATTAATGAAAAAAATAAAGCTAAACCAGAAGTTATTGATGCTGGTACCCTGATAGAGTATCTGTTTGGAGACATATGGAAAGAAGCACAAGTATCAGAAGTCCATTATGACGACGTGCCACCTTACTATTCAATACTACTGGAGAAAGATAATGTAATCATAGAAAGACAAACAATTCGTCAAAAAATAAGATATCCAGAGCATCAATCTAAATCGAAACTTCCATCATTATTTCGAAGAGGATCTATGCCATTCAAGACAAATCGCACAGTTTCCCGCGGACAAGTCGCACCATATTAGTAAAACAAAAATACTAATCAAAATATTTAGGTAAAGATATTTTGATTTGAAACATCTATATAGTAAAAGTATTTGAAAAATATACAAACAAAACAGTTATTATTTACAGCAGTACCGGTATAACAAAATTAGTCAAAATTCTCATAATATGCATCAGATAATCCATATTATGTATTGTATTCAAAGTCAAATATTTAAGCCGACGCAACAGCCGCGTCAACAACTGGCTTAGAGGCCTTGGCGAAGTGAGGGCTCATGAACTTCTGGAGGTTGAAGTAGGTCAACTCATCGCCGGGTGAGAGCTTTAGAAGTGAAGTGAGCTTGGTGTCAGCGTTGATCTTGCGACCATTCTGGGGGTCCTGAAGCTTGTTGGCACGGATGTAAGCGTTAATCTCGCGGGTGACCTCGGTGCGGGCCATCTGCGTTCCAACCTCCTTTCCGAGGAAAGCAGCAAGCTCGTTGCTGATGAGAGTTGGCTTCACGAATCCGCTGGGAGAACGGTTGCCTGCCTTGCGCTTGCGCTTGGCGCTGGCCTTCTGAGCGGCCTTGAGCTCACGAGTCGCCTTCTTCTCAAGAGTGCGGAACTCGCTCTTCAAGGACGAAAGAAGAGAACTGACCTGCTGGAGCTTCGCCATGAACTCGGTGAAGTCGCCAGTAAGAGTGGGGACCTCATCCTCAACAGGAGCAGCAACAACTGCTGCTGGGGTAGCAGCGACTACCTCGGGCTTCTTGGCAGCAACCTTCTTAGGGGCAGCGGCTTTCTTGGCAACAACCTTAGCGGGAGCTGCGACTTTGGTGGCTGTCTTGGCAGCCTTGGAGGAGGTGGTGGTGGTGGTCTTTGCTTTGGGCATCTTATAATTTATAATGATAAAACTTTTTTAAGTGTTTTAACGCATAATATATTATAACTGAGATGAGACCTCGTCATATTCCTAAATAAATTCATCCATTTGGCGCAACGGATTGATACAGCCATGGCAGAGAGGAAGCTGCTTCAGAACTTACTAATGTTAAAGCACATAAGACGTAATTTGCTCCCAATCCTCGACTTTCTACATTTATACCTCCTCTCACGAAGGTCTCCATAAGCGTAATTGATGATCGTTTTAATCGCTCGTTAGATAAGTTTGGTAGTGCATGAAAATCTATGCTTCTAAATGGGTTACCTACTGGGGGACAAATTTCTCTTTTAACTATGTTAGACAAATTGGCTCGATACGTCCATATATCTGCGAGTTCTCTAATAAATCTTATCAGTTTTACTCGCCCAAGAGCCTGGAACCATGATTGGTCTGTATAATTACCTAGCTCATCTATGTCCTGAAAAACTGCCAGAGCACGAAGTTCGAGTTGTTTCTCCTGACAAATGTGGGCGTCCGGCTTCTCTATTTTTGTATCTATGATGTCGCCAAACATTGGAGCGACCCGCAATATCATCTTCAATGAACTGCGCACACCCTTAGGTATAGGATTTCTATTGTACGGATTGGATGTTGTTTGTCCGCCCTTTTTAAGGAGATTGTAGATAGAAAGTATATCAAACCCATAAATCATATCATCTACATCTTTGTAACTCATGAATTGTGCGTATGGGATTTTTGACAACGGTTCCATCGAAAAAAAGTCAGTTTCATTAACACACAATTTTCTATGAATCATAGCAGGTCCATGCTTTGAATTATATTTAAATACCAAATGTGCTCTCCAATTCTTCTGTATAGTTCGGATAAATAAAGAGAGACGCAAAAAATTGTATAATCTTGATAATAATTCTGTCTTGTTTCCTGAAACCTTTAGTTTATAGTGACGGCATATATCCTTTAATTGACTGACTCTATAATTATAAATAACTATAAACTCATACTCAGAAAAATCAGGAATAATAAATTCTTCATCATTCATTTTCTTCTTCTTTCTTGCCGACTTTGGAACAGGTTCATTTAAACAACGTAATAAAGATGTCGGGGAGAGATTTTGTTTTAAGACAATATTCATATATAGATACTTGCTAAATTCTTTTAATGTCATTTTCACAAATAATATAAAGAAACTAATATGAGACCATATATGAAGATAAAAAAGTAATTGATTTAAAATTCTAATTGCGGAATAAGAAATCGTAATTATATAGAAAGTCATGTAAATTATTTTTATTCACCGGTCCATTCATTATTCGTTGTTTAATTAATTTCGAAATGTTGAGATTGCATGTGTCAAACATAAAGAATGTAGAACAAAGCTTACAATAATCAGTTATATATGTTGTATTTTTTTCCAACCATATATAGAATTCTTCTGTACTTTTAATTTTCTTATACTTTGCGAAATGTTTCAATGTCTTATGCAAATTACAATTTTTCGACTCTGATAAGTTGTAATCCGTTCCTGATATGATACAAATTTCCTTGAATTGCAGAAGAGATACATCAAGATTCTGCAATATATATTTGAGACTATATAGAATGACCCTTGAATTTGTTAAATTTAGGTATCTAAGAACACGTGGACAGCCATATACAAATAAATCCATATCTTCGCTTAGGCAAGCGTATGCCTTTCGTTTAATAACAAGGGCGGCACACAACTGATCTGCCTCACCTTCGGCGTTATAATAGGTAACACCACATAAGTCCATCAACTTCTTGACATTTCTAATATCTGTATTTCGAAGTCTCAGAAACTTTTTTCGTAATGAATCCATCTCATATTTTAATTCCCGCATATCATCATGATCGGTGCTTGATTTCATTCTCTCTTCGACTACAGTATATTTTTTTTCTGCGTCGGCCTTTGCGTCACGACGAATACTCAGTATTTCATTTTTTTCTGTAGGCATTTTTCCATCAAATATGAAAATGGGAACTATCTCATAGTGCCGGAACAGTGATATCAGCTGATACATTCCTTCGATCAGTATACCCTCACCAGCGAAACGATACATGTAAATACTTGTATCTACAGCTATCACCTTTCCCCTTAGCTGTCCTAATGTAATTGGTTTTATTGCGTCGGGACAATTTGCCCGCATAAATTGGTTGAGATGTTGAATGCCCATTTTGGTTCTAATGTTAAGATGTCTTTCCGTTCATATTCAATTTTTTGTGCAATTAACAAAAAATTGATTGAAGACCGTAAATACCAACGAAACATAAAACTATGTATAAAGTAGCCTTTGACTTCGATGAAGCAAGTCGTGTGTGGAGGGAGAACAAGCTTCACATCGGACATGGTTCATTCCGGTATATTTGTGGATCTATGACACAGAATGGAGAAAAGTGTAAAAATAAACCAAGTTGCCGAAATGGGCGTTGTCACATGCATAAAAAAAAACGTGGATAAGATTTATTCCAAGATGGAATAATTTATGGTACAAATGTTGCCAACAGCGAGATCATTTTATATTTTTCTCCTCTGAAGTAGCATGGTCCATGTAGGGATACATTTTCAAATTCTTTTGCGAACTCCATAAGCACACGACTATATACATCATTTAGTTTGTCGCACGTGACTTCGAATAGCATTACATGAGAGTGATCTGACTGAGAGGTATTATGTCTTCTCATAAAATCCACTCGACTATGTCCAAGCATAAATACGTTATCTGCCTGGTTGACGCGCGTGAATGCTGGGATGCTATTGAGGAAAATGTATGAACTTGTCATCTTATAATATATGGTGTAAAACTTTATATTATATTTATCGAAATCAATTTTATTCCCTCAATTATCTGTCTGCGTGCTTAGACAGTATCAATAACTGACATCCGTGTCGTTTTCAATAAAGTCGCAAGTTCATCTGTTTTTTTACTACCTTTTCGCCGTCCAATTTTTCCAACACACTCCAGACCAGACTTAAAGCTTTTACTATCGTAATTGTCCTCAATATACTTAGAAAAATTTTCCATATTTTTATGAGTGCAATTGAACTGCATAAATGCTGTATTATTATCATCACACCATTGTAGAAATCCCAGATAATTATCCATGAATACTGCGGTCAGCACATAGTAAGCAAAAACATTTGTTTTTTCTCTATAGAAATTCTTACGCAAGTAAGCACTCTTCTCTTTACTGCTATGTAGATCGTCATATGTAAGACCCATAAATCTTAACACTTTCTCGCACTGGTAAAGAGAGAATATACGCTCCATCCTCAATGAAAAGTCCATGTAAAGAAAAAATGTTTTTGTGTCCTTTTTATTAACAAGTGAATTATAACTGCAAAACGCACTATTGATTATTCTAGACCAGGTTTCAGCATATGCTTCCTCTACATTAAATTCACTATCTATAGGAAAAATATCTTGTACCGATTTTTTAATAATATGAGAATCATGAGAGCTAAAATCTAGTCCATAAGTGTGGAATGTTTCATGAATAAAGACTTTCATCCACTCTTCGCTGCGAAATATTACCATTTCACTGTTTGGCGCGCATGCCAACGTAAATGCGGTATTGACATGATCTGGTCCAAGTGTTGATGTGCTTGTCTCAGGTAAAGACTTCGTAAATGGTGTGAGGTATATGTATATATCCAGAGTTTTGGCGCATTTTTTAAGAGAATACAGACCACAAATATATAACCACATATACATAAACTTCGCGTACTTGTCGTATTCATCCAAGTTCCCTAACTCGTCCTCGGAAAATATAGTAAAATAAATAGAAATCTTGCGTCCGTCTATATCGCAGTTATAGATAAGCTGGTGTTTTTCGGTTGTATTGATGTATTCGCGAATATGTTTTGGAAAAAAACGACTAAAATATATCTTAGGTTTTTTTGAATCATCATTCAAACGATGTATCTGCGCTTTCAAACAATTACTATTTATACGTTTGCTTACATAGCGGTCGGCTTCAAATAAATCATTATAAATGAAAGACAGAAGCTTATTTAAGCGGGCCTTTGATTGTTTCGGTCTGCATTCATCTATTTTTGGTAGAAATGCTTTTATTAGTTCTCCTGATGGTGCTTTAAATTGCATATGTGTATATATACATAACAACTGAAAATTTTAAATGCGTTTGTCATGTTAATCTACTTGAGCCCTTTTCTAACTTTCATGAGCTCTTCAAATACTATTGGTGGCGATCCCCTGGAAAAGTGGTTAAGCTTAGCCTTCTTGGTCGCCTTCAACATTCTTCCTAAATCGTTATTCTGCTCGAACTTCGCCTTCATCGCATACTCCATCTCAGTCTTGTTTCTTCCTAAGAAAAAGTCGGAATCTATAGTTATACTCTTGGGGCGGATTTCTTTCCCTTTGTATTTTCCCGATTTACCACCTGCGGCTTTTGCTAGAAGAACATCTTTGGATAGGTCTGAACCAGAATCAAGAGAGAATTGAAGATAAAAATCAGGATTGTTCCTCTTAAACTTGGATGCCTGGTAGTAATGTTCCACAGACAGCCATTTATGACCGTCCAGCTGAAATTCCTCAGTCCAGAAATTCGATAGTTTCCTTCTCCAAGAGTGAATCTGTCTAAGATCCGCATATGCTTTTGAACCTTCAGGACCTATTCTCTCTCCAGAACCTGAACCAGGCTTTGGTTTATCACCCGATTTTGAATAGAATTGAAATATTGTGTCATCGTCATATAGATCCGACTGAATATCACCAATAGGCGGTTCAGAAACTACAACTTTTATTTTTTCCATGAATTTGCGAAACTGAGGAATTATGTAATAAGGTCCAGCATTTCTCTCCAAACATTTGTTAACTATCATACGTTTTACATCATAAGGAATCTCATTAAATGTTAGTGAACCTTTATTCTTGTATGTAATGAGTTGATAATGATTACCTTGGTAGTTGGCCATTATATAATGTGTGGGTTCAAAGTTCCCCTCTTTTTCAAGAACCGCATCATTAAGCTGTCCGCACTGCATAACATTTTCAAAATCTTTTTCTTTGTATGCTTCTTCAGAAAAAAGAATGAGTTTGATATTTAATACGCGTTCGAGGGTAGATATAGCCCATGTTTCAGCCCAGAAGTCACAGGTTTGAATTTTTTCTTTCAATGATTCCAGTCCTGTAATTCCTTTCATGAAACCGAATTCGTTCATCATTTCTTTTGTTGTTGTGCGTTCCGCTTTGGAACTCTTATGTCTTTTTCCTACTTCACTTGCTTTCTTGATAATATCCTGTTGCGTCTGTCCGTCGGTTGTTGATTTTAATCGCGTCTCCAATTCTCGGTATTTCTTAGAGAGAACCTTAATCTCTGAATTTAATGAATCATATTCCGAGCGAGCGTTGTCATAAAATATCTTATAATTCAAATATATTTCCTCCGTGACGTTATCAGCCAAAATCTTCCGCATTTCATTAACTGAAACATCCTTACCAACACTCTTTAAACCTTCATGGATCGTTGTAAAAAG
>TARA_R110002073_G_scaffold18564_1_pt1 | contig 12378 bp, 10 predicted proteins | sample TARA_R110002073 | Tara Oceans TARA_R110002073 (sample SAMEA4397174) | marine metagenome | biome: Polar Biome; feature: [DCM] deep chlorophyll maximum layer (ENVO:01000326); material: water (ENVO:00002006), including particulate matter (ENVO:01000060) such as... | depth 40 m
GCTGGGTTCAGATGGGGGTGATGCTGTCGGCCACGGACAGTCTGAACTGGCTGGCACGGATCACCGGGCAGGGGGCGGCGGCACTGACCGGCGCGCTGGGGGATGACCTGCGGGGGCCAGGGGCAGTCCGGTTTCTGCCCTATCTGTCGGGCGAACGCACGCCGCACAACGATACGGAAATCCGCGGCAGCTTCACCGGCCTGTCCACGGCAACCAGCCAACGCGACCTGACCCGCGCGGTGCTGGAGGGGGTCGCCTTCGGACTGCGCGACAGTCTTGAGGCGCTCAAATCGGCGGACGCCAGGTTGGAGCAGGTCTTTGCCATCGGCGGTGGCGCGGCCTCGCGCTATTGGCTGAAACTGATCGCCACCGTTCTGGATTTGCCCCTGGCACTGCCCAGCGGCGCGGAATTCGGCGCCGCGCTGGGTGCGGCACGTTTGGCCCACGCGGCGGCAACGGGCGAAGACCCGGCCCTTGTCATGCCGCCGCCCCGGATCGACACGGTGATCCACCCCGATCCCGCGCTGACGGAGGCGTTCAACGATGCCTATCAAGGGTTCAAGGCGGCCTATCCGGCGATCAGGTCGGTGCAGTGAACACCAGGTGATGGCCATTGCCAGGCATCGAAAACCGAAAGCGCACCACCCGGGATTGATTTCGAATATCTCAGCAAGAAGCCTGCTAGTGCTTCGCAATAGAACAATAAAAACAATTGCCAGACATCAAGGGCAGCCGCGTGCGGACGGCAGCCCTTGTTCTGGCGCTCATTCCAGTTCGATCGTTCCCGGCGGCTTCGATGTGCAGTCGTAGAATACCCGGTTCACGCCCGCCACCTCGTTGATGATCCGCGTCGCGGTTTCGCCCAGGAAGTCATGCGTGAACGGATAGTAATCCGCCGTCATGCCGTCCACGGACGTGACCGCCCGCAGCGCCAGCGCGTAGTCATAGGTGCGCCCGTCGCCCATCACGCCGACCGTGCGCATCGGCAGGATCGCGGCAAAGGCCTGCCAGATGTCATCGTAAAGACCGTGCTTACGGATCTGGTCGATATAGACGGCATCGGCCTTGCGCAGGATTTCCAGCTTGTCGCGGGTGATCTCGCCCGGGCAGCGGATCGCCAGACCGGGACCGGGAAAGGGATGGCGACCGATGAAAGACGCCGGCAGACCCAGTTCGCGCCCCAGCGCGCGCACCTCGTCCTTGAACAATTCGCGCAGCGGTTCGACCAGTTTCAGGCCCATCTTTTCGGGCAATCCACCGACATTGTGATGCGACTTGATGGTCACCGACGGCCCGCCCGAGAAGCTGACGCTTTCGATCACGTCCGGGTAAAGCGTGCCCTGCGCCAGGAACTCGGCGCCTTCGATCCGGTTGGCGTATTTCTGGAACACGTCGATGAACAGCCGGCCGATGATCTTGCGCTTGGTTTCGGGGTCCGACACGCCCTCCAGTTCGCCCAGGAACAATGCGCTTTCATCGGCATGGATCAGCGGGATGTTGTAGGTGTCGCGGAACATCGTGACGACTTCATCGGCCTCGTTCAGGCGCAGCAACCCGTGGTCGACGAACACGCAGGTCAGCTGGTCGCCGATTGCCTCGTGTATCAGGACCGCGGCGACCGAGCTGTCCACGCCGCCCGAAAGCCCGCAGATCACCTGCTTGTCGCCGACCTGCTCGCGGATCAGGCGGATCGCGTCCTCGCGGTAGGCACCCATCGTCCAGTCGCCGGTGAACCCGGCGATGCGCACGAAATTCTCATACAGTTTCGCGCCGCGCGGGGTGTGGTGCACCTCGGGGTGGAACTGCACGGCATAGAAATGGCGGCTGGGATCGGCGGTGATGGCAAAGGGCGCGTTGGGCGAAGTGCCGTAAACAGCGAAGCCCGGCGCAATTTGGCTGACATGATCGCCATGGCTCATCCAGACTTGTTCCTTGCCGCCGGTGAACCAGCCCTGCAACAGGTCCAGCGACTGGCCGTTGGGTGTCACGAAGGCGCGGCCGAATTCGGCGGTGCCGTGCCCGCGTTCGACCCGGCCGCCCAGCATCTGCATCATGACCTGCTGGCCGTAGCAGATCCCCAGGATCGGCACACCCCTGTCGAACACCCCCGCGGGCGGGCGCGGCGAGCCATCGCGCGTCACGCTGTCGGGACCGCCCGAAAAGATGATCGCCTTCGGGGCGAAGGCGTCCAGAAAGGCGTCGGTGACGCTCTGGTAGGGGTGGATTTCGCAATAGACATTCAACTCACGCAGACGACGCGCAATCAGCTGCGTCACCTGGCTGCCAAAGTCGATGATCAAGAGGCGGTCATGGGTCATGCTGGTCATGGCACTGGCAATAGGCGCGGGCGCGCAAACGTGCAAGACCAAGCGTCGGCCCGACACGGCAGCAGCGGGTGTTTCCCGGCGCGGGTGCGCCACGACATGTCGCCTTTTGCCGCCATTGGACGCTTCTTGTCACCCAACCGGCCCGTCCGCACCCTATTTCAGAGCCAACACCCTGTTGGCGGGAGCATGAACCATGAATGACGGCACAACCCAGCGTCGGGCACGCGGCGGCGGCGGCGCGGCGCGGCGCGCGGAACGCACGGCGGTTTCCATCGAGACGGCGAAATACATCACGCGCAATATCCCCAATCTCGACATTCTGCATGACGAGGCGCTGGAGATCATCGAATCCAACGCCGAAACCGTGCTCGAGGAGATCGGCGTCAATTTCGTCGACAACCCGGCGGCCCTGGAGCGATGGCGCGATGCCGGCGCGGATGTCTCGGGTGAGCGTGTGCGTATCCCGCGCGGCCTGGCCCGCCAGCTTTGCGCAACCGCGCCGTCAAGCTTCACCCAGCATGCCCGAAACCCGCAGCGCAGCGTGGATATCGGCGGCCGCAACATGGTGCTGGCGCCGGTCTACGGCCCGCCCTTCGTGCGCGACACCGAAGGCGGTCGCCGCTACGCCACGATCGAGGATTTCCGCAAGTTCGTCAAACTGGGCTACATGTCCAAATGGCTGCACCATTCGGGCGGCACGGTCTGCGAGCCCACGGATATCGCCGTCAACAAGCGCCATCTGGACATGATGCTGGCGCATATGACCCTGTCCGACAAGCCGTATATGGGGTCGGTGACCGAGCCGATCCGGGCCGAGGATTCGGTGAGGATGTCCAAGATCCTGTTCGGGGACGATTTCGTTGAACAGAACACGGTGATGACATCGCTGATCAACATCAACTCGCCCCTGACCTTCGACAGCGTGATGATGGGCGCGCTGGAGGTTTACGCGAAGCACAATCAGGCGGCGATCGTGTCGCCGTTCATCGTCGGCGGTGCTATGGCGCCGGTCACGGTGGCGGGCACGCTGACCCAGGTTCTGGCCGAGGCGATGGCCGGCATCGCCTATTCGCAGCTGATCCGCGCGGGCGCCCCGGTCGTCATGGGGGCCTTTGTTACCTCGATCGACATGAACTCGGGCGCGCCGACCTTCGGCACGCCGGAGGCGTCGCAGATTTCCTATGGCGTCGGGCAGCTGGCGCGGCGGCTGAAGCTGCCCTACCGGTCGGGGGGCGCGTTCACCGGTTCGAAATTGCCCGACGCGCAGGCCGCCTACGAGACCGCCAACTCGCTGAACATGGCGTTGCTGTCGGGCGTGAACTTCATGCTGCATTCCTGTGGCTGGCTGGAAGGCGGGCTGGTGTCGTCATTCGAGAAATTCGTGATGGATGCGGATCAGCTGGGCATGCTGCATCACATGGCCAGGGGCATCATCATGGATGACAACGGCCAGGCCATGGACGCGCTGCGCGAGGTCGGGCCGGGGGGGCATTTCCTGGGCTGCGAACACACGCAAAAGAACTTCAAGAGTGCGTTCTGGCGTTCCGAGCTGCTGGATTACAAGCCGTTCGAGCAATGGGAAGAAGAAGGCGCGCGCGACACGCAGCAACTGGCCGCCGCGCGGGTCAAGAAACAGCTGGGCGACTACCAGGCGCCGCCGATCGATCCGGGCATCGTCGAGGCGCTGGAGGCCTATGTGGCGCAGCGCAAGGCGTCCGAGCCCGACGCGTTCGGCTGAGGCCCTGACCCTGTCGGGGCGGCGCGCCTCGGGGGCGCATGCCCCCTCAACGCGCCGGTGGGGGCGGCCTCACACGCCGCTCAAGGGGGATGCGATCCCCCTTGAGGATCCCGGCGGAGTATTTTTCGAAAGATGAAACTGGCGGTTGGTTCTGGTGCGGGAGCGGATCAGTCCGGGATCGGCAGCAGGGTGGTCGCCTTGATTTCTTCCATTGACAGCAGGGCGGTGACATTATGGATCTTCACGTCGCGGATCAGCCCCTGGTAGAAGGCGTCATAGGCGCGGGCATTGGGCACCCGGACCTTGAGGATATAGTCGATATCGCCGGCCAGGCGGTGGGCTTCGAGGACCTCGGGGCGTGCCCGCACCGAGGACAGGAAGCGGTCCTGCCAGCCCTGGTCATGCTCGGCGGTGCGGATCAGCACGAAGAAGCAGGCCTCCAGCCCCAGCGATTCGGGGTCGAGCAGCACGGTCTGACGCCCGATCACGCCCGCCTCGCGCAGTTTGCGTATGCGGTTCCAGACCGGGGTTTTCGACGAGCCGACCTTGCGCGCGATGTCATCGAGCGACTGGCTGGCGTCTTGTTGCAGTTCCATCAGGATCTTGCGGTCGAGCGGGTCGAGGTCGGGGCGGGGCATGGGGTGCTGGCCAGAAGGTGTCGGGGTTTCTGTTTACCGGGCGGCGCGCGCGGCGTCCAGCAACCCCTTGCGCCCGAGCGCGGCAATTGATTGAGTGCGCGCGAATCTGGGACGCGGAGCGGCCATGCAGGGTGATTTCGATACGCTGATTGTCGGGGCCGGGTCGGCTGGGTCAGTGCTGGCGCGGCGTCTGACGCAGGCCGGACGGCGGGTGCTGATGCTGGAGGCGGGCGGCAGCGACCGGCGCTTCTTCATCCAGATGCCGCTGGGCTACGGCAAGTTGTTCTTCGATCCGGCGGTGAACTGGGGCTACCGCACGCAGCCCGATCCCGGGTTGAACGGTCAGGATGATTACTGGCCGCGTGGCAAGGTTCTGGGCGGGTCATCGTCGATCAATGCGATGGTCTGGGCGCGCGGGCACGAGGGCGATTACCACGACTGGGAGGCGGCGTCCGGCAGCAGCGCCTGGGGCTGGGCGGCGGCGCGCGAGGCTTACCGCGCGATCGAGGACAACGCCGACGGCGCGGACGCCTGGCGCGGGCAGGGCGGGCCGCTGCATATCGGCACTGGCCGGGTGCCGGCGCATCCGCTGGTGACCCCGTTCCTGCAAGCCTGCGAGGCGGCGGGCCTGGCGCGCACACCGGATTTCAACGGCGCGCGTCAGGAAGGCGCCGGGATCTATCAGTTGACGGTCAAGGACGGGCGGCGCAATTCGGCGGCGCGCGCGTTCCTGCGACCGGCGTTGAGGTCCGGGCGGCTGGCCTTGCGGCGCGGCGCGCATGTGACGCGGCTCTTGTTCGACGGGCAACGGGTGATCGGCGCCGAATACCGCTGGAAGGGGGCGTTGCACCGGGCCCTTGCCGGTGAAACGGTGCTGTCGGGGGGGGCGATCAACACGCCGCAAGTGCTGATGCTGTCGGGCATCGGTCCGGGGGCCGCGTTGCAGGGCCTGGGAATTTCGGTGGCGGTGGACCAGCCCAATGTCGGCGCGCATCTGAACGATCATCAGGGGATCAACTACACCTATCGCATGACGGTGCCGACGATGAATGACGTGCTGCGCCCGTGGTGGGGAAAGCTGCGCGTGGGCCTGCGCTATCTGCTGGCGCGGTCCGGGCCGCTGGCCGTGTCGATCAACCACGCGGGCGGGTTCTTTCGCACCGATCCGTCGCTGGACCGGCCCAACATGCAGCTTTACTTCCAGGCCTTCAGCACGTTGATCCCGCGTGGTGACGAGCGCCCGATCCTGAACCCCGATCCGTTTTCGGGCCTGTCGATCGGTCTTTCGAACTGCCGTCCGACAAGTCGCGGGCGGATCGAACTGGCCAACGCCGATCCCTTCGCCGCGCCGCGCATCTTCGGCAACGCGTTTTCGACCGACCGGGACGTGGCCGAGATGTTGCTGGCGGTGAAGTTCATCCGGCATATCGCGGCGCAAAGGCCCATGGCGGATCTGATCGCCGAGGAGCTGCGCCCGGGGCCGCAGACCGTCGATGACGCGGCGCTGATCGCGGATTTCCGCCAGCGCTCCGGGACCGTGTTCCACCCAAGCTGCACGGCGCGCATGGGGCGCGATGCGGCCAGTTCGGTGGTGGATGCCGATCTGCGGGTGCGCGGGGTGGCGGGGCTCAGGGTGTGCGATGCGTCGGCCTTTCCCAGCCTGATCGGCGGGAACACCAATGCCCCGGCGATCCTGATAGGGTGGCTGGGGGCCGAGCGGATCCTGCGGGCGCGGTGAGGCCCCCGGGGGGGACTTTGCGCCCCCGGTTTGATCCGTGTCATGGTTCGCCCCCCGGTGCGCGGGCAGTCTGGACCCTGATTACCACCCTGCGGAGCCGCCTCCATGACCGTTCTTGTCCGCGATACAGGCTTTGTGCCCGATGACTGGCCCCATGCCTACGTGCCCGTGATGGCCGTGTCACGGGCGCCCGATCCCGGCAGACTTCTGGGTGTGGATGTTTCGGACGCCGCGCTGGCGCCGCAGATCTGGGACCGGTTGTGCGCGGTGCTGGATCGGGCGGGGCTGATCCGGATCGGCCTGCGTGACTTCGGCGATGCCAAGGCCTGCGATCTGGCCAGAGGGCTGCGCTTGCACGGCTTTGCCGGACGCCTGCGGGCCCATGGCGCGGTGCTGGCGCGCAACTACACCCTGTATCGCCGCGCCGGGTTTGACGAGGTCGAACTGTCGCGAGATCAGGCCCAGCGCCAGGCGGCCGAGCATTGGCGGCTTCTGCCGGGCCGGGACGCCGGCGCCGGGACGTCGTTTCTTGCGCCGATCTGGCCCGGGCAGGGCCGATAGGCGCATCACCAGGCGCATTTCGGTGCACGAAACCGAACCCCTGGGCCATTCCCGGGGTTTCGGTTTGCCCGGTTCCGCACTACATGTCCGCAAAACAACGCAAGGCCCGTTCATGCCCGATACCGCCGCGACACCCAAGGTCAAGACCCTGCCCGACGCCCAGACTGTCACTTCGGTCACCCATTGGGACGATCAGTTGTTCTCGTTTCGCTGCACACGGCCGAAAAGCCTGCGGTTCCGCTCGGGCGAGTTCGTGATGATCGGGTTGATGGGGGAGAACGGCAAACCCTTGCTGCGGGCCTATTCCATTGCCTCGCCCTCCTGGGACGATGAGCTGGAATTCTATTCGATCAAGGTTCAGGACGGGCCGCTGACCTCGCGGTTGCAGCATATCCAGCCCGGCGAGCAGATCATCCTGCGGCCCAAGCCGGTGGGCACGCTGGTGCATGATGCACTGTTGCCGGGCAAGCGGCTGTGGTTTCTGGCCACGGGCACCGGGATTGCCCCCTTCGCCAGCCTGATGCGCGACCCCGAGACCTATGAGAAATACGACCAGGTCATCATGATGCACACCTGCCGCGCGCTGTCTGAGCTGGAATACGGCCGGCAGCTGATCGAGGCGCTGCGCGAGGATCCGCTGATCGGCGAGATGGTCGAGGGAAAGCTGCTGTATTATCCCACCACCACGCGCGAGACATCGGCGCGGATGGGGCGGATCACCGACAATCTGACCTCGGGCAAGGTGTTCGACGATCTGGGGATCCCCGGTCCGATGTCGCCGGATAATGACCGCGCCATGGTCTGCGGGTCGCTGGCCTTCAATCTGGATCTGAAGGACGTGCTTGAAGGCTGGAACCTGCGCGAAGGGGCCAATTCGGACCCGGCGGACTACGTGGTGGAAAAAGCCTTCGTCGGAGAGTGAGCGGCGCAGAGTGAGCGGCGCGGAAACCGGCGCATGAGATCGATCGCGTCACGATCGCCAATCGAATCTTGCCGTCCGGCGACACGCAGACCTGGCGCATCAGCGAGGGATGCTTGTTCCGTCGCGTGAAAAGCGAGCCCAAAGGCCTGCATGTCCCGGGCGTCCGGTGCCGTGTCAAGCAAGGCCCTTGCAGGCGCGGTGATGCGCCGCTGCTTTTCATGGATGTCCAGTTTTGAATGACTGACAGGGTGTCATGCGCCCTGATTTGCCCGGCACAGAATCCGGGTAGCCGTGTCTCCATGCACCGGCTCGCCGAAACCCCGTTTGCCTGACATCCATCCCGAATCGCCGGCGCGGAGACACGCCCGGAAGGATCGGAACGGGCTTGCCCCTTCCAGCGAGGCGGTGATGGAGCAAGGCAAAGCCCATTCGATCAACGGGATTTCTCGGCCCGTCATGTGTGCGGCCGCCTCCCGGTGGAAGCAGTCACGCCCCTAGGGCAGGATCCGCGAGGGATCCGGCGTCGGCGGCTGACCCGCGAATTGCTCCGTATCCACCGGCACATCGATCAGGTCCGATTTTTGCCCGGTAAAGGCATGGCGGAAGATGTGCAGCGCGCGCGTGTCGTCCAGAATGCCGGCGTGCACGATCATGTAGCCCTCTGCCTCGACCGGCAGCGGGGATCCGCAGCGGTTGCAGAAGTTCCGCCTGTAGGCCGGCGGCTGGTGCAGCAGCGGCGCTTCGTAGCGGGTGATCGCATCGACATCCCCGAGCCACCGAAAGCCGTCCATTTGCACCGCGATTTCAGGTGTATAGAGCGCGCCTGTGGCCCTGCGGCAGCGCTGGGCATGGCAGGCCTGAACCGGGCTGACCCAACCATCCACCGTGAATCGCACAGCGCCGCACAGGCAGTGACCTGACAGCTTCATCTTCGCCCCCTTGGTTGCGGCTGGGAAAGCGTCGCATGCAAGGGCACGGTTCGCAACCGATCCCGCGACACGGCAAAAGGCCCCCGGGGAGCCGAGGGCCTTTGGCAATGCGTAGCAGGGTTTGCAAGGAGCGCGCGCTCCTGCCGGGTTTACAGGCGAAGCAGGCTGCGCACGCGCGTCAGTGCCGACTCAAGCAGCTCGGGGTTGTCCTGTGCGCCGGTCAGGGCGGCACGCGCGGCGCGCTTGCCAAGTGCGCTCAGATCCGAAGCATCGATGGCGGCCATCGCGCGGTCGAAATCATATCCGGATGCGCTGAACAACTCGGACATGGATCCGGTCTCGTCCGCAGCGTTTGACGCCATGTCGGTGGCCATGTCGCTGGCGGCATCGGCAGCGTCACCGGCCATGTCCATCGCACCATCGGCGGCCTCACCCGCCATGTCCATCGCACCTGCGGCGGTTTCGGTGGTCGCGTCCATCGCCTCGCCCGCCATGTCGGTGGCCATGTCGCTGGCGGCATCGGCAGCGTCACCGGCCATGTCCATCGCACCATCGGCGGCCTCACCCGCCATGTCCATCGCACCTGCGGCGGTTTCGGTGGTCGCGTCCATCGTCTCGCCCACCATGTCGGTGGCCATGTCCATCGCGCCATCGGCAGCGTCACCGGCCATGTCCATCGCACCATCGGCGGCATCGCCCGCCATGTCGCTGGCCATGTCGCTGGCGCCATCGGCAGCGTCACCGGCCATGTCCATCGCACCTGCGGCGGTGTCGGTCATCGCATCCAGTGCGCCGGCGGCGGCATCGCTGGCAGCATCGCTCACCGCATCTGTTGCGGCGCCGACGGCATCGGCGACCGAGGCCGACCCATCGACTACACCCTGAACCGCATCGGTCACGGCATTGCCGGCGGCACCCGCAACGTCGTCCACAGCGTCAGAGACCGCGTCGGCGGCTTGCTCCATCAAAGAGCCCGCAGAGGCGTCATCGGCGGCTTCTTCGGCGGGTGCGTCATCGGCGGGTGCTGCAACGGAGGGCGCTTGCGCCTCGACCGGGGCCTGCACCGGCTGGCTCTGGTTTTGCGACAACCAGATGCCCAGACCGGCGGCCAGGACGATGGCGGCGATAATCAGTGTCTTTTTCATGGGTTCGGTTCCCTTTTTCAGCCGGAGTTAAGGGGCACTAGCCATTCTTTTGGCGCAAACGCAATGACCGGGCCAGTATTTGCGTGGTTATTTGCCCGTTTCCGAGCCGGCGGAGGGCCTGGAGCCGCCGCGCCCCCTTGCCACCTGTCGCACCCGCAGCTATTTTGCGCCGCGTCGATAATATAAAAGGAATCCGACCATAGCCCGCAGACCTCATAACGCCCCGCCCAGCCGCGATACCGGACCCCGTGCCAACGAGCGTATCCGCGCGCCTGAAATCCGCCTGATCGGGGCCGAAGGCGAAAATATCGGAGTGGTGACACCTCAACGGGGGTTGCAGCTTGCTCAGGACGCCGGGCTGGACCTGGTGGAAATCTCGCCGAACGCGACTCCGCCGGTCTGCAAGATCATGGATTTCGGCAAGTTCAAATACGAACAGCAAAAGCGCGAGGCCGAGGCCCGCAAGAAGCAAAAGACGATCGAGATCAAGGAGATCAAGTTTCGTCCCGGCACCGATACCCATGACTACGATGTCAAGATGCGCAGCGTGTTCAAGTTCCTGGAAGAAGGCGACAAGGTGAAGATCACCCTGCGTTTCCGGGGCCGCGAGATGGCGCACCAGCAACTGGGTGCCGAATTGCTGCGCCGCGTTGCCGATGACGTGTCCGAAATCGGCAAGGTGGAAAACATGCCGAAGATGGAAGGCCGCCAGATGATCATGATGATCGGGCCGAGATAGCCCCGCTCTGGCGACCGCAACCGGGGCTATGCTCCCCGCCACCTGCACCTGACGAACGCCGCCTGGATACGGGCGGCGTTTCGCGTGCCGGCGGCGATTCGCATGTCGGCGGTGCGCCTGTTTTCCGGCCGATTCGAAGCAAGGTCTGCATCCGCGCGAACCCGCGCGCTCGCACTGTGATCCGTGGCGATTCGCGTGGCGCGCGGTCGCTGTGACCTGAACGTGAAGCCCCGCGTGGTGCCGCACGGGATTCCCACGGCGCGCGATTCACGCTAGGACGGGGCAGGCGACGGCGTTGGGCAGGAAAGGGCAGGGCATGATCCGGTGGATGCAGACGCGCTTGGCGGCGGTTCTGGCGATAGCGCTGGCTCTGTCCGGAACCTGGGACGGGACCGGGGCCGTCGCGCAGAGCCCGGGTGCGGCCGATCTGGGTGCGCTGGCCCGGGTTGCCGGACCGATGTCGGTGCAGGCGGGCTGGCGCAGTCTGTCGCTGGATCTGCCGCTGACCCAGCCGGTGCCGTGGCGCACCCGGCTGATGGCCGATCCGCCCCGCGCGGTGGTCGATTTTCGGAGTGTCGACTGGGCCGGCTTCGATGTCGGCACGGTGACGCTGGCCGGAAACGCCCGGGCACTGCGGACCGGGATCGCGGGCGGGGGGTGGTCGCGGCTGGTGATCGAACTGTCGCGCCCGATGGGCTTTGCCGAGGCCGCGATGGTGACCGATCCTGAAACCGGCGCCGCCCGCCTGACGCTGAGCTTGCGGAACCTGGATGATGCGGCTTTTGCCCGCCAGGCCGAGGCGCTGGCCGGGGCCGATCCCGAGCCGGACCCCGACGCCCTTGCCGGCGCTGCGGCACCCGCCCCGCTGGGCGCACGGCCGACCATCGTCGTTCTGGATCCGGGACACGGCGGCGTGGATCCGGGGGCAAGCTACCGGGGCCTGACCGAGGCGCAGATCATGCTGACCTTCGCCCGCGAACTGACCGCCGCGCTGCGGCGCACCGGGCGCTATGACGTCGTGATGACGCGCGATTCCGACCGCTTCGTTTCGCTGGAATCGCGCATCACGGTGGCGCATTCGGCCAATGCCGATCTGTTCTTGTCGCTTCATGCCGATGCGCTGGACGGGCGGCAAGCGCGCGGCGCCACGCTCTATACCCTGGCGGACGAGGCCACCGACGCGGCCTCGGCGGCGCTGGCCGAGCGCCATGACCGTGACGACCTTCTGGGCGGCGGCGTCGATCTGACCGGCGCGGATGACGCGGTCGCCTCGGTTCTGATGTCGCTGGCGCGGGCGCGCTCCACCCCGGCAACCGAACGCCTGGCGCGGTCATTGGTGACCGCGATCCAGGCGCGGGATCTGCGGATGCACCGCGATCCCTGGCAGCAGGCGGCGTTTTCGGTGCTCAAGTCGCCATCGGTGCCGTCGGTGCTGCTGGAAGTCGGTTTCCTGTCCAACGAGCCGGACCGCAACCGCCTGCGCGACCGCCGCTGGCGCGCGACGATGATCCAGGCGGTGGTCAACGGGCTGGATGGCTGGGTAGCCGGCGAAGCCGCGCTGATCGACCGCCGATAGTCGCGAAGGCCCGTCACAGCAACACTTCGGCCCGCAACACTTCGGCCCGCAACACTTCGGCCCGC
>TARA_R110002073_G_scaffold28621_5_pt1 | contig 12375 bp, 11 predicted proteins | sample TARA_R110002073 | Tara Oceans TARA_R110002073 (sample SAMEA4397174) | marine metagenome | biome: Polar Biome; feature: [DCM] deep chlorophyll maximum layer (ENVO:01000326); material: water (ENVO:00002006), including particulate matter (ENVO:01000060) such as... | depth 40 m
AAGGTTGCCGACGAACCTTATCTCACATCACGCCGCCTGTATGAAAACTTTGGTAAGAGACTGTGATATCTTGTGATCATCTCCTTTCTTCAAAAACTTGCCAGAGCCCTCGACAGTTTTAGTGAGGCGACCGGCCGGATCATCAGTTGGCTCACCTTGTGTCTTGTTGTCATGCAATTTGCAATCGTTATCGGCCATTACATCTTTCATGTCGGGGAAATCTTCCTGCAGGAAAGCCTGCTATATATGCACAGCATGATTTTTCTCGGCGCCGCCGCTTATACCCTGCGCCATAACGGTCATGTGAGGGTCGATGTTTTCTACTGCCATTTTGGTGAAAAGACCAAGGCCTGGGTCAATCTGCTCGGCACGCTTTTCTTTCTGTTGCCGGTGGCCGGCTTTATCGGCTGGATGGCCTGGCCGTATGTCATGGATTCATGGCAAAGCCTGGAAGGATCCATCGAAAGCAGCGGCATTCAGGCTGTCTATCTGCTGAAAAGCATGATCCTGTTCTTTGCCGTCACAGTTCTGCTTCAGGGGTTCTCGCTGTTGCTGCATTCGGTGCTGACCTTATGTGACGCCGAACATCTCAGTGAAGAAAAGCCGGAGACGTTATGATGGATCTTAATATTGTCCTGTGTCTGTTGATGTTCGTTTCTGTTGTTGTCTTTCTGATGAGTGGCTTTCCCGTCGCTTTTACCCTGGGCGGCGTGGCGTTAGTTTATGTCTCTGTCGGGGTTTACTTCGACGAGATCGACGCCGATTTTATTGGCCTGATCCCCGAACGTATTTTCGGCACAATGACCAACGATGTGCTGCTTGCCGTTCCTCTGTTCGTCTTTATGGGGGTAATGCTGGAACGTTCAAGAATAGCCGAAGACCTTCTTGACAGTATGGGAAAACTGATGGGGCGCATGCCGGGCGGCCTCGGCATATCGGTTACGATTATCGGCGCATTGCTCGCCGCCTCCACCGGCATCGTCGGCGCAACCGTCGTCACCATGGGGCTGCTCAGCCTGCCTACAATGCTCAAGCGCGGCTACAATCCTGCTCTGGCGTGCGGCGCCATTGCAGCCTCCGGCACTCTGGGACAGATCATTCCGCCATCGATCGTCTTGGTATTGCTCGGTGATCAACTGTCTTCCGCCTGGCAGACGGCGCAACTTGAAATGGGTAATTATGCCCCGGACCCCCTGTCGGTCGGCGACCTGTTCGCGGGTGCACTGTTGCCAGGCCTGGGTCTGGTTCTGCTCTATATCCTGTATCAGGTCGGTGTCGCTTTCTTCAAACCTCACTACGCCCCGCCCTTGCCTCATCAGGCGGAAGAAGACAGGGTATCAACCGTAAAACTTCTCGCGGCGTTTCTGCCGCCCATTCTCCTGATCATCGCCGTTCTCGGTTCCATCATCAGCGGCATCGCCACCCCGACCGAGGCCGCCGCCGTCGGCGCCGTCGGGGCAATACTGATGGCCGGTTACAAACTTGATCCGGAAAATGCAACAGCGATCATCTGCAGCGGGTTGGCTCTGGCCGGACTGATCATCATCACCAATCTGTTTGATCTGCGGATGGGACGGGCGGACATAAATCCTCTGGATTATATCGGCATCGGCGCGGCTGTATTACTGACGGGAGCGGTTGCCTGGGGCGTATTTACCGGAATCCGGCGGGCCTATGGCCATGAGGTTTTACCTCTGGTGATGCAATCCACCACCCGGATTTCAGCCATGATCTTTATGATCCTAATTGGCGCCGCGATGTTTTCTCTGGTGTTTAAAGGATTCGAAGGGGATGAATATATCCATGAGTTCCTCACCAATCTGCCCGGCGGCAAGCTCAGCGCCCTTATACTGGTCATGCTTGTTATGTTTGTGCTTGGTTTCTTCCTCGACTTTATCGAGATCACCTTCGTGGTGGTGCCGATCGTCGCCCCTGTTCTGCTGTTGATGGATATTCATCCGATCTGGCTGGGCATTATGATGGCGATGAATCTGCAGACCAGCTTTCTTACCCCGCCGTTCGGTTTTGCTCTCTTTTACCTGCGGGGCGTGGCCCCCGAAGAAGTCAGTACGATGCAGATTTACAAAGGCGCCCTGCCCTATGTGATGATCCAGGTGATCATGCTGGTCATTCTGTGGCATATTCCGGAAATGACCACCTGGCTGCCACAGGTAATTTTTGGATAAAGGCCCCTAACCTCAATCGTCTTCCAATACGCCATATTGAAAGACCTCATTCAGCGGCACGTCAAATGCCGCGGCGATTTTGAAGGCGAGCTCCAGGGACGGTGAATATTTATGGGCTTCCAACGCCAGAATGGTCTGACGCGTGACGCCCACCCGTTTGGCGAGCTCCGCCTGACTGATACCGCCAGCTTCAAAGCGCAAGATTTTGATATTATTGAAAATTCTAGGCTCCGCCATAGATCAATATCCCCGGCGATAATAAAATAGTCGCGTCACATCCTTGGCAATCGCCGCCCCCACCAGGGTCAGCATCAGGTAGGTCGCCATCCGCAGTCGGGTCAGGGATTCATACTGGAAACTGAAGATGCTGGTGGTGATGTCATTCAGGATCATATGGCCGATCAGAAAAACAATACCGCCACACACCACCAGATAGCCGACCTGATATCCCATCGCAGCAAAATGCCGGTCTCTCTCGTCCTGTTTTTCTTCTTTTCCGATGTCCAGCAGCCAGTGAATGGCGATACTGCCCAAAATCGACATCACGATAATTGCCCCCACGATCAGCCCCAATGCTTCGGTATTTTCCGCAAGGCTGCCTTCTAGTCTGAGCAATTTCGGGAAAAAATTAATGGCGATCGCCCCATCAAGAATGAGGTTCGCCCAGATATGTTTTTCGCGGCTGGATACGTCCGTTAAAAATGACATGACCTGCTCCTTTTGTTTGTTCAAAAGGAAATGTAATATATATTTTACATAATGTATAGTATTTTTTACATTTGGTATGAAATACTATACAGTCTATATTTAGCGCACAAGTTTCAGCTTGGCGCCCTGATGGTAATAAACCCGTTTCAGGCTAATGCTGCCATCGGGCTGATTATCAAATTTGTCGGTCATCACCTGACGCACCACCAGAATAATATTTCCCGTAACATCCGGCAGTTTAACCTTGGTTTTCAGGACATTATCTTTAACCCGCCGGGGTTTGCAATTGCCTTCCGGACAGGGGGATGCAATTTTCATCAGTATGTTTTTATGAGGGATCAGCGTGTTATAATCGGGAATGCTGCGGATCGGCATCACATCCTGCCCATAAAGGTCGGTGGTATAGGACACCACGATATAGCCCGGATGGGTGACATAACCGTCGATCACCAACTCAAGCTCTGACCCCGCCTTGACGGTCAGGGCGTCGGCTTCTTCCACATCCACCCCCGGCGCGCCAAAGGGCGCCACTTTCAACGTGGTGTCGTCCATCCCATGTCCGCCCATCAAAGGCTTTGGAGACACCAGATCAATATGAGCCTGGGCCGTCGCCGTAAATGTAAAAATCAATGCCACTGTCCATAATATTTTATTCAACATTTTCATTCGTTCTGTCTCCATTGTAAAATCTCTTCATCCAGAATAGCCCAGCGTTCGTGATCGCGCCATTTACCGCCGATCTGGAGATATTTCGGGCTGAAGCCCTCCTTGCGAAATCCTAGTTTTTCCACCAGTTTGATTGATGGAATGTTGTCTGGCTGGATATTGGCTTCGAACCGGTGCAGCCCGAGCTGCTCAACGGCATAGTCCAGGACAAGCATCATACCTTCCCGCATGTAACCCTGCCCGGCATAGGCTTCTTCTGCATAATAGCCAAGACTTGCCGAGCGGATCACCCCGAGCATGATATTATTGAGGTTCACCACCCCGATCAGATGGCCTGTGTTGCGATCAAAGATGAAACACCCCTGGGTCACGCCGCGTTTGATACGGGCAAGGTAATGATCGAAATACTGCAGATCGGCGGAGTGATATACCCAAGGCTGATGATAATCCACGTTGCGCTTTAAGAAGTCGAGATAAACAGCCTGCATCGCCCGCGAAGGCGCCATCACTTTTACCCGTTCCCCCATCCGCAATGATTTAGGCGGGGCGATGATGTTTATCATGGTTCACCCCGCTTACATCTCAGGAAAATCGGTTTGTCGTTGGGAAACCATGCGGCGGCATACGACCCACGGACCCGCGACGTCCAAGCCAGGCGGTCAGGTCGGTTTCCGTCCGCGTTTTGCCGCCCTTCATAGGCCAGGACAACCCCTCTTCCGCCTTGAAGGAAATGATGTCCCCCAGCTGCGCTTCATTATACTTCTGCAGAATTGGGCCGCGGCCCCGGTTCATTTGCGGCATCTGATCAATCGGGAAGATCAGCATCTTGCGGCTGGTGCCGATGATGGCCACATGATCGTCTTCATCCTCAATGATACGACAGACGGCGACTTTATTTTTGCCATCCTCCACATTCATCACCTGCTTACCATTCTTGGTGCTGGCGATGACGTTGTCGGCGTCGAGCATAAAGCCGCGCCCGCGTTCGGATACCACCATGATTTTCTTGCCCGGCTGATGAACAAACAGACCAATGATTTCTTCCTCATTAGGTAAATCAATCATCAGACGCACCGGTTCACCATGGCCGCGTCCGCCCGGCAGTTTGTCGCAGCCAAGGGTATAGAAACGGCCATTGCTGGCGACGAGAATCATTTTGTCGGTGGTATAGGCGGTAAAGCCAAATTTCGGTTTATCCCCATCCTTATATTTGATCTTGTCATCAAACGCCACATGCCCCTTCATCCCCCGGACCCAGCCTTTATGAGAGCAAATCACCGTAATGGGTTCTTTTTCGATCATGGCTTCTACCGGGATCATATCAACCACTGGCGCATCGGCGAAGACCGTGCGGCGCGCGCCAAGTTCTGTCTTGGCGCCAAATTTTTTGCGAATGTCTTTGATCTCGTCCGAAATATGGGTCCAGCGCAGCTCCTCGCTGGCGAGCAGCTCCAGAAGTCCCGCCTTCTCGGCCTCAAGAGCCTCATACTCGGTCTTGATTTCCATCTCTTCCAGTTTGCGTAAAGACCGCAAACGCATGTTGAGAATGGACTCTGCCTGAACTTCGGTCAGCGAGAAAGTATCCATCAGACACTTCTTGACCGAATCCTCTTCACGGATGATACGAATAACCTCGTCCAGATTGAGATAGGCGATCAGATAGCCGCCCAACACTTCCAGACGATGTTCAATCTTGCCCAGACGATATTTAGAGCGCCGCACCAACACGTCCTGCCGATGATCTAGGAATGCCTGCAAAACCTCGCGCAGGCTCATCACCCGGGGGAGTTTGCCGCCTTCCAGCACATTCATGTTCAGTGATGCGCGGGTTTCCAGATCAGTAAGCCGGAACAGACTTTCCATCAGGACTTCCGGTTCCACGGTACGCGATTTCGGCTCAACGACAATGCGGATATCTTCACTGGATTCATCCAGGATATCGGCAAGAAGCGGCAGTTTTTTCTGATACATCAGATCGGCAATGCGTTCGATCAGTTTCGATTTCTGCACCTGATAGGGGATTTCAGTAATCACGATCTGATACATGCCGCGACCGGTGTCTTCCACTTCCCATTTGGCGCGCAGACGGAAACTGCCACGACCCGTTTCATAAGAACGGATAATGCTTTCCCGCGGTTCGACAATGGTGCCGCCGGTGGGAAAATCTGGTCCGTTGATAAAGGTGACAATCTTTTCAATCGTCGCATTGGGGAACTTAATCAGATGCAATAGCGCATTACAGATTTCCCCGACGTTATGGGGGGGAATGCTGGTCGCCATGCCAACCGCAATCCCGGTGGCGCCATTGGCCAACAGATTGGGGAAATTGGCCGGCATCACGATCGGTTCTTCTTCCTCCCCGTCATAAGTTTCTCGGAAGTCGACCGCGTCCTGATCCAGCCCTTCCATCAGCGCCGTGGCAATGGCTGTCATCCGCGCTTCGGTATAGCGCATGGCCGCCGCATTATCGCCATCGATGTTGCCGAAGTTGCCCTGACCGTCCACGAGGGGATAGCGCACGGCAAATTCCTGAGCCAGACGCACCATCGCGTCATAGACCGACTGGTCGCCGTGGGGGTGATATTTACCGATGACATCGCCAACCACGCGGGCGCATTTTTTAAAGCCCGTCTCGGGGTTAAGCTTCAGATGGCGCATGGCAAACAGCAATCGCCGATGCACCGGTTTCAAGCCGTCGCGCACATCCGGCAGCGACCGGGACATGATGGTGGACAAAGCATAGGAAAGGTAACGGTCCCCAAGTGTCTCACTCAGGGCCACGTCAAGGACGTTATCGTCATTTACTGAAATATCACTCATGAAAAGACTATAGCAAAAAAAATCTCGGACACCACAAGATATGCTGCTAAAGTATATTTTTTTTATCTCCCCCAATCGCGCAGGAAGTCCCCGTATGCTGCGGCGGGGTATACAAGGAACAGACATGCCGACACACCCTTCCCATGCGGTGCCGATCCTGTTTTACCAGGACGTGAGAAACGCCCTTACGTGGCTGGAAGAAACCTATGGTTTTAACCCCATTATCGTCTTTGAAGATGATGCCGGCGCTATCGTTCACGCAGAAATGATGCTGGGCAGCGCTCATATCATGCTGGGTCCGGCCGGAATGGTCGACTGGGCGGTCAGTCCGCAAAAACAACATGGCTGGAACACCCAGCAGACATATATCTACGTCGATGATGTCGACGTCCATCATGCCGGCGTCGAAATGATGCGCGGGGTTACCGCCACGGCGCCTGAAGAACAGTTTTACGGAGATAAAACATACCGGACCACCGATATCGAAGGTCATCGCTGGATCTTTGCCGAACGCATAAAGACCGCCAGCAAGGAAGAGATGGCGAAAGCCACGGGCTTAACCGTCAGATAAAGCACCCGTTGCACCTTCAGTCAGGCCGCGGGCATTTCTGGCCAGCATTTCACCCTGCTTCTTTTCCGCCATCAGGCTTCTTGCTTTTGCGTAGGCCGGATCCTGCCAGAAAATAAGGCACCCGTTGCAGCCCCGGCCACAACATCCTTCGACGCCAAGGCGGGGTGTTTTGAACTTGCGGCTGCTGTTGGCCTCCGCCTGACTTTCCACAAGCGCATCCCGGCGCTGCAGATACCGATTCTCCGTGCCTTGCCCCTGCTCGCGCTTCTGGGCTTCCCGGTCGAGTTTTAACCGGTCCCATTGTTCCTGGGTCAGGGGGCGTTCTTTACGGATCATCGTCAGGTCGGGATAATCCGCGCGTAATCGCGCCTGATCTTCCTGATCAAACCATGCAAAAGGCAGCCGTATAATCGGTTTCTGCCCGGCATTTACCACGTCCCGTACCTGCCCCGTTTCGGCATCAATAAATTCATAGATGCGCAGGAAAATTGTCTGTCGACTACGGGGTGGCACCAGTTCAAGCACATCCCCCGCCACAATCCGGTTCTTCACTTCCATCAAAAAGCCGTCTTGTTCCACCTTGTGAATCAGACCGGCAAATTCCCATTCCGCCAGTGTCGCCGTATCCTCGTAATTATGGGCATGATTGGTCAGGCGGCCTTCATGAAACGCCAGGGTATATCCCCGACTCTGTACCGTCTCCAACTCTTTCAAATAGGGTTCCGGCGACCAGCCGTCCGGGTTGGCATACCAGTCATCAATCGCCATGCGGTATGCCCGCGCCACCAGCGCCACATAATACTGGCTCTTGTTACGGCCTTCCACTTTCAGGCTGTCGACCCCGATCTTCAGATATTCATCCAGTTTCGGCATCAGGCACAGATCTTTGGAATTAAGGATATAGGAACCGCGCTCATCTTCTTCGATCGGCATCAACTCCCCTTCCCGCGCGCCTTCTTCCAACAGAAACTCATACATGTCGCGGGTATGCTCATTCAGTTCAATTTCTTTGATGGTGCCGTCCTTCAGCCGCATGTGCACCTTGTAATGCCAACGGCAACTGTTGGCGCAGTTGCCCTGGTTTGCGCCGCGTTCCGACATAAAATTACTCAATAGGCACCGCCCGCTATAGGTCATGCACATGGCCCCATGCACAAAAGCCTCCAGTTTGATATCTGGGCATTTCTCACGAATTTCCACCAGTTCAGCATAAGAAACTTCGCGCGCCAGAACCGCCAATGACGCCCCCTGTTCGACCCAGAATTTAACGCTCAGCCAACTACAGATATTGGCCTGGGTCGAGACATGCAGCTCCAGATCCGGCGCCATCTCTTTTACATATTGAAACACACCGGGATCGGCGATAATCACGCCATCAGGTTTCACCTTGCGCACCGTCTCGACATATTGCTCTAGCTTCGGGATATCCTTGTTGTGAGAAAACAGATTAAGGGTCAGATAAACCCGCTTGCCATGAGAATGGGCGAATTTCACACCCTCTACCACGTCTTCCAGCGAGAAGGCTGACTTTGTGCGCAACGACATATCCGGCGTACCGAGATAAATGGCATCGGCCCCGTAAAGCACGGCCATTTTCAATTTCTGTAAATCGCCCGCCGGCATCAGAAGCTCTGATCGTTCGGGGCGCGGGGATATTTTCACCATGGGACAGTCCTTAAAACATAATATATATGCAGGGGAGCTATCCTGTCCGGCGGCAAAAATCAACCAGGATTGGTTAATATGTTAAATAGTCCAGCAGCATTCGACGAGCCTGGGGAATCTTTTTATTGTTAGGCTGCAACACGTACCGTTCAAGAAAAAACTCGCTGAGATGCAGACCATCGCGGATGTCACTTTCATTGATCTCGCCGCCGCCGCAGAGAAATTTAGGCAGGTTCAGCATTTTGTCATGATAGGGCGCGCCCGCCTCCCGGCTCACCGCACGCCCCGATTTCGGCGAAATATAAACCAGATCCTCTGTCACGCCCGTCGCGGCGCAGCAGCTGAAATCAAGGCCAAATCCTAATTCCGCAAGTAGACCAATTTCCCACTGCACCAACAGGGCACCCCAATTTTCCGGCCTGTCATCGACTCGCTCCAGCGTATCGAGCAAAATCTGTAACGCTTTATAAAGCGCCGGGTGGGCCTCCCGCTCCATCAAGGTGACGGACAGAATAGCGCAGGCACTGTTAAGCACACCGAGCTTGGACGGGTAATTGAGAAAAGACGCCGAACGGGCATTGCGCAGCTCAACGGCATAAGTGCCGAGTTGATTTTCCAGCCGGCCGCGCCAGGAAACCATGACTTCATTGCCGGGCTGTAATGTGCCGCGTTGTCGACGTCCCATGCCACCTTTGACCAGGCCCGCATGCCGTCCATGCTCCGCAGTCATCAGATCAATCACCGCGTCATACTCTCCGTATTTACGCAGACTTATGATGATACCCTGGTCATGAAATTCCATAATTGTCCTCCCACATCACGGGGCATCCTTTTCCGCCTTAAGAGGGCTTACGTCAATTTCCGCCAGATAAACCCGCACCTTGCCCCAGCCAATGGCAAATTCCGCATAAACAGGAACTTTGGGCTGTAGCCCTTCAATCTCGGCAAACCAGATTTCCACAGGTTTTGTCGCCTTCTCTTTCTTTTTCTTTTTGCGCTTTTTCTTTTTTTTCTTATCCGTGGCGATAAAGTTCCCGTCCACAACTTTATCAGTGAATTCACAGGCGATCACCGGCCCCGTATAAGTCGCCCGACCACTGTCCAGTGTTTTTCTCTCCGGGCATTTATAGGCCATATTGAGCAGAAAAAATCCCCCAAATACAGTCGCTTCTCTCAGATCCTGGCTGACCGCCAAGGCATGTGGATTGAGCATTAAATCAAGATAATAGCTCATCATATCCGGGCCCTTGCGTTGCGCGTCGGCGATCGGAATGTATTTTGCCTCTTTCTTGAATTTGAAGTCAATATCATGCGCGACAATCTGGCTACTCTCCGAATCAAACCGGGTCTTCGTGGTAAAGTGGCTCTTGCCCCAACTGCCGGCATTATCAAATTCAAGCGGCATCAGGGCACCATCGGACAGGATATTTCCCCGGACAGAAGATTTACTCTTCATATTACTGAAAATCGAGGCAAGCCCCGTCACGTCATAAGCCACATCCACCTGATAGGATTCGTTACTCAGACGGGCGCTGGAATATACCTTGGAGATAACAAAGCCACCCCAATAGGCTTTATAGGTCAGCTTTATGCTTTGGGATGATTGAGCATTGACCGGGGAGCTCAATAACGCCATCAGGGACAGGAAAATAAAAAGTCGAAGCATCTCTGTCTGGTCTTTCAAGATTTATTACCCCCTCACCCCTGCTCTTAATCTAAGCGATTAACGACCCCATAGCCAACAAAAAAGGCCGGGCAAGCCCGGCCTTTTCATCTTCGTGCGAAACCTTTTAGTCCATAGCCGCAAGACGCGCGAGGCCTTCCTTGATTTTTTCGGCTTTTTGCTCCGCCTCGGCCAGATTCTTACGGTTTTCAGCGACCACGTTATCCGGCGCCTTGGCCATAAAGGCATCGTTATTCAGTCGCCCGGAAATGCCGCCAATCTCTTTAGCGAGTTTATCCAGGTTTTTCTGAAGTCGCGCCTGTTCCGCCGCAATATCAATCACCCCGGCCAGTGGCATAAAGTAAGTTGCTTCACCGACCACGACCTGAACCGCGCCTTTCGGCGCATCTCCTGTATGCAGATCAATCGTCTCCAGACGCGCCAGACGTTTGATCACATCGTCCTGAGCCACGAGAGAAGCAGCGGTCTGTTCAGACGCCCCCTGCACCAGCATAGTGAGTTTGGCCCCCGCCGGAACATTCATTTCCGCCCGTGCCGTGCGAATGTCCGAAATCAATTGAATGACCCAATCCATTTCCCCCCCTGCACCAGCATCAATCAGGGTCTCATGATAGCCAGGCCAGTCTGAAACGATCAGGCTCGAAGTCCGGTTTTCCTGCAACGCGCCCCAGATTTCTTCCGTGATAAACGGCATGAACGGATGCAGGGTTTTCAAAATCTGATCCATCACCCAGACGGCGCAATTGCGGGTTTCCACTTTCGCCGCCTCGTCTTCGCCAAAGAATTGCGGTTTGATCAGTTCCAGATACCAGTCGCAGAATTTGCCCCAGGTGAAATGATAGATCGCCCCCGCCGCATCGTTATAGCGGAAAGCTTCCAGAGATTTCGTCACCTCGGCCGTCGCCTTGACCACCTCGCCCACGATCCATTTGTTGACCGCGAGGGTTGCCGTTGCGGGATCATAGTTCGGCGTGACATTGTCAAAACAGCCGTTCATGTCGCAGAAACGGGCGGCATTCCACAGCTTGGTGCCAAAGTTACGGTAGCCTTCGACCCGCTTTTCAGACATTTTAATGTCCCGGCCCTGGGCTTCCATCGCGGCCAGGGTAAAGCGCAAGGCATCAGCCCCGAATTTGTCGGCAAGCTCAAGAGGGTCAATGACATTGCCTTTTGATTTAGACATTTTAGCGCCCTGCTCATCGCGCACCAGCGCATGGACGTAAACCGTGTCAAACGGCACTTCTTCCATGAAATGCAGGCCGTCCATCATCATGCGCGCCACCCAGAAGAAGATGATATCAAAACCGGTGACCAAAACATCTGTCTTGTAATATTTATTCAGCTCCGGTGTGTCCTCCGGCCAGCCCAGGGTGCCAAACGGCCATAGCGCCGAGGAGAACCACGTGTCGAGCACATCTTCATCACGGATGATGGTTTTTGTCTCACCATAATGCGCATCAGCCAACGCCTGGGCGTCTTCTTCTGTATTGGCGACAAAGATTTCACCATCCGGGCCATACCAGGCTGGTATCTGATGCCCCCACCACAGCTGACGCGAGACGCACCAGGGCTCAATATTGCGCATCCATTCGAAATAAGTCTTCTCCCAGTTTTTCGGGACAAATTTCGTACGGCCATCTTCCACGGCGGCCAGGGCGTTCTTGGCCATGACCTCGACATCAACATACCATTGATCGGTAAGATAGGGCTCGATCACAACACCTGAACGGTCACCATAAGGCACCATATGCACCGTGTCCTCGACCTTATCCAGCAGACCCAGCGCGTCCATATCCGCGACAATGGCTTTACGGGCCGCAAAACGTTCCATGCCGCGATACTTCTCGGGCACACTATCGTTAAGATGAGCGTCATCGGTCAGAATATTGATCATTTCAAGGTCATGGCGTTTGCCGACCATGTTATCGTCAAAATCATGCGCCGGGGTGATTTTTACCGCACCAGACCCCTTTTCCGGATCGGCATGCAGGTCCGCAACCACAATCAGTTTGCGCCCGACCAGCGGCAGGGTCAGGGTCTTGCCGATCAGATCCTGATAACGTTCGTCATCAGGG
>TARA_R110002073_G_scaffold614_1_pt1 | contig 12370 bp, 4 predicted proteins | sample TARA_R110002073 | Tara Oceans TARA_R110002073 (sample SAMEA4397174) | marine metagenome | biome: Polar Biome; feature: [DCM] deep chlorophyll maximum layer (ENVO:01000326); material: water (ENVO:00002006), including particulate matter (ENVO:01000060) such as... | depth 40 m
TCGAGGCTTAGAGCCTGAGTGTATATCTTGCGGTAAAACCAACATGGACTTTTGTTGTGGTCATTTAAAAAGTCGTGGCGCTCAAGGCAATCTTCGATATGACGTTAACAATACTTTTTTACAATGTAATCGTTATTGTAATATGGCATTAAGCGGAAATATTGAAGGTAATAAAAATACTCGCGGTTATAAAGCTGGTTTAGTTGAAAGGTTTGGAGAAGAAGAGGCTAATCGCATTCTTGATTATTGCGAAGAAAATACTCAGGTAAAAAAATGGACTGGCTCAGAACTTCAAGAGTTAAGAGCCAGCCTAAACAGGGAGATTAAAAAATTTAGTTAACCGCCATTAACCGATATTACAAAATCACCACCAGCCGGAAGAGGACTAACAGCCGCCCCGTTAAGTTGTGAAAAGGTTATATCTATCTGACCATCAATATTACATCGTGCCGTTGGAGCCGTAAAAGTATTAGGCTCTTGAGTGACACTTGATAAACTTATCAAGTCGCCAACTTTTACCCCTGCTAAAGGAATTCCAACTTTTGTAATATTGCCCGGAACCAACGGAGTAACACCAAACGCCCCAACTGTTTCAGTTTTTGTAAACTGAGTTCTACCTTGAATCTTGTTAGGTATTTTAATTGAGGCGCTTTCAATGTCATAAGCATCTATGATAGTTGTAAATGTACCGGTATCAGTCAATTCATTACCGTTAGCACCATAATGTGCGCTATCAATTGTTGTATATGCTCCATCATTAATAATTGTATCGTGAATGCCATCACGAATAGTCGCACCTACAGCAGTTGATGCAATTGTTGAATTCTGATCACAAAAAACACCAAGCCATTTATTCCAGCGACCTCTATCAATAAAGCTTTGCGATGCTCCGCTTACCTCAAGATCAATACCTTCAAACGAGTTGTTCCGTGAATCAACTGAACATTCAATGTTGTTGCCAACATTACCCTCAGAAGTGCCGCCAATAAATTTATTGTTAAGAGCCTTGTCAACAAAAATACCAACACTTCGCATACCTTCAATAATAGGGTTGTACCAAATGTTAGCACTTGCTTGTTCGCCGGGGTTGCGCTCAGTAATGCTAATTCCAGCAGGGGCGGTAGCAGAATAAAAAGGACCTTTATTAATGCTTGATGTTATGTTGTATTCATTAACAACGGCGAATTCAACTCTGTGGCAGTTCAAACCACAACCGCGAACATTGGCAGCAATTTTTGAATGGTGAACGCTTCGGTTATAAACACCGTGACCAGTATTGTCATCACCCTCGATAAATATAGGGTTATCCCAACACCATATAATATCGAATGTTGTGCCTGTTGGATCATCGAATATTAAGCAATTACCCGTACCTGTATTTCTAAAGGTTACTGTGCCTAATGCGCGAGCAACTAATTTTGGTATAGCCCAGTTTGGCGATACTGAGTACAAGTAAGTCCCTTCATCAAATATCAACTCTTTCTCAGTATTTGCGGCGATATAATCACGAAGAGCTGTTAAAGAAGTTGTATCATCAGCGACACCATCAGCGACAACACCAAACTGTTTAGAATAAACTTCAGAGTCTATTCTTAAAACAAAAGCCAAAGATGTATCGTAATTGTAAGCGACAATATTTAAGTTGTTTACTGTCACTGTTGTTTCGTCAACAACGTCCCAAATAGCACCGCCGCCATTACCAGATATTCTTTCTTTCAACGAAAAAGAATCGCCTTCCTGTAAAAACTTAGAGTTTTGAGCTGCTATTAAATCAGGAAAATTTTGAACATTACCTTCCACCCTTGATTCAGGACCAACAATTGAAACGCAAGTTTCTTGTAACCCCGTTGTTATCACAGGATCGGTTATTACAACTGTTGTTTCACCAGCAGCAAAAACAGAGCTATCAATTGTGGAATATTCATACTCTGAAGCGTTATTGTCTATTCTTACTCTTCTTCCCGGCTCGTACTGAGTGGTAAAGTTGCCATTAACCTTGAATGAGGTTGAGCTAAGGTAAGTTGCTGTTAAGCAATTAACCCATTCAGTCGCTTCAGAAGCAGAAACCGGGTCGGAACTCCAAATTTCATTGTCCTTATCATCTTTAAGTACCATCTTATAAGAACCTGAAAGGTACACGTTAGCGTAACCTTCACCGTTCAATATAACTGGATTGGTATTTGGTACTATCTGATCTTCTGATTGATAAGTATCTTTAGGGTCGTTAGTCCTTGCCTGATAAGTGTAAAGCTTACCGAAAGCAAGAGGCTTACCGTTTCTATCCCAAGCGTAAAACTTAGGGCCTATCATTGCTACTGCCATGATTATTTCTCCTGATTAAAGTTTTCTGATTCTTGCTTTGCTTTCTGTAAAGCCTTATCAGCCTGTAAGTAGTATTTCATAAAAGCGTCATTTCGGCTATTCCACAACCGATCCAGCTCTTCTCGCTTTTGTTTTCCAGTTAAATCTTTATCATGCTTAACCTTAAGCTCAGCCGTTTTAATGCCTTCCTTACCGTACATGAGTTTTATTAACTGATTCATTGAATCATTAAGACCAAATAGAACTTCCTTTTCCTTGCCGGATAAGCCAAAGAAACGATCATCTTTAAATTTTTGACGTTCCTTTAACTGGCCTTTTATAGCTCGGCGAACATCAACTTGCTGTTTAAAAGTGGAAACTATTTGATCTGACTTCTCTTTTAAGTCAAAGAACTTTTCCATTGCTGCGGTTGCTGGCCTAACGTCAGGCGTTAAGAATCGGCGTAAGAAAATATTATCAGAAGCTTTGCTATCTGGTTTTTCTCCAAACTTTTCATTATCCCAAAGCATGTGATCAGTACCCCAAAGAAGGTAGCCACCAAGATAACCAGTGTAAGCTTTAAACATGTGCTCAGCTTTTACCGGGCTAACTCCTAATGCTTCACCCATACTAACAAAAGTTTCAGCAGTATTTGAGGTGTATTGCTCAGGGGCCTCAACATCACTCAAAGCTTTTGGCACAACTGGCGCACCCGTCCATTTCTCGTTACGAACAAGATCCCACCAACCTGTCATCATTGCCGGAGTTCCGTCAATTCCATACATTTGCGTTAGGGTCCACAACATGCCGTCAGCAAACTCTTTGCCCTTGTCATCTTCTACATACTTGGCAAAAAGCTCAGGCATAGTTGCGTAAACAAAACCAACATCATAAGGGCGAGGTATTTTAACGAATTGCCCGTCACCAACTTTAATATGCCAGTTAGTTCTTTTTTCGTAATCTGGTATCGCTTTGTAGTCTTCATCGTCTTTATTCACTAAGTAAAGAATAAGAGTTGGAACGGTGATACCCAAAAACGCCTTCATTGCTAAAGCCGTTGGGTTGCCATCGTATTTCTTGCGAACTACAGCTTCCCTGAAAACTCTATCCTGTGATTGGATCATAGCGTTAAGGAATGGAACAGTGCGAATATACCCGGTTAAAAACCTATTCGCTCCTAATACGCTAAAGTCGGTTGAGATTTCCCTAGCCTCAAAACCAGCGTCCATATCAGATTTCATATTCTTTTTAGCAAGTCTGAATTCACCAATGCGAGTTCCGTACTCAAAGGCACTGGCTATATTATCTATTGTAGACAATAGTTTTTCTGGCATTGACATAACGCCAAATTCATCAAGTTTAACTCTACGGCGAGCGGTGCCTTCCTTAGTCATAGCTTCAAGCCGCGAAGAGTAACCACCACCAGACTTAATGAAATTCTGATAGTGTTCGTCTTTAGTGATAAATGAATACATTCCCTTGAAAGAATCAACAAAAGGCTTAAAGTTATTTTTACTAAGGAACGCCGCCCCGGTTGTATCACGAACCAAGTTAGCCCCGGTAAATTCAACACCTAAAGTAATCATTCGAGTAAAGAAGTTTTTAACGCCGAACATTACATTCATAAACGAACTGTAACTTTCAGGGTTCATTGAAATAAGCATTTCTTGAAGTAATGGATCTTGAACTTCGTAATATTTTGGTTTCCCGTTAATAATCACTGAGTCAACGATATTACCAGACTCATTTAACTGAGGCTTAACGCCATGCTGCCAGAAGGTAAGTAAATCTTTACTTGCTAAATCAAGGTCGCCATCAATAACAACACCATTAGCTTCAAGAACTTTGCCTATCTTAGCGGCCATTTCATCAGCATAAACTTGAACTGGTTTAGAGTCAGGCGCGATCTTAGTCGCAAAAATAGCTCCATCTTTATGACCTGAAATATATTGATAAAGCCTTTGCTTGGCTCTATTGTTCAAAGCGGATCTTACGTTGGCTGTTATACCATCTTGGATATTAACTAAAATATCATTCAGGTTAGCGGTACCGCCTTTTAATTTTTGGAAGCCACCACCTACACCAGTAGGACCACCAGCCAATTGCTCACGAATACGGTTAAAAGGAACATAGTCTTTGTTCATTTTACTCATGGTTTTACGGCCTTCAGGCGTAATCATTCCAGCTTCTTCATAGAAGTCCATCATGCGATCATTAAAAGCCTGATAGTCCTTTTGAATAGACTCAAACACCGGGTAATCTTTACCAAGTCGCGCCCACTCTTTGGCGGTTTCTTTTGGTATTAAGTTTTCACGGCCTTGACGGTGAAGCTCTAAAGCTCTTCGTCCGGCAAAGTAGCGAAGTAATACATCAATTTTCTGATCGCCTTCGTGCTCAGGTTTTAACTTGATTGATTTAACTGGCTCTAATACTTCATGTAAGCTTTGGCCTGTACGTTGAAGATCGCCTTTATCATCAAAGTTAACAGTGCCGTAATTCATAATGTAATCACTGATACCTTCTGAACCACCGTTAGCAAGTCTAAATTGCTTCCAAGCTGATTCTTGAACATTTCCGATCTTGCGAGTTATTTCTTGCTCGACTTTTCTTGAAGCGTGGAATCGGTCAATTGTTTGTTGGCGAATACGAGAGTCACGGCGATAAGCCCATTCATCAAAGCGTTGCTTGAATGATGGATCTTTACCAATCAAAGCTTGGCCCAACTTATCAGGACCTTGGAAGTAAAATTTGTGCATTAAATCTTGCATATCGCGCATAGGGTTTAATAGCTTACGGTCACGAGCCATTAAGTTAGTAAATGCCTCATAGAACTTAGGCGCACGAATCAAAGCTTCTTGTGAATTGGTAAGCCATAGGCGAACAAATTCAGCAAAGCCTTCAATCTCCATTATCTGATTGTCAGCATCGGTATAACTAAGCGCCTTAACTTCATCGTTGAACTTAGGATCCTTATAAAGCTTCTTGAAGTTTGGCAAGGTAATGTTTGAATAAAAATCTAAGTAATGCGCCATTTCGTGAGCAAGCACTTCAACATCATTCTTTTTGCGAGTTCTGATCTCACCAACTTGAGGGCGGTAAAAACCTTCAGAAGACTTACCTTTGATTTTTCCAAAGTAAATTCTACGGCCCATTATCTTAACGAGCTTTGAAATAATTGGTTCAATGCGCTGAGGCTTCTCAGGTATTTTTAGTTTACGACCTTCTATAGAAACAAACTCGCGGCGTTCTGGTATTCCAGTTGAACGGAATAAACCAATAAAATTATGGCCCGGCGCGTGAAATATACGAGCACCCGGTTTAACTGGCTTGGTATCTTTGCGCTTGTATTCGCTATCATCTTTCTTGCGCTCAAGCGTATTACTATCATTTTTTTCAATAGTAACCATAACCGTTGAAACACCAGTTGGACGATCAGAAGTTTTAAAACTACCTTCAGGCAAGTCTTCAATATAACTTCCAGCGTCATCAAGCCATTCACGAAACTCAACCGCTTTCTTGCGTGAGTTCTTAACGCCAGCGCCCATAATAGCAACCAACTTACCGCCCGGCTTCAACAAGTCATAAGCGTGTTTAACATGGTCAATATCTTGGAAGTTTTCAAAAGGTGGATTCATTACAATGCGGTCATAGTTCTTAGTTACTTCTAAGAAGTCATTACCAACTACGTTGTAACCTTTAGCTTCAAGTAGAGCACGAAGCCCGGCGTTATACTCAACCACTTCTAAAATAGCATCAGGCGCGGCCTGTTGTATTTCCTGAGCAATATTACCTTTACCAGCAGAAGGCTCTAACACTTCATGGCCAGCTTGAATATCAGCATAATCAATCATCTGATCAACTAATGTTTTTGGCGTAGGAAAGAAGCCTTCAATCTTCTTGCCAACTAAATCACGCTCTAAAGCCTTAATAGGATCAGCCTTTCGCTTAGCAACTTTTAACGAGTCAAGTTCACGAATAGCAGCGCGAAGTTGTTCTTCAGTGGCAATACCTAAGCGTTTAATGCGCGAGATAGTTTGATACTGATCAGCAGCAAAACCACCAATATCATAAATATCAATCAGGTCTTTTTTGATTGCCTCTTTAAGCTTGGTAAATTGCTCTTCACTAAGGATATTGAGATCGTCACGCTTGCCAGTTGGTAAACGCCTTAACTCAGCAGATAAGCGAGCAAAACCCTTTTTGCCTTTAAGTTTGTCGGCTACCTTTTCAATGTTGCGGTTATACACTTCGATTTTAGGGAAGGTAACATTGGCAATATAATCATCAACGGTAACACCTTCTTTTAAAGGTCGGCTAATTGAGTAACCATCAAAAGAGCCTTTCTCATAAAGATCTTGAGGTATTGCGCGTTTCTGAATAGATATAAGCTCTTCAAGTTGAGTTACTTGGCTAAGCTTGCCTAAGTGAGTTAAATCACCCTCTTGTAAACGTGTGGCAATGTTACGAACCGTTTTAGCTAAAGCTAGTTGCTTCTCAGCTCGCTCAGTGGCGTTAGCAGCCATTGAAGCGCGTCTTGCTGTATTAGCCTGTCTTGGTCGATTAATCTCTTCATTGGCTTTGTTTTCCATCTTCTCAGCCATATCAAGAAGCTTATCGGCGTTCTTTGATTGCTTAACTTCAGCTTTTGCTTCGTTGAAGTCGCTTTTATCAATATCTTTACCAGATAGTAATTGCTCAAACTGATCAGCCGCTTCAACTGTTTTAAATTGAAAGCCCGGTATTGCGTCACCTTTTGAGTATGAAGAATAATAACCACCAAACTGTTTAGCCTTTGCGCTTAACTCGCGGAATTTATCTTTATCAACTCGACCTTTCATCTTAACAACAAAGAGATTAGCACCCGTTTTAGTGTGCTTAGTTTGTGCTCGCTCAGTTTGGATAGCTTCAACTTCACCAGTTACAACAACTGGCTTTTCTTCAGTGGCCAAAGTTTCACTAACTAACTCGTCATACTTGGCAAGTTGCTCAGCGGTCATTTTGTCTTTACCGCGAACACGAATAAACTCTTTAAATTCAGTAAGCGTTTCAGGGTTAGTTAATGCCTTAACAAATTCATCTTTGCGCTTTTCAGCTTGAGCCCGGTATTCGCGTTGCTTCTCATAAGCTTTATCAACATCAGCTTGAGTTTGTTTACGGACCTTTTCAATAATCTGCTCTTCAAATGATTGAGAACCACCAAAAATAGTAAAGGTAGCATCAGCCATAACATGATCAGAAAGCATTGATTCATAGGCTTGCTTAACCATTTGAGGCTTACTTAAATCATTGCGAGGTGATTTAATAATCTCCTGAAGCATTGCCTTAGTAAATTTACGCTGGCTCATTTCAGCAATAATTTTATCTTTGTTCGTAATCAGGTTTTCAGCATCATCAAGAATTTGCTTAGCGGTAGCGGTTTGATCTGCTACTGACTTTCTAAAGTTGCGGTATGAAGAGGAAGTGTAAACTTCAGGAACCTTATCAGCTTCAGTTAACCCTTCACCTTTCTTTTTACTGACTGACTCAACGACTTCAGATAGCGGTTTGGTCGGCCTCTTGATAGATTCAGGCTTTTCAGCTTTTACAATAGAGTCAAAGTCATACCACTGATCATTGATTTTAACTTGCTTCTTAGGTTGTGAAACAAATTGAATTTCACCACCTTTAAAGAATGTTTTATCTCTATCGCTTTTAACAGCCTTAGCATATTCACCTTTAGTAAAAGTCTGCTCCATTGGTTGGCCTTCACTATCTTTTGCGTTGTAGTTTGTGAAGGTGTCCTTTTCTTTAACCTCTTGTTTATCTTGGGTTTTATCTTTTTTTATACCGGTTGCTTTTTTTGTAATTTGTTGTTTTTTCTCAGGTTCTTTTAGTTCAGATACAAGCGCCGGGTTAGTGTGCCAGTTAGACCAATCGCGCTTTTGTTTTTTTAGTTCCTCAATGCGAGATTTAACAGCTTTAGGGTCCTTAACATCAACACCTTCTTTAGCGGCAAGTTCAGGACGCTTAGCGGCACCTTGAACGGCTGACAAAGTACGTTGAATTTCTGACTGCTTCTTGCTTGCTGCCTTAGCTAATTCTTCAGCTTCAATCATTGCCGAATCATCAAAACCAAACAAATCACCAGAAGATTGTTGTTGATCACTGGTCATTGACTTAACGGCTTTAACTAAGTTCTCAGCAACGGTAATTGTTTTACCTTCCTGAATTGCTTTAATACCAACAGCCTGTAACGACTCATTACGGGGCGCGGCTTCAGCTATACGAGTGGCCGCTTCGTCTGTTACTTGATCGTTTCTGTGGGCGGTAACGAGCGCATCACTTCCTTCAGTTGCAATTGAGAAAGCCCTTTTTCCCGTCTGCCTTGCCAATAATCCTTGTGATTCTGCTTCTTGCTTTCTTGGCTTTGTTGCTTTGATGAAATCGACATAATCTTTTACCTTACCTTGACCTTCACGGATATTTAAAACAGCATCTAAAGCAGCGGCCTGATCTACACCGAAACCTTCAGACTCATAATGATATTGAGCTGGAATAGTCTTTTCTCCACTACGCTCAGCTAAATCTAAACGGTGGCGACCACTTATTACTTCTTTGTCGCCATTTTCACGAACCCAAATTTGAACAGGAGCAACGCCAGTTCTTTCAAACTTACCGCCTAGCGGTTCGACTACACCTTTAATATCAGCACCTTCTTTAAATTGAGGAACGTCCTTACTAATTTTTATTTCAGATATAGGGGCCTCAACAACTTCTAGCCCGGTTACTTGTTGTTTAACTGGTTTTTCGCTTTCAGGGTCTTTAGGAAGTTCAACCTCAACAGCTTCTTGCTCAGGCATTTTAGCTTTATCAATAGGTTGCTCTTTAATGTCAACTTCAAGTTCAGGCTTCGCTTCAGCTTTAACTTCAGGCTTTTCAACATCGTTCAGCACTTCCTTAAACTTGGCTTGCTCTTCTTTGGTTAGGTTTTTCCATAACTCAGAAGCTTCAAGCTTTTCTTCAGTGCCAGTTTTTTGAAGCTGAGCACGTTCAGGATCCAGTAAATCAATAGCAGTTTCATCAACAGCAATATCTTTACTGGCTAACTCTTGATTCATTGCTTGAGCAAGAACTTTCTCAGGCGAGTAATTGATCTCGTTTACAGTTGCGGTAGTTGTACCAACTGCGCCACCAAATACACCACCAGCAACGGCACCAGCAGCAGCACGATCAAGAGCTTCCATGAAATCCATTTTGGCATCAGTGCCGTAACGCTCACCAACATATTCAATCATACCTTCTTGAATTGCTTCGGTAGCCGCTTCTTTACTTAAAGCCTTACCGCCAGCCTTAGTAACTCGCTTAGTTTGCTCTTTAATGCCAGCTTTTAATAGTTCGGTACCTAATTCAGCTTTAGCGTCTGAAGTCATGCCTTTGGCACCAATACGCTCAAGCAAAGCAGAAGCAGCAGCAAAAGGAGCAGCCTCAAGAATATCTTCAAGCTCAGCTTTTTCTTTACCTTTGTTCTTTGCTCGCTGATCACCAATTTCACCAGAACGCGCAAAAATATAAGCTGGCAATGCGTAGACGGTGGCAACCATATCAGGAACAGACTTGATACCTTGTTCAAGCCCATACTCTAAAACTTCGGCATAAGCTGAACCGCTCATTGGTCCACCTTCAGAAAATGCTTTTTTAACCCCTTCCCAATTGGCTTGCTCTTGATAACCAAGATCAACACCTTTAAGCACTTCAGCGCCTTTAGTTAGGATTGGTTCAGCGTCAACCTTCGCCCATTCATCAGGTGATTTATAAGAAGGAATAATATCGCCATCTTCCCAAACAAAACCGCCCATAGGGTACTTTTCTTCAAGTCCTTCGCCCGTTGTTTGAATGGTTTCAAGTAGAGCACCACCAAGATCGCCAGCACGTTCACCAAGGCCAGCACCCCAATTTTCCAACTTATCGCCAACAAGCTCTAACATTGATTTATCTTCAGGAGCTTTCATTGCCGCCCCGGTAAAGCCATCAATTTGTTGCTCTTGAATTATTGGTTGTTGCTCTATTGGTTGATCAGGCGTTAATGGCTGTGCTGATTGAAAGCCTATTTTCTGATTAAATTGTTCAACTGGAATGTCTGAATAGTATTTATTGTGTAAAGCTGTGACCAACTGATCATCAGGCATATCATCATACTGAGGGTTTTTAATGCGGAAGTTTTGAATGAACTCGCTCACGGCGGTCCTCCTTAAAAAAGGTTAGCCCTAATTAAAGGGCTTTATAAATTATCGTAATCCTAGTGGGTCATTATCGTCTACACCAGCGGAACCTTCAACCTCTTCAGCAGCCATTGTTACCGCTTGGCTTCTAGTGATCCCACCTTGTTTAAACAACTCTGAAGCTCGCGTTGCTATTTGCTGTACCTTCGGACGAACTTCAGGGTCTAAAGCTCTAAGGTTTCCGGCTTCGTCAAACATACCACCCATTAATTCAGCTGCTTGGCGATACATCAAGCTTTCATCAGCAGACTTTAAGCCACCTTCACCAGTGCCAGATTTTTTAACCGGGCGTTTAGCTCGCTCAACTTCTCTACCACCTTTATAAATAACGTCTTCACCGCCAACCTGAACAGCCTTTGGATTTTCTAAAATTTTATCCATAGCCATAGCTTTAGAAAGCGAGATCTCTAAAAAGTTAAGATCAAGCTCTTTAGGCATTTTAGCAACTGACTCAGGCGGTAAAGTTGTAAGCATTTGCTGATAAAGCCTTGCTTGCTTTTCGGGAGCAGCATTTAAAACGGTAGCTGACATTTTCCCCATTTCATCAACCTTTTGCTGAGCAACCTTTAACTTTCTATCGTCCATCTTTCCAACGGCTTCAATAAATGTAGCGCCACCTTCAGGATCAATAGCAAGAAGTTGTTGCTGTGCGTCAGTGTCACCAGTTACGGCCTTTTGACGTAAACCAGTAACAAGCTTATTACGCTCTTTAGCTAATCGCTCCCTTTCAGGTCGTTCAGCAATTTCACGCTCAGCTTCGCCTAATTGTAATGAAGCCATCTTGTTTCTAGTGCGAGCACCTTCAACGGCTTCTTTGGTGCGGTATAGTTCACCAACGTCAATACCAAATCTGTTAGCGGCCATTATGCTGCACCTCCTGTAGCTGGGGTCATCATCTTGTAAGTAAGCCAGTTTTGAGCGGCTTGGTTTACAACTTGCGCTTGATTCTGATAGCCACTAGCACGAGCAGCGCCAATATTTTGATTGGCTACGTTCTGAGCGCGACCAGTATTAGCCATAATATTTCCACCAGTTTGAGCTAATTGGCCAGTTGTTTGAGCTTGCCCGGCTGCGGAAGATTGACCGCCTTGAGAAAGGTTTGAAAGTATATTGTATTGGCGAGCCTTTTTATTAGCCTCACGAGCGTAAGCATTAGCATACTCTTTACTTCCTTGCTCTTGGCCAAACTGAGTTAAAGCCTTTTGTTGAGCGCCAGAAAGTAAGCGGCCACGAGCGGCAGCGGAAGCGTCTATTGCTTCAACACCTTCTTGCATTCTCACACGATAACCGGGATCGTCTTCAAGGTTTATATTGCCAACCTCAAAAGCGCCAGATTGAACACCGTCCCAAATACTGTCTAAAGCTTTTTGGCCAACATCACGCCAAGGAGCAAAATCCTCACGTTGCTGATCTGCCATTTCACGCTGAAACTCTAAATTCTTTTCAGCCATTCGTTCTTCAGCGGCCATACCAGCCTTAGCCGATTTAGCTTGAGCTTTACTTGCTTGGTTTGATGAGTAAGCACCAACGGCTGCGCTAACTCCTATTGCAGTTGCTATTCCTGACATAAATCCCCCTTAGAGGCTCTATGATCTAAAACCTCCCTATAATTAACAGTTATTTCTTCGTTTGCTGAAATGTCTTTTAAAGCAAATAATTTAACCTCGTCATTTTTACATATTATCATTTTTGCATTAGGGTTCATGGCATGATTGGTATATCTTCCGGCTGGCGTTCTTTTTCCGTTGATACGTGTCGGGCAAATGAAGTCACCTTTACTTATGGCAGAATTAGAAAACAACCCATTTCCT
>TARA_R110002073_G_scaffold180819_1_pt1 | contig 12366 bp, 7 predicted proteins | sample TARA_R110002073 | Tara Oceans TARA_R110002073 (sample SAMEA4397174) | marine metagenome | biome: Polar Biome; feature: [DCM] deep chlorophyll maximum layer (ENVO:01000326); material: water (ENVO:00002006), including particulate matter (ENVO:01000060) such as... | depth 40 m
CGCAGAGACTTCACCGAGCAGACTCGCAGCCGGTGGCGCAGAGACTTTTCTGAGCAACTTTAGAAATTGTGCGCACCTAAATAAGGCTCGCGGCTCCAAGCAGCTCTGAAAGATTAATCAACAATGCCCTGCCGAAGTGCCTTCCTTCGGCTAGGGCGTTTTGCGTTTTGGTATTTGTGAAACTTCTAGGCTGACGCAAACTCTAGCTACGCCAATAGATATCCATTAGACTAAACTACGATAATCGCACTGACATGTGAGTTTATGACGCTCTGGGTTTTAATCACGGCAATCCTATTGGGCCAGATTGGAACCGCGCATAGTGCAGACTTAGAATCCCTGGACATCAATTTTAAACGTGCTGTTTTCTCAGACAAGCTGACTCAACAAAGTGTTAGACAAACATTTCAGGATTCCAGGGGCACCCTGTGGTTTTTGACGCAAGAAGGACTCAATCGCTACATTGGCTACGAGCTACAAAATTATAGACATTCGCCGAGTGACACCACCTCGATACCTTCAGACAACGTCACAAGAATTACGGAGGACCATAACGGCCAGCTTTGGATATCGACTGAAGGAGCGGGTCTACTGCTATACAATTCTTTAAGCGACAATTTCGAAGCCTTTTATTCGGACCCAAATAATAACAACACCCCTCTCTCGAATGATATCTCTACTCTTTTTACCGACGCGGACGGAATGATCTGGATAGGCTACGCGAACGGCCTCAGCAAATTCAACCCCAGGGACAGGACCTTCCACCACTATGTATCTGGCTCCCAGAATATGCCCATCACGGGAACCATTGGCGGCTTTACTCAAACACCAGACGCCACAATATGGGCGGCGACCGAGAAAGCTGGCCTACTCAAAATTGAGCCGCAAGACGGCAGCATGACTACTCTCCGGCACAACCCGGACGACTCGAACAGCATCCCCTCAGACTGGCTGATTGACCTTACCACTTCGGATGACGGTAAAATCTGGCTTGCGTCGGCTAACGCAGGCGCAAGCCTATATGACCCCAACTACAATATCGCGACAAACTTCAAACACCTGGAGTCAGATATACACTCACTCTCCTCCGATCAAGTCACAAGCATCTACGAGGATGACGAGGCTAGAATCTGGATTGCAACTCTTGATGGCCTAAATCTATACATCCCTACAGAAAATCACTTTTTGAGGTATACGAACCAAAACTCCGGTCTACAGGAGAATTTTATTACTAGCGTCTATCAAACCAGGGAGGGCAAATATTGGATAGGTACTCTTTCAAGCTTGGTTTCTGGCATGAAAACTGAGTTCCATACATTTAATCGGACAATTGGACATCTATCCAATGACGCCGTAAACGCATTCTCAGAAACAAATGATGGTAGCATTTGGGTGGGAACAGATGATGGTTTGAATAGACTTCGTCCCAACGCATCACAATTTGAATGGCTTAACGAATCTACGCTTCCCGCAATACAAAACCCCACCATAATGAGTCTCTATGCCGATGGGGACTCAATTTGGGTTGGGACCTTCGAAGATGGTATCAACAAAATAAACCTCACCACAGGCGAGATCAAGAATTATAAGCATAGCCGAATACGCGATTCCAGTATTGGCGCCAATGGCATCACATCAATACTTCGCCTAACAACAGGAGAGTTACTCGTTGGAACTTACGGTGGAGGTCTTAGCATATATCAAGAAGGAAGTGATGACTTCGTCAATTTGACTAACGACTCAAGCATTTCCTCCTCTATCAGCAACAACATGGTTTTAGCGCTTTTTGAGGACTCCTTCGGATTCGTTTGGGTCGGGACTGAGAAAGGCCTAAACCGCTTCCATCCTGACTCAATGGAATTTGATCGTTTTTTTGCTGAGAGAGGTGTAACCAATGGTCTTTCTAGCGACATACCTTGGTGTTTTTACGAACACGTAGACGGGACCCTCTGGATTGGAACTGCTGGAGGCAGCCTAAACCTGTGGCCCGCGGATGACCGGAAAAAATCCATACTGAACATCCAGCACTTTTCCGAGAAGATATCGTTACCCAGTTCAAATATTTACGGGATTCAAGGTGATAACAGCGGATGGGTGTGGGTCTCTCACAACCTAGGACTTACAAGAATTAATCCAATATCTTTAGAATCCCACCAGTACGGCGTTAGAGATGGTTTACAGGGCAAGGAATTTACCCAGGGCGCCTCCTTTAAATCCAGCAATGGGGTGGTGTATTTTGGTGGCGCAAATGGCTTTAACACTATTGACGCGGATTTTATGACTATTGATAGAATACCGCCGAAAGTAGCTATTTCACAAATCAAGGTAATGAATGAACGGAGAATATTCGAACAACCCTATTACTTGCTGGATGCAATTAGGCTTGGCTATGAAGATAAAATGCTGTCGGTCGAATTTTTCGCCGCTGACTACTCAAACCCGAACCTAGTCAATTATGCATACAAGCTGGAAGGGGTTAACCCCGACTGGGTAATTTCACCCGACTCAAAAGTTGCTTCTTTCACCACGCTTCCCCCCGGAACGTACAATCTTAAACTGGCTGCTGCAAGTCCAGATGGCGCCTGGAACTGGAATGGCCGCAATATCCCAGTCATCGTAGCAGCACCCCCCTGGCGCAGTCCGTTGGCCTACGCAGCCTATATTCTCCTAGCCGTTGCCGTCATCGCCTACTACTTCTATCGTCAGCAACAGAAGACTCGAATTTCGTTGAAACGACAGCGAGAACTTGAGCAGAGCGTCGATGAACGCACACTGGATCTGCAGGCAGCCAGAAAGATCGCTGAAGAAGCCACCAAAGCCAAGTCAGATTTTCTGGCTAAAATGAGCCATGAAATTCGCACACCTATGCACGGCATCATAGGAATGACGGAACTGCTACTTCACACCAGCCTGAGTGGACAGCAACAGCAATTTGCCAACGCCGCGCGCAATAGCAGCGAATCGCTCCTGAATCTGATTAATGAAATACTCGACTTTTCAAAGGTTGAAGCCTCCAAAGTTGAGATAGAGGAAATTGGATTCGATCTCACAGAGCTGATTGATGACATCTGCTACCTTCAGGGAGAGCCTGCTTGCAGGAAGGGCCTGGAACTAAACAATATTTGCCACCCCAAAACACCTAGCAGGCTAATTGGAGACCCGACGAAGATTCGCCAAGTTGTCATGAACCTTGTCAATAACTCTATTAAATTCACACGTGATGGAAATGTAAATGTTCGCGTAGAACCCAAATTCAGCCAATCGAATCCAGAGCAGGCGCTTGTTCACATTTGTGTCGAAGACAATGGCATCGGAATGGACGCGGAGACGCAAAAACGTGTTTTCGAGCCCTTTACTCAAGCCGATACCAGCACTACCAGAGAGTTTGGCGGAACAGGTCTGGGCCTGACAATTTCACGCCACTATATTGATATAATGGGCGGAGACATCGCCGTTCAATCTACTTGGGGTGAAGGTACAAAAATCACGATGTCACTTCCGATGGAAATTGACTCAGCCTCAGGACGCCTAGAAAGACCATTCGAGGCATTTACCGCAAAAATACTCACCGCAAATACTGATACGTACCAAATGGTCTCCAACCACCTGTCGCGTCTGGGCATCACTTCATCTCCGATCCTTGAAGAAGAGCTCCATTCCAACGGCCGCTGGGATAAGTGTATTCTCATAGTGGATTCCATAGAGGATGGTTTCTCTTTTGAACTGAGTCAAAAACTAGCCAGCGTTGACCCTTTACTCTCCATAATGCTCACACCACTAAATGGCGAACCGCCCCCCACGATATTTTTTAACTGGACCATGCTTACAAAGCCCATAACTTCACAGGGGCTTCATGCAGCCCTCGCCGATGTTATGGATACAGCAGAATTTCCTGAGGAGTCACGCCCACCTCAGCCCGCCAGTCGAGAGCGCAAAAAATCAACGATATTGATCGTGGAAGATGTAATCATAAACCAGCAGATTATTGTCGAGATGGTTCAGCTGCTGGGATACGAAGTTGATATGGCCAATAATGGACAAATTGCAGTTGCAAAGGCTGCTTCCAAAAAATATTCCCTTATTTTTATGGATTGTCAGATGCCCGTAATGGACGGGTATGAAGCCTCGCGCGAAATTCGCAAAATGGAAATTGAGAAAAGCACGCCTCCAGTACCCATCGTCGCGCTTACCGCAAGCTCTCACAAAAAAGATAGGGAGCGATGCGAGCAAGCCGGAATGAATGGCTACATGACCAAACCATTTTCGATCACTGATATACAAAAAAACATTGAGGTTCACCTGCGCCCCGAAAATTACAAGACCTTGGTCGCGTCTGGCTCTCTGGATAAAGGTCATGAGCAAGCAGTAAAGACAGAGGATAGCACCCGAGAATCAGAAATTTTTAATCTCTCTGCTATAGATAGCATCAGGGATTTAGAGCAACTAACTGGCAAGAAGATACTGCCTTCTATTTTCGAGGGATACATCAGTCAGATGGATGAAAAACTGAAAGAGATTAAACAGTGCGCTCTCTCAAAGGACGCCGCATCCACTTATCGGACAGCACATGCAATTAAATCAATGAGTGCCAATATTGGCGCGGAAAAGGTTAGAACGATTAGTGCCACAATCGAAAAGAAGAGTCGAGAAAACGATCTAACGCAGGCCGATAAATCTATCAAGCTCCTTAACAAGGCGTATCATGAATTTGTAGACGAGTTTGAGACTGAGATTTCAAGTTAGATTCGTTTACATTACGCTACAAATGATAAATTAATTATTTTTTCGATAACCTCAGCGCGACGCATGAGATTTGGTACAAAAAATATTTTACTCTAACTCTTAATGTTCGACAAAGTAGTTGACTGAACTCCAGATCCACCAAGATATGTTGATTAAGGCATACCGATGCGGTTGTATTTAGTCATTCCCACAATCATTATCTGCTCTTCTATCGCCTATAAAACTCAGGGAGGTCCACTCCGAGACTCGCAATCGTCAATATCTGATTTACTCGGAAAACAGTTTGTCAGCGCAAATTTTCAAGATAAAAAGGGACTCCTTTGGAAAGGAGCGGGCTTTAACGCCGGTGCATCATTCAAAAGTCGAGACGGACATATCTATTTCGGCGGTCCCAACGGTTACAATAGATTGCACCCAAACGATATGAAAATTGTGACTACGCCCTCAAAGATGCTGTTGACCGGTATCGAGTTCCCGGGCAAGAAAAGGGGGACCGCAGGGCCGCTAACCAATCTAGAATCACTACAACTGACTCACAACAACAGTTTCGTCACTTTTGAATTCAGCGTACTAGACCTAATTCACCCGCAAAAACATCAGTTCCGCTACAAACTCGAAAACTTCGACCCTGATTGGATAGACAACGGAACACGCAATACGGTCACCTATACCCATCTGCCCTCAGGGGACTATGTGTTCCGCGTACAAGGTGCTAATTCCGTAGGTATCTGGAATCGTGAAGGGCTCACACTGCATATCCGCGTACTTCCACCACTTTGGAAAACCTGGTGGGCATACTGCTTCTATGCCCTGGCAGCAATGCTTGCCATTTGGAGTGGCAATCGAATCTACCAAAGCTATGTTATTGACAGGCGGTCAGTCGCGCTGGCGACGGAGATGTTTGAGGCTGAAGCCAGTTTTGATGATGATATGCAGGAACAACTGAAGTTGCAGGACGAATTGGTTCAATCAGTCTATAAGCATAATTTGAAAACGTTGTCTGTGCTTGGCGACTGTATCTCCCAACAGCGTGGAGACGTGCCGGAGGATGCATTGGCAGAACATTCGAACAGCAACATCAAACGGATCGAAGCCCTTGCATGCCTTGAGGGTTGTCTTTTTTATCAGCTGGGCGGCCCGGCAGCCAACCTTCAAATGTATACAGACAAAATAATCTCCGACTTGCTTCCAAACTCCCCCGTCAGTCCCGAGAGCATCATAACGATTAACGAGGTATCTTCCAGGCTATTGTCAGCGGAGCTCGCTTCGCCGCTTGCCATTATCATTCGCGAATTGCTGGAGAATTGCATTCAACATGCCTTCGAACCTGACTCTCCTGCTAACTATCTCCATATTACACTGGAATCCAGAAGCACCGATAAACCGCCTGAGCCGAATTTGGCGCTGTGTGTGCGTGACAGCGGTGTGGGCATCCCGCAGAGCTTTGAAGAACTCGTCACCCAGAGCTCTGGTACGGCGATCGTACAATCATTGGTCAAGAAATTGGGAGGCTCAATGCGGGTAGAGACCAACCCGGGCACAACAGTCACGATCACCATTCCGAATATCCTCACCTAAAAACTGAACAGACTGTCACTCCCTGCCTAGTCATCCTCCCCGCGGCGGTGGTACATTGTTCCTTCGGATGCCATTCTACTTTTTTAAACTTGGCGTACGCGCCCTTTTTTTAAAAAAACGGCGTTGAGAACATAATTATATCTGGTGGGGAACGTGGATAAGAGCGAACTTAGGCTAAATGCGTTTGGCAGGTCCTGTCACGTCATTATCGACAATCGTGATGATCGCGGGCCTGAAATGCTGGCGCTCTGCCAGGAGGAATTTGCGCGGCTTGAGAGAAAGTTCAGCTCCTATGAGCCTGAAAGCATCATCAGCCGCATCAATCAGTGCGCAGGTACCGGTTCGTTCGTTCCGCTTGACGCTGAAGCATGCAGCTTATTTCATTATGTGGATGCGCTTTGGGAAGAGAGCAAACATATATTCGATCCAACAACGCGGATTCTGCAGGATTGCTATGACAGCAAAGGTCGGCTGCTAGCTTCTCAGGAGCAATTGCAGGGAATGCTCAAACTGGTTGGCTGGCAAAGTCTCGAAGTGACGACCGAAGGGGCACATCTCGCTGCCAAAGGCATGTTAGTTGATTTAAACAGTTGCATTCGTCCCTATGCCATCGATTCAGTACGCAAAATCTTATTGAAACAAGATGTCGGGCATGCCCTGATCGAGATGGACCAGGATATTGCTACCATCGGAAAACAGCCCGACGGCGCGAACTGGCTCATAGGTGTGCGCTTTCCAAAAGGTTCCCATACGGCAATAAGTCGACTAAAGGCCAATAACAAGGGCCTTGCCATGCGCGGGGACTTTGAACAGGCGATGATGCAGAACGATGAGCGCTTTGGCCGCGCACTGAGCCCGGTGGACGGCCAAGCCATACCCGGTTTACTCAGCGTTGCCGTGATAGCAGATAATTGCCTCACTGCCTGCAGTGCCGCCAGTGTGGCGCGGCTTAAAACGGAAGCCAGTGGAATTAAGTGGCTGGATAAACTCGGGCTACCGTGGATGGCTGTTGATCGGCAGCTCAGATGTCACGGTCCCTTGTCCAAATAAGTGGGCAGCCTTAGCACCCTTTGAATTGCGGCTTACGCTTTTCTCGTTTGGCTGCGAATCCTTCCTGTAAATCCTGTGACTCCAGGCACGCGCGCGATAGTTCTGCCGCCTTATCAGGGTCAATCGCACCCCTGGCGGCCTGCCTTAGTAGGTTCTTCATAGACCGCACTGCCAATGGCGCGAGGCCCGCAATGTGCAGAGCAAAGTCATTTACTGTCGCCTCAAGATTGTGTTGCGCAACCACACGATCAAGAAATCCGATGTCGAGCTGAGCCTGGGTATCGAATTCCTCCGAGGCAACGAGTATCCGTTTTGTAACATTCACTCCCAGGCACTCGATGAACCGGGTTATGCCACTGAGCGGATAGCAAAGTCCAATCGCCGCCGCTGGCACTCGCATACGGCTTCCTTGAACACCAATACGAAAGTCACAACTCACCGCAAGCTCGACCCCACCTCCAAACACATTGCCGTTAAGCGCGCAGATGGTGGGAATCTCCAGAGCAGCCAACAGACCAGGAACACTCTGAAAAGCGTCGTCATTCATTTGGCCGCTGCCAAGCTCTTGCAATGAAGCACCGGCACAAAACGTTTTCTCACCGGCACCGGTCACTATTAGAACGCGAATCTGCTCATCAGCGGCTACATCAGCCAAGTGATGCACAAGCGCAGTCAATTGTTCGCTGCCCAGAGAATTGTGTCGCTCCGGGTTATTCAACACCAGTCGGCCTACAGGCCCCTGGCGACTGTAAAGGATAGTTTCTGTCATCTGATGTACGCTGGCATATGAAGCCGCTAGTGTGGCACAGGCCAGAGGACCCGGCCACTGCCCGCACAGCACGCCGGGCACCATACCAACCAAAGCTGGGATACTTAACAAAATGACAAAGCGTTGTACCTGGTGTGGAGATGACCCTCTCTATGTTGCCTATCACGATGAGGAATGGGGCGTGCCGGTCTATGACGACCACACACTGTTCGAATTTCTTATTCTGGAGGGTGCTCAGGCCGGTCTCGCGTGGATTACCATTCTGCGCAAGCGTGAGGGCTACCGGGCATTATTTGACAACTTCGAGGTACAAAAAATCGCCCGTTACAGCGATAAGAAGCTGGAGCAATTACTGTTGGATCCACGCATTATCCGCAATCGTCTCAAGGTGTTTGGCGCGCGCAAGAATGCCCGTGCCTTTCTCGAGGTACAAAAAGAATACGGGAGTTTCTCTGCCTATCTGTGGGACTTTGTAGACGGAGAAACCGTACAGAATAGCCCCAAATCAATGGGCGATGTGGCCGCGACCAGTCCTGTTTCCGATAAGCTGGCCAAGGATTTAAAACAGCGCGGCTTTACCTTCGTCGGCTCCACGATTATGTACGCCCACATGCAAGCCACGGGAATGGTAAACGACCACACAGTGGATTGCTTTCGCCATCGAGAATGCCAGCAGATGGCATGAGTCACCCAACACTGCCTCACAGTGGTAGAATCCGCGGTCGCCACCAATAGGGACCTCTTTTTTGTCTGCCACCGCTCCAACGAAACCCGTCTCTACCAATCAGCGTGTCTGGCAATTGGCGTGGCCAACTATTATCTCGAACTTACTCTTCACTACCGTGGGCTTTGTTCACATTAAGATCGTGGCTCAACTAGGCACCACGTCGGTAGCGGCTGTTACCACCGGGCACAGAGTGTTCTTCCTGGTGCAGGCTATTCTCATGGGCGTCTCAGTAGCTGCTACCGCTATGATCGCGCGCAGTTGGGGTGCGCAGCAGATCAGACAGGCGGAAGCGGTCTCCTGGGCATCCATCGTCATCTCTGTGGCGCTCGCCGCGGTGCTCAGCATACCCATTCTGGTCGCTCCGGAAGCTATCGCAGGATTGTTCGGTCTTGACCAGGAGACCACCGAACTGGCGGCATCCTTCATTTTTTGGCTGGGTCTGTTCACTGTGTTCGCCGCCGTCAACATGATGCTGGGTACAGCGCTAAGAGCGACCGGTGATGTCATCACGCCACTTTGGTTTCTTATTTTCAGCTCCACCCTTAACGTAATATTTGCCTATCTCCTGGCGTTTGGAATCGGCCCCCTGCCCCAGCTAGGCGTCGCGGGCGTTTCCCTGGGGGGTAGCTTTGGCGCTGCACTCATTACCGTCGCCTTTGTCATCTTCTGGTGGCGCGGGAATTTTAATCTCAAACCAGCAAAGCGGCTGCTACTGGACTGGGTCACCAGTCGGCAGTTGATCACTATTGGCGCTCCTTCAGTGCTGGAGCAGGGCATCGTACAGGTGGCGTTCCTTGCATTTTTTGCCATTTTGGCAAACTACGGGACTGTGGCCTACGCCGCCTACGGTATCGGTATCACGCTCGTGGCGTTCTCCATCGTAATCGGCTTTGGCTTTGGCATTGCTACCGCAACCCTGGTCGGGCAGCAATTGGGCGCCGGTGAAACTGAGCAAGCCGTACTGGCAGTAGCCCGCTCCCTCAGGATGTCGCTGGCGGCAATGACCTGCCTGTCGGTGCTGCTGGCCTGGTTCGCAGAAGACCTCGCACGATTCATGATAGAGGATGAAGAAGTGGTTCACCTCACGGTCTTCTTTATCTACATGATTGCCCTGGCCCAACCTCTTATGGCCTGTGAATTCACGCTGGGAGGCGCTCTACGCGGAGCCGGTGATACGCGGTTCCCGCTGATCGCCACCTTCTTCGGCATTATCGTGGGTCGCCTGATTCCTGCCTTAACCTTCATGTGGTTGGAGTTCTCGGTGTACTGGATTTTTGCGGTGATGATTCTTGACTACGCCATCAAGGCGGCGTTACTCATTCACCGGTTCCGCTCACGCAAGTGGCTGAATATAAAAATTGAGACCGTGGCATAAGTAGCGCGATTTTGGCTGACAATTGAGGTCACAACGGTAGACAGCGACAAAAATAATACTTAAAGTTGAAACTATAGAATTATCAGTAGGTCATTGGTCTTTTGACCGGAATCCGTCCCTTATGACAACCGACAGACACCCAGACCCTGGCGATGCCTCGTCGCCCTTCAATCGCACGGTCCAGCACGACGCCAAGCGCGCAGCGATTTTGTCGCAGGCAGCCAAACTGTTTAACCACAAAGGGTCTCGGGCTACCACTTTGCGGGATATCGCTGAAAGCCTGGGCCTGACCAAAACCAGCCTGTACTACTACGTTAAAACCAAAGAAGACCTCATTTACCAATGCTACATGGCGGCCCTGGAACACCATCACACCAACCTCGACGAGGTTGAAAAGAAATATTCCAGTGCGGTAGAGCGCGCTTCGGGCTACTTCCTTTCTCACTTTGACACATGGCTGGCCGCCCAGGAGGGCCGCGCATCGCATGTCGCCGTTCTACTGGAAATTGCAGCACTCAAGGGAACCCACCGCGAAGAAGTTGAAGCTCGGTATATCGCCTTGTTTAAGCGACTGCGTGAGTATCTCAAGCAAGGCATGGCAGAGGGCTCGTTGAGGCAGGGAGAACCGACATCAACCACCCTGGCCTTACTGGGCTCGGTGGACTGGACATTTTCCTGGCTGCAACATGTACCCCCTGAACAGTTACAGACGGTAGGCAAAGAGGCTCTGGACATTCTGGCCCACGGCATTTCCAACGGCGCGGGAGCCTATAAGCCGGTCGATATCGGTAATGGCGATAGCGAGACCAATGCGCTGCAGGGGTTCAATCGCAAAGAACAGAACCGCCTCAAGCAAGAGGCCTTCTTTAAAACAGGAACCTGGTTTTTTAATAAGCAGGGGTTCAATGGCACCTCACTGGATGAGATCGCTGAACAGCTAAATGTTTCCAAAGGCGCGTTCTACTACCACATCAAGAACAAGGAAGACTTGCTGTTCCACTGCTACATCCGCTCACTGGATATCATGGAAGAAATCCACGCGTTGGCAGTGCAGGCGAAGGGTTCAGGGCTGGAAAAAGCAGAACTGACCTGCAGGCGTACCTTCCAGGTCCAAAATTCCGATGAAGGGCCGCTTATTCGGTACAATACGATAAACTCCTTACCCATAGAGCGCCGCCGCCAAATATTGAAGCGCACCGAGGCCGGCAATACGCACTTCGGAGAATTTCTGAATCAGGGTATTCAGGACGGCAGCGTGCGCCCCATCAATACCTTTGTGGCACAGCATCTGATTGCAGGTGCAGTCAATGCCTCTATGGATATCAAGCTTTGGCGAAAAGTTGATGATATCAACCTCGCGGCCATCGACTATTTTGACGTATTCCTCAATGGCCTGTTACCGCGCAGTCAGGCTTAGATTTCTAATTCTCAGGAGCTTTTTGTGGACACGGATCTGGACAAACTGGTCAAACTTCTTGAAGTGAAGCAGATAGATAAATATTTGTTTGTAGGCAGAAGCCCAAAACGGCCTGGACGAATTTTTGGCGGGCAGGTGCTCGCCCAGTCACTGAATGCGGCCATCAACACCGTGGATGCGTCGAGGCAAGCTCACTCCATTCACGCCTATTTTTTACGGCCCGGAAACCCCAAGAAGCAGATTATTTTCGAAATAGACCCTATTCGTGACGGCAGGAGCTTTACCACGCGCAGCGTGATTGCCAAGCAGGACGGTGTTCCAATTTTCAACGCCTCGATATCGTTTCAAATTGAAGAGCCCGGCATGTCGCACCAGTTTGATGCGCCGCAGGTAACGCCACCCGAAGAACTTGAGACCGACCGCGACTTCTGGCAGCGGCTGGCCGATGAAAACCCCGGCAAGATTGACGCGCCCACCATGCACCCGATTGAACGCAGACCGGTGAACCGTCGCGACATTCTCAGCCCGGAACCCCAGGAGCCCGAACAACAAATCTGGTTTAAGGCCCTGGGAGACTTGGGTGACGATGCTGGAATACACCAGACGGTGCTAGCATTCATGTCAGACTTTGCACTTTTAGGTACAGCACTTTTGCCGCACCCCTACAATGGCATGAGCGATGGCCTGCAAGCTGCGAGCCTGGATCA
>TARA_R110002073_G_scaffold172563_13_pt1 | contig 12359 bp, 17 predicted proteins | sample TARA_R110002073 | Tara Oceans TARA_R110002073 (sample SAMEA4397174) | marine metagenome | biome: Polar Biome; feature: [DCM] deep chlorophyll maximum layer (ENVO:01000326); material: water (ENVO:00002006), including particulate matter (ENVO:01000060) such as... | depth 40 m
GTTGCGATTCGCTTTGCTTAACGCATGCTTCACGCTCGCGTTTAACGGGACCACGTCCATTTCTTTCTCTTGCAGAGAGTTTTTCCAATGAGTATCGCTGTCGCAACAAATACCGATCTCCTTTGCTGGTTCGACAAAATTGGAATGGATGATGTTCCGATCGTGGGCGGCAAGAATGCGTCGCTCGGTGAAATGTATCGTCAATTGACCCCACGCGGAGTTCGTATCCCAAACGGTTTCGCGACGACCGCTTTCGCCTATTCCACGTTTCTTGAAGAAACCGGATTGGACGAAAAAATCGCGCAGGTTCTCAGCGGAATGAACGTGAACGATGTCGACAGTCTGCAACATCACGGATTGATCATCCGGCACATGATTCTAGAGGCGCCGTTGCCCGATGCGTTGTCCCATGCGATTGTCAAAGCTTACCATCAACTTGGTTCAGCGCATCATGAGTTGGCTGATGTCGCGGTTCGCAGTAGTGCGACCGCCGAAGATCTTCCCGACGCTAGCTTCGCAGGCCAACAAGAAACCTACTTGAACGTGCGTGGCCAAGCTTCTTTGCTGGACGCTTGTCACCGTTGCTATGCCTCTTTATTTACCGACAGAGCGATCTCGTATCGTGCCAACCATGGATACGACCACATGCAAGTCGCTCTTTCGATTGGTATCCAACAAATGGTCCGTTCGGACTTGGCAACCTCCGGCGTGATGTTCTCGATCGATACCGAAAGCGGATTTCGTGACGCCGTCCTCATCAACGCTGCTTACGGCCTCGGTGAAAACGTGGTTCAAGGCAGCGTCAATCCCGATGAATACTACGTGTTCAAACCAACGCTAAAGGAAGGTCTCCGTCCGATCTTGAAAAAGGCAATCGGCACCAAGGCGATGAAACTTGTCTACGACGTTGGCGGCAGCAAGATGACCAAAAACGTCCCGGTCTCTCCGGACCAAGCTAATCGTTTCGCTCTCAGCGATGACGACATTTTGAATTTGGCACGTTGGGCCTGCGACATCGAAAACCACTTCAGCCAACGGCGCGGTGCAGCTTGCCCGATGGATATGGAATGGGCCAAAGATGGTCGAACCGGCGAACTGTTCATTGTGCAAGCCAGACCCGAGACCGTTCAGTCGCGGAACTCGGCGACCACGCATGAACGATTTCATCTGAAACAGAAATCGAAGCAACTACTATCCGGCCGTAGCGTTGGCGAGAAAATTGGCTCGGGGCCAGTTCGCTTGATTCACGACGTCCATCAACTGCGTGATTTCGCCGACGGCGAAATTCTGGTGACGGACAAAACCGATCCGGATTGGGAACCGGTCATGAAACGAGCCGCTGGAATCATCACGAACCGTGGTGGTCGCACCTGCCATGCTGCGATCGTCAGCCGTGAATTGGGCCTTCCCGCGATCGTCGGTACGATCAACGCCACCGAAGTTTTGCAGAACGGCCAACAAGTCACAATCAGCTGCGCCGAAGGAGACGAAGGTGTCGTGTATGAAGGCCAGTTGCCATTTGAGGTTGAGACAACTGATTTCAGCACACTGCAACGTCCCAAGACGAAGATCATGATGAACGTCGGTTCGCCCGATGAAGCGTTTGCGTTGTCGTTAATCCCAAACGATGGCGTCGGACTCGCTCGCGAAGAGTTTATCATCAGCACCTACGTCAAAGTGCATCCGCAAGCCCTGTTGGACTACCACCAACTCGATGATGCCGCACGAGCCGAAGTCGACAAAGCGTCGATGGGTTACGATGACAAACCGCAGTTCTACGTGGACCGCTTGGCTGAAGGCATCGCAATGATCACGGCCGCGTTTTATCCCAAGGAAGTGATCGTTCGATTGAGTGATTTCAAGACAAACGAGTACGCGAACTTGATTGGAGGCGCCGCCTACGAGCCGAAGGAAGAAAATCCGATGCTCGGATTTCGCGGCGCTTCACGCTACTACTCACCCCAGTTTCGTGATGCCTTCGGGTTGGAATGCAAAGCCGTGCAAAAGGTCCGGCAAGAAATGGGGCTACGAAATCTGAAGCTGATGATTCCATTTTGCCGAACCGTCGAAGAAGGTCGCAAAGTACAAGATGAAATGGCCAAGTACGGTTTGGTTCGCGGGCAAGACGGACTTGAAATCTACGTCATGTGTGAGATTCCCAGCAATGTGATTTTGGCAGACCAGTTCGCGGAGATTTTTGATGGGTTTTCGATCGGATCAAACGACCTAACGCAGTTGACGCTCGGAGTCGACCGTGACTCCGAGATCGTGGCGCACGTCTTCGACGAAAACAATGAAGCCGTGAAACGCTCCATCGCATCGGTGATCCAAACGGCGAAGGCCAACGGGGCCAAAATCGGAATTTGTGGCCAAGCACCAAGCGACTACCCCGAGTTTGCGGAGTTTTTGGTGGAGCAAGGCATCGACAGCATTTCGCTTACCCCCGACGCCGTCGTCAAAACGACAATGAACGTGTTGGAGGTTGAAAAAAAACTGCACTCAATCCCATAGCGTCCAAACGTGCGTAAAAACAAAAGCGTGTTGCAAGGGTTTTCCAGTGGTGTTCGCTACGCTCTAACTCGCGGCTAATTGCTAAAATCCCTATCGGGATTGGCCCCAAAATAGAGGTGTAGGATAAAGAGCCAGGGGGTGGAGCGAAACGGTGTTCCCACTGTCGCCCATCACTAGCGTACTGGCTCGCGTCAACACCGTCGCGATAACCGTTCTCCTTCCGGCTAGCGACTTTTTTATAGCGTTACACTTAGATCATGAACCCATACGAACCACCAGCGCCGACACTCGTGGACGAGCAGGCAATCGATGCGGCAACAGCGCCAGAGCGAGAAAAGAGGTTGCTGGCTTTCGCATGGTGGTTAGCTTTTGCGGGGTGGTTGTTTGTTATCGGTCTGTTTTTCTTGCTGCTGTTCGCTTGATTCTCCGGCGAGCTAGTTTTCGGGATGAAGGTTTCACCGAATCACACCCAAATACAAGCCGCTTGACCGGCAACCCGCCGAAGAACTTGCGAGAATGCGAGGGACATAGGCAGCGAAGAGTGTTTTCTGACAGACGAATGGGGTGACAGACGAATAAATACAGAGCGACGATTCGGCTGTCCCACCTTCGGCTGTCAAAAGTGCTTTGTGTCCGTTCCTTTCGCTAGAAAGTGACTGGCACCCCGCCAATGTTCGCCGCGACTCAGTATTTTAAACCCGAGTACGATTTAGCAGGCGAATTGTTGTCGAGCCGAGTCACGATCGGCGTGCAGAACGAGGATCGTCCGATCTATTTCACCGGCATTACCGCGACGATGGAGCGACCGGGATTTGTGACGCTATCGATTTCGCCCGAGGAGCAGTGGAGCGACTCACTCCGCTGGCTCACACGAGAGCAGCGAGAGCGATTCGCCACCGCGGAATTTTTCACAATGTTACAAGTGCAAAACACCGGCCGGTATTTGAGACTCGCTCAACACCCGCCGCAGTAGAAGACCGGTGCAGATTGCCGCAACTGGCAAGCTCAGGAAAAGACCATCGTGATCGCAAACAAGCTGGCGGTGATTTCGCAAAGAGGGCAACAGGGAACCGGATACCCATTCCACAAACCGAACGAATTTGCAGCAACGAGCAGTACCTCGCCAGAAAGAATGGATTAACATCAAGAAAATCAAAAGCGAGTCTCCAGCGTGGAGTCTCCTTCCCATAAAGTACGACACCGAGTCGTACATAACTACGTTGCGCGGCAAAGACTAACACTTCGATGACACCATCGCCGTACGACTTCGCCCCTTTGCTTGACGCCTTTCCGGGTATCCGCGATTCACTTCACGACGCGTCAAACCGTCGATTCGACCCCATCGACTTCGCGCGGCACGGTTTCGCGATGAACGCTCCCGCCGAATCTTGGGGCGACAACTATCAACGCTTCATCAACGACCGATGTGCTGGCGAACTTTCGGACAATTCGCTTGCGGATCACGAATCTGCCGCTCCCGCGTGGCGTGCATTCGCGTGCCTTGCCTTGGGTTATCTGTTGGGGCTGTATCAAACGGATTGCATCATCGGATTGCAATTCGAGACCGCGGACGCCCAACTCGCTGGTTTCATGTTTTTGCACTCCCCCTTGTTTGAGACCTTCTAGGCGATTCATTTGCTGCACAACATGGTTTTTACGCTAGACCTTCGGCACACCTTCGTTTGTCTGGCAACCGGCGTTGGTATTGGTACAATCTTTCTTAGTTCAAGCATCGCTCGCTTCGTTCAGGGCGGTGTCGTAAAAACCTTCCGTTGGGCGGACGAACCGAATTACTGATGGCTGACTTGATCACCAACCTGCAATCGCTGGTCAACTCTGGCCGTTTTCTTTCGGCATTGGACATGAATGCACTCGACGACATACTTGATGCCCGCGACTTCAACCCGTTCGACGCGGAATGGAAGCGTGTACACGAACTCGTTATGCAACACCAACTCGATGCTTCTCCTGCCGTTGACGCCCTTCGAGAAGCGGCGTTCAAACGCGCTTTTGCCATCACCGAATCGCCGGATGCCTGCGGTTACATCTCTGACGACTTCGGCTTGATTGCTGACGCGGACCGTGCTGGCGTTTCGGACGGGTGGCTGTCCGCGATTACCGCGTTGTATGCATCGGGGGCTCTCCCGCATGGAGTCTTGGCTGGCGATTCCCGCACGCTCAGTGAGATCGCCTCCGAGTTCCAACCGTAGCGCCGCATAACTAATTAGGGTTTGGGGTGCAGATCGGTGCATCGCATCGCCCCGGATGAAGTGCTGCAATCAGAGGAATACAGGAAGATGGGTGACAGAAAAATGGTGATGCTGCAGTTGGGGGCTGCCCATTTTTCTGTCCCTCATCTTCCTGTAAATTCACCTTTGCTTGATTGAGAAATGAAGCGATGCTTTGCGAGGTCAATTCCTACACACTGAACTGATCAGCAACCCACAGTACCTTGCCAGCAACAATAGAATAGAATCGTGGCAATCAAAAGCGAGACTCCAGCGTGGAGTCTCCTCCAATTCAGTACGACACCGAGTCGTACATAACTCCGTTAGGCGACCTAGTCGTAAATAGTTGCGATGTTTCACTCTCCTGATGACCTTACTGTCTGCTGCTCAGACCCCGATCGGATTGTTGGAGTCGTTAACTCGCTCATGCCCAAACTGCCCGCTGATGTCCGGACACGATTCAATCGCGTCAAAGTGGCGGTACTTCAATCGGAAGGCAAAGCTGGGATGCACGCTCGATTCAACACCCGATCCGTGGCTAACATTCTCGCAGACGATTCAATGCCCTCACTTGGGGCGGCCATCGACTCTGGCCAGATCGACGACGTGAAATACACGCTCTATGATTCGGACAACAAGTCCTAGCAATGCCGGTCGTACAACATGGTTTTTACGCTAGGCCTTCGGGCACACCTTCGCTCTTTGGCAACGGGCGTTCGCATTGGTACAATTACACTTACTTCAGAGTCAACCGCTTCGTTCACGGCGGCGACGTAAAAACCTTCCGTTGGGCGACCTAGGTAATCCGTGAATCACGTATCTGCCACTGTTGCCCGTCTGCGAGAAACAGCCACCGTGACCGTCGAGGTCAGGCCCCTTGCTGACGAACAGTTCGTCGTGCTCGACCTCGATCCGGAATCTCGCGTTGAGACGTCCTTCAACGCGCCCGAGACACTTGTCGGCGGTTACGGCGTCGCCGCTTGTTCGGGAATCCGTTACGCAACGCGGCTCGCGGGTCGTGATCGTACCGTGGCGGTACTTTCGATCACCGGCTCAAATCTAAGTCTGGACGCACATGATGCCATTGCCCATGCTGCCATGTACGCCGCGTGGAGTGCATTGAGATTCCATTACTCCCAATCTGAAATCAATGTCGATCCCGATTGGGTGCTTCAGTAGCGCGGTGGTCGCACAAGTTCTCAGGGCTTGGAGGCAGCGAGGGACGAGCCTGATCCCAAACGCAATGTTCAAGGCGATCCGCTTCGTGGCGGGAGGAGGCTGGATCGTTAAAGCGACGTCGTATGATACTACCAAACGCTAGTGGGGATCGCGGCTCGATGCATCGCAGTGCCCCAGAGGGAGTGCTGCAATCAGAGGAATACAGGAAGATGGGTGACAGGAAAATGATCATGCTGCAGTTGGGGGCTGACCATTTTTCTGTCCCTCATCTTCCTGTAAATCCACTTTTGCTTGATTGATCAATGAAACGATGTTTCGCGAGGTCAATTCCTGCACACTGAACTGACTAGCACCCACAGTACATTTCCAGCAACGACTGAATAGATTCAGGGCAATCAAAAGCGAGACTCCAGCGTGGAGTCTCCTCCCCATAAAGATACGACATCGAGTCGTACATAACTCCGTTGTCGGTACGAGGTCTCTTGAATTGTCGGTCGTACTCAAAGACGTTCTCGCCGTTGTCGCCCCTCGACTTCGCGCCCACGGCTACAAAGGCTCCGGCCAGAACTACCGGCTCGCAGATGAAAATGCCGTTTCGGTCCTCAACTTCCAAAAAAGTTCAGGCGGTGAGCGATTCTACGTAAACGTTGGAGTCCAGCCGTTGTTCGTGCCCACGGAAGGTGAATCCACCCCGGACGCGAAGAAAATCAAAGAACCCGAATGCATTTTTCGCACCCGTCTTAAGCCGCCGCAAAACTTAATGGCCGGTTGGCCCTATTCGGTCGATCTTGCTGAACAACTGGCAGCAAACTTCGACGACCTTTTTGCCACGTTCGTCCAACCATTGATGACAATTCCAGGCCCAGTGACTGAGGCTTCCGTGGGCGACTTCGATGAACAGACCGGCCATCCGCTGCTGGGTGCCCGACATGCCTGTAACTTTCTGCACTTCGCCCGTATCTCGTTGGCTCGTGGCAACACCGAGAGGGCTGCCGAATTCTCACAGGCGGCAATCGATATTTGTCCCGAGCGAGCATCGACTTTGCTTCATCATCTAAAGGACGTTATAGCTAGAGCGTCGTTGTAGCTGTTCGATCGACAACAATGCATTCACGCTGGGCGGCTTCGCGGACACCTTCGACGTAGTGCAAACCTCGTTGGTGTTATACAATCAGCTTAGATTCATGACATGGTTCGCTTCCATCGGGGCGTTGTCGTGAATGCCAGCCCGTTGTGCGACCTTGAGCAAACCACTTCGATGCCATGGATGCTCCACCAACTGCTATCCTATTCGCCGATCGCGTGGCTCACTTTTCTGTGCATCACCGCAATCGCAGCATTCGCTGGACGCGGTTGGGGCATCATCGCAGGTCACGTCGCCGTGGCGTTCGCTGAACTCTGGTTCGACGCCCAGTGGGTTCAGTCTGAGATCGCAGAACTTGACTGGGACGGGACGCCCGATCAAGACATTGTATTCCTCGTGGGTGTCGCAATTCGCGTCGTTCTTGTTAACGCCGCCCTGCTGCCTGTTGCCATCCTGTTTCGTCGGCTTTCTCTCCGCTGGCGTCCACGTTCAGTGCATCCGGTCGCCTAACTACTTAGGGGTTTCGGGTCAGCGAGGGACAAGCCTGATCCCAAACTCATGTTCACGGCGAGCCGCTGCGTGGCGGGAGGCGGCTGGATCGTCGACGCGACGTCGTTTTGCATTACCAAACGCTAATGGGGAGTGCGGCTCGATGCATCGCAGTGCCCCAGAGGGAGTGCTACAGTCAGAGGAAAACAGGAAAATGGGTGACAGAAAAATGGTGATGCTACATTTAGGGACTGACCATTTTTCTGTCCCTCATCTTCCTGTAAATTCACTTTTGCTTGATTGATCCTTGAAGCGATGCTTTGCTAGGTCAATTCCTTCACACCAAACTGATAAGCAACCCATAGTACCTTGCCAGCAACAACAGAATAGAATCGAGGCAATCAAAAGCGAGTCTCCAGCGTGGAGTCTCCTCCCCATAAAGTACGACATCCAGTCGTACATAACTCCGTTGGCCGACCTGGACCATGACATTGGTTGCTGAATTCGTTGATCCAGACATCTTCACTGTTGCAGGCGTTTTCTCCGCCGCCGAGTGTTCCGCGTTAATCGACCGCGCAGAGTCCATCGGGTTTGGTGCCGCATCAGTGCGCACGCATTCCGGCCCCCAAATGATGACCAACATTCGCAACAACGATCGCGTCAATCTCGATGATCCCGAACTCGCCGCAATGATGTGGTCTCGCATTTCGCACATCTTGCCTCCGATCGACGATCAGCACGCGGTCGGCGTTGACTGCCAGCTACGTTTCTACCGATACGAACCCGGCCAGGAATTCAAACGCCACAAAGACGGCTCCGTGACCAACGATGACGGTTACGTCAGCAAACTGTCTTACCTGATCTACCTCAATGGTGACTTTGACGGCGGCTCAACCACGTTTCGCGACTACGATGGCAAGAGTGAGTCGCGACGTAAAATCGAACATGTCATCACGCCTGTCACTGGTTCCGCATTGCTCTTTCGTCACGAACGTTGGCACGAAGGGTCCGCACTAATGGCTGGTCGCAAATATGTTCTTCGATCTGACGTTTTCTACAGTGCGTAGCTCGGCCATCATGGTGTTTTCGCCAAGGCCCTTCGGCACACCTCGGCTCTTTGGCAACGGGCCATGGCCTTGGTACAATTTTTCGTAGTTCAGACATCGCGTGCTTCGTTTAGGGCGGTGTCGGCAAAACCCACCGTTGTGTGCTCATGGATATCAGCAAGGTCCCCGAATTTCTGCGCCCACTTGTGCCGTATGTTGAACGATGGACGGCAATTGGCAACGATGAGGTTCAAGCCCGCCTGGCAGCTGCCCGGTCGGATCAAGCCAAAATGGACGACGCCCGTCGATTCGGCGAGCTGTTTACTCCTGAGCTTCAGGAAGAATGCGTCTTATGGACAGACCGAGAACCTATCACTGAGTCAGAAGAAACGAGCGCATTCTACTTTGCCACTGGCGTCCTCGATGAGTTAGATTTACTGCAAACCGACGAAGACCGGAACACGGTTAACAGCCACATTGAGGCACTCACGAAATTCGGCTCGTACCGTCTGGCTTCCGAGCGAATGCACGCCGCAAAATTTTTGGCAGATTTTGGCGATCATGCTTCCAGTGCGATAGAGCCGCTTCGGACCGCACTCGATGATGAGGACCACCGAGTACGCGTTTGGGCGCACTATGCGATTTACAAGATCGGCGGAGGCGATCAAGCCCACATTGAATCCATTCGCGATTACCTACACGACGCTGACAATGAAGTAAGAACAGAGGCGGCACCCGCTTTAGGCCGGATTGGACCGGATGCTGTTTGCGGAATCCCTGTTCTAGTCGACCTGATTGAAGATCCACGACAAGATGATTTCGACGTTCCAGTTTTCATGGAGACACTCGCGTCGATTGGAGCGGATAACTCACTTGCAAAAGAGACGCTTAAACGAGCGACTCAATCGGATAACGAATGGATACGAAATGAGGCTTCGGAAATCCTGGAATCAATGACGGACGATTGAGTGGCACACAACAAAACATGTCGGCGAGGATGCTTCGCAATCGCCGCTTCGGTTTATTGACTCCGTCCGGTTCATTACAATTATCGGCAATTCAACGTCGTGCGTTCGGATGACGGCGGCGACCGATTAGCGATCGGCACATCGAGCGGACGATTTGACATCATTGAAATCAGTGCCTAACCGACCCTTACCCGCCAACACGACGCCGGCGGTGACGCTACTCTGCCAATATTTAAGGCGAGTCGCTTCGTGGCAAGGATGCGGCTGTATTCTAAAGCTAGCTCGGTGGACGCCACCAAACGTTGGTCGCGGCATGAAGCATTCAGAGTACTCCGATGAGATGTTTCGTTGGGTATCGCCTTGTCACGCATTTAGAGGAATATAGGAAAATGGGTGACAGGAAAATGAGGATGCTGCAAGTTTGGGTGCTGAGCATTTTTCTGTCCCTCATTTTCCTGTAAATTCACCTTTGCTTGATTGATAACTGAAGCAGTGCTTCGCGAAGCCGATTCTTACACACCCCAACATTGCAGCAGCTCACTGCACCTCTTCCTAAAATATCGACTAGAATCGGAAGCCGAATAAGCGAGTCTCAAGCGTGGAGCCTCGCAACCTTTAAGTACGACACCGAGTCGTACATTACGACCTTGTGCGGCCTATGCTCGAATGAGTTTCAATCCGTACCAATCGCCAGACTCGAGCCCCGTCGAAGCAGAGCACCGCCCATCGCGTGATGGCACTCGTGCCGTACGCATCGCGATTTATTCCCATCTAGTGATCGTAGCGCTAACCGGAATCGCGATGACTCACGATACAAGATCGGTGATCTGGTCTGAACGCTGGGAACCGTTCCTGGAACTTGCACTACTGATCGGGCTAATCGGACTGTTCATTTGTCCTGTCATGTTGTTGGTCGCGGTTTGGCGTTCGTCTCTGTCGCCTTTTCGTCGTTTCGCAGCTCTAGCAGTGGGTGGCGGAATCGTCTTCGCCCATTTCATCGCCCTAATCCCCAGCGTCCAGTAGTTGACGGCCGCATATGATGGTTCTTACGCAAGGTCTGCATCGTGGCGGGGATGCGACAGGATCGTTGACGCAATGTCAGTCGATGATAAAGAACCTTAGCTTTTGATGCAGTCAGATGCACCTGACGCATTCCGTTGGCTATCGCGTTATCTCGCGTTCAGAAGAATACAGGAAGATGGGTGACAGAAAAATGATGATGCTGTTATTTGGGGCTGACCATTTTTCTGTCCCTCATCTTCCTGTAAATCCACTTTTGCTTGATGGGGGGTATGAAGCCAGGTCTCACGAGCCGATTTTTCGTGCAGCCGAACTTTGTAGTTACCCTTAGTACCTCGTCAAAAAAATTGACGGAAATCGGAAGTCTAAAAGCGAGTTTCTGTCTAGAGCCGCCACCCATAAGGTGCGGCAGCCAACACCTCTCAGTCGCACTGTTGGGCATCCATGCCGAATCGCCTTGATCGTGCCGCATCATTCCGTCTTTGGTAGACTGAGCGATGTGCACGGCTGTTTGGTGTCGCGGACTGCGGCGATGGCGGTGCGGATCCGTTAGTAGACCCTCGTTCGATGATGTTCACGCCGATGCCTGCACTGATCGACATGCGTGGCAATTTGATTGCCGCTGCAATCCTGTTGGTGATTGGCGTCGTCGTGTTCCGGTTTGTTCGCCCACCATCTGCAACGACCTCGTCGCGTCGTTGGCTTCCGATTGTTGCTTTTGTCTGTGGTCCCGTGGTCGCGTTTCTCTGGACAATCGCAGACGTATTCTGGATTCAGCCCGGCTCGTATCTCAACTTCGCTGAATACGTCGAAACATTGATTCCCGTGCTTATCATCGGCGTCATCGGTGGCGCGGTCGGGGCGTTCGCTTTTGGGGTGGGCGACCGTATCACGCTTCATCGCCGACACTAATATGGTTTTACGCTAGGTCTTCAGCAGGCCTTCTGCTGTTTGGCGACGTCAGCAGGCCTTGGTAAAATTTTTGGCAGTTCAAGCTCACTCGCTTTGTTCAGGGTGTGTCGAAAAAAATTTGCTGTCTGACTCAAGTGCTTGCGGCAGTTGCGGGTTCATGTTGGTACGGATTAGTGCATATCAGTATTCGGTTGTCTTTGGCACTACCGCACGCTCATCACCACTGGTTACCACAAATCGAGATTGGATGCGCCAGACGCTGATGGCACGATCACGTCGGTCGATGTTACCGAACGGAAGGTTGAGACGCAGTTAGATGCGTCTGACTCCGTCTTTCGGAATCCGCGTTATCAGGCGGTCAGAGGATTACAGGAAAATGGGTGACAGGAAAATGATGATGCTGCAGTTGGGGGCTGCCCATTTTCCTGTCACTTACTTTTCTGTATATTCCGCCTTTGCTTGATGGGGGTACGAAGCCAGGTCTCGCGAGCCGATTTTTTTCGCAACCGAACTTTGCAATCACCCACAGTGCCTCGTCAAAAACAATCGACTGAAATTGGAAATCAAGGAGCGAGTTTTCTGCATGGAGACGCAACTCGTAAGGTACGTCTCCGTGTCGTATGTAAAAACCTAATTGGGCGGCTCAGGTGCTTGCGGAAGTTACAGTTCCTAACCGTGTCGATTAACGCGTATCGGTGTTCGCTTTTCTTTGCCTGTGCCGAACACTCATCGCCACTGGTTACTACTGGTCGAGATTGGATGTGCCGGGCGGTGATGGCACGATCCCATCGGTTGGTGTCACTGAGCTTTAGGTTGAGGTGCAGTCAGATGCACGTGACTCAATCTGTTGGAGTCCGCGTTATCAGGCGGTCAGAAGAATACAGGAAGATGGGTGACAGGAAAATGATGATGCTGTAATTGG
>TARA_R110002073_G_scaffold303806_2_pt1 | contig 12359 bp, 12 predicted proteins | sample TARA_R110002073 | Tara Oceans TARA_R110002073 (sample SAMEA4397174) | marine metagenome | biome: Polar Biome; feature: [DCM] deep chlorophyll maximum layer (ENVO:01000326); material: water (ENVO:00002006), including particulate matter (ENVO:01000060) such as... | depth 40 m
ACATCGGCCGCCGCGCTGGTGTGGTCAAAGGCACCGAAGATCGTTGCCGCCTTCGATGAAGGTGCCCTGATCCGGGGGAAGGACGGATTCTGGCTGGCGGTCCCGATTGACCCGATTGCCCGGCGCATGCGTGGGCCCAACAACAGGAAGGTTACCCCGGGGCTGTGGGAACAGCGTACCGGCCGGCGCCTAGAATTCATCTATCGCAAAGGGCGCCCGCCCCTGCTGGTCGATACGGGCGTACCCCTGGCGCGCGAACGGTACGACCGCCTGGATCACCAAACCAGCCGGTACAGGCGATGGGTTGCGGGCGGCCGCCGCCGGGCCCGCGCCTGGAAGCCCATCTTCGTTCTGTTGCCCCAGGTAAAGCTGCGAAAGCGGCTGGATATCAATCGCCTGGCGCGAAAATGGCAGGGCCTGCTGCCGGGCATGATCGTGCGGAACTGGCCCGATACGGAGCGCTGATCATGACCCGGAAAAGCGAACTGGTCCTGGAAGCGCTATTCGGTGTGCTGCAGGGCATCGATGGCCCGAAAGTGCTGCGCAACGCCATTCTGCCGGAGCGGGTCCCGGCGCCCGGCATCATCATCCTGCGCGATGGTGAACCGGGCGAACCGGAAGCGCTGATGTCGCCGCCCGAATACATCTACGAACATTTCGCGGAAGCGGAAGTCGTGGTCGATGCGCCGACGTCCGCCCAGCGCGATTCCATCTTCGATGGCCTGCTGGAAGCCATCGGTACGGCCATCGCGGCCAACCGTACGCTGGGGGGCCTTTGCGATTACGTTCTTCCCGCGGCGCCGGAACCGGCCGAACTGGCGATCGAAGGCGCCCCCGGCTTCAAGGCGGCGATCATTTCTATCGCCCTTCACTACGGGACAGCCGACCCGCTGGCCTGAACTTCATCATCCCATAGGAGGCACGCATCATGGCACGCGCTCAAGGCGCGCGGTCGCAAATGGCGCTCGCGTTCGAAACCGTATACGGCACGCCGCCGGCCGCCGGCTGGTTCAAAATTCCCTTCGCCAGTTCGGGCCTGGGCAGCGAACAACCCTTGCTGAATTCCGAACTGCTGGGCTACGGCCGCGATCCGCAGGCGCCCGTACCCGATGCGATCGCCGCGGATGGCGATATCGCCATTCCGATTGACCTGCGCAATTTCGGTATCTGGCTGAAGGCCGCGTTCGGCGATCCGGATACGACCGGAACCGATCCCTACACGCATGTCTTCGATTCCGGCGGCTGGGATTTGCCCAGCATGTCGATCGAAATCGGCATGCCGGAAGTCCCCTTTTTCGGCATGAATTCCGGCGCGGTCCTGAATACCCTTTCCTGGCAGATGCAGCGATCCGGCCTGCTTACCGCTACGGCCGGGCTGATTGCCCAGGGCGAAACGCCGGCAACGACCACCGGCGCCGGCGCGCTTACAGAACTGGCGCTGAAGCGGTTCAGCAATTTCCAGGGATCTGTCCAGCGCGGCGGCAACCCGCTGGGCAACGTGGTCAACGCCCAGATCAACTACACCAACAACCTGGATCGCATCGAGACGATCCGGAACGATGGCAAGATCGATGGTGCCGACCCGTCCATCGCGGCGCTTACCGGCCAGATCGATGTGCGCTTCGCCGATCAGACCCTTCTGATGCAGGCCATCGATGGCGACCCCGCCGAACTGACCTTCGGATATTCGTTCGGAGCGGGCGAATCCTTCGAACTCGTCGCCCATGCCGTCTATCTGCCGAAGCCGCGCCTGCAAATCCAGGGCCCGCAGGGCATCCAGGCCAGCTTCCAATGGCAGGCCGCATTCGACTCCGGCGTTGGCCGGATGTGCACCGCTACCCTCATCAATGATGTAGCAACCTACTAGGAGAACCGAAGCATGCTCCGCCTCAATATCGCCCAGAAGCCGGAATGGCTCGATCTGGGCCATGGCGTCCGCGTCAAGGTGTCGCCGATGACCACCGCCCTCATGATCGCCGCGCGGAACGATCCGGCGGTTCGTGATCTGCCCGCAGATACCAGCGATGAAGAACGGTCGCTGGTCTTTTCCAAGGCGCTTGCCCGCCGCGCCATCGAAGCGTGGGAAGGCGTTGGCGATTCTGATGGCAAGCCGGCCGATCCTTCGCCGGCGGCCATCGACGCGCTGATCGAATTCTATCCCTGTTTCGAAGCCTTCCAGGAACAGTATATGGCGAAGGGGATGACTCTGGATGCGGAAAAAAACGCATCCGCGCCCTTGCCGAATGGCATTACGGCGGGGGCGAACGGTACTGCGCCGGCTGCGAAAAAACCTGCGCGGAATGCCCGTACGAAACGCACCGCCCGGAAACGGTAGAGGGCTGGCAAATCTGGGATCTGGCCAAGCGGCTTAGCGGCCAGCTGCGGGCGATCCCAGGCGCCGCTCTGGGCTGGGATATGACCGCCGCCCTGGCGCTGGGGCGGGCCCTGGGCATCAACGCCTTGCTAGCCGCGGAAATCCTGCCCGAAATCGAAGGGATCGCGATCCGGGCCCTGAACGAAGAAATCCGACTGGAAAACCCCGATGGTTGAACGCCGCGTCTCGGTACGCCTGGCCGCCGTTGATGGCGACCGCTTCAAGGCGGAACTGGCGAATATCGGCCGCGAAGGCAAGCAGGCGCTCGATTCCATTTCCGGCGCCAGCGCGCCGGCCAGCGCCGGGCTGGGCAAGATAGAGAGCGCTGCTGGCGCCACGCTGCGCCAGCTGGAAGCGTTGGCGGCCCGCGCCCAACGCGCCGCGGCAACCCTGCGCGCGGCGGGGGCATCGACGGGCACCGTTGCGGAACGGATCGATCAGCTTACCGGCGTATCGGGCCGCTTTGCGCGCAGCGCCGATGATATCGCGGCCTATGGCGCTGCATTGAATGGCCTGCGGGCGAAGTACAACCCGCTGTTCGCGGTCATCAACCAATACAAAGCGACGCAAGCCGAGATCCGGCAGGCCCATCGGGTCGGCGCCATTGCGGCGGATGAAATGACGGCGGCGATCCGGCGCGAGCGGCAGGCGGCCCTGGCCAGCATCGCCGCGATCAAGGGGCGCACGACGGCGCTAGGGCAAATGGGCATGGCCTCGCGCTTCGCGCGGGCGCAATCCCGCCAACTGATGTTCCAGCTGGTCGATATCGGCCAGGCGATCCCGCTGGCGTTCCAATCGCCCATCTACGCGCTGCAGAACTTTGGATTCCAAACTGCCCAGATCGGCCAATTGTACGCCGGCCAAGGCGGGTTTACGGCGGCGATCCGCGATAGCGCCCGCATGGTCGGCCGCTTCGCCCTTCGCTTCGCGCCCTTGGCCGCGCTTATCGGCTCCGTTGCCGCCGCGATCGGCGGCATGACGCATGAAATCAACCAAGCGTCGAATGTAACGGTAAGCTTCGGTGACACCGCGCTGGCTACCTGGCAGGTTATGGGCGAAGGCATCTATACGTTCCTAAAGCCGGCCATCGATGCGATCGCGCCCTGGTTCGCAGCGGCCTGGGATGCGGTAATCGCCGGCGTCCGAATTATCGGCAATGCCATCATCAACAGCTTCCGCGCCGGCTTCGCCGATATCAAGTTCGTCTGGGATCATCTTCCGGGCGTTCTGGGTGCGGCGATCCGGGGCGCGGCCAATGCGACGATCACCGGCATCGAAGCCATGATCAACCGCGCCATCGGCCTGCTGAACGGGCTGGCGGATCGCGTAAACGAACTGCTGGGGGAAATTCCGGGCCTACCGGAAAATTTTCGCGTCGGCCCGATCGGCGCCGTATCCATCGGCCGGTTGGATGAATCCGAGGCCCCCGATATCGACAGAATTCTGGCCAGCCGCAATGCGCGCATCGCCGAAATCATGGCCTCCGATCCGCTGGGGGATTTCTTCGATGCGGTTCGGCAAAAGGCGATCGCGAACGCATTGGCGCGCGCCGAAGAGGCCGCCGAAGGTGCCGGAGATGCCATCGGCAAGGCCTCCGGCGCGATGGATCGCCTGCTTCAGCAAGGCGAAAGCATCCGCCGCTCGCTTCGGACGCCGGCGGAAGAATTCGCCGAAACCATGGAGGATTTGGATAAGCTACACCGCGCCAACGCGATCTCGATGGAAATCTATGGCCGCGCCGCGGAACAGGCGGCGGAACGCCTGCGCGAATTGGAGGAAGCGGAACGGCGCCGGCGGCTGGAAGCCTCAAGCAATCCTATCGATGGCGCGATCCGGGCGCTGGAGGCCTATTCCGAGCGCGCCGGCGATATCGCCGATACCATCGAACAGGGCATTACCCGCGCCTTCCAGGGCGCGGAAGATGCGGTCGCGCAATTCGTGGCGAAGGGGAGGATCGATTTCGCCTCATTGGTTACCTCGATCCTGGCCGATCTGGCCCGGCTTTCCATCCGACAGGCCGTTCTAGGGCCCCTTGCTAATGCCCTTCGCGGCGCGCTTGGCCAAGGCGCCGAAGGCGCTAGCGGCAATGGCGGCGGTTTTTTAGGTGCGATCGCGACTGCGATCGGGGGCCTCTTCGGCGGAAGCCAGGCGGCGGGCAGTCTTCATCGCGGCGGCCGGATTCCTGGCGGAGCGCCGGTTTTGGTGCCGGCCGCGGCGATCGCGAATGCGCCCCGCTACCATAACGGGGGCGGCCCTGGCCTGCGCTCTGACGAACAGGTTGCGGTGCTGCAGCGCGGCGAGCGCGTGCTGAACCGCACACAAACGCGGGAATGGGAAGCGGCCGCCGGCGCGCAGGTCAATATCTATGCCCGCGATGCCCAATCCTTCCGGCAATCCCGCGCGCAGGTCGCCTCCGATATCGCGCGGGCCGTCGCCTTCGGCCGAAGGGGGATGTAGGCGATGGCATTCCATGAAATCCGCTTCCCTGACAACATCAGCCGCGGCGCGCGCGGCGGGCCGCAACGGCGTACGCAAATCGTTGAACTCGCCTCGGGCGATGAAGAACGCAATGCCAGCTGGGCGGATTCGCGGCGGCGCTACGATGCGGCCTACGGGGTTCGCCGGGCCGACGATCTGGCGGCCGTAACCGCCTTCTTCGAAGCGCGCGCCGGCCAGCTGTACGGCTTTCGCTGGAAGGATTGGGCGGATTACAAATCCTGCCTGCCCAGCGGAACGCCCGGCGCCGAAGACCTGTTGATCGGGCTGGGCGATGGCGCCGAAACCGCGTTCCGGTTGGTCAAGATATACGCCAGCGGCGCGCAATCCTGGACGCGCACCATCGCCAAGCCGGTTGCCGGTACCGTGCTGATCGCCCTGGATGGCGCGCCCCAGGCCAACGGCTGGACGGTCAATACGACCACCGGAATCGTCACGTTCGATAGCCCGCCCGGCAATGGCGTGGTCATTACCGCCGGCTTCGAATTCGATGTACCGGTTCGCTTCGATACCGATGAATTACCGCTGACGCTGGATATCGAACGCCTGGGCTCGATTGCCTCGATTCCGCTGATCGAGATCCGCCGATGAAAACGCTGTCCCCCGGCCTGCAGGATCATCTGGATAGCGGAACCACCACATTGGCGTGGTGCTGGCGGATCGAACGCGTCGATGGGCAAGTTTTCGGCTTTACCGAACACGATCGGCCGTTGGAATTCGGGGGTACCGATTACGAACCGCAGTCAGGCTTCAGCGCCGCCGAAATACGCGCGGGATCGGATCTGGCCGTCGATGCACAAGAGGCCGAAGGGGCGCTCTCTTCGGATCGGATTACCGAAACCGATATCCTGGATGGGCGATGGGATATTGCCGAAATCCAGGTCTGGCGCGTCAACTGGCAAGATACCGATCAGCGGGTTCTGATGCGGGTCGGCAATATCGGCGAAGTTCGGCGCGGCAAGATCGCCTTCCGGGCGGAAGTGCGCTCGCTGGCGCATATCCTGAACCAGACCATCGGGCGAACCTTCCAATATTATTGCGATGCCGCGCTGGGGGATGGCCGCTGCGGCGTCGATCTGGACGATCCGGCATTCAAGGGCAATGGCAGCATCGCCGGCGTAACGGCCGATCGCGCCTTCGAAGCTTCGGGCATCGGCGGCTTCGCCGCCGGCTGGTTCGAAAACGGCTTTCTGGAGTGGCAAACCGGCGCCAATGCCGGCCGCCGGGCGGAAATCGCCCGGCATGCCGCATCGGGCGGCATCGTAGCGATCGAACTGCTGGAACCGCCCGTTCGCGGCCTGAATGCCGGCGATAGCTTCATCATCCGGGCCGGCTGCGACAAGCAGTTCGATACCTGCAAAGCCAAATTCGCCAACGCGGAAAACTTCCGCGGCTTTCCGCATATGCCGGGCGACGATCTGGTCATTCGGTATCCCAATCGCGGCGATGCCAATAGCGGCCAGCCGCTTTAGGCGACAAAAGCTATCGCCCCAACATCGAAGGAAGAAACGCATGATCAAGGATGCCATCGCGGCGCGCCTATCGGATACGGCCGAACTGGCGCCGCTAGCCGGCCGTACCCGGAAGATGCCGCGCATGACCATCGAGTACCGGGACGGCCGGGCCTGCGTGGGAATCGTTGCGGAAGGGCCCGGGCGCGCCGAAGCGCGTCGGCTGATCCGCGCAGCGCGGGTCGCGCTGCATGGCCATGCCTGTTGCGCCGGCGGGAAGATCGCTACGCCCCGGCATATCGCTACGGATTATTTCGCGCAGCCGGGCCATGTCCGGGCGCAGGCTTTTTTCGCCGTCCGGATCGAAGCAGCGCCGGCGGATGCCGGCTTCGAAGGCGACGACGAGCCCGGCAACGAAGATGAAGGCGATGCCGATGAAAACACGGCCGGCTGATCCCGCCCGCGTCTGCGCGGCGGCGATGACCTGGCGGGGCACGCCCTACCACGATCAGGCCAGCGCGAAGGGGGTCGGCTGCGATTGCCTGGGCCTGGCGCGGGGCGTCTGGCGCGATCTGAACGGGCCCGAACCCATCGCGCCGCCGCCCTATTCGCGCGATTGGGGCGAAGTTGGCGCCCGCGAAACCTTTGCCGATAGCATCCGGCCGTTCATGATCGAAATCGATCCCGTCGATGCGGGCCCGGGCGCGCTGATCCTGTTCCGGATGCGCAAGACCGCGCCTGCCAAGCATTGCGGCATCCTGGTTGAAGATGGCTGGTTCCTGCACGCCTACGAACGCGCCAGCGTGTTGGCCATGCGCTTCGATACGTCCTGGCAACGGCGCGCCGCCTTTGCGTTCCTCTATCCATCCGGTTGACCCATGGCTTCCGTCATCCTGCAATCCGTTGGCACCTATTTCGGGGGCCCTATCGGCGGCGCGATCGGCGCCGTGGTCGGCGCCGCGATCGATAGCCGGATCAGCGCGGCGCTTGCGCCAACCCAACGGATCGAAGGCCCGCGCCTGGAAGATGTCCGCCTTACCGCCTCGTCCGAAGGGGCTGTCATCCCGCGCGTCTACGGCCGCATGCGCCTGGGCGGGAACATCATCTGGGCTACGGATTTCCGGGAAGAAACCCGAACGACCTACCAGGGCGGGGGCAAGGGCGCCGGCGGGGGCGGTACGGAACTGACCGAGTACCTTTATTATGCCAGCTTCGCCGTGGGGCTTTGCGAAGGCGTTATCGCGGGTGTTGGCCGCATCTGGGCCGATGGCAAGCCCCTTGATGTTCCCGGGGCGGTCTATCGCGTCTATCGCGGCAACGAAGAGCAAACGCCCGATCCGCTAGTCGAACAGATGATGGGCGCGGGCAACGCGCCCGCCTACCGCGGAACCGCCTATATCGTCTTCGATAACCTGCCCCTGGAACGGTTCGGCAACCGCATCCCGCAGCTGTCCTTTGAAATCATGCGGCCGCTGGACGATCCGGAATCGGCAGAAGAATTGATCCGCAGCGTCAACATCATCCCTTCGGCGGGCGAGTTCGTCTATGCGACGGAAACGATCCTGCGCGGCGCACCGGCCGATACGGCGCCGGAAAACGTCAATTCTTCCGAGCCGCGGCCGGATATCCTGGTTTCGTTGGACCAATTGGAATCCGCCGCGCCGAACTTGGAAGCGGCCTCGTTGGTCGTAAGCTGGTTTGGAACGGATTTGCGCTGCGGCTCGTGTGAAATCCGGCCGGGCGTCGAACATACGAACAAGACCACGACGCCCAAAGCCTGGGAAGTCGATGGCGTAGAGCGCGCCGATGCCCATCCGGTCAGCCGATTGCCCGATAGCGAGGATCCGGCCTACGGCGGAACGCCCGCGGATTTCGCGGTGGTGCAGGCCATCCAGGAACTAAAGGCGCGCGGGCTGCGCGTTACGTTCTACCCGTTCGTGCTGATCGATATCGCGGCCGGCAACGAATTGCCCGATCCCTACAGCGATGATGCCGGCGGGGAAGGCCAGCCCGCCTATCCTTGGCGCGGGCGGGTTACCTGTTCCCCGGCGCCGGGGTTCGCCGGTTCGCCGGATCAAGGCGCGGCGGCGGCGGCCCAGGTTGCGTCCTTCTTCGGCTCTGCCGAAGCCTCGGATTTTACGGTAGACGGCCAAAGCGTAAGCTGGGCCGGTGGCGCCGATTGGGGCTTCCGCCGGATGATCCTGCATTACGCGCATCTTTGCGCCGCGGCGGGCGGCGTGAACGCCTTCCTGATCGGATCGGAAATGCGCGGCCTTACGCAAATCCGATCGGGCGCTTCCGCCTATCCGGCAATTGGCGAACTGATCGATCTGGCGGCGGAATGCCGTTCGATCCTGGGCGCGCAAACGAAGATCAGCTACGCGGCCGATTGGTCGGAATATTTCGGGCATCATCCGGGCGATGGCAGCGGCGATGTGTACTTTCATCTCGATCCGCTTTGGGCGGATTCGGATATCGATTTCATCGGCATCGACAATTACATGCCGCTTTCCGATTGGCGCGATGGGTTCAGCCATGCCGATGCGCAGGCCGGATGGAATTCGATCTACGATCGCGGGTATCTGGCATCGAACATCGAAGGCGGCGAAGGCTTCGATTGGTTCTATGCCAGCGCGGCGGATCGCGATGGCCAGGTTCGCACAACCATCAGCGATGGTGCGGGCAAGCCCTGGGTATTCCGCTACAAGGATTTGCGGTCGTGGTGGTCGAACTCCCATCACGACCGGCCTGGCGGGATAGAGGCCCCAACGCCTACAGATTGGCAGCCCGAAAGCAAGCCGATCCGCTTTACCGAAGCGGGCTGCCCGGCGGTCGATAAAGGGACGAACCAACCGAATGTGTTCGTCGATCCGAAATCCTCCGAATCCTTCTTGCCGTACTATTCCCGGGGCGCGCGCGACGATGCGATCCAGCGGCGCTACATCGAAGCTCTGTACCTGTATTGGGTTGAGAACAATCCCGTATCGTCGGTCTACGAAGCGCCGATGGTCGAGCTGGGCGATCTTTCGATCTGGACCTGGGATGCGCGGCCCTTTCCGGCCTTTCCGGGGCGGGCCAATGTTTGGGGCGACGCCGAGAATTGGAGCCTGGGCCATTGGCTTACCGGCCGCCTCGGGCTTTGCGGTTTGGCGCAAATCGTCCGGGATCTATGCCTGCGCGCCGGCTCGCCGGAATCGCGGATCGATGTAACGCGCCTGGCAGATACGGTTCTGGGCTATACGATCGAAGCGCTGGAAAGCCCGCGCGGAAGCCTGGAGCCCTTGGCCCGCTATTTCGGCTTCGATGCCGTCGAATCGGATGGCCTCATTCGCTTCATCCCGCGCGGCGGCGCGCCGGCGGCCAATCTTGGCCCCGCCGATATCGTAGCGGCGCGGCGCGACGGCGAAGACATCGAATTGATACGGGCGCAAGAAACGGAATTGCCGTTGGCCTTGAAATGGCGGCTTGTATCCGCCGGCGCGGAATATGGCGGCCTTACGGTGGAAGCCCGCCGGATTACCGTCGATACGGCAAGGATCAACGCCGAAAACATGCGGATCGCCGCGGCCGCGGCCGATGCCGATGCCCGTTGCCGCCGCGCGCTGATGGAAAGCTGGATCGGCCGCGAAGGCGCGGCGTTCGCCTTGCCGCCCTCGCGCCTGGCCCTAGATCCAACGGATATCGCTCTGCTCGAACATGATGGCCGGAAGATCGAATTTCGCCTGGCGGCGATCGCCGATACCGATACCCGCCGCATCGAAGCGGTGCGAACCGATAGCGTCATTTATGGCGCGCGGCCGGGGCCGGAACGATCGGTATCCTTGCCGGCTGCAACGGTCTACGGGCCGCCTTTAGTTGCCTTGATGGATTTGCCGCTGATCGATGAACAGGTTCCGGCGCATCGGCCCTATGCGGCGGTTCATGCCTCGCCCTGGTACGGTCAAGCGGCGGTCCATCGGAGCGCTACGCAGGATGGCTTTGTATTGATGAATACCATCGGCCGGCCCGCGCGCATGGGCGAATTGGCCTTTGATTTCCATTCCGGGCCGGTTGCCCGCTTTGATCTGGCCAATGAGCTCGATATCGACCTGCTGGCCGGAACTCTGGCTAGCGTAACCGATATCGAACTGTTCGGCGGCGCCAATGCCATCGCCATCGAATCGGAAAGTGGCGTCTGGGAAGTCGTACAATTCGGCCAGGCCGAATTGGTCGATACCGGCCGCTATCGGCTTACCCGCCTGTTGCGCGGCCAAATGGGAACGGAAGGCGCGATGCGCGATCCGGCGCCGGCCGGCGCGCGTTGCGTCGTCCTGGATTCCGCCATTGCGCCGCTCTCAATCGCATCGGCGGATGTTGGCCTGGCCTATAATTGGCGGATCGGGCCCGCCTCGGCGGCGGTGGGCGACGATACACCCCATACCACGATCGCCTATACATCGTTGGGCGCGGGGCTTCGCCCGTACTCGGTTGCGCATATCCGCCAACCCTGGCGTTTCGCCCGCGATCCGGGGGATCTCGAAATCCGCTGGATACGGCGAACCCGATCGCCGGTGGGCGATAGCTGGAACATCGTCGAAGCGCCGTTGTTCGAAGAATCGGAAGGCTATGAAATCGATATCTTCGATGGCGAAGCTGTCGTCCGAACCCTGATCTCAAGCGCGCCCGCGGTGATCTATACCGGCGGCCAGCAAACCGCCGATTGGGGCGCCCCGCTGGGGCCGGGCGGTCAACTGGATATCGCAATCTACCAAGTCTCCGCCGCCTATGGCCGCGGCGCGGCGAAGGCGGAAACCCTCTATTTCTAGAAAGGATAGCCCATGGCCGATGAAACCCCGCATCTAGGCCTGCCCTATATCCTGGCGAACCAGGCCCAAAAGCAGGTCACGCATAACGAAGCCCTGCGCTTATTGGACGGCATCGTACAAATGGCGGTCATCAGCGCCGGCGAAACCGATCCCCCTGCCGGCCCGAACGATGGGGATCGCTACATCGTAGCCATTGGCGGAACGGGGGATTGGGCCGGTTGGGATGGCGCTATCGCCTATTACGTCGATGGCGCCTGGATGAAGTTGGTACCGCAAGCGGGATGGCGGGCATGGGCCGCCGCCGCTGAATTCCTGATCTACGATGGCGCGGCATGGAAAGGTATCGGCGCGGCCCTGGGATTCATCCAATTGGGCGCCAATACGATCGTTTCGGAGGGGCCGGCCGAAAGCCAAAACCGGATGGTGGTGGCGGAAGAATTGCTGTCCGGCCTGTCCGGCCCATCGGTCGATTCATCGATCCAAATCCCGAACCGGGCAATCGTTTTTTGCGTATCTACGCGCACCGTTACCGCGATTACGGGCGCGAGCTCCTACGACTGCGGAATAGCCGGCGAAACATCGAAGTTCGGCGGGTCGCTGGGGATCGCGCAGGATTCGTCCAATGCCGGTGTCATCGGCCCGCAGGCCTTCTATGCCGATACGCCCATCCGGCTTGCCGCCAATGGCGGTGATTTTGCCGGCGGGGCAGTTCGCATCGCTATCCATTATTTCCTGCCGCAAGTTCCGCAATCCTAGCCAGGGGACGCCCAATGCCTATGCCAGAAGAAACACGGGAAATCGCCCAAACGGCCGCGCGCGAAGCCGTGCGCGAAATGATGATCGCCATGGGGGTCGATACCTCAAGCCCCGAAGCCATGATCGAAATGCAGAAGGATTTTCAATCGCTCCGCGCCTGGCGCAATTCGGTCCAAACCGTTCAACGGCAAGGCCTGATTACCGCGGTTGGTTTCATTATCGTCGGCGTGCTGGGCATTCTGGGGATGCATTTTTATCGCCAATGATGCGCCGGCGGTCCAGGGTTTGATCTGACGGCAGAGGAGCGTAGGCGTCCCCTTCCGGATGCATGGCGGAGATCAACACGAATCGCCTTGCGGACTCGCACTCCTTGAAGGGCGTGGGGTCGTGACCTAGTCCGCAGCTTTCCCGAAGCAAGGGATGGCGGCTTCATCCCGGGAGCGGACCTCCCGCCGGCCGCCAGACAGCATTCGTCCA
>TARA_R110002073_G_scaffold44556_4_pt1 | contig 12341 bp, 8 predicted proteins | sample TARA_R110002073 | Tara Oceans TARA_R110002073 (sample SAMEA4397174) | marine metagenome | biome: Polar Biome; feature: [DCM] deep chlorophyll maximum layer (ENVO:01000326); material: water (ENVO:00002006), including particulate matter (ENVO:01000060) such as... | depth 40 m
ACCGTCGACATCACAGTGTACCGGGTTGCCCTCCAGGCGGTAGCCCATGCGGTCGCTGCGTTCGGACACGCGGTAGGGGAAGGCGAAAAACTGCCGTTGCTGCTCGCGGCTGAACAGGTGTTGCTGGTAGCCCGGTATCACGCGCAGCGTGGCCTGGCGCTGATAGCGTGGCCTGTACTGCCGCGGCAGCGACAGCCGCCTGCGCTGCGCAACCTCCGGGCAGGGCAGGCTGTCGCCTTTGGCCAGCGGCTTGCCGTTCAGGCCGCCCGTGCCCTCGCGAATGACCGTGGACGCGCTACCGAAATAGTGTGGTATGTCGAAGCCCTCCGCCACGCCCAGGTAGCTCCGGCTGCCGTCCTGCGCATAGCCGAGCGCGACGCTCTGCCCGGCCTTCAGTTGATGCACACGCCAGAGCGCATGCTCTGTGCCGTCGATGGTCAGCGGCATACTGGCCCCGGTGACGCAGAACCAGGTGTCGACTTCAGCCTGTAGCTGCAGGCCGCCGAGGCTGATTTCAATCACGCTACTGTCGGGCGGATTCTGCAGCAGGCGGTTGCAGTAGTGGTAGGCCTCGCCGTCGAGAGCGCCGCCCAGCGTCATTCCCAGGTGGTGCGAGCCGCGACGACCGCTGTCCTGCAACAGGCTCAGAGCGCCGCCTGCGAGCACTCGCAGGCTCACGTGAGCTCGCCGCCAAGGGCCAGGAAACGCTCCCGCGCAACGGCCTCGAAGCGCACCCTGTCGCCAACCGCCAGTGGCATGCAGGGCTGCGCGTGCGGGTCGAACAGGCGCACCGGACAGCGACCAATGAGGTTCCAGCCGCCGGGGGAAACGTCCGGGTACACCGCGGTCTGCCGGTCTGCAATGGCCACGGCGCCGCGCGGTACCCGCGGCCGCGGCGTGGCCCTGCGCGGCTGTGCAATGCGCGCATCCACCTCGCCCAGATAGGCGAAGCCGGGCGCAAAGCCGATCGCATACACCCGGTACTCCACGCCCGTGTGCAGTTCGATGACGGCTTCTACGCTGAGTTTCGCGGCCTGCGCGAGCGCTTCGAGGTCTTCGCCCGCTTCCGGCGCATAGTACACCGGCAGCGTGACCAGGCGACCTTGCGTGGCGCTCAGCTCGTCGAGCTGTGCAAGCGCCGCGCGCACGCGTAATGCGATGGCCTGGTGGGAGTGGTGCAACGCATCGAAAATAATCAGCACCGAGGCGTAGGAGGGCACCATGTCCAGCAGATCGTCACCCAGCGCGGCTTCGATGGCGGCGCAGGCGGCGCCGATCTGCGACAGTGTGTGCAAATTAGCGCTGTCGCCGAGGTACAGCATCAGGGCGTCGGTTCCCACCACCTGCAGTTTCACCCGCGATCAACCCGCATCAATGAGCGCGCGCAGCGCCCGCACAGCAGACACACTGGCCGGATTGTCGCCGTGCACGCACAGCGTTTCGGCGTCCAGTTGCAACAGGCTGCCCTCCACGGTGAGCACCTGGCCTTCGCTGCACAACCGTGAGGCCTGTACCTGCATCTCGGCGGCATCCAGCACTGCACCCGGCTGGTCGCGGGGTTGCAGCGAGCCGTCGGCCCGATATCGCCGATCGGCAAATGCTTCCATCTGCACCTTCACACCGGCGGCGCGCGCCTCTTCCCTGTGCTCAGCGGCGTTGCCGGTAGCCTGCAGCACCAGCGTGAGTGGCCGGTGATAGCACGCCACAGCGCGCAGCACGCTGGCGCGCACCGCCGGTTTGGCCAGCATGTCGTTGTACAGCGCACCGTGGGCTTTGACATGCACAAGCGTCAGGCCGCAGCTCAGCGCCATGCCCTCCAGCGCCGCGATCTGGTAATGCATGGCGGCGATCAGTTCGGGCTCGGGAAGGGCCATGGAACGCCGCCCGAAACCCTCGAGATCGGGGTAGGCGGGGTGCGCGCCCACGCTGACACCGTGCTCGCGCGCGAGCTCCAGGGTCTGTGCGATGGTCAGCGGGTCACCGCCGTGAAAGCCGCAGGCGATATTGGCCTGATGAATGTGCGGCATGATCGCGGCATCCTGGCCGACACGTCGCGCGCCGTAACTCTCTCCGAGATCACAGTTGAGCAGCATACGGATACGATCCTAAAGCGTTGCCAGTTGCGTGTTGCGCAAATCGGTGACCAGCATACACCCCGGACTGTGGGTGATGGCCAGCGGTGGCCTGGCCGCCGCCAGTGCCAGTTGCGGGGTGACGCCGCAGGCCCAGAACAGCGGCAACTCGCCGCTATTGATCGACACCCGGTCACCGTAGTCGGGACGCTGGATGTCGGCGATGCCAATCAGCGCCGGGTCGCCGAGGTGAACGGGCGCTCCGTGCACGGCGGGAAAACGCGAACAGATCTGGATGGCGCGTATGGCCTGTGCCGCACGGAAAGGCCGCATGCTCACCACCAGCTTGCTGGCGAATGGCCCGGCGGGCGCGCAATCAATATTGGTGCGATACATCGGCACGTTCACCCCTTCACTGATATTGCGTACTTCGAGCCCGTCCTGCAGCAGAGCCTCCTCGAAAGAGAACGAACAACCGAGCGCGAAGCACACGAGATCGTCGCGCCACAGCGCTTCGATGCTGTATGGCTCGTCCACCAGCTCGCCGTGGTGAAACACGCAGTAGCGGGGCACGTCGGTGCGCAGGTCTATCTCGCCGAGCTCCGCCAGGGAGTATTCGCCGGGTTCGCCCACAGCCAGCAGCGGGCAGGGCCGCGGGTTGCGCTGGCAGAAGCGCAGGAAGTCGGGCGCGTGGTCCTCGGGCAGGATCACCAGGTTGCATTGCACGAAACCGGGCGCCAGCCCCGAGGTATTGCCACGGTGCCCGCCCTCGCGGATAAGCCGGCGCAATGCCGCTGGCCCGGGTGCGCTGTTCATAGTCGAATCCCTGAGGGTGTGGCCGCAGGATAGCAAAGATCACCCTGCTACGGCACACACACTTGTGTTCGCGATGCGTTGGCAGCGCGCTGCAAATCTGGATAATGGCGCCCTCCCAGGACAACGATACCCAGGCCATGCTGAATCAACTGCTCGATGTACTGACCCCCGACAGCACCGGGGACGATCGCTTCACCGGCCGCAATATGCACCCGGCTGCGTTTCGCGTGTATGGCGGACAGGTACTCGCGCAATGCGTGAGCGCCGCTGTGGCCACTGTGCCTGAGGGCCGCGAGATTCACTCGCAGCACGCCTATTTCCTGCGCCCGGGGAAACCCGCGGAGCCGATCCAGCTCGAAGTTGAGCGCGCGCGGGACGGCTACAGCTTCAGTTCGCGGCGGGTGGTGGCGCTGCAGGGTGGCAAGCCGATCCTGGTCAGTTCGATGTCCTTCCAGGTGCCCTCGCGCGGCGACGATTATCAACCGGTGATGCCGGATGTGCCGCCGCCAGAGTCCCTTGCCAGCGAGCGTGAACTGAGCCTGGAGGCCGGCAATCTCGATGAGAGCTTCATGATCACCACGGGCGAGGATCTGGATATCCGCGTGGTCGATCCGGTGAACTGGGAGAGTCCCTCGCCACGCGAGCCGATCCTGCAGGCATGGATGAAAACCACCGGGCCGCTGCCGGATCGGGCGGGCCTGCACCAGTCGGTACTGGCCTATCTCTCCGATGCCTTTCTGATAGACGTGTGCCTGGTGGTGCACGGGCGCCACTTCGACGGCGCGGACTTTCAGGTGGCGAGCCTCGACCATGCGCTGTGGTTCCACGAACCGTTCCGGGCAGACGAGTGGTTGCTGCATATTGTGGAAGCGGAGCGCATCAGCGGCGGTCGCGGTCTCGCCCGGGGCAGTTTCTATACCCGCGAAGGGCGCCTGGTGGCCACTACCATGCAGCAGGGTGTGATGCGATTCCGCTGACCGCTGTAAACTTCCGCCGGTTGTCACTATAGTGAATGCAGTTAATCCCGAGAGGACGCTCCGCCATGCCACATCCCAGCATTACCGCCGAAACCTATCCACACAAGCCCGCCATCATCATGGGCAACTCGGGAGAGATGGTGACCTACCGGGAGCTGGATGAACGTTCCAATCAGGGCGCGCAGTTATTCCGCGCTCTCGGCCTGAAAGCGGGCGACCATATCGGCATGATGCTGGAGAACAACCGGCATTTTCTCGAGATCGTCTGGGCCGCGCAACGGGCCGGGCTGATCTTCACGCCGGTGAGTACCCATCTCACCCACAATGAAACCGCCTATATCATGCAGAACTGCCGTGCCAAGCTGTTTATCGGCTCACATGCGCTGGCGGGAGTTGCCGGCGAACTGCGCGACGAGCTGCCGGCAGTGCAGCATTTCTATATGGTCGGCGGCATCATCCCCGGTTTCGAATCCTGGGAGGAGGCGATCGACGCCCAGCCCGACACGCGCATTGAAGACGAGGACAACGGCGTGCCGATGCTCTACTCCTCGGGCACTACCGGGCAGCCGAAAGGCGTGTATGTGGCGCCGCCAGAACACGATGTCAACACGCCCCCGATGGTGGCCGTGCTGATCGGCCCGCTGTTCGGCTTTGGCGAGGAAACCGTCTATCTGTCGCCCGCGCCGCTCTATCACGCCGCGCCGCTGCATTACTGCATGGGCACCACCTACAACGGCGGAACCATTGTAGTGATGGAAAAATTCGAAGCCGAGCAGGCGCTCAGGCTGATCGAAGAGCACCGCATCACCCACAGCCAGTGGGTGCCGATCATGTTCGTGCGCATGCTCAAGCTGCCGCCGGAGGTGCGCGAGGCCTACGATGTGAGTTCAATGCAGTACGCGATTCATGCGGCAGCCCCGTGCCCGGTGGAAGTGAAAGAGCGGATGATCGACTGGTGGGGCGAGGTGATCGTCGAGTACTACGCGGCCAGCGAGGGCATCGGCTTCACCATGATCGATGCCGCCGACTGGCTCAGGCACAAGGGCTCCGTGGGCAAGGCGCTGATCGGCGAGGTACATATACTCGACGACGACGGCAACGAACTCCCGGCGGGCGAAATCGGTTGCGTGTATTTTGGTGGCGCGCAGACGAATTTCGAGTACTACGAGGAGCCGGAAAAAACCGCCGAGGCCTACAACGACCGGGGCTGGGCCACCTGCGGGGATGTCGGCTATGTCGATGAGGAGGGTTACCTGTACCTCACGGATCGCAAGAATTTCACCATCATCAGCGGCGGTGTGAACATCTACCCGCAGGAAGTGGAAAACGTGCTGGTGACGCACGACAAGATCGCCGATGTCGCGGTTTTTGGCATACCGCACGAGGAGTTCGGGGAAGAGGTGAAGGCGGTGGTGCAACCGATGAACTGGGCAGACGCGACCGATGAAACCGCCATCGAAATTCTCGAATGGCTGCGCGAGCGCATCTCGCACCTGAAGATGCCGAAAACACTGGATTTCCACGAGAAACTGCCGCGCATGGATAACGGCAAGCTGTACAAGCGGCGGCTTGTTGACGAGTATCGGGGCGCCACCCGCAGCGACGATTCGATCAAGCCCGGGTGATGCAGGCCGGGCGGGAAACGCCCCACGTGCTGTGCATCATCCGCCAGCGGGAACTTCTTCCGGGCGCGCGGGCGTAGCGTCATGCGGCTCTGCCGTACTGGCTGGCTCGCGGCGCAGCAGTAAATAAAACGCGGGAATCACAAACAGCGTAAACAGCGTACCTACCAGCATGCCGGCGGTAATCATCAGGCCGATGCTGAAGCGGCTGTTCGCGCCAGGGCCGCTGGCAATCAGTAGCGGCCATACGCCCAGTACCGTCGCGAAAGTGGTCATGAGGATTGGTCGCAGGCGAAGCGCAGCGGCCTGCACCACGGCGTCGTGCCGGTCCAGGCCCAGCAGCGCCAGTTTGTTGGCGAATTCCACAATAAGGATGCCGTGCTTGCTGATCAGGCCGATCAGCGTCAGCAGTCCTATCTGCGTGTAGATATTCAGGGTGACGAAGCCCAGCGCCATCGGCACCACGGCGCCGAAAATAGACAGCGGCACGCTGAGCAGTACCACGAACGGATCGCGGAAACTGTCGAACTGCGCGGCCAGCACGAGGAAAATCAGCAGTATCGACAGCGTGAACAGCACGGGGAACGAGGCGGTTTCCTGCATAAAACGCTGGGATGCGCCGGTATAGCCATCGCGGAAGCCGGGCGGTGCTACCTCATTCAAAGTGGCGCGCAGGAACCCGAGCCCCGTGCCCAGGCTGTTTGGCGGCATCATAATGCCCTGGATGAGCGTGCTGTTGAGCTGCTGGTACTGGGTCAGTTCATTCGGTTCGATGCGGGAACTGAGCGAGATGACTGCCGACAGCGGTACCAGTTCGTCGCTCGCCGTGCGCAAATAATATTTCTCCATCTCTTCCTTGTTGAGCCGGAATCCCCGGGTGGCCTGCGGCACCACCTTGTAGGAGCGACCCTCCAGGTTGAATCGATTGATTTCCGCCTCGCCCAGCATTATCGACAGTGTCTGGCCGATGTCGCGCATGGAAATACCGAGGCGCGAGGCGAGTTCACGATTGACGTTCACATTGATTTCCGGACGATTGAAATCCAGAGTCTGGTTGACAAAGATAAACAGCCCGGATTCCCGCGCGGCGGCGACCACCGCTTCGCCCACGCGCATGACCTCGCTGTAATCCGCGGTGGAGGCGACCACAAAGCTCACCGGCAAACCCGCATCTGATCCCGGCAACGGGGGCGTACTGAAGGCAAACATCTCCATGCCCGCGACACCGGACAGTTCCTGCTGGAATTGAGCCTGTACTTCCTGCTGCGTGCGCTCGCGCTCCCACCAGGGGTGCAGCGTGATGCCGCCAAAGTTCTGGAAGGGGTAGATTACCTGCCAGGAGTGGCTGAACTCCGGGATGCGCTTCCAGATTTTGACTACCTCTGCGAGAAAATAATTCGTGTACTCGAGATTCGCATGGCGCGGTGCCGTGCCGGTGACGAAAACGCCGCCGGTGTCTTCCTCCGGCGCGAGTTCCTGCTGCGCAAGACTGAACAGCAGCGGCAGGCTCGCGAGAATACAGGCCGCGAACAGGATCACCGCGCCGCGGTTGTGCAGGCAGGCCTCCAGCAGCCGCCGGTACCAGCGCGTGAGTTGGTGAAAGCGCGCGTCCAGCCAGTTGGCCAGCCGGCCCTGGTGTTCGCGATCGGTGAGCACGCGCGAGCACATCATCGGGCTCAGTGTCAGGGCCACGATACCGGATACCACCACGGCGCCGGCCAGGGTCAGGGCAAACTCACTGAACAGCGCGCCTGTCAGGCCGCCGATGAACGCAATCGGCGCGTACACAGCCGCGAGGGTCAGGGTCATGGCAATAACCGGCATTGCCACCTCGCGCGCGCCCTTCAGCGCAGCGCGCACCGGTGTTTCGCCCAGTTCGATATGCCGATGCACGTTTTCCACCACCACAATGGCATCGTCCACCACCAGGCCAATGGCGATCACCATGGCCAGCAGAGTGAGCAGGTTGAGCGAGAATCCCAGCGCGAAAATCAGGAATACCACGCCGATCAGTGACAGCGGTATCGCCGCCAGCGGAATCAGCACTACGCGGAAGGAACCGAGGAAAAGATAGATAACCAGGATCACGATGAGCACTGCTTCAAGCAGCGTCATGACGACTTCCTTGAGCGCTTCATCGATCACCACGCTGCCGTCCCAGTCCATGAAGAGTTCCATGTCGGCGGGCAGCGTTGCGCGGATGCGGGGCAGGGCGGCATGCACATTGCGCGACACATCCAGCGGGTTGGCGTCCGGTGTGGGCGTCACCGACATGAACACGGCGTCGCGGCCGCTCGACAGGGTTTTCACCTGTGTGGTTTCGGCGGACAGCTCGACGCTTGCAACGTCGCCGAGGCGCACCCGCTCCTCGCCCTCCTGGCGCACAACCAGCGCTTCGAAATCTGCCGCGCTCTGCATGTCGGTGCGCGCATCCACCGTCGCCTGCACAAGCTGGCCGTCGGTGGAGCCCGAGGTCGAAATGTAGTTGTCGCGTTCGATCGCCGCGCTGATGTCGGTTGCCGTCACGCCAAATGCCGCCATGCGCACCGGATCCAGCCACACGCGCATGGCGAGAAAACGGCCGAAAATGCGCGCCCGGCCCACGCCTTCCAGCGTCGCCAGTTCAGGCTGCACGTTGCGCACCAGGTAGTCGGTAATCTGGTACGGGGTCATCTCGTCGCTGTAGAACGCCAGGTACATCATCGCATCACCGCCGCGGGCATTGGTGACAACCGGATCTTCGATCTCGCGCGGCAGGTCACTGCGCGCTTCGTTGACCTTGGCGATCACCTCGGTGAGCACAGCGCTGGAATCCTCGCCGAGGCGCACATGCACCTCAATGGAGGATTCTCCCGGATTGCTGCTGGAGGTGAGATACTCGATGCCGCGCGCGCCGGCAATGCTGATCTGCAGTGGCGTTGTGACAAAGCCCTGCACAGTGCGTGCGCTGGCGCCGGGGTAGATGGTGTCCACGTAGATTACGCTGCGTTCGATTTCGGGAAACTCGCGCACATCCACCCGCGACAGCGAACTCAGGCCCAGCAGCAGTATCAGGCAGCTAACGACGATCGCCAGCACTGGCCGCTGGATGAATCGATCGGTAAAGGATGCAGGCATCTACTGGAAATCCTGCAGGTCGTCGATGACAACACGCGCACCGCTATACAGTTTGTTCTGGCCCACGGTCACGATCCACTCGCCGCCCAGCAGGCCATCGGTAATAGCGATTTCCCCGTTGCGCGAGGTGCCGGTTTTCACCACGCGAGGCTGTGTATTGGTTTCTCCCCGGCCCTGCAGCAGCACCCACACGGTGCTGCCGTGCATGGAGTAGGACACGGCGGTTTCCGGCACGGTCACCACATCGCGCGGCTTGTCGAGATCGACGATCACGCGCGCGAACATTCCCGGTAGCAGACCCTCGCTGTTCAGGAGTCGTGCGCGCAACAGCAGGTTGCGCGTGCCGGCATCCACCTTGGCGTCCACCGCTTCCAGCGTTGCGCCGAATGCGCGGTCGGGAAAGGCATCGGTAAAGACAGTTGCCGCGAGACCGGGACGCAGATCCGGAAAGTGGCGCGCGGGTACGGAAAAATCGATCTCCAGCTGGCTGAGATCCTGCAGAGTGGTAATCGGCGTGCCGGGCTCGACGTAGTCGCCAACGCGCACGCGCATGATCCCGGTGGTGCCCGAAAACGGTGCAACGATGCGCTTGTTCTGCAGTCTTGCTTCTGTTTCGGCCAACTGTGCCGTGGCGCTGTCGAGGTCTGCCTGGGAGCGGTCGAGCTGGCTCTGGGGTATGGATTTCTGCTTGATGAGACGTGCGTCGCGCTCAAACAGCAGCCTGGCAAGTTTAAGGTTCGCCTCCTGACGCTCGCGACTCGCCTGTTCGACCTTGTCGTTCAGGGTGACCAGCAACTGGCCGGTGCTAACCTTTGCGCCGGAGTTCACCGCCACTTCGATCACCTCGCCACTGGTTTCCGTGCTCAACTCAACCCCGCGTCGAGCGCGAATGGTGCCCACCGCCTCCAGGCGCGTCGGCCAGGTATCGTTCTTCGCGGTGGCAGCGGCTATGGTGATTGGCGGTGGTGTGAAATCGGTTGCCGCAAGTGTCGAGTACTTGTTGTACAGGTAACCTGCGATGCTGCCGAAAATCGCAAGCAGAAGCAGCGTAACGTACAAATATGCGCGCAAGGAACGGCCCTTCCAGTGATGGTGGGGGCAGCGCTGGCGCGACTGCCTGTATTTTTGCTGACGTATTGTAGGGACTTTGCTGGCGGAGCGCACCCCTCTGAAGTGTTCGCACGTGAGTAAATTATTCTGGCCCGGTTTGCGCACCCAACCGGGTGCCGGCGAGCAAGAGCGGGCGCGACACAGAACCCCGCGTGCAAATCTGCAGCGAGTCTTGATGCGCATCAAGCAGCGGAGGCTCCTTCGACAAATCGCTGGGAGTTGCCCGTGATTTCCCTTATCCTTGAGTGGTATGCATGGCATACCGCGAACACAGGAGAGGTTGTCCCGTGATGAAAGCACGAAAACTGGCCCGGCTCGAAAAACAGATGGATGCAGCGGTGTCCTACGCCGAATGGGCCGAGGCGGCGCAGGCGCACGATGAAGCCTCCGGCCAGAAACGCTGGCGCGAGATAGACCAGACCTCCCAGTACGACTACACGCAGATCCGCCTTCGCCTGGACCGCATTCGCAGCCTGCGCGCCCGCCACGATCACCAGGGCCTGCTGTTTACACTCAATGAAGGCATTCACGGCAACATGGGCGGCATGGGCAATCCCGCGCTGTACAACCGGGCCCGGTTCGGCACCAAACGCCTGATCGAACAGTATATCGACGAGATTGATGACGCCCTGCGTTTTCTCGCGGAACTGGATTCCGATGAAATCGGTGTGCAGGAGAAACTCGATTTTTTCTACCGCGCGAATGTCTGTTTTGGTCGCTCCGCGCTGATGCTCAGCGGCGGCGGCGTGCTCGGTTTTTATCATCTGGGCGTGGTGAAAACCATGCTCGAACAGGATGTGCTGCCGCGCGTGATTTCCGGTTCCAGCGCGGGCGCACTGGTGGCCGGCGTACTCGGCACGCACTCGGATAAAGAGCTGGAAAAGTTCTACGACCCTGCGAATCTGCTGTTCGAAGCAGAGCGCGAAGCCAGCGTGCTGTCACGCATGTTCTTTGGCACTAACCCGCAGATCGATGTGGGTGATCTCGACAAGCTGGTGGCGCGCCTGATACCGGACATGACGTTCCAGGAGGCCTACCAGAAAACCGGCCGTCAGATCAGCATACCGGTTGCGCCCGCCGAGTTGCACCAGCGTTCGCGGCTGTTGAACGCGGTCACGTCGCCCAACGTGTATGTGCGCTCCGCGGTAATGGCTTCCTGCGCAGTGCCGGGTGTGTTCCCGCCGGTCATGCTGATGGCTAAAAACGTGCATGAAGAGCCGCAGCCCTACCTCCCCACGCGGCGCTGGGTTGACGGGTCAATCGCGGATGACCTGCCGGCCAAGCGCCTGCAGCGGCTGTACAGCACCAACCATTTTATTGTCAGTATGGTAAACCCGATCGTAGTGCCGTTTATCAAGCGGCGCGGTCAACCCAGCCCGGTTCGCCAGGCCCTGGGCGGTCTCGGCGTGGGTCTCGGTCGCGAATTTCTGAATTTCTATCGTGGTATCGTGCAGCAGCGCCACGACACCTGGCCGCGTTTCAACATGTTCATGAGCAGTGTGCACGGCCTGCTGGACCAGAATTACCGGGGCGACATCAACATCGTACCGACCTTTCGCTGGTACAACCCCGCGAAGTTGCTCTCGCATTTGTCGGAGAAGGATCTGCTCGCCCTGATGCAGAACGGTGAGCGCTCCACCTACCCGCGTGTGGAGGCCATACGCATCTGCACCAAGATCAGCCGCACCATGGAAGAGATTCTGCTGCGCTTCGAACAGGGTGACCTGCGCCCGGAGGATTCGCAGTATCATCGGCCGCGTTCCTCGCGTCGCCGGCCGCCGCCGAATCGGGCAGATCGCGAAGCGCTGCGCGAACACCGTGTGTTATCGGACCAGGTGGCGAAGCCCTCCACGGGCGCTAAAAAGCCGACCGCCAGAACGAAACGCAAGGGCTCGACTGTCGGTAAATCCGCTGGCAAGCGGAAGTCGCCGGCGAAGGGTGGTACGCGCCGCGCCAGGGCCGCCGCCTGACGGAAGCGCACCTCCGCTAGCGGTTCAGGCCGCTACCGAGGGTGGCATGGAGATGTGCGATGCATGCTGTTAGCCGCAATCGTTTGTGGTTGGCTGGTCTGTCAGCGTTTATGTGCCTCAATAACGCACTGGCCGAACCCATCGGGGAGGCTTTCTTCAACGCGATGAGTCCCAATCAATGGACCCGCGTTCCGGCCAGCGGTCTGCCCACCTTCGAACCCCACCGCGGTATGGCGGTCGACAGCACCGGCGGTCGCCTCTTCCTGTTTGGTTCGGAGACGCACGGCGAGACCACCCCGGACAATGCGGTGCATGTCTTTGATGCGGATACGCTCACCTGGACGGCAAGTTATGCGCCGGAACCCGTCACTGCCTACCTGCTCGACAGCGACCACTGGACGCCCACCATTGGGGGCAATCCCTGGGCGGCGCATACCTTCGACAACCTCGTGTACCTTCCCGACTACAACCAGTTGCTGGTGGTGACCACCCCCGGGCACAACTACCCGGGGATGGACGCTGTCGGCACAACCTGGGTCGCCAGGCAGACCTGGTTATACGATATTGCGTCCGCCTCCTGGCAGTTTCTGAAGGACGCCGGAACGCCGCCGGAGAACCACGAGTTTGGCTTGTATGCCAAGGGGCTGGTATACGACC
>TARA_R110002073_G_scaffold240878_2_pt1 | contig 12319 bp, 14 predicted proteins | sample TARA_R110002073 | Tara Oceans TARA_R110002073 (sample SAMEA4397174) | marine metagenome | biome: Polar Biome; feature: [DCM] deep chlorophyll maximum layer (ENVO:01000326); material: water (ENVO:00002006), including particulate matter (ENVO:01000060) such as... | depth 40 m
ATCCTTCTCTCCTTCGTGTGTCAACTAAATAGATGATTTTCCAAGTGCCTTCAAGTTTAGCTAACTGAAATGAGTTAACACCACAATGGCTAAACTTATCATTGAACCAAAATTCATATGGTGTCCACGCATTTGCCATGTCTCCATCAATTTGAATTTTAAAATCCAATAACTTTTCTTCAAATTTTTGATCTTTTGGTATGGAAACTATCGATTTTAAAAAAGCACTGAACTCTTGGGTGTTGAGTTGTGTAACACCTTCCCTGTTTTTACCAATAGATTGCAAAGTAATATCTTTAGAAACAAGTGCGTTAATAGCAACACTATCTTGCTTATGAAAAGCATCAAAGAATTTAACAACTGTGTTTTTTACATCTGCTTCATCAGACTTTTGTGCAAAGAGTGAACTAGAAATTAGCAATGCTATTAAAAAAGTAATGGTTCTCATGATTAATTTTTTTCTAAAATAGTAGATATACCTGCATCTAAAAAACATAATTGAATAATTAACACTGTTAACTTTCTGTATATTTACTATTTTTACGCTCAAATATAAAAACTATGTCAACAGCAAAAAAGGAATATAAAAGAGTTACCACAAAGTCATTGGTTGACATGAAAAGTAATGGCGAGAAAATCTCAATGCTTACAGCTTATGACTATACGATGGCTAAAATTGTTGATGGCGCTGGCATTGATGTTATTCTTGTTGGTGATTCTGCTAGTAATGTTATGGCAGGACATGAAACCACATTACCAATAACCCTTGACCAAATGATTTACCATGCGTCTTCGGTAATTCGTGCAATAGAAAGAGCTTTGGTGGTTGTAGATTTACCTTTTGGAAGCTACCAAAGTGATCCAAAAGAAGCATTGCGTTCAGCCATTAGAATCATGAAAGAAAGTGGTGGTCATGCTGTAAAAATGGAAGGCGGAAAAGAAGTTAAAGACTCCATAAAGCGAATTTTGAATGCTGGAATTCCAGTTATGGGTCATTTAGGTTTAACGCCACAGTCCATCTATAAATTTGGTACCTACACCGTTAGAGCCAAAGAAGAAGAAGAAGCAATGCAGTTAGTAGAAGATGCCAAAATGCTTGAGCGTATAGGTTGTTTTGGCATAGTTTTGGAAAAAATTCCTGCAAAATTAGCTAAACAAGTTGCCGAAAGCGTGAGTATTCCAATAATTGGGATTGGCGCAGGAAATGGTGTTGATGGTCAAGTACTAGTGCTTCATGATATGCTAGGTATGACACATGAGTTCAATCCGCGTTTTTTAAGGCGTTATATGAATTTATTTGAAGATATGACCAAAGCTATTTCGCAATATGTAAACGATGTAAAGAATGTTGATTTTCCGAGTGATGAAGAGCAATATTAAAATAGATTGTTAGACTTCTTAGAAAATTAGATATTTTAGAATATGCACAGGTTTAAAGACTTAGAGATTTGGAAACGTAGTAGAGTCTTTAGCTCTAAAATCTATGAAGTTACTTCAAAGTTTCCTGACTCTGAAAGATTTGGTTTAACTAATCAACTAAGGCGTGCATCTGTTTCCATACCTTCAAATATTGCTGAGGGTTCTTCTAGAAATTCAAACAAAGATTTTTCAAGGTTCTTAGAAATAGCCATTGGCTCTGCTTATGAAATTAAAAACGCAACTATTAATATCAAAAGATTTAAACTTGGTTTCTGAAGAAACGTTAGAATTATTAATTTCAGAATTAATTGAAATTACTAAAATGATGTCTAAATTTAGATCCACATTAAGGTAATTCTAAAAACCTAACCATCTAAAGTAATGAAATTACTGTCTAACAAGTCTAATCTACAAGTTCTTTACGAAGACAATCACATCATCATTGTTAATAAACGAGCTGGTGATATTGTTCAAGGTGATAAAACTGGTGACCAACCACTTAGTGACATTGTAAAAGCATATATTAAATATAAATACAATAAACCAGGAAATGTTTATTTAGGTGTAACACATCGTTTAGATAGGCCAACAACAGGAATTGTTGTGTTTGCTAAAACATCAAAAGTATTACCTCGTTTAAATAAGATGTTTTCAGATAAAAAAATTAACAAAACCTATTGGGCTATTGTAAAAGAAAAACCTGAAAACGAAAAAGACACTTTAACACATTGGTTGAAAAAGAATCCAAAAAACAATAAATCTACAGCTTATACTCACGAAATAAAGGATGGCAAAAAGGCGATTCTACATTATAAAATTATTAAGCAACTAAATAATTATTTTCTGTTAGAAGTCAATTTAGAAACAGGAAGGCATCACCAAATTCGTTGTCAATTGGCAAGTATTAGTTCTCCAATTAAAGGCGATTTAAAATATGGGTTTGATAGAAGTAACAAAGATGCAAGTATTCATTTACATTCAAAAAAAATTGAATTTATCCATCCAGTTAGTAAAGAACAAATATCTGTTGAAGCTCCAACACCACAAGACCCCATTTGGGATGCCTGTAATAACTAAATTAGTATCTTTATAAAAAAGAAAATTTGAATATACCTAGCATACTTCAACAGCAACGAACATACTTTAAAACGCAACAAACTAAAGATGTTTTGTTTAGAATTAGTGTTCTAAAAAAACTAAAGCAAGAAATAGTTAAGCGAGAGGAAGACATTTATGATGCGTTAAAAAAAGATTTCAATAAATCTGCTTTTGAGTCTTTTATGAGCGAGTACGGCATTGTAATTTCTGAAATAAATCTTGTTCTTAATAATTTGAAGTCATGGTCAAAGCCTAAACGCGTAAAGCCTTCAATGCTAACGTTTCCATCTACCGATTATATTTATAAAGAACCTTATGGAACCGTTTTGGTTATTGCGCCTTGGAACTATCCATTATTATTATCTATTGAACCACTAATAATGGCTATTGCTGCTGGGAACACTGTAGTGGTAAAGCCAAGTGAACTTACAACACATACATCACAATTGGTAACAGATATTATTAGTTTGGTTTTTGATGAAAAACATGCCGCTTCAATTCAAGGTGGAATACCTATTTCAACCCAATTATTGGAACAAAAATGGGATTACATATTTTTTACAGGCAGTGTTCCTGTTGGCAAAATTGTGGCTAAATCAGCGGCAAAACACTTAACTCCAGTGACTTTGGAATTAGGCGGAAAATCACCTTGTATAATTGATGATACCATTGATTTAAAACTAGCTGCGAAACGCATAGTTTGGGGAAAGTTTTTTAATGGTGGACAAACCTGTATTTCGCCAGATTATATTATTGCACATTCTTCAATTAAAAATGTACTAATTGAAGCCTTAAAAACTGAAATCATTATTACCTATGGTGAAAACCCAAAGGAATCTCAAGACTTTCCTAGAATTATAAACCAAAAAAACACGCATCGTTTAAGTGAATTACTAAAAGGAGTTAATATTGTTTATGGAGGTGATCATGATATCGAGAAATGTTATGTAGCTCCCACTCTTGTGGATAATCCAAGTTTAGATAGCATAATGATGCAAGACGAAATTTTTGGACCCATACTTCCAATTTTAACGTATAGCAATGAAGAGGATATTGACAAGGTTATAAGTAATTATGACAAACCTTTATCTCTTTACGTGTTCTCTAAAAACAAGGCTTTTACTAACAAAATCATATCAAGATATAGCTTTGGTGGAGGCGCGATTAACGATCATTTAATTCATTTTGGAAATCACAGATTACCTTTTGGAGGTGTTGGAGCCAGTGGTATAGGAGCCTATCATGGCAAACACGGTTTTAATACGTTTTCGCATCATAAATCCATTTCAAAACGTGGTACTTGGTTTGATCCTCCTGTGCGATATGCGCCTTACAAAGGTAAATTGGAACTATTAAAAAAAATGTTTAAATGGTTTGGCTAAGAGCTCTTAAAGCTATAGGATAATTTAAGGTTAGCTTAGTTCCTTTATTTGGACTTGAAATTAAATTAAATTTAGTATTGGTAAGAGTAGCTCTGCTTTTCATATTAATTAGACCTGAGCCTTTTTTTATCGTTTCAATATTAAAACCAACACCATTATCTTCTGCAACAACTTGCAGGTTATTTGTTGTATAATTTAACGTTATTGTTAATTGAGTTGCCTCGGAATATTTTACAGTATTTGAAATAAACTCTTGTAAGATTCTAAATAGAATAATGGCGTCATGATTGTTTTTACAAACTCCTTTATCTCCAGAACTAACCAATTTTGCGTTAAGCAAATTCATTCTATTTAACCGTTCAATTTCAGTGTTTAATGATTCTTGAAAGCCAAAGCTTAAAATCACTTCGCTATTTAAAACTTTAGATAAGCCTCTCACCTCTTTAATGGCTTTACTCACTGCATTTTTTGCATCATCTACTTTATTTTTAATTGAATCTTGAGTTAAAGAAGCAACCAAGCTTAATTGCATATTGGCCACAGCAAGTAACTGGCCAACATTATCGTGTAATTCTTGTCCAACGTTTTTAAGGGTTTGCTCCTGAATTTCTGTTTGCGTTTTTATTAATTCTTCTTTAAATTCACGTTCGCGCTTAATTTTATCGAGAAGTAATTTGTTTTTCCTTTTTTGGAAGACTACAAAAAATAGTATAACCAATCCAGTGATTATCACTAAAACAGCAATCATATATACTAGTAAATCTCTTTGAGCATTAGAGCTTATAAGTCGTTCTGTGGTCTGCACCATAATAAAGCAAATGAGAAGGTTAGATACATAAACATATTTGTTATTAAAAGAATTGCTGATTTAAGAATGACATAATCCCAGTCTTTGGTGGTAAAATAAACATCATAAAAAACTATTGGAGTTCTTACTAAAAACCAAATAAAAACTACAGAAGCTATATAGAAATCAATTGTTTTATAAAAAGCAAGTACTTTATTGCTTTTCAAAATTTCCATAAAAAATAAAACTGTAGATAATAGTACTACAATCGCCCCAAGTATTTTAACAACTATAATTGAGCTATTAAAAAAAAGGTTAATATTAAAAACTATGTAACCCAATGCAATTACTAAAAATATTTTTCTTGAGTGATTTAATATCTTTTTATAAAGTTTAGTGTCAATAACTTTTCTAAAATAAAAAGAGTAAAATAAAGCACTCCCTATTGCCCAAAAAGTATTATACCACCAATAGTTTTTTTCAAATAGAGTTCCTTCTAAAGCATCTTTTATTCCACTAAAAAAAGGATATTTGGAAACATAAACAGTATAGCCACCAATTAAGTCAACAAAAAAGGAATAAACTAAAAACCAAAGAAAATATTTTACATGTGTAAACTTGTATTTTTTATAAACAAATATTGTAGCTATTACTGCGAGCAATAAAACCACGTCATTCAATATACTGTAATAGTCTTTTAAAAAATCTTCCAAAACATTTTTTACTGCTGTGGGTAATTTGCATTTGGAGGAAATCCAGGATCACCATCATTTAATCCATCTCCATCAGGAATATCTCCATTACTTCCACCTCCATCTTTTCCATCAAATATTCTAGCTGTTGGCACAATAAAAGAGGTTGAATAACCAACGTCTTCTTTTGTTGTTGGATAGGCACCACAATACACTCGAATACCATTCATTTTATAGCCATTCTTTTTTGCTTGTTTTTTAGCATATTTTAAATAAGCTTTCAATTCTTTAATTGAATACCAAGACGAACGGTTGTCTGGTCGCTTTACAATGTCTTTACTAATAAGTTCACACCTAGTTGTAAATGCATCGTTTAGTTCTTTTGCTTTTTCTGAAGAGATTAACCCCTTAATTTTTGCCATAATCAAATGATTTTTAAATGTTAATAAAAAGTTTAACTGAGCTAATAATTAATTCTTTGAGCTAAACTATTTATATGCCTAAGTTATACAAAACATCTAGATTATTAAAGAAAAAACTTTCAATTTAAGTTTAGTGCGTTTTTAGTTTGAATTTAATTTTATCTCCAATTTTTTTTTGCGATAACAAATTAATTGAAGATTCATTAAGCTGCAATACTCTTGGATAACCTCCAGTAGTTTGACAATCTCTCATTAAAACAATTAATTTACCAAAGGGTGTTAACTGGACTGTTCCTGGCATAACCAGCGATGTTATTATGTCTTTTAAATTATTGGTTACCAATTCTTGTAACTGATATGCCATTCTGTTATTTTCTTTGGAAACTGTAAACTCTTGGTTAAAGAGCTTGTTAAGCTGCTCATTATTCATTAGATGAAATTCTGGTCCTTTAAAAACAGATATAACATGATTATTTAGGTGATTAGAATCCATTTTAATCGTAGAATATTTTTTACTTATATGACCCTTAGTATGGATTTTAATCTTGTCTCCTTTGTTTAGGCTTGAAGCTTTAGTAATGCTTTGATACATACTTCTACTATTCAATACTATTTCGGTTTGAAACCCACCAGAAACAGCTAAATAAGCTCGGAATCCATTAATTGGCTTACCAAACGAAAGGATATCGCCTTTAATTACATTAATAAGTGTATTATTTTTAACAATAGTAGTATTAATTTTAGGTGTTAAATTAGCACCTGTAACAATAATAACTGTTTCACAGTTAAACTCAAGCTTAGGACCAAGCATGGTTAATTCCAGAACTGCACAATCGGCATCATTCCCTAAAATAGCATTTGCCATTTTAGCAGCATGCATATCCATAGCACCAGACACTGGAACTCCCAGGTGTTGAAAATCTTTTCTACCTAAATCCTGAATGGTACTATAAAAACCAGGATGAAGTACTTTAATCATAAATCACCTCGCTTTCTATGTGATATGTATTATTTTCCAACTGATTTAGAATTTCAAAATAGATGCTTCGAGACACCGATACAAACTGAATTTTATCTCCAGCTTTTGCAAAACAAGGGTTTTGATTACCAACATTAAAAAAGTCCAATGGCGTGTTTCCAATAATATTCCAACCTCCAGGACTTTCATTTGGGTAAATTCCTGTTTGCGATCCACCAATAGCAACTGCTCCTTTTTTTACATGAAGTCTAGGCGTATTTTTTCTTGGAAAATTGAGCTGTTTATTTAGTCCTCCCAAGTATAAAAATCCAGGTAAAAAGCCTATAAAATAAACGAGGTAATTTTCATTGGTATGCAGCTCAATAATCTTTGAAAGTTCAAGATTATTTTTTAAAGACAATTCTTCTAAATCCAATCCAAATTCGAGGTCATAGCATACTGGAATTTTCCATAATATTGAATCATTAGTTTTGCCATTAAAACCTTCATAAAAAATGCTTTTAAGTGTTAATATTTCATCATAGATATTATTTATAGTTGAATTATAACTAACTAATATCGAGTTATATGCATGATTCATATAAACTTTTTGTTTAAATTCATAATTCTCAAGTTTCTGTTTATACAACAATACGCTTTTAAAGACTTTTTCTGATATAATTTGAGGCCATTCAATTAAAATTGATCGTTCTCCAAAAGGTTTGTATTGTAGTTTAAATTTCCTCAAATCATCATTGGATTTTAACCCCAAAATCAGTTAAGTTTTGTCTTAATTTTTTTACCAATCTTAGAGCTTCGGGATTATCACCATGAACACAAATTGTCTCAGCTTCAAGAGGCACTTCTGCTCCACTAATGGTTTTTACTTTTCTATGCAAAATCATATTTTGCACATGACTGGTCATGACATCTACATCTTTGATTATTGCATTTTGTTTTGTTCTAGAAACGAGAGATAAATCATCATTATAATTTCTGTCTGCAAATACTTCATACGTAATAGGAATATTTTCTTTTATGGCAATTTTAGAAATTACAGAGCCATAAGGCACATAAAGCTTTAAAGGCAAATGAATACTTTTCATAACCTCAACAATAACCTCAGCTGTTTTTTTATCTTTTACTGCCAAATTATACAAAGCACCATGAGGTTTTACATGATGCAAGGCAGCATGTTGCTCTCTTACAACCTTCATCAAGCTTTTTATCTGGTTTTTAATGGTTTGATATAATGCTGCGCAAGGCATGTTAACAATTTGTCTTCCGAAATTTTCTTTGTCAGGGAAAGAAGGATGTGCGCCAATTTTCACTTTGTGATGTTTAGCTAATTTCACGCATAACTCCATAGAGTCATTATTGCCAGCGTGTCCACCACAGGCAATATTGCATGAAGATAGCAATGGCATTAAATTTGTTTCATTGCCAATACCTTCCCCTAAATCGGCATTTATGTCTATTGAAGTATGCATTTACAGTAATTCAAAAACTTTTAATATGCTTTTTGTTCCAAGAAAAATAGTAATTACTAGTATAATAATACTAATAATATTTTGACGCAAGGTGTTTTTAAAATCTCCTAAAACAGAGTGTTTATTCATTATCCAAATTAGAAATCCAGCGATAACTGGCAGTAAGATACCATTAGCGACTTGCGCAAATTTGATTATTTCAATGGATTTTATTCCTGATGAAGAAGATAGTACTCCAAAAACAAGGATGAACATCCAAACGGCTCTAAACTTTTTTGACGTCATTTTTGTGGACCAACCCAAACACCCTGTTGCTACAAAAGCTGCTGCCAAAGGTGCTGTTATAGCACTTGTGATGCCTGCTGCAAATAATCCAATAGCCAAAAAATACTTTGAGAAACTACCAAATAAAGGTTCAAGTCCTTTGGCTAGGTCTGCAGCATTATTAATCTCAGTCGATTGCACAGCTGCTGCCGATATAATGATGCTCATAGATACAATACCTCCTAAAACCACGGCTACAATGGTATCTTTTTGAGCATACTTTAAATCGCTGTTGTTTTTCCATTTTTCTTTTACCAAAGATGCATGCAAAAACAGATTGTAAGGCACTACGGTTGTCCCAATCAATCCTATAATAATAAGAATGCTGTCGTTAGGAAATTTAGGAATAAAGATGCCATTAAACAATTCAGCTAAGTTTGGCTTGGTTATAATAGCAGTAACAATAAACGCAATGCTCATTAATACTACCAGCGACACTAGAGCTTTTTCTAAAACTTTATAATTTCCAATAAAAAGAAGTGTAAAAGCTATTAAACCAATGGCTACACTAAAGTAGTTTAATGAAAAAGAGCCTATTTCTAAATTATGATGCCCTAAAACCGCTTCAAGACCTAACACACCACCACTAATATTACCAGCCTCATAGGCTGTATTACCAATGACTATTGCAGATAGGATTAAAATAATAGATAATCCTTTAAATAGTGGCTGTTTTATTTCGGTTCTAATAATTTCGGATAAGCCTTTTTGAGAAATAATCCCTAAACGAGCAGACATTTCCTGCAATACTATGGTTGCTATAATCGATAATACCATTGCCCAAAGCAATGCATACCCAAAATTAACTCCTGCTACAGTAGATAATGTAACCGTTCCTGGACCAATGAAAGCTGCTGCTACAAGTGGTCCTGGACCTATGTTTTTAAACCAGTTTTTGAACATTGTTCAAAAATTACACTTATCAACCATCTCTATTGCGCTTTTGAATTAATTGAACTACAAAAGGATTACTATTTTAAATCTCTTTAAAACTAATATATCTCTTTACAATTTTGATAAAAACAGAAATTTAGTTTCTCACACTCCATATTTCATGCAAAGGATCGCCCTTGCTTGAAAACCCTTTATGATGCCAATTACCATCAACTTTATTATAATTAAACTTTAAACTACGACCAGCTTTGGAGTCATCTCGCGAAAAGAATTCTATATTTTCAGTATATTCACCATTTTCGGTAGTATAAGTTCCGCCACCTGTACCCATAAACTGCTTTGTTTCAGTATTATAAGCAATCCATTGGAAACGCGTTCCAGATAATATTTTCATGGTTTTTCGTGGTCTATCTGTATCTCTAAATTGTGTCTTACCATCTCTAACCCTACCCGACATTAACCATGCGCCTTGCAATTTTCCCGGAGCTCCATCATCTATTCTATTAAACACCATTTCGCTTCCAACAATATTCATAGTGGAATCGTTAATAGACACTTTAAAACTTACTTCGGTACCAACACTCTCAGGGTCATCTGTGTGAAACTCAACTTTTTCTGTCATGGTATCTCCTTCTAATTTCCAAGTCCCACCATTGGAATGAATAAATTTACCAGAATCTGCATTATATATTGTTAATACTTGATATCCATCAGAAAAAATAACAACACTCTTTAATTTTTCTCCACTTTTAGAAGTGGAAATATTCTCCCAAGCTCCAATAAAGCTTTGGGCTTTAACTCCAAATGATAAGAAAACAGCAATTAATACAATTATTTTTTTCATGACTCTATGTTTTTAATTAATATTCTATCCTTTAAAATTACGATTATTACAACTTAACATCATTTGCAAAAGCTCTTTTTGTATATCCACCCGATACTGCATACTATTTTTAATTTTTGTAATTGTTTATAATTTAGCTTTTATTTCTTTTAAATGTTCAGAAAATCTGCTAAGTGCATTTTCTGTTTGAGAACCAATTGCAACACCATCCTTAGATCGTAAACGAATTTGATTAACAGCTTTCTCTGCTCTAGAAATACTTTGGGTTGTCCAAGCACTTAATTCAGTATTACTAAGAAAAACCAGAACATTAATACGACCACTTGCTGTAAGCAAATTAAGTCTAGGTGGTTCAAATAATGATAAAGCCTGATTAACGGTATCAGGATCATCAAGATAATTTTTAAGCAGTTTGTTTACCGCTTCAAGACGATTTTTTTTAATATCGTCGTTCATTTGAAGGACAAGGTTTGATACAGCCAAAACTTCCTTACCTAATGACCCAATTAACTGAGTTTCATTATTGCTTGAAGCCTGAAGACCCGAAAATAACTGCTTCGCCTCATCATCATTAAGAGCAAGGTTAATTAAATTTACAGTTAAGTTTTTTTGTGCTTCATCTTGAGTTAGAACCCCTTTAAGTAGGGTTTGAACAAAAGTATATCTAGCAATGCGTTCTTTGTCTGAGTCGAGATCTAATCTTCTTTTTTGCAATTCCGCAGCTTCTTTTTTAATCTCACTTTCGGTTTCACTTACTTTTGCAGACCAATATCCGTTTATTGCTGTTAAACCAATTGTTAATGCTGCAGACACTACAGCAAGCCATTTTCCAACATTTCCTGATATACTTTTTGATTCATCCATAAAACTACTTAGTTTAATTACTACAATATAAATAAATTTTTATTTATGTATAAATAAGTTATATATAATATTAGCTACCCTAACCAACCTTCTCGATCTAAACTTCTGTATTGAATGGCTTCGCTAATATGTGCACCATTTATGCTTTCTACACCTTCTATATCTGCAATAGTTCTTGATACTTTTAAGATTCTGTCATATGCTCTTGCTGATAAATTTAAACGCTCCATCGCTGTCTTGAGTAATTGCATTGAAGCATCGTCTAGCTTACAATGTTTGCGAATTTGCTTGGTATTCATTTGGGCGTTATAATGCACTTTGTTTGATTCCTTAAAACGCAAGGTTTGAATTTCTCTTGCTGCTGTCACACGTTTTCTAATATCTACAGAAGATTCGCTTTTACGCTCTTCAGATAGTTTTTCAAAAGGTACAGGCGTTACTTCAATATGAATATCTATTCTGTCTAATAATGGTCCCGAAATTTTACTTAAATAACGTTGCATCTCTGCTGGAGAAGATGTAACAGGCGCATCAGGATCGTTAAAATAACCACCAGGACTTGGATTCATACTGGCAACCAACATAAAGGACGAAGGATAAGTAACTGTAAATTTTGCACGTGAGATTGTCACTTCCCTATCTTCTAAAGGTTGTCGCATCACTTCTAAAACTTCACGTTTAAATTCTGGCAATTCATCTAAAAACAATACGCCATTATGCGATAATGAAATTTCTCCAGGTTGCGGATAACTTCCACCACCAACAAGTGCAACGTTGCTTATAGTATGATGAGGCGAACGAAATGGTCGTTGTGCCATAAGTCCTGCATGTGATTTTACACGACCAACAACCGAATGAATCTTTGTGGTTTCTAACGCTTCATGCAAGGTCATTGGAGGTAAAATGGAAGGCAATCGTTTTGCTAACATGGTTTTGCCAGATCCTGGTGGCCCAATTAATATTATATTATGGCCTCCAGCTGCTGCAATTTCCATACAACGCTTAATGCTTTCTTGTCCCTTAACATCTGAAAAGTCAAACTCGGGAAAATCTAGATTTTTATAAAACTCTTTTCGTGTGTCAACAATGGTTTCTTCAAGCTGTTCTCCTTTATCGAAATAATTAATGACTTGTGTTATATTATC
>TARA_R110002073_G_scaffold222813_6_pt1 | contig 12315 bp, 8 predicted proteins | sample TARA_R110002073 | Tara Oceans TARA_R110002073 (sample SAMEA4397174) | marine metagenome | biome: Polar Biome; feature: [DCM] deep chlorophyll maximum layer (ENVO:01000326); material: water (ENVO:00002006), including particulate matter (ENVO:01000060) such as... | depth 40 m
CCGGCGTACAACACCATGATCGCCTATTTCAAAGATCTGGAAAAGATCGCCACGAATGAGGCGGGCGTATGGAAATTGCCGGACGGAGAAGCCTATTATGCGGCGCAGATTCAGTCCAACACCACGACCAAAATGTCGGCGGAGGAAATTCATAACATCGGCCTGCGTGAAGTCGATCGCATTCAGGGCGAAATCCTGGGGATCCTCAAAGGGGAAGGTTATGATACAAGCGCCGGTTTTGAACCTCTGATTCAGCAGCTGGCGGAGGAGGAGCGGTTTTATTATCCGGATACGGACGCGGGTCGGGCGCAAATCCTGAAAGATTACCAAACCATCATTGATGAGGTGAATGAAACGGTTTCCGGGGCGTTCAATGTCAAGCCCAGAATGGGGGTTGATGTGCAACGTGTTCCGAAATTCTCGGAGAAAACCGCGCCGGGCGCCTATTATTCCGGCCCGGCTCTTGATGGCTCCCGCCCCGGCACATTCTGGGCCAATCTCTATGACATCAAGGCGACGCCCAAATATGGCATGCGCACCCTGTCCTATCATGAGGCGGTCCCGGGGCATCATTTCCAGATCGCCATTGCCCAGGAGTTGAAGGATATTCCGATGTTCCGTAAATTTGGCGGCTTTACCGCCTATGTCGAGGGCTGGGCGTTATATTCCGAGAAACTGGCTAAGGAAATGGGGCTGCAGGATGACCCCTATGACGATATCGGGCGGCTGCAGGCGGAATTGTTCCGTGCGGTGCGTCTGGTGGTTGATACAGGGATGCATCATAAACGCTGGACCCGGGATGAGGCCGTTGATTATATGGCGAAGAACACCGGCATGGCCATGTCCGATGTGGTGACGGAGATTGAGCGCTATATCGTGTGGCCAGGACAGGCGCTGGCTTACAAGGTTGGCATGATGAAGATCGTCGATCTTCGGGCCAAGGCCAAGAAAGCTCTGGGTGCGAAATTTGACATCCGGACATTCCATGATGTGGTGTTGACCAACGGCGCCCTGCCGCTGGATATCCTCGCCAAACAGGTGGAAGATTACGCCGCGGGCAAGTAATCTATGAAGGCGGCAATCCATCAACAGAATATTTGTTTTTTAGGCGGAGTTGCAGCATTTGATTTCTTGAAAGGCGCGCTTTACAGGCGCGCCTTTTATTTTATACAATCTGGCGCGTAGGGGCTTTTTGTGTGTTCTTTCCTGTGTTAGGCTCCGGACTGTTCCAATTACAACAAGGGGATAAGGATAATATCATGATGAAAAAAACAAGTATGCTGGTGTTGGCCATGATGCTGGCGGGGTGCGACGCCAATGTCGATGTCAATATCAAGGAAGAGCCAACCGCGGAAGAGGCCAAGGCCTTTGTCGCGGCCGTGGAAAAAGACTATGCCGAGAAAAGCGAATTTGCCTCGCGGGTTTTCTGGGTGCAGGCCAACTTCATGACCGAGGACACCAACGCCATGGCGGCCGAGGTCGGGGCGGAGATGACGGCGCTGGCGGTGAAATATGCCAATGACGCCAAGAAATTTAATGACCTGACGCTTGATGCGGAGCTGCGGCGCAAGCTGGAGATACTGAAGCTCGGCATCACCCTGCCGGCGCCGAGTAATGAGGCGGACAATAAGGAACTGGCGACAATTTCCGCCAAACTCGACAGCATGTATGCCACCGGCAAGGCGCCTGATGGTCGCACATTGGGCGAGCTGAGTGATGTGATGGCCAATTCCAGGGACCCGCAGGAACTGCTCAAGGCCTGGACCGGCTGGCGGACGATTTCACCGGCGATGAAGGATAAATACGCCCGCATGGTGGAAATCGCCAACAAAGGGGCGAAAGAACTTGGCTACAGCGATGTGGGTTATATGTGGCGCGCCGGATATGACATGCCCGCCGATGATTTCCGCGCAGAGGCCGACCGTCTGTGGGGTCAGGTCAAGCCTTTGTATGATTCCCTGCATTGCCATGTCCGGGCCAAGCTCAATGATAAATATGGTGACGAGGTTGTGCCGCTGGATCAGCCGATCCCGGCGCATCTGCTCGGCAATATGTGGGCCCAGGAATGGGGCAACATCTATGATGTGGTGGCGCCAGAAGGCAGCGATATCGGCTATGACCTGACGGCGGCTCTCAAGGAAAAAGGCTATGACGCCAAGAAGATGGTCAAGACGGGTGAGCAGTTCTTCACCTCGCTTGGCCTGGACCCTCTGCCGGATACCTTCTGGACGCGGTCTCTGATCACCAAGCCGCGGGATCGGGAGGTGCAATGTCACGCCAGCGCCTGGGATATAGATAATAAAGACGATATCCGCATCAAAATGTGCACCAAGGTCAATGCGGATGATTTCCAGACTGTTCACCATGAACTGGGCCATAATTATTATCAACGCGCCTATAAAAATCAGTCCATACTACATCAGGGCGGGGCTAACGACGGATTCCATGAGGCCATCGGTGACGCCATCGCCCTCAGCATCACCCCGGATTATCTCAAACAGTTGGGCCTGATTGACACGGTGCCGGGACCGGAAAGCGATCTTGGGCTTTTGATGCGCCGGGCGATGGATAAAGTGGCCTTCCTGCCCTTCGGCCTGATGGTCGATCAGTGGCGCTGGCAGGTGTTTAACGGCGAACTGACGCCGGAAACCTATAATGACGGCTGGTGGGCCCTGCGCGAGAAATATCAGGGCATTCGGCCCCCGGTGGACCGGGCGGCCGATGATTTTGATCCCGGCGCGAAATATCATATTCCCGGCAACACGCCTTATATGCGCTATTTTCTCGCCCGGGTGCTGCAGTTCCAGTTCCATAAAGCCGCCTGCGCCGAAGCCGGGTTCGATGGCCCGCTGCATCGTTGCACCATTTATGGTAATGAGGATGTCGGCAAGAAGCTGAACGCCATGCTGGAAATGGGCGCGAGCAAGCCTTGGCCGGACGCGCTGGAAGCCTTCACGGGCACCCGTCAGATGGACGGCGGCGCGGTGCTGGAATATTTCGCGCCGCTGAAAGACTGGCTCGATGCGCAGAACAAAGGCCGGACTTGCGGCTGGTAGTCACAGGATAGACATGACAAAGGCAGGACTCTCGGGTCCTGCCTTTTTTCTGGCTTATGCAAAGATGCTCAAAAATTCTAATGGCGACGCGGGCCGCGTTTTGGCGGACGCGGATCTTTGTAAGTGAAGGCCTTCTCGTCAATTTTCACATTATATTGCGGGTTGATCAGCGCCACTCGGGTGGTATAGCCTTGGGCATCAATCACTTCCCAGGACCGCAGCTCCATTGAGCTTTCTTCAAAGATCAGAACAATATAGCCGTATTCCTGACGTTCCGGATCAATTACCGGCACCTTGACCAGTCCGGCGAAATATACGATGTCCGGCACTTCGACCGAGCCATCGAACCTGATTTCATCATCGACAAGAATGCCGAGCGGTGTTTTCTTGATCGGCCAGCGGCTGACCTGTTTGACATCATAGTCGATAAAGGTCAGGAGGTTGCCGTTGCTGACCACCAGAAACGGGGCATCGTCGCCAAAATCAAACCGCAGCTTGCCGGGCCGTTCAAGGGAAAGTGTGCCTTCGGCAACCGTCCCGTCGGGGGCGCGCTGGACGAAGGCGGCGGTCATGGATTTGATGCTGTTGAGGCTTTTTTCAATCCGCCGCAGGGTTTCGGCGTCTTTTTCTGCTCTGCTCTGGGCGTCCTTGGGGGCTTTTTCGGCGGTCAGGGCCTCGGGCAGATTACGGGGATCGGCAAGGGTGTCGGTTAGGTCCGGTTCGGTGGTCTGCTGCGCCAGTGCCACAGGGCTGACGCCCAGGCTGGCCGCGCCAAGGAGACAAGCTGCAACGCCGCTGATTAAATAGTGCTTCATAAAACATGTTTCCCGGTCATTACCCTGACCCCACTTTTATAGGTTAGCCCGCAAAGAGGGCATAAATTTGACAGGTCGTGACCCGATATCTGTTTAATGGAAATCCTCACTGTGATCCCCCACCAGGACTTCGCGTTTGCCCACATGGTTGGCGGGGCTGACCACGCCTTCCCGCTCCATCTTTTCAATGATGTTGGCGGCCCGGTTATAGCCGATCGACAATTGCCGCTGAACATAACTGGTCGAGGCTTTCTTGTCGCGGGCGACAATGGCCACCGCCTTGTCATAAAGGTCATCGCCGCTGTTGCTGTCGCCGCCGCCGGACATCTGGCTGTTCTGCAGGAAACTGCTGTCAAAGCCTTCATCCGGTTCTTCGGTGAGATTTTCGAGATAATCCGGTTTGCCCTGTTTCTTCAGCTCCGTCACCACCCGTTCAACTTCGTTATCGCTGACAAAGGGGCCATGCACGCGCTTGATGCGCCCGCCACCCGCCATAAACAGCATGTCGCCCATGCCGAGCAGCTGCTCCGCGCCCTGTTCCCCAAGGATGGTGCGGCTGTCGATTTTAGAGGTTACCTGAAAGCTGACCCGGGTCGGGAAGTTGGCCTTGATCGTGCCGGTGATGACATCGACCGAGGGCCGTTGCGTCGCCATGATCAGGTGAATGCCGGCGGCGCGGGCCATCTGGGCCAGCCGCTGGATCAGGGCTTCGATATCCTTGCCGGCGACCAGCATCAGGTCGGCCATCTCGTCGACGATCACCACGATCATCGGCAGTGGTGTCAGGTCAATTTCTTCTTCTTCATAAATCGGATCGCCGGTTTCCTGATCAAAACCGGTCTGCACCCGATGAATGATCGGTTCGCCTTTTCTGCGCGCGTCCGCCAGGCGTTCATTATAGGCGCTGATGTTGCGCACCTGAACCTTGGCCAGCGCCTTGTAGCGTTGTTCCATTTCCCGCACCGCCCATTTGAGCGCCACAACCGCCCGCGCCGGATCGGTCACCACCGGGGTCAGCAGATGGGGAATGTCATCATAGATCGACAGTTCCAGCATCTTGGGGTCGACCATGATCAGGCGGCATTCCGCCGGGGTCATTTTATAGAGCAGGGACAGGATCATCACATTGATCGCCACCGATTTACCCGATCCGGTGGTTCCCGCGACCAGCAGATGCGGCATGGCCGCGAGATCGGCGACCACGGGCGCGCCGCCAATGTCCTTGCCCATGCACATCGGCAGTTTGGCCTTGCTTTCCTCATAGGCGGCGGAGGCGAATTGTTCCCGCAGCACAACGATTTCCCGCTTGCGGTTCGGCAGTTCGATGCCGATGGCGTTCTTGCCGGGGACCACGGCGACACGGGCGCTGTCGGCGCACATGGACCGGGCGATGTCGTCAGCCAGATTGATCACGCGGGTCGATTTGGTGCCTGGCGCCGGCTCCAGTTCATAAAGCGTGACCACGGGGCCGGGACGCACCTTGACGATGTCGCCCTTGACGCCGAAATCATCCAGCACGGATTCCAGCATGCGGGCATTTTGTTCCAGTGCGTCATTGCTGAGCTTGTCTTCGACGGCCAGCGGTTTGGCATTGCTGAGCAGGCTGAGGGGCGGAAGAACGAAGTCATCGCCTTCGCCCAGATCGAACATGGGCTGGCGTTCCTTGGCTTCCCGGCGGCTTTTTGGCGGGGCTTTGGGTTTACTTTCCACAATCGGTATGGTTTTCGGGGGGGGGGGCAATATCTTCGTTTTTATGCACCACCGGTTCTTTACGCACCGGTTTTTGTTTTTTCGGCCGCACATCGACGCCGCCGGTGGCGTCTTCTGGGGCGCGGCGCAGGTTATGTTTGATAAACAGGCCAGCGCTTTTGATCCCGAACCATATTTTCGCCAGACACCAGATAATTCCCCGGCCAATGGCGCGCCATTCCGCCTTGTCCAGTCCGAGAAAGGCCGGAATGGTGATCAGGAACAACACCAGAAACAGGCCGCCGAACAGAACGGGATAGAAACCGATACCGGTGTGGGACAGGAAGGCCACCAGAAGATCGAACATCTTGTCGCCGAGAATGCCGCCCATTTTGAGATTTTGCGCCGGCCAGAAATCGGCTATGGGCAGAAAGGCGGCGGAGAGTGAGGCCAGCAGGATCGCAACGACCCAAACCATCAGGTTGCGCAAGATGATTGGCAGGCCTTTCAGGCTCAGGATGCGCCAGCCCCAGGTCAGGAGCGGAAATACCAGTACGACGGCGCCAAGGCCAAAGGACTGGATCATGAAGTCGGACAGTTTGGCGCCGGGTAGTCCGAGCCAGTTCCGGACCTCGTCGACACCATGCACGCGCCAGCTCGGGTCATTGATATGATAACCGGCCATGGCGACAAAGCCGAGAATGCCCAGCGTGATCAGCAGCATGCCCCACAAACGGGTGCTGGCATTGATCATAAACAGATAGACCGCCTCCGGCAGTATGGTGCGTTTCTTGGGGTTGGCTATTTTTTTACGTCTGTTGGTCACTCTTGCGCCTTTACCTTATCCCTGTCAGAGGGATATATCCCTTTATCAAATACCTGTTTTTATCCTGCATTAGTTTTACAATGTATTTGCGATCTTCTCAAGCGTCGCTTCCAATAGGGCATCATCATGCACTAAAACAAGGCGAATATAGGGCGTTCCCGGGTTATGACCCGCGGCATCAGGACGGGCGAGATAGGCCCCGGGCAGAACTTTGATGCCCGCTTTCCGCCACAAGGTGCGGCAGGCGGCTTCCCCGTCGCCGACATTCAGCCAGACGCAAAAGCCGCCGCCGGGCCGCTGAAAGTTGAATTTATCTCCCAAATACTGCTCCGCCAGGTCAAATTTACGGCGGTATAGCGCCCGGTTACGGATTACATGGTCTTCTTCCGCCCAGGCGGCGGCGGAGGCCGCCTGAATCGGCAGCGGAAGGGGAGCGCCGCCATAACTGCGCATGCGGATTGTCTCGGCGACGATGCGCGGGTCCCCGGCCATAAATCCTGATCGCAATCCGGCGAGATTGGAACGTTTGGACAGAGAATTGAACACCACGGCATGATCAAAGGGATTGGCCGGGGTTCCAGATCCGTCTGCCGCCATTTCGCCGCAGACATCCATGAGCCCCACCGGCGGCTGATCATGATAGATTTCAGAATAGCATTCATCCCCCACCAGAATAAAGTCATATTCCCGCGCCAGTGTCAGCATCTGTTTCAAATAAGCGCGGGACGCCAGAGCGCCTTCCGGATTGGACGGATTGCAGATAAAGGCGAGGGCGGTGCGCTGCAGGATTTCTTTTGGCAGGGCGGCATAATCCGGCATGCCGCCGGTGGCGTCACTGCCGGCGACATACAGGGTTTCGGCCCCGGCCGCCGCCGCCGCGCCGGCATAGGGCTGATAAAAAGGATTGGGACTCAGAACCAGGGGCGCCTGGCCTTGCTTTTGGCGGTTGATGGCCACCAGGCCGATGGAAAACAACCCTTCACGGCTGCCGGCCAAGGGCACCAGATGGGCCGCTGTCACCTGCCCGGGGGTCAGATTATTGCGCCGGGTGAGCCAGGCGGCCACGGCCGTCTGCCAGGCGTCTGTACCCTGCACCGGGGGATATTTATTGTAACTGGCCTGTTCCCGGGTGAGGATTTTGGTCACAAAATCCGGCACGGCATGTTGCGGTTCGCCAACGGACAGATTGAGTGCGGCGCTGGTGTCATCCGAGGTGAGCCCTTCAAGCAGGGCCCGCATGCGCGGAAAAGGGTAAGGAGGCAGAGACTGAAAACGGGTAAAATTCACGGCGGGGGACCTTAATAGCCTAGAGAATAAACGAGGCATCTTTATAACGTGAAGCCGGTGGAAAACCAAAAAAAAAGACGATCCTGCAATGAGGATCGCCTTGGAGTTACCTGTTCTGCAGGACGAGCCGCACAACAAGGGGAACAAAACCGCAGTCCGGCGGTGACCCGACCTTGTTACCGGGGGCCGTAATCATCTTCCGGATAGGCGGAAATTTTATGAATTGACAGGTCCGCGCCGGTAAATTCATCTTCCTGACTCAGCCGGATGCCGACCCATTTTTTCAGGCCACCGTAGATGATAAACCCGAACAGACCGCCGATGGTGGCGCCCAGAAGCGACCCGGTTACCTGCGCGGCGATGCTCACGCCGCCGAGCCCCCAGAGGGTTTCCAGCCCGAAGATGCCCGCGGCGATACCGCCCCACAGGCCGCATAGGCCATGCAAGGGCCAGACGCCGAGGACATCATCAATTTTCAACTTGTTCTGGGTATAGAGGTAAACCTTGACGAAGATTACCCCGGCAATTGCGCCGGTGACCAGCGCCCCGAGGGGATGCATGATATCTGATCCGGCGCAGATCGCGACCAGACCGGCCAGCGCCCCGTTATGAACAAAGCCCGGATCATTGCGGCCGACGATAAAGGCCGACAGAATGCCCCCGACCATGGCCAGCAGGCTGTTGACCGCCACCAGGCCGCTGGCCCCCGCCACGTCCTGGGCGCTCATGACATTGAAGCCGAACCAGCCGATGCACAGAATCCATGACCCCAGGGCGAGAAACGGGATATTTGACGGGGGAATGCCAACCACGGCGCCGTTGGGCTTGTAATGGCCCTGACGCGCGCCGAGCAGAATAACCGCCCCGAGCGCCAGCCAGCCGCCCATGGCGTGAACCACGATCGAGCCGGCAAAGTCATGAAAAGGCGCCCCGAACAGATTCGTCATGACCGCCTGAAAACCGAGGCGATCGCCCCAGACCATGCCTTCGAAGAAAGGATAAACCAGACCGACAAACAGGGCGGTCGCGATCAGTTGCGGGTTGAATTTCGCCCGTTCGGCGATGCCGCCGGATATGATTGCCGGAACGGCGGCGGCAAACGTCATCAAAAAGAAGAATTTGACCAGGGTAAAGCCGTTGGCGGCGAATCCTTCAGCGCCGCCGCTGATGTCCCGGGCGCTGCCGAGGAAGCTGACGCCGTAAGCCACCGTATAGCCAATAAAGAAATAGGCGAGAGTCGAGACGGCAAAGTCGGTGATGATCTTGACCAGCGCATTGACCTGGTTTTTCTTGCGCACAGTGCCGACTTCAAGAAAGGCAAAGCCCGCATGCATGGCGAAAACCAGAATGGCCCCGATCAATACAAAAAATACATCTGAACCACTTTTCAGGGCGTCCATCGTTTCCTCCTCTGTTATCTGGCGTTTTTACGTCTTGGGCTAAGATATACTCAAGAAGCATGCCAAACCCGCAGAGGACCGGTTTTCCGCGATGTTTTGGAGGACAGGTGGCCAAAAACCAACCTGAATTGATTATTTTTTAATCATTGGCCGCCTGCTGGACAGGCGGGCGCACAAATAATAAGCAGAAAGTCCCCTCCGCCAAAAGGCGGAAGGGATATACAAAGGGAGCGGCGGGCCGTCTTGCCCGGGCCGTTAAATCTTTTGCGATCCGTGGCCGAACTCTGGATAGGCTTCCATGCCCAGTTCCGCCAGGTCGCCGCCGCGGCTTTCGTCTTCTGCGCTGACCCGGATGCCGACGGTATATTTGAGCAGCATCCACATCACGATACTTGCCCCGGCGACAAAGGCGCCGATGGCGGCAATCCCCATCACCTGGGTCACGAAAGACGCCCCGTCATTGGTCAGCGGCACCGCCAGGGTTCCCCAGATACCACAGATCAGATGAACCGGGATTGCCCCGACCACATCGTCGATCTTGAACTTGTCGAGCAACGGCACGGTAAAGACCACCAGAGCGCCGCCGACGGCGCCGATCAGGATCGCCTGTCCGATGGTCGGCGTCAATGGTTCGGCGGTGATGGATACCAGCCCGGCCAGAGCGCCGTTGAGGACCATGGTCAGATCGACTTTCTTATAAAGCAGTTTGGTCAGCGCCAGAGCGGCGACAACGCCCCCGGCGGCGGCCATGTTGGTGTTGGCGAAGATCTGCGAAACGGCCACGGCATCAATGGCGCTGCCCAGCGCCAGCTGTGAGGCCCCGTTAAAGCCGAACCAGCCGAGCCACAGGATGAAGGTCCCGAGGGTCGCAAGGGTCAGGGAGGAGCCGGGAATCGGGCGCACCTGACCGGTCGGGCTGTATTTGCCCTGACGGGCGCCGAGAATAATGGCCCCGGTCAGCGCCGCCCAGCCCCCGACGGAATGTACGATGGTGGAACCGGCAAAGTCAGAGAAACCGGCAGCACTCAACCATCCGGCGCCCCATGTCCAGGCCCCCTGAATGGGGTAAATGAATCCGGTGAGGACAACAACAAAAGCCAGAAAGGGAAACAGTTTGATCCGTTCGGCCAGGGTGCCGGAAACGATGGAGGCCGCGGTGGCGACAAACACCATCTGGAAAAACCAGTCGGATGCCGAGGCGTACCCACCGTCAAGTTTGACGGCTTCCTGCGCGGCGGTTTCGCTTGCGCTCCAGAGCGACAGGGAACCAATAAAGCCGCCGTCAACGCCTGAATACATCAGGTTATACCCGATCAGGAAATACAAAATCCCGGCGATGGCATAGAGGCTGATGTTTTTCAGGCACATGGTGGCGACATTTTTGGTGCGCACCAGGCCGGCTTCGAGCATGCAAAAACCCGCCGCCATCCACATGACGAGAAATCCGCCGATCAGGAACAGCAGACTGTTGAGAATAAAGGCGACTTCCGAGTCCACCGCCGCCTGGGCCGGCAGAATAGCCCCGCCCGTGATCAGGCCGGTCATCAGACCGACAAGTGTTATTTTTTTTGTGTTAAACATCATACTTCTCCTAAAGGGCTTCCTCGCCCATTTCACCGGTGCGAATGCGCGTGGCCTGTTCCAGGTCCATTTCGAAAATCTTGCCATCACCGAAATCACCGCAGTAAGCCGCGTGACGCAAAGCCTCCCGCACGGCTTCGACCATATTGTCCTTAACGGCCAGTTCCAGCCGGACCTTCGGCACGAAGGCGACTTCATATTCTGCGCCGCGATAAATTTCCGAATGGCCCTTTTGTCGGCCATAGCCTTTGACTTCGCTGACTGTCAGGCCATTAATGCCCACATCATTCAATGCCTCACGCACTTCATCGAGTTTGAAAGGCTTGATGATTGCCGTTATCATTTTCATAGGGTTTTCCTTAATCTTGCGTTACAATAACCTTCTCTTTTCAAGACTCGTGCCAAGATGGCAATAATCAATCAAGGCATTGAAAATAAATAAAAAATAGAGAACCATGTTGAAAACGGGTTGAAAGAAACACCTTAATTCTGCCTTAATTTTAATCTTTTTATAAAAATGAATAAAAATTAATCATTTCTTTTTATTTGCCGGATGGGGGCCGGAAGAGTAAAAATAGGCGTGAACAAATATCTTATTGAACGAGAGCCTTTACCTATGCCCCAAGCCCCCAAGAGCGAAAAAGCAGCCGAACGTTATGACGTGATCATTTCCGGTGCCGGCGTTGTGGGGCTGACTTTGGCGGTGGCGTTGGGTCAGCAGGGACTGAAAGTGGCCCTGATCGATAGCAGCGACATTGCCGCAACGCTCAGTGATGACTTCGATGGCCGGTCCTATGCGATTTCCTATGCCCCGTATATTATGTTGAAGACATTGGGTCTGTGGGACCGGGTCGGGGGGCAGGCCCAGCCAATTCATGACATTCATATCACCGACGGTCACGCCCCGGCCTTTCTGCATTTTGATGAAAGGGAACTGGGGGACGGGCCGCTTGGGCAGATGGTGGAGGTGCGGCATTTGCGGCGCGGTCTGCATGAGGCCATGTGCGATACGCCGCAGGTCACCCTGTTCGCGCCGGATAAAATTACCGATACCGCCAAGACACCGGGCCATTGCCGGGTTAGTCTGGAGAGCGGCCAGGACATTACGGCGGCCTTGCTGGTGTCCGCCGAAGGCCGCCAGTCTCCCCTGCGGGTCGCCCATGGTATTCAGGTGCGGAAATGGGATTATCAGCAGACGGCGCTGGTGACCACTGTTGCCCATGAAAAGGACCATGGGGGGTGCGCTCATGAACGGTTTTATCCGAGCGGACCATTCGCGATCCTGCCTTTGCCGGACAAGAGATCTTCAATCGTCTGGTGCGAACCTCCGGATCTGGCCGAGACAATCATGGGGTTGTCCGATGCGGCTTATGATGCCGAATTGAAAAAGAAATTTGGGGACTTCCTCGGCGAGGTCCATCATCTGGGTCAGCGTTGGTCCTACCCTCTTTCCTCGCAACTGGCGGATGAGTATCTGGCGGACCGTTTTTGCCTGATCGGCGATGCGGCCCACGGCATTCATCCGATTGCCGGGCAGGGGTTTAACCTTGGCTTGCGTGATATTGCGGTGCTGGTGGAGGTTTTGGTTGACGCCAAACGGCTGGGGGGCGATCTCGGGTCGGAATTCACCCTGGAACGCTATGCGCGCTGGCGGCGGGCCG
>TARA_R110002073_G_scaffold8027_25_pt1 | contig 12298 bp, 7 predicted proteins | sample TARA_R110002073 | Tara Oceans TARA_R110002073 (sample SAMEA4397174) | marine metagenome | biome: Polar Biome; feature: [DCM] deep chlorophyll maximum layer (ENVO:01000326); material: water (ENVO:00002006), including particulate matter (ENVO:01000060) such as... | depth 40 m
TGGTAGACGTAGATTCCATCACCGAGACAACACGCGTAATTGGTGCGGCCTTGTGCTGGTAGTCCCGTTCCAGGATCACTTGGGCAACGGAATCCTGGAATCTCGCTCGCCCATGGCACGTAACCGTCTTGGGTCCAAGGGTTGGGCCCCATCGGACTCCACGGGCCGGTCATGGCGGTACCGGTCGTATTTTCGAGACTTGGGTTGGAGATTTTTTCCCACAACGCTTGCTGTTCAATGAACGGGGTCAAGCCAACGAGAAAACTGAGACGCCGCGAACTGCGACCACCACCCGAGGTGATATTGCCTCCGCCGTCGCCAAATCCATTGCCGTTTGCACCGCCGCCTTGGACCGGCATTTGATTGAACGTCGAATGATAGTTGTGAATTGCCAAGCCAATCTGCTTGAAATTATTGCTACAACTCATTCGTCTAGCGGCCTCACGAGCCGCCTGTACCGCCGGTAACAGAAGCCCGACGAGCACTCCAATAATTGCGATCACCACTAGTAACTCAACTAGCGTGAATCCCTTCGAAAACTTCGATTTCATTGCCTACCCTTTTTAAACTAAACAGAAAAGAAAACTGAATGTGACACACTCGCGAGACTGCTTGAGTGAAGCCTTCGTGTGTCGTAATGGGGACGCGAAAAACCCAAAGGGGACGCGGCAAGAATCGGAATGTTGCGTAGGTACAACGCATTCCCCACTTACAACATCATCCTAGAATTCATCCACAACGAGTGCTTGGACAAATTAGTTGCTATATGAAGTATTTGCGCACAACAGAAATTTGCCAACACATTCTCAACGTTTTGCAACTGCGATCAGGGCAGGCAAAAGGGGGCGCCCAATCACCCCATCCGCCCCGTACTAACCTGCAATTTCGTCCCGTCGCAAATTTGAACTCACTTCAACGCCGTCTCGAATGGAGCGCAAAAAAAGCCCACCTCATTCGGCCTTGCCGACGGAGATGGGCTCTTGTGACGCAACAAAACCACGCGGACGGTGAGAATCAGATCCCGCTCCCGTCTCAGGCTCGTTTTTCGTCAATCGTAATTCACTCAGCATATTCTGGCGGAGGCGGATCATTCAGTTCGGGATGATCCTTCAACAGTTGCTCAACATCAGAAGCGCTATAGCTTTTTTCTACTTTCTTCTCTGCGCAACCCACAGAGCACACCGCCAATAACAAAACAACAAACGAAACCACGCGAACGTTCATAACAAACTCAGATTCCTGAGGAAACAATAAGACAACTCATCTCAAGTGCAACGAGATTGATTTCGCTGCCCTCAAACACGAGAAAACAAAAGAACCAGCAACCAAGCGTGCCCGAACTCCGGGCACGCTTTCTACAAGATGGCACTTAGCGATTAAATCTCATCGCTAAGCACTTCTCGAGAAGCTCGGGTGCCCAACGCTCCCCATACTCCAAACGGGCTCGCCGAACCGGGCATCGACATCGGGTCATCGTTCTGGCTGTCGACAGAGACCATTGCTCGGCCACCCAGATTTCCCGCGTCAATGGAATCCGTCATGAACTTGACAGCTCCATCGCCCATCAAAACGTGAGCACCGCCTTGGTGCCGGCTACTCGGTGGGCACACAGCTTCGGATTGGTGCCAGTTCAGGCTGAAGCACATTTCTCGGTTTGGTGGCAGGACGGTGTAAACCCCCGAGTGGAGATGCAAGCCCCAAGCCCAGCGATAGCCACGCCGATTGTCAACGGCGCTCGAGGTGAAAGGAGCACCTGAATCCCAGAACAGAGGTCGATTCGAATCGACAAAGGTTTCGCATGACAATGCACCGCCCGTCGATTTCAACGGTCCGGTTGGGCCGGAGGTACCGTTGACAGGAGTCGATCGTTTGTCATTGTCACCAATGTCGGTGATCATTTCCCCCATCGCGATTGTGTTCGACAAACCATCCAACACATCACGAAAGGCGGATTTCAACTGACTCTTGAAAAAGCCTCGGTTGCTGGCGTTGGCTTCCTGGAAGATGGTCGTCGATTTCGCCGTCCCATTCGTATTATAGATCTGGCCAAGATTGGTCACATCGACAGAGTCTCCCATGCATACGCCGTAATTAGTACGGCCCATCGCAGGAAGCCCGACACCAGGATCGCTCGGGCAACGGAACGTTGGAATATCCGATTCGAACGGATCGTAAGGCCCAGCATCGGACGCAACGAGACGGCTGAACGCACGGCCAGGGTATGGCCCCATAGCCGCGTAGACGTTTCCGGCTCCGGGTTCGCCCGCAGGAACCTGGTACGGATTTGAGATTTGCTCCCAAAGCGCTTGCTGTTCGATGAATGGCGTAAAGCCGACCAACGCGGACAATTCAAGACTGTTGCTTCCTGGAGTCTTTTCTCGGCCCGAAATCAACGTGGAAGTCCCACCGCCTTGGGTAGGCAACTGCTGATAGGTCGATTCGTAATTGTGCATCGCCAAGCCGATTTGCTTGAAGTTATTGCTACAACTCATTCGCCTAGCAGCCTCACGAGCCGCTTGCACCGCCGGCAACAAAAGCCCGACGAGCACCCCGATAATCGCGATCACCACCAGCAGCTCGACTAGTGTGAATCCCTTTGAAACCTTCGATCTCATTGCTTACCCTTTTAATCTAACCAGATAAAAAAACGTGATGTGATACACCCGCAAGACTCACTTGGTGAAGCCTTCGAGTGACGCAGTGGGGAGGCGGTAAACCGTAAGGGGAGGCGGCAATAATCGGAACGTTGTTTAGGCACAACGCTTTCCCCACACAAAGAGTTTAGAATTCATCTTCGATGGGTGATTGGATGAATTAGTTGCTCTATGAAGTATTTGCGCACAACCCAAAAAATTGGCCATGGTTCGCGTCCTGCGTGATCGCAATCAAGACATGCGAAAAGCGACACCAAACAGTGCCAACCACCTGCTGCGACCCCATGCTTTGGTGACCATGCTTTCGTGACAAACACCACCACCGAAGGCCATCTATTGCGAAACAATCCACCACTACAGCGCAGTGCAGTTGCTTGCCACTAACACACCACCCAGCGAGCGACAACGTTTAACGCATCCGTGGATCCCGCCACCTGATCGTTATCAACAAAAAATTGACGAGAAAATGCCAATTGCCCGATCCAGAGCGCACCGCCCTATCGACAGTAGCACGCGATCCTATCTTCCGTTAAAACCGCTTCGCCCATGGATTCGGCTACCGCCAGCATCAAACGACGAAGACGCAACATTTCGCTGGGATCTTACGAAACCTGCTCGGCCGCGTCCTCTTGCACGCGGAAGTCCGCATTGCAATCGCCATTGCCATTACTAACATCGATTAGACTGTTGTGTCTGCACCATGCCGATTATGTAAGCCTTTCACCCACCTGTGACGCTAGCGTCGAAAGCAAAAAAGATGAAGTTCTCTTTCACTACGATTTACGCCAGTATCGTTTGGCTCGTGTTATGTCCGTGGATGACCAAGTTATCCGCAGCCGATTCGGATCGCCCTAACGTCGTGTTTGTTTTCTCAGACGATCATGCCGTAAACGCAATCTCCGCTTACGGTGGTCCGTTGGCCGAAGTGGCCCCGACGCCCAACATCGATCGCATCGCAAGAGAAGGAGCGTTATTTCAAAATTCGTTTTGTGCAAACTCGATCTGCGGCCCATCACGTGCATGTATCTTGACGGGGAAACATAGTCACAAAAATGGCTTCATGCGAAACGACGGCAAGGGCTTTGATTCGAGCCAATGGACGTTTGCAAAATCGATCCAAGCTAGCGGTTACCAAACCGCGGTGATTGGCAAGTGGCACTTGCACACTGATCCCGTCGGGTTCGATTACTGGGAGATACTGCCGGGACAAGGGCACTACTACAATCCCGTTTTCCTACAGATGGATGGCTCGCAGAAAAAGTTCGAAGGCTACGTCACGGATCTAACAACCGACAAATCAATTGAATGGTTACAGCAACGAGACAAGGACAAACCGTTCCTGCTAATGTGCCAGCATAAAGCTCCCCATCGAACGTTTGCACCGGCGTTCCGTCATCTGGGATCGCTAGACGAAGTGGAGATCCCTGAGCCTGCGACGCTGTTTGACAACTATGCCAATCGTTCTGCCACGCTGGCGAAGAACGAAATGGAAATCGATCGTCACATGACTTGGGCCTACGACTTGAAACTTCGCGACGATGAACGAGGTGATCTCGAGTTGCCATCCTTTCGAAATTACGGAACGCCTGAATACAACCGAATGACAAGCGAGCAGCGAGCCCAATGGGACGCTCACTTTGCACCGAAAAACGCCGAGTTCGTCCGTGACTATCGCGCCGGCAAAATCAATGACCGCCAGTTGGTGCAGTGGAAGTATCGCCGCTATGCACAAAACTATCTCGAAACAGTCAAAGCCGTCGACGACAGCGTGGGTCGTTTGCTGAAATACCTTGACGACAATAATTTGGCAAAAAACACTATCGTGATCTATTCGTCCGACCAAGGTTTTTACCTGGGCGAACACGGCTGGTTCGACAAACGTTGGATGTTCGAAGAGTCGTTCAAAATGCCTTTCGTGATTCGTTGGCCCGGAATGATCAAACCGGGTTCGCGACCAGAAGCCATGATTCAAAACATCGACTACGCACCGACTTTCATGGAGTGTGCCGGATTGCCAATTCCTGAGGAAGTCCAAGGACACTCGTTGATGCCCGTTTTACGTGACAGTTCTAAGAAGGTGCGAGATTCGCTGTACTATGCCTATTATGAACTCGGCGAACATGCGGTCCCGCAACACTTCGGAGTCCGCACAAAGGACCACAAACTGTTCTATCTTCCCGCGACCGACGAATGGCAGATGTTCGATCTAAACAAAGACCCGAGCGAGTTAGTGAACGTTTATCACAATCCAGAATACTCGGCCGTGAGAACCCAATTGTCACAAGAGTACGAACGTCTTCGTCGCAAATTCGACGCGCCCAACTACTAAGAAGCGATGACGGCTGGCAATGCCGTATAACCCAACGCTGTGAAGCATTTTTTGCTCAGAGGGTTTAACCAATTTTGCGTAGCGGAAGTCGTGCGTGACTTTCGCTCTATGACGTATACCCCCGAAACTCTTGACGAGCTTCGCTACCCATTGCTTCATAGCGTGACGTATCGCCGAAAACACGATTACGGGACTGATCCCCTTTTACGCTCGGAGAATAAGAATGCAACCGCTTGCCACCCTCGTTCGCCTGCGATGGATGATTCCGTCGCTGATGCTTTGTCTGCTATGGACATCGTTTTTGCCCCCGTCGATAGCGGAACAGCCCAATGTCTTGTTCATTTCGGTTGATGACCTAAACGATTGGATCGGATGTTTAAAGGGACACCCTCAAGCCCGCACACCAAACATCGATCGACTTGCACAATCGGGAATGCTGTTCAGCAACGCTCATTGCGGATCCCCTGCGTGCAACGGATCTCGATCGGCCATTATGTCGGGTCAACCGGCCTACGTGTCAGGCATGTACGACAACCTGCAAAAAATGCGGAGCGTGATACCTGACGCGGAATTGATCCCGAAGTATTTTTCGAAGCATGGATATTGGTCGGCCGGTTCTGGCAAAATCCTGCATTACTTCATCGATGCCCAGTCCTGGGATGAATACAATCCGCCCAAAGAGACCGAGGATCCGTTTCCAAGAACACTGTACCCCGAAAAACGTCCGGTTAGCTTGCCACGCGGTGGCCCGTGGCAATACATCGAGACCGATTGGGGAGGACTCGATGCCACCGACGAAGAGTTTGGAGGTGACTGGTTGGTCTCGAAATGGATTGGGGAACAACTAAGCCGCGAACATGACCAACCCTTTTTCCTGGCCTGCGGGATCTATCGTCCTCATGAACCCTGGTTCGTCCCTCAAAAATACTTTGACCAATTTCCGCTCGACGAGATTCAGCTTCCCCCCGGGTATGCTGCTGATGACATCGACGACCTGCCGCCCGCAGGGAAAAAGCTTGCCCGCAATCGCTATTTCGCTCACATCCAAAACGAAGGCCAATGGAAGAAGGCGATCCAAGGCTACCTTGCGTCCATCGCGTTCGCCGATGCGATGGTCGGCCGTGTGATCACGGCGTTAGAAGAGGGGCCCAATAACGACAACACGATCGTGATGCTGTGGAGCGACCATGGTTGGCATCTAGGCGAAAAAGAACACTGGCAAAAATACACCGGCTGGCGAGTTTGCACCCGCGTGCCGCTGATTGTTCGAGTGCCCCCAGGCACAAGTGGATTGGACCAGGGCACACAACCTGGCAGCGTGTGCCAGGCTCCGGTGAGTTTGGTAAGTCTGTATACAACCTTGATCGAACTAGCGGGCCTGCCTGCCAAAGCATCACTGCATGAACCCAGCTTGGTTCCGCTACTGAAAGACCCGAAAACCGCTTGGCCTCATATGGCGGTGACGCAGCTGATGACACCCGAGAACTTCAGTGTCAGCGGTTCACGCTATCGCTACATCCACTACGCCAACGGGGATGAGGAGCTGTACGACATCGAAACGGATCCGTACGAGTGGAACAATTTGGCCGGAGATCCAAAATTCGCCGAACCGCTTACACGACTGAAACAGCATGGTCCCAAAGATCCCGCAAAATTTGTCCCTCCAGCTGCCTCGTCGTTAACAAAATTAAAATGGCATCCGGCTGGATCGACGACGGTCCCGGCATCCAATCCGGATGGCAATCGCTTCAATGTGACCTTCTCGAATCAAAGCGGTCAGCCAGTCAAAGTTTTCGAGAGTGTTCGCGATGGGTCCCCTCAGCCCTTCGGAGTTTTGGAAAGCGGCTGGTCGAAACCGCAACTGACTCGCCCCGGCACTGTCTGGTTGATCACCGACACCAACGACCGACCGCTTGGTCATTTCGTTGTCGGCGATCGCACCGCCCAAGCGATCATCCCGAAACCTTAGGCGAGACCATCAGTATTCAACTCGCTGTGTGCGCGGATTCCTTGTTTCCTGAGGATTTCAGACAAGAATATGCAAAGCAGAGAGTCTAGGCTGCGGGGTGGCCTTTCAGGCAGTTGGGCAGGAATCATTGGGTGAAATCCCGTTAGCCGTTTGGGCCAACGCTGCGAAGCATTTCGTAGCCGAACTCGTCAAGAGTTTCGGGGGGCATACACCATGGAACGAAAGTCTTGACGACTTCCGCTACGCTAGATTGGCACAAATTAAGTACTCCTGAGATTGCGGCTAGACGAAAATCATATGTTTATTTGCCAATTGCATTTGCCAGCGGCAAGTCCGTGTCCATTTAGCCGAACCAACATCAGAGGTCGCGTCGTCGTGAAAAACGCTTGCTTTATCACGTTCATGATTCTTGCCTTGGTTCAGAGCGTCTCGCCCGTCTTGGGGCAGACGTTAAGCGAGCGTCTTGTCCAAGAAGACCCAATCAAGCTCGTTCAGCAGGCTCGTCAAAACGGTGACATCGTTCGCGGTGCGATCCTGTTTCACCAGGGCAACATCAACTGTGCGAAATGCCATCGGCCGATCAGCGAGAATGATCGCATTGCTCCCGACCTGAGTCGATTGGGACAAGAGGTTACCGACGAGTCGATTGTCGAATCGATCCTGCAGCCTTCGAAGACGATTCGGCAAGGCTTCGAAACCGTTTCGGTCTTAACCGCCGATGGGCGTATTATCAATGGAAGCGTCGTTAGCCAAGACGATCAGAAAGTTGTTTTGCGAAGCAGTCAAAACATCGAACAGCTGATTACGATCGAGCAAGACAACATTGACGCGATCAAACCTAGCACCAAGTCGAACATGCCTGACGGATTGGCGAACGAACTAAAGGATCGCCAACAGTTCCTTGACCTACTTCGATACACCCTAGATCTGAAACAACGCGGCCCCACGGACGGTGCTTCGAACGAAGAATCCATCGTTCGTCGCGAACTAAGCGACGAGACCCAAGGGATCGTGCTGATTAAGAAGTTGAATTGCGTCGCCTGTCACGATTGGAAAACTGCCGAGACGCTACCGCCGCTGCAACACGCGCCTGATTTAAAATGGTCCGCCAATTGGCTGAACCCGAATCAGCTCGCAGAATTCATCGCCGATCCCCAGCAGATCAAGCCTGGGACAAGCATGCCTCACATGCTCGGACACCTGGACGCCCCGCTGCGAAAAGATTCGGCAACAGCCATTGTTCACTTCCTAACATCCATCGCGGGCAACCGGATCGCGGGACAGGCGGATTCGGAGCAACACGCGGACCTGGGGCATGATGGCGAGGGAGCTCTCCAGGGCGAGTCACTGTTTCATTCAGTGGGCTGCGTTGCTTGTCACTCGCCACGCGATGCGATGGCGATCGAGCAACCGCTGGATGACTCGATTCCACTTGGCGATCTCACCGACAAGTACGACATCAATGCACTCACGGCGTTTCTAAAAAATCCGCATGCGGCTCGGCCCTCGGGCCGGATGCCGAACATGCAACTGACTCACCCCGAAGCTCTGGATCTGTCGCGTTACCTGCTGCAGCCGAGTGAGCATGGCGAAAACACGTCAACCTCGTCATGGGAAATTGACAGCAAGCTTGCGAGAAAAGGCAAACAACTTTTCGTAGAATTTCGCTGCGTCAATTGCCACACCGGCATCGTCGACACCGCTTCTTCCTTGACCAGTCTAGGTGCTCTCGCAGACCTCGACCCGGCGCGAGGATGTTTGTCTGGCGACCCAGGCGAATGGCCGGAATACCGTCTTGATGAACTCGACCAGCAACGCATTCAAGCGGCGCTACGAAGTTTGCCAGCGGAGCTAACAGCGAAACAGGAAATCGACATCACGCTTGCGACGTTTAATTGTGTCGCGTGTCATCGCCGGGACGATGTCGGTGGCGTCACTGCGGCTCGCAGCCATCATTTTCAAACCACGAATCTGAATCTGGGTGAACAAGGAAGAATCCCGCCAACGCTTACCGGCGTCGGTGCCAAACTGAATAAAAAATGGATGCGTGACGTCCTGGTCAATCATCGCTCGATCCGGCCGTACATGAAGACTCGGATGCCTCAGTATGGCAAGCCGAACGTGAGCCGGCTGATCGAGCTATTCCAATCCAACGACCGACTCTCTGATACGGAATTTGCGACTGTCGATGACCTCAAAGAGATGCAAGAGCTGGGGCTGAAGATCGCTGGAAACCAGGGACTCAATTGTGTCGCATGCCACACATTCAGGTACGAACAATCTGACACGATGCCCGCCGTCGATTTGACTGAAATGGCAGAGCGACTGAAGAAGGATTGGTTTTACCAGTACATGCTGGATCCCCCACGATTTAGCCCCAACACCGTGATGCCATCGTTTTGGCCTAATGGGAATGCCATCCGGCCCGACATCGCTGGCGACGCAAAATTCCAAGTAGAAGCATTGTGGCAATACCTGCTCGATGGCCGGCAAGCCCGTACGCCCCGAGGCCTAATCGTCGAACCGATTGAGTTGCTTGCCAGCGATGAAGCCGTCATGCTCCGCCGCAGCTATCCGGAAATCGGGAAACGTGGCATCGGTGTCGGTTATCCGAATCAGGTCAATTTGGTGTTCGACTCGGAACAGATGCGGTTGGCAATGATCTGGAAAGGGAAATTTGCGGATCCAGGCGGGGTCTGGCGAGGCCAGGGACATGGCACGGTGCGGCCGCTCGGTGACCATTTGGTCCGCTTTGCTCGGGGGCCTGAGATCGACGACCCGGTATCCCCTTGGATCGTGGACGACGGTCGGCCTCCGCACCACCGATTCAAAGGTTACTCGCTCGATGAAAAAATGCGTCCGCAATTCAACTACGAATTCGACAATGTGACTGTCCGTGATTACTACGTCGACGCCATCGACTCTTCGACAAACGCTCCCTTTATTCGCCGCACACTGACACTGAAATCGAGCTCCGGTGAGAGTAGCATCTCGTTTCGTGCTGCGGCGGGAAAGACGATTAAGCAAACCGATGACGGCAATTTCCTTGTCGACGATCGACTACAGATACGCGTTGACGAAAAACACGTTGGCACAATTGTGAATCAACCCAACGCCCAACACCTTCGCATCCCACTGAAAGTGAACGAGGGCGTGACGCAATTGACCTTGGAATACAGGTGGTAAGGAATTGAAATGAGAATCCTGATTGTTTTCATAGTAATGCTGATTTCAGTGGGGACGCTGCGCGCCGAGCCTCTGGGTGAGTATTGGGGGACCGCAGAACAGGAAGCGAAATACTATCGCATCGTTGACATTCCATTCCCCGACGAGATGGCACTCGAGGCCAGCAGTTTCGAAGTGCTGCCGGACAATCGATTGGCAATCGGCACTCGTCGTGGCGACATCTATTTGGTTACTGGCGCGATGGATCAATACCCGAGTACTAAGTTCCATCGTTACGCAGCGGGGTTGGATGAAATCATGGGACTGTCTTACCAAGACGGCTCCTTTTTCGTCACGCAACAAACCGAGGTAACTCGGATCACAGACACCGACGACGATGGCCGTGCCGATCAATTCGATACACTCAGCGATATTTGGGGCTTTCGCAATTACCACGAATTTGCCTTCGGTTCCAAACTCGACCCCGACGGCAACATTTGGGTCGCACTGTGTTTGTCAGAGTCCTACCAATCGAAGGTGCCGTTTCGTGGATGGTGCGTGAAGGTAACGCCCGACGGCCAGACCATCCCCATTTGCAGCGGCATTCGAAGCCCTTGTGGTATCGGACCGAACGAACATGGCGTCATGTTTTATGCCGAAAGCCAGGGACCTTGGAACGGTTCGTGCTCGTTAAAGGTGCTGCAGCCAGGCGGATTCATGGGGCATCCTGCAAGTTTCAACTGGTATCCGTTGGCGAAAGAACTTGGACCAGCCCCCATCGTTCCCAACACGCCATCACGTTTGCTCACCGAAAGCAAACGGGTGAAAGAGCTTGTTCCCTACGCGGTGGTATTTCCATATCGAAAAATGGGGCGATCGATTTCAGGTTTTATGGTTGATGACACCGGAGGCAAATTCGGACCGTTTGAGAACCAAATCTTCATCGGCGACTTTAGTCTCAGTGTGATGATGCGTGCGACCACCGAAAAGGTGAACGGGGTATGGCAAGGCGCCTGCTACCCGTTCCGAGAAGGCCTGGCAACAGGCCTGCTTGCGTGCCAGTTCACTCCGCGTGGCGACCTGATTGTGGGAGGCACCAATCGTGGCTGGCCAGTCCGCGGACCGCGACCTTATGCCTTGCAGCGACTTGACTGGACCGGCCTTGTGCCGTTTGAAGTAAAGGAAATCAACGCTCGCCCCAATGGCTTCCTGGTCACATTTACCAAACCAGTGGATCGCGAAATCGCGTCTCAGCCCGAATCCTACTCGCTCTCGACCTACACCCATCTTTATCGACAAGCTTACGGTAGTCCGGAAGTCGACCATACCACGCCTCAAGTTACCGGCGTCAAGGTTTCCGCCGACGGATTGCAGGTGCATCTGCAAATCGATGGACTGGTCCAAGGGCACGTTCACGATTTTGATTTTCACAAAGTGCGGTCAAGCGAGGACGCTCCTCTGGTGCACTCCAATGCCTACTACACGCTGAACGAAATTCCGCAGTCTCCGATCACTGATTGATTTGCTGCGGCCGAATAACTTGAATTGAAAGAGCCGATGCTTGCCTTTCGCCAAATCCATTTTTTAAAAGAGCGGTCCTGATGCTGTTAAAGACACGGTATTCATGCTGGGTTGTCATCCAAACGATTCTCTGCGTGTTTGCAGCAGTCAATGTGAATGGTGTCTTCGCGGCAGACACCGTGACCGATGCCGTCGACTGGCCTGCCATGCTCGCCCACTACGATCTCCGCTGGAACCGACTGCCACAGACTTGGAAAGAGGCACCGTTTCTTGGCAACGGCGAACAGGGCACGATGATGTACCAGATCGACGCCAAGACGCTTCGCTGGGACGTGGGAAACTCCGCAGCTCACGATCATCGTCCCTTCGAACAGGACGATTTCACCGAAAAGAATGCGCCGGTGCTCAATCGCGGCCGGCACTTTATCGGTCATCTACGCGTGATCTTCCCCGAAGCGTTGGTCGCAAGTGATTCTAGGTTAAAGCTATGGGATGCGGAGGCAGTCGGGACAATCCATTCGACTAACGGCGTGGCCCGCTGGACAACGATGGTCCATGCCACCGAGCCCGTGATGCGACTGGAGCTTAGCACCGAAGGCGGACTCGACGGGACAAGATTCTCCTACGTGCCCGAACAAGCCACCAACCCTCGCGCGATTC
>TARA_R110002073_G_scaffold333219_2_pt1 | contig 12295 bp, 7 predicted proteins | sample TARA_R110002073 | Tara Oceans TARA_R110002073 (sample SAMEA4397174) | marine metagenome | biome: Polar Biome; feature: [DCM] deep chlorophyll maximum layer (ENVO:01000326); material: water (ENVO:00002006), including particulate matter (ENVO:01000060) such as... | depth 40 m
CATAAACGTTTGCAATCGTTTGATGTCGCGGCGATATTCTTCTTTGCTGATGCGAAAATTACATGGCGCGGTGCACTGGTTGATGCTGGCCAACAAACAGGGGCGAAACCACTTCCAACGTTCCTCGGATTCACTGATGTCAAGCGTGCAGGTGCGAAAACGAAAGATCCGCTGCAGCACCTGAATCGCTCCCCGCAGCGCCCCCGCACTCGGAAACGGTCCATACAGTTTGACGCCCTTCTCTTTGGGCTCGCGGGTGATCTCGACGCGAGGAAACTCGTCACGCGTGGTGATCATCAAATACGGAAACGACTTGTCGTCCTTGAGATCCTTGTTGTGCTTAGGCTGGATATCCTTGACCAACCGCGCTTCCATCAACAACGCATCGACTTCGGTCTCGCACTCGACAAAGTCGATATCCGCGATCTCGCCGATCCAAGGTGCGGTCCGCTGATCTTCGGCCGCCGCCTTTAAAAAGTAGCTTCCCGCGCGACTTCGCAAATTCTTAGCCTTGCCAACATAAATCACCCGCGCTGCATCGTCCTTCATCAAATAGACCCCGGGCGACTGGGGGAACGTTTTCACCTTGGTCGCCGCATGGCTAAATCCAAGCTCCGCGGGAAGATCGTCACCCGCGGTGTCCGTCGATTGGACTTCGCTTGCTTTGTCAACGGATTCGTTGGATTGGCCAGCTTTGTTTTTGGCCGTTTTGTTTTTAGGGTCATCCGGCATGGAGGGGCGATCCGTCAATTACATCAATCGGGAAACAGGGGGACTTTTACCACACTTCCCGCCTCACAAGACGGCATTTCGATTGGCGAATTCCGCAACGTTTGCTGGGACGGGGTGGCGACGACATTATTCTAGCCAGACAACCCGATTTTGGCATTCCGCCCATTTTCGGAGTCGCATTTTGGTGACACATTGTGCGTTCCTCATCCCCCAACGGAGCCTGCGGATTCAGTGAGCCGTGGTCCGTAAGGCACCGATCTGGGGATACGGAATGTTTCATTGATCGACCATCCGGAATCGGTCAACGGGAAACTAACTCGTGAATCATCGCCGGAATGTAATCGGGGAAGCACACATCGATCACGCCGCCATGGATAGCAACGACATGATCACGGGCCGCGTGCAGTTGTGCAGCGATTGCGTTTATGCCAGGCGAGGATGCAATCAGCGTGCCACTGACAATCAGCCACCCGTACTGTCGAGATCGGCTACATTGAGGGCAAAGACTTCGCTGCTGAACCCGACTTGGATTGGTCTTCACTGCAATGGCTCTCGTGACATCCCCGTCGTCCCATTTGATTTCCCAGGGTCCTGATGGAGCCCTTTACCGGCACCGCGATCCCGTCACCGCATGCCTCCAGCGGCGGTTCGTGTTGACCGGACCGGCGATCGATCCCGCCCGACTTGCTGCGATTACCAACAACGTTCGCTTCATTGATCTATTGCAATCACCGTACGTGTGTGGAGTGATCGAAAACGGACTTTCAAAAACGCCGCCGATCTTGGTGGCCGAACCACTTGCCCCATTACGCTTAGCAGCGGCGTCCGAGGACCTCCGACTTGACGAAGCCTTAGCGATTGCGGCCCAACTCACCTCGCTGGTGGTGCAAACCCATCACATCGGTCTGTATCATCCCCATTTCGCGGCTGAAAACATTGCCTTGCAGCGGCCATCGGGGAACTGGGAAATTCAGTTGGACTATCTGAATCTCGCCATCGACGACACCCCGGCGCCGCCGACCGACGCCGCGAAAGACCCGCGAGATGCCGATCGAGACGGACTGTGCCGTGTGCTGAAGCGATTGCTTTGCGACACAATCGATCGTGAAGACGCCTCCGGCGCGGCCGCTTCTGATTTACATTCACAGGCTGTCGCCATCTTGGAATCGCTCGAAAGCGATTCGGTTCCTGCTGCGGAACAGTTACTGACGTTGCTTCGGCACGCCGATTCGTATCGCTACGGCACGGTTGCGACCTCGGTCGAGTTCGGAAACAACGCACACACCCAACCAAGCGAGTCGCCGGCAGAAAATCCGGATCTGCAAATCACACGCGAGCCCAAACCAACGCGGGGAAGCGACGCAGCGACGGCAGAACAAAATGCGGATACCGATGGCGGTTCGATCCGCGAATCCTCGTTCACCCCCGCCGCCGCGATCGTGAACTGCGGTGATACGTTGGGACGTTTTTTGATCGGGGAACAGATTGGACAAGGCGGAATGGGAGCCGTATTTGCCGCCACCGACTTATTGGATCAATCCCCGGTGGCCATCAAAGTGCTGAAGATGACCTGCGGCGACTCGACCCAATCGATCCGGCGGTTTCGCAAGGAGGCACGTCTATTGGCGGACATCCAAAACGAATTCGTCACCCGGTTGATTCACGTCGACCAGGACCGCGGCGTCCATTATTTGGCGATGGAATACATTGACGGCATCGATTTAAAAAAATGGATTAGCCAACATATTTCCGGCGAACGTGTGGACATCGATGAACATGATGCCCTGAATATCGTCAGCGATATCGCTCGTGCCCTCGCGATTGCGCACACGCAAGGCATCGTGCATCGCGACATCAAACCGGAAAACGTGCTGTTACAACGCCGTGAACCGTCCGTTGACGATGACGACACCAAGATCGCAAACTACCGAGTCAAACTGTCCGACTTTGGCATCGCCCGCCACGTCGACCAATCCGAATCGATGGAAGTCACCGGCGACGGCGTGATGATCGGGACGCCGCTATACATGTCGCCCGAACAGTGCCGCGGCAGCCACGACATCGGGCCAGCCACCGACGTCTACTCGTTGGGAATTACATTGTTCGAATTACTGACCGGACGTGTGCCGTTTCAGTCCGACGACCGGATCAAATTAGCCACGATGCATCTGTATGACCGACCTCCGTCGGTACAACAGTTCAATCCCAAAATCTCGGACGCCTGCGTTAGCATCGTCAATCGTGCTTTGGCCAAGGAACCCGAAAAACGCTTTGTCGATGCGACGCAGTTCAGCCGCGAGATCGACCGAGTTTTAAGAGGCACGCCTTCAGATATTGAAACGCATCCGAAAATGCCGGAGCATCGTGCTGACAAACTCTGGAAAAAAACCGAGCACTGGGAACTCGCCAGCGACCCCGAAGAGATTTGGCCGTACGTTTCCAATACCGAACGACTCAATCGCGCGATCGGATTACCCGCAGTCACCTACCGCACGCAGTACGACGAACAACGCGGCATCCGTAAATTCGGATCCTTTCGCATCAGCGGGGTGCAAGTCGCCTGGGAAGAGCATCCGTTTGAATGGATCGAAGCCAATCGCATGGGCATTTTGCGAGAGTTCCAATCGGGTCCCTTCATTTGGTTCATGAGCATCGTGACGATGGAGCCGATTGCCGGAGGCGGTACCAACTTGAGCCATGAAATCCGTGTCCAGCCACGCAATTTTCTGGGCCGCGTGATGACGACCGTGGAAGCAGATTGGAAAGCGTTTCGCAATTTGAACCGCGTCTACACGCGAATCGACAAGTCGATTCAAAGTCGCAAACAGGGTCAGAAACTCGATCCGTTTGAACCGCCCAACCGAATCAGCACCGCGGATTCCGAGCGTTTGCAACAGCGTCTCGATCGCTTGATCGATGCCGGCGTAGATCCTGGTTTGGCGAACGCGATCGGTGTCTTTCTCAGTGAGTCCCCGCCGCAAAGATTGGCTCAAATTCGTCCGATTGCGTTGGCAAGGGAGATCCATTTCCCTTCGGATGACACCGTCGACGCTTGTTTGGTCGCCGCTTCTGCGGGCCTGTTGTCGCTACGCTGGGACGTGCTCTGCCCGACGTGTCGAGCCCCCGCCGGCACGCATCAAAATCTGTCCGCGATCGAAGATCACACTCATTGCGAAGCCTGCCATGTCGCGTTCCAATCCAACCGCGGCAATGCGATCGAGATGGTGTTTCGAGCCCATCCGGAAATCCGCCAAGTGGATGACCAAAGCTACTGTATCGGCGGCCCCGAACACTCGCCTCACGTGGTGGCGCAGATCCGGCTTGAATCCGATGAGATGTTCGAGCTCGAATTGCATCTCGCGGCGGGCGACTATCTGCTTCGTGGTCCTCGGCTTCCACAAACGCAGTCGATCCGGGTCGAGGAGGGACGCGGGCAACTGGAATATTCGACTAAACTGCTTTCGCTCGGCCAATCGTCGCACATCCCCAAACTTCGCACAGGCACACAGCGAATCCAACTGATCAACGACGACACGTCGCTGCACGTGATCCGGATCGAACGAACGATCCCACGCGACGATGTGGTGACGGCAGCCACCGCGTCGACGATCCAACGATTTCGGGAACTGTTTCCCGATCAAGTCTTTGCCGAAAGCAACCCGATTACTGCCGAACAGTTAACGCTTTTAGCCACGACGATTCATAACATCGAAGACCTTTACGTCGATCTCGGAGACGCCGACGCATACAAGCTTGTTCACGAAATTCACTCGCGAGTCGAGCGAGTCGTGCTTGCGAATCACGGCACGGTTGCCAAGACCGTGGGCGAAAGCATGCTGGCCGCGTTTGACCGCTGTGAACACGCCGTCGCGGCAGCACTACAAATCCGTGAGTCCGAGCAAGACAGCCGACACGCGATTGGCATCGCCGTGCATGCCGGTCGGACACTGGTCGCCGTGGCAAACGATCGACTCGACTATTTCGGCAGCACCGCGCGCGCCGCGATGGCAATGCCCTCGCTCGCGGGTACGGACCTATTGCTCAGCGAAAGCGTTTTTGCCGATCCGCGGGTAACGCGTGAGTTCACAGCCATTCTGAATCACGCGACCTACGAAACCGTCTCGCTGCCGGGATTGCCCCAGCAACCGCTCGCTCGGATTCACGCAAACGGCACTGGAATAGATCCAGTGACACCGATGCAGTGAAATCGGTGCTGTCGAATCGGTGCAGTGAATCGATTAGGACTTGGCGTTGGACCGCTAAAACGTAGCAGGTGTCGCCGGATGAGGAGGGTAAGTTTTTCCGTCTGCTCGCGGCGGTAGCTTACGCTCAATGCCATCAACTTTAGTTAGTAGTACGTCGCGAGCCGTCCGGTTGCAGCAAATAAAACGTTCGAAATCCACCGGGCGGCTCGTGCGACTCCACTATGAAAATCACCCGTTTAGTGCCAAAGCAGATGGCGTTGGCCTAGCCAACCCGAGGCTGGTCAATCATCGAATTGTCGTTCCCGAGCCAGACGCTCATTTTCGGCGTCGATCTCGGCAATCTCTTGCAAGATTTGCTCCTGGGTTTTCACCTCTTTGGGTTGATTGACGGTGACATCGTTCGAGTCACTACAGCCAACCGTCGCGAACATGCAGCCCGCGAACGTGACGAGACATAATTGCCGGAAAGGTTTCACGTGTTTACTTCCTGAATAAAAGGGGAGAGGTCGAGCGTGAGAGAAGAGCGAATCGGCGTCCGATTAAAACTCTTCGTCAATCGTTTCCTTCGCGCCTCGGCTGCCAAGCGCCCCCCATAATCCGTAAGGGCTTTTCGTTCCAGCGGCAGGACCGCCAGCCACTGCGACGGGACGCGAATTCAAGTTGCCGGTGTCGATGCTGGCGGTAACAAATTTCACCGCTCCATCGGCAATCAACACATGACATCCTCCGGCGTGTCGGCTTGCCATCGTAAAGATCCCCCCGTTGCCGCTGGGGTTCGCGCCGCGTTGATAGCTCGGTGCGTTAGGTGGAAACACCGTGGTCACGCCAGTGAAGATCGCGTCTCCGGCAACCCAATTGTTGCCTCGGGTTCGTCCCGAATCCGCATCGTAGGTCAAGTTAGTCGATTCGTCGTAGAAAAGCGGTCGCTCAGGATCGACAAAACGGTCCCAGCCGTTGGTTTTCGGTTTGTTACGAGCAGCGGTATTGCCGTGACCGCGATAGGCGACATCCGCGATCACTTCACGCGTCCCTTGGGACTTGACCATTTCCCCCATCGCAATCGTGTTGCTTAAACCATCCAGGATGTCACGAAATCGAGTGTGACGTTTGCTAATGAAAACGCCACGATGCTGGCCTCGATTGGATCCATTGTTTTTGTAATTATTGATGTTCCAAAAACTGTCCCCCATCGAAAAGCCGTAGTTGGTTTTTCCTTGTGGTGTGATCCCAACCGAACTTGGATCGCTGGGGCACAATAGTGTGGGAATTTGGGTATTGAAGGGCTGGTATTGATCGATCCAGTGCGGCGGGCCCATTGCCGGATAGGTGATACCGGTGGCCGGATCGGTCCAAGGATTGGAGATTTGATCCCATACCGCTTGCTGTTCCATAAACGGTGTCAATCCAGGAAACGCACTCTGCCGGCCTTTGTTGGTCAGCCCCGGTCCTCTCGTGCCACCTTTTTGCATCGGCAGGTTCTTGTAAGCGGAATGGTAATTGTGAAGTGCCAAGCCAAGCTGTTTGAAATTGTTGCTACAGCTCATCCGCCGCGCGGCTTCGCGTGCCGCTTGAACCGCAGGCAAAAGCAAGCCCACGAGGACTCCAATGATGGCGATCACAACGAGCAGTTCCACTAACGTAAATGCCGTTTTGGCGCGTCTAAAATGTCTCATCGGAAAAAACTCCTCGGAAAAGAAAAGAATCGTTTGCAATGAGATATCCGGATCAAACTCAGAACTTTCCGGACAAAATATCAAAATTCGCCGACTTTTTTTGCCGGAAACGTGACCTACCTAGCTTCCTGAGTTTTGCGGTGAAGCCCCCGTCCAAACCGCAAACCAGCTCGAGATTCTCTATTTCGCTCCGTTTTTTGCGGGTACTTCTTCTTTCGCGAGCACTTCCGCAGCGACGATCCCGTGTTTTTCCATCAAATGGTCCGTGGCCTGTTGGAAATCCTGCGGCAAGAGGAGCTGATCAAAGATCACAATCTCACGGATCGCTCCGGAATAAAAATCCGATTGCTTGATGCGATTGCCTCCAATCGCCAGCTGCGCTGCGGGCTTGATTGCGGACGTATGCGAAGCAGTGCCCATTAGTTCACCATTGCGATACAATTCGAAACGGTCTTCGGCGACGCTGTACCGGTACCCCACAACGTAGATTTGGTTCGACAACAACGGGTCAGCTGCCTTGAGAATGCCATGCCGTTTCGGTCTGTACGAATAGACGCGTGATCGCAATTCGCCGTGGGCGTTGTGATCGAGAACCAAATTGGGAAAGCCGCCGATGGTCAAGATTTGCCCACGGCCGCGTCGATGCTCGGCATCGGCCATTTGCATCACGACCAACGCCGTGATTTCACTTCCAATCGACAACGGGGGTGTCACGAAGTATTCGGAGCCTGCAAATTGCACCGCCCCATATTGCTTCGGACCAGCGCGGTCTTGATTCGCGTTTTCATCGAGGCTTTCATCGGCAGCAACAAAACGTGGACGCTGCTCCGCATTGACCTGCCAGGCATCGAGCTCGCGCGACGGCAGGGCGACGTTCCGCCAAGCAGTGACGCGTTTCTCGGCATCCAGCTGCACACCTTGATTGGCATCAAACCAAAGCTTGGGCACAACTCCGTTCCACTGGCTCGCAATATCACCGACAACAGTTGGCGTTGTCGAAACGATATCCCGCACCCGAATAAACTTGTCGGGCTGCGAACGGATCGAATGGAAGCTTCGATTCATCTCGGATCGTGTTGCCATGGTTCCGGTCAACCGCTTGGTTTCGGCATTCCCATCAAATTGCAACTCAACTTCGCCTTCGAACACGTGCGTTTCGGATGACCCATTTGCCAGAACCTGTACGCCAAATTCGGTACCATGATCAATCACATGACTGGTCGGCGTTTGGATAGTAAACCCAACCGCGGACGGAGGGACCACGGCGGTCAGTTTGCCTTCGTTTAAAAACCCGCTGTTGGCGGACACGATCTCTAGTTCCGCAGGTCCCTCGAGTGAAACCGTTGCTCCGATTGCAAACTCGAGCACCACCACCCCGCGTGAGACACGAACGGATTGCCCCTCGACGAACAAGCTACTTGGAATCAATTCCCAGCGATCCGAATCAAACTCGCAATCAATGCGGCGAATCACCTTTGCCGCATATGCCGGCTCGTCGATCCGCCCCGATTGCTGGCCGAGCGGAGTATCCACTGCTGTCGCCGGAAACGCAATGTTCGGATTTCGACTCGGATCCCCGTCGCGGTCGCTCGCTAAACGGTATACCGCTGCGACACACATCAAGATAACGGCGAACATCACCAACCCGTTTCTCCATTTGGATGCCGCTCGGTTCCGCGAAGCTGCTTGCTCGATCAACGTCGGCACCAACCACTCCATTTCGTTGACGGTGTCGACCTTGGCGGCGGTATCGGTGTCGTTTGCAGTGTCAGCTGCGGGTGGCTCCAATATTTCATCTATCGTCGCCGCAGAAAGCCCACGCTTGATTTGCAATAACATCGAATTGAGCTGGATCGACTCCGCAAATTCAGCAATCAATGTCTCGTCGCGCGCAAGCAGCTCGCTGAGCTGGCTTGCTTCATCAACACTGATGTCGCCGGCACACCAGCGGCTGACGAGCAAGTCAAAAGTGCGACGATCTGATTTTGTAAGTTCCATTGTCTAAACCGCTCCCATTTCAAGTTGGCGTTTGACACACCGTCCCAATCGAGCTCGCACTCGCTGCAGACGCTCGTAGATGGTGCTCAATCCTTTGCCCTCGGATCGGGCAATGTCATGGATCGAACGCAATTGGCGATAGTGTTCTTCGACGAGCAAGCGTTCGGTTTCGGGCAATTTTTTAAGACACTGTTCCAGCGCATGAATGCGTCGCTGGCGGGCTTCCAAATCGCTTGCAGCCTGGATGGCGATATCAACCAGTTTTTCCGAAACCACCTCGTTCAAAGTGAATTGGGGGCTGCGTTTGCGTAAGTGATCAAGCACTTTGAAGCGAGCCACTCCACATCCCCAGGCCACGAAACTTCCCTTGTTCGGGTCAAACTCCTCTCGCTTTTTCCAAAGCGTGATCGCGGTTTCCTGCAAAATATCCTCCGCATCTTTCAGTCGTGGAATCATTGAAAGGATGAACTGAAGCAACGGCCCCTGCGCCGCTGCGTAGGCTTTGATAAACCCCTCGTCCGCTTCGCCCCTCGCCCCCATGGTGACACCCCAAAACCTTTAAAAACCGAATCCGCCTACGTTTTGTTTGTCACGCCACGTGGCTAATTCCGGACAAATCCCGACAAGATCACGCAAATTTGTGCTCTCCGCCCCCCGCCGCGGCGAACAGGATCCCACCAAGACATGCAATTTTCGCACCTCAAATGGCGTCATGGCCGAGCAACGCATTCTGACTACAATGCTGGCTTTCTCTGCCCGCCTGGTGCGATGCAGCGACGCATTCGCCTACAACCAACCGCTCACCCGCTATGGAAAACTGGTACGACTATCCTCAATACTTTGACATGGTGTTTCGTGATGAAACCCGAGCCGAAGTGGAATTTTTTGAGCAGGCGTTCGAGCGTTTCCGCAGCGATATCCCTACCACCAAACTGCTCGAACCCGGCTGCGGCAGCGGCCGCCTTGTTGCGGAAATGGCAGCCCGTGGCTACCAGTTAACCGGGTTGGACCTCAGCCAACCGATGCTCGACTATCTCCGCAAACGGCTCGCAAGGCGAAAGATCGATGCCACGCTCGTGCAGGGCGATATGACGAAAATGGAGTTCCCGGAACCTTTTCATGCCGCCTTCTGCACGTTCAATACGTTCCGCCATCTGCTGAGCGAAGCGGACGCCGAATCCCATTTGCGTTCGATCGCAGAGAATCTCGTTTCCGGCGGCATTTACATTCTCGGTTTCCACTGCATTCCGATGGATGCCGATCCCGAAAGCACCGAACGCTGGACCGCATCCCACGGAGGGACCAAGGTGCATGTCACTTTGAAAGTGATCGATTTTAATCGCCGAAACCGACAAGAAACGCTGCGAGCCAGTATCAAAGCACAAACACGCTCAGGAAAAATTCATCGCGTTCGCAGCGAATTCCCACTGCGGCTGTACACGATCGCCCAAGCCAAAAGCCTGTTTCGGAAAGTCGAAGACCAATTTGAATTGCAGGCCGCCTACGACTTTGATTACGACATCGATGAACCGCGGACGATGGATGACGACTTGGTCGATGCCGTCTTTATCTTGAAACGCCGCTAAAGGCCCGCTTCGCCGGAATCTCTCCAGCCAAAAAAAATGCGTTCCCGCTCGCTACCTTTGCTCTGCTGCGGGGTTCATATCAGACAAGCATGTTCGCTTCGGACACACGTATCGTCGCTAGCTTGTCATTGATCTTCCCGCCCCCCCCAAAAATGGACTTGGTTCCTTCAAAGGTGAACTTGGTTCCTTACTGGAAAAAGGGGGCACGGAGACACCACTGCCCATGGTTCTGAAAAAGGAAATGTTTTGCATGGTCCAAACAAATAAATCCCAATGGATTCGCGTCACGGTACTGCTGGCTACCCTGGTGTTTGGATTGATCACCGTGGCAGCCCCGGCTGAAGACAAGACGGCTCAGGACAAGACGGCTCAAACCGAGTCGGCTCAGGAAAACACCGACTCGCCAAAATATCGCGAGTTTGAAAGCACGCCCCTGACCGAAGATTCCTTTGTGTTTCTAAACGGCGTCTATCTGCACCCCCCTTTAGACATCAAGTTCAGTAACGAGGGAATCGAGATCGATGGTCAATTCTTTGACGAAACTGCATTTGACCTTTCGAGCTACGTTGAAAATCGCCGCTGGTCAGGCCGAGGCTATGGGTTCCGTGGCATGGACATGCGTGGCCGAGGAGATCGCGGCGAATGGGGAGGTCGCGGCAACTGGGGAGACCGCGGCGAATGGGGGGACCGTGCAGAGCGAGGTCGTGAATACCTTCCCCGAGCCCCGTTTCAATCCTTGGCAGAGTCGTTCACTTCATCGGGATCAGGAGTGGTCGCCGTATTTTACTCGGGTGAAGCCCCACTGCTGCTTGACGCATCCGAACAGGGGCACGAATTGCTCAAGGCACTGTTGGGGCGAGAAACGCCATCCGAAGCGGAGTTGATGTCCTCTGGGTCCGAGAGAATTGACTTTGAACTCTGGCACCGTCTCGTTCAAGATTTCAAGATCTCACCTGAATTCGCCACGCGTGCTTCGGAAGAGGTCAACCGGCTCGAACAGATCTATGAAACCAACGATCGAAAAACGGCAGCTTTTATGTTGAGCCAACAAATTGCCTTTCCGCTCAGCATGATTGCGATGGTGACTGTCGTCCTCGCGTTCGGACACCTGATGGCCCACCCCCAACAAATGGTTGCGATTAGCGATGATCCATTGACCCTAGCCAACGCGAAAAAGGCCACGGTCTGGTCGCTCACGATTGTCGGCGTGCTCTCGGCACTCGACCTGGTTTGGACGTTGATTGCTCATCAAAGCGGAGCGATGCGAGAACTGAATCCTCTAGGTAACGGATTGATCCACGATCCGGTTCAATTGATCCTGTTTAAAATCACGGTCACCGGTCTCGCGATTGGCATCCTGTACTACTTGCACGAACAACCGCTAGCACGGCGCGCGACGTGGTGGTGCTGCCTCGTGTTGACGCTGCTGACCGCTCGCTGGTTGACCTTCAACTCGATGTTCCTCTAGTCCGACACCGTCGCCCCCTCGGCGACGGAACACCGCCGCTTGCATCGATTCCGTTAGCGGAGCGGCGGGGGGCCCAGCGCCGCTAATAAAGTAGATGGCATTAGGCGACAGCCCGCTCTGGCTCACTCGCCTGTCACTGAAACGTGACTGGACGGCCAGCGCTACCCTCTCGCCACTTGGGGCGCACCACGCTTTTGTCGTTTTATTCTTTTTGTGATGTTGATTGCTCCGAAACAACACAGCGACGCAAGTGTTGAATGCACAGGCGAAGTTTGGCACTGTTGGCCAGAAGACGACCAAAACAATCAGACTCGAAAAGGAATGAGATTTATGCGTATCCGTTCGTTGAAAAGACTTGCAGTTTCCACCACCGCGTTACTGCTGATGACCACGGGGCAAGTGGTCAGTGCGCAAGACGACCATCAAGAAAAATCAAACCCGCATCCAAAACGGCCGGCTGCCAAAGTGGAATCCGACACTCGCGACGGAGCTCCAAAATCCAGAAGAAGCCGCGACAAAGATGCTTCGCAACCGCGTCCGGAGCGTCCGCGACCTGAGCAGTCCCAAGAAGGTCGCCAGCGGCCTGCGCACGATTTTGGTGGTCGTCGCGGAGAAGGACAACGTGGCCCTACC
>TARA_R110002073_G_scaffold300816_1_pt1 | contig 12283 bp, 5 predicted proteins | sample TARA_R110002073 | Tara Oceans TARA_R110002073 (sample SAMEA4397174) | marine metagenome | biome: Polar Biome; feature: [DCM] deep chlorophyll maximum layer (ENVO:01000326); material: water (ENVO:00002006), including particulate matter (ENVO:01000060) such as... | depth 40 m
GCATCAGTTCAGCATATATGTTAGCAAGACCCTTAGACTCTGTTGAGCTACCAATAAACTTGGTAGATAACGCTGCTTTCTCCATATCTTGAGACTTTCTCTTTGTTGGTGCAGCATCTTGTATATCTCTTATGGCAACCCTTGAAAGAAACTTCATTCCCACAGTATTCTTTTTCTTTTGACTTCGATACTTCTTTATTTCTGCGTTATATGTCTCCTGCTTGACAATGATCTCTGTTAATTGATCCTCGTTAAACTCCCACATAAGATCAACACCACTGCTAAGAATCCTAACCGTAACAGGATTTCCGACTTCTAATAACTTCTGTGCAATTAACTCTGAAGTATATTTATCAGGATTAGCAAGTATGTCTTGTCGAAGATCGTCTAAAGGCCGCTCGCTTTTAGTGCTCCTGTCAGAGAACGTAACAACATCATTATAATTCAAACGCTTAGAATGTGTAGGATCAATAGTAAGAATTATTTTCTGTCCGTCTGCGATTAACTCAAGAGGATGCGCCTGATATTTAAAATCAGGCATCATTTCAGTAGTAGAATCCACCAACATCTCGGAGGCAATTTCTCCTTCCACGCGGACATCTAGCACATCACCGTAATCAGGTGTCTCTATGGTCGCAGGATTACTTGGAGTTTTTATTTCTCCATCTACTGTTGGAGCCACGTCTATATCATCTTCTGAAGACACCGATTTAAATTCTATGTCTGATTGTCCCCCATGAACCATAAATCCTGATTCAATAAGGCTTGCAAGTGCTTCGTTAAATTCTATGCCGTCAAAGGCTTCACCTAGATCATCCTTAACACGCTTTCTCATTTGAGCGATTGTAGTCTCTTCTTTAGGTGCAGGTGTCGGTCCAGCAATATCATCTACAATGGCATCTATATGTCTGTCTGCAAGTTTGTTCTGCTCGAAGTTAGGCAAAAACATTGGTTCAAATTGAACCTCCTGCCCAAGCTGTGATGTATCAGGATCAAGGCTGGGATGTATCCTATGTGGAGGAAGCTGCAAAAGGCGGGAATACATAAGCATGCGCTGTCCCGACGCTGCGTTCTTCCAGCTTTTAGCACCAGTTAAATTTTCAAGAAGACGTTCAAACGGCCTACTTCTTACACCTGTGCCAAGCTTTTCTTCAAGCACCTTGCCGATGTTGCCCTTAACAGCTTTGTCCTTTTGCTTGGGCGGAATCATACCCCGTAAAAAAATATTTTTGCTTTTTAATAATTCGTAAATATCTTCTTCTGCAACAAGTCGATTTGCGTTATCAAAATCTTTAATTCGTTGAGCTTGAGTTCCTTTTTTAAAAATCTTTTGTGCTATCTGGCTGGGTAGAGGGCCCTGACCCGTCTCGGCTAATACATCCAGGTATTTATCTATTCTTTTTTTAATTTTTTGTCTCTGCGGCAAGACCTTCTCTACAAACTTTTTCACCACACTCAAGGATGGATCAATATTAGGTATCCCACCTGCTAACAAAGCGCGTGAGTTTTTTGTTTGCCAGTTTCCAATATCAAATCCTGCACGCAACTCTAGGCGCTGATCAAAGCTTTCCTGTGCATCTCTTGTATCTGTATTAAATAGTCTTGTTAGTCTCTCAAGCTGTCCAGCAGAAACATCTTTTGGAAAAGGATTAAACGCATGAAGCTCATTGCGAAGCTTGCTTTCTAGTTTAATTACTTTATTTGGATCTGCGTCTGGGTCGTTCTGAAAAGCCTTTATTTGTCTTTCAATTTTTTGAGCTTGCTGCTGACGAGCCACTTGGTTTGCCAAGCCCCTATCAAGGGTATGTTTAGCATTAACAATAGTGTTTGACAGCCAGGTATCAAACTCTATGTTTTGTACACTTGGATCTTTAGAGTCTGTAAGCTGTAAAGCTTTTACTGCTCGCTCTTTTAGCTTAAGTGTGTCTTCGGTTGTGGCCCCAATAAATTGTTTTCCTACATGCGCAAGTCTGTTATAAACCATTGTTGCATATATTTCACTTCGTTTAATTTTTTGTTCTGCAATCAGGCTGTGAATCTGACCCCTCTTAAGTAAAACTTGCCTATTGTTTGCATCACGATCCTTTTCCCAGCTTTCTACAGAGTCATACTCTTGACCTTTTGCTTCGGCTGCCGCACGAATCGCAGGATATTGATCGAACATTTCTTGTTCCTGCTTCTCAAGAAATGCTATCTGTCCGTCAATCTCGCCTAATTCCGTTGAGTTATCGGCAAAGGGCATTCCTGCAACATTCGCACTCCGTCCAGCTTCCCCAAACAAAACTTTACCAACATCCTGCAAGGAAAAGTTTGCACGATCAGAAGAGGACTTAGTTGGATCTGGTAGGGTGCCATCACTTTCTACTATATCTTGAACCTCCAGGGACCCTGGGCCTTCATGCACGCCCAGTATCTCTGCAATTCTAAATAGGCCACGCCTTCCATAGGAGCCGCCCATAAAGTCTTCTATAATATTTTTATAGCCTTCGGTGGTGGTTCCAGCCTTTCGTTTCTTTGCTATCTGTGTTGTTGTTTCAAATGTTGGATCAAGATTCTCTGCGCGTTTTGCAGCTTGGTATTGTTCAGATTCGGTAAGGCCACCCATCTTGCCAAATCCATATCCAGCCAACTCAAGGACTTCGTTCATTTTTTCAACACGACTAGTTAGAATATCACTGGCTGCTCTAGCGGCATTTCTAAACTGAAATCCCTTAGTAGAACCATCGGGTTGATTAGCAGCTAAATTATTTAGTTCGTCTACTGCGTGCTGCCCCCTAACCTGAAACTCATCTCTTAGGTCTTCCATAATATCTAAGTCGATGCCACCATCCTGCATAACAGCCAGCATGGGATCAGGAAGAACCGCAGACTCACCATTAAAAATACTATTAAGGTCTTGTGCCAAATCATCAGGAACTTGGTGTTCAGTGTACACTCCACCTAATTCTTTTTGTATCAGCCCTCTATCCATTAAGTCGAGGTAAGCCTTGCCGTCAGTGGACTTGCTCCACGCATTATCCGCCCTTCTGGCTTCTATTTCAGATTCGGTTCCATCTGCTGTACGACCACCTCTACCATATTTATTATGGCGAGCCATACTAGTTGCCATAAAGTCAGCTATACCACCTACGATACCACCTACCTTAGCTTCTTCAACCATTGAAGCTACAAGGTTATCTAAAGCGTCTGGATCGTAGAGACCTCTAGCAACTGTCGATTGAAGACCTTGGGCCATTCCTTCTTGCAGCCCCTCAAACACAGTACCTTCTAGTGCAGAGCGAACCTGCGCACCAGTAGTTTTGGGTACAACCTTATCGGCTAACATCCGTTTCATAAGTGGATTTGCAGTAGCCTTAGGAAATACCCGTAGCATGCGTGCAACTGGAAGAACTTCACTGAGTCCTATTGTTCCACCTAATAGATGTGCAGCACTTTCCTTGTACCATGGAATGTCGGTACTGGTCCGCTGCTCTCTTTCGGCAATGCGTCTTGTCTGCTCACTGATACCTAAACCAATACCAGCCAATGCACTTAAGGCATATCCATATGGACCTCCAAGCCGTGCAAGACCAGAAAGGGCACCTATTTGACCCAGCCCCATACCAACCTTAGGAAGCAGTGCTTCTCTATAGGTAGGATCTCGCTTAAAGAAAAGGCCCTCTTGCTGTCGCTTGTCTGCAAATTGGCGCAAGCGTTTCTCAAGAGGTAAGTCTACATGGGGCGTTACAACACCTATACCAGCTTCGAGCATTGATGCAGGAACATCAATGAAACCGCTTGGAATAGATTTAATAGCTTCTACGGCAGAGCCAAAAATATTACCAGATGATCTTTGTGCCTCTACCTGTCGTCTAAGCTGTTCAATATATGGATCGGTATCAGGGACAAATCCCCATTCTCCATTTGGTAGCTTTTTCCATTGTGGCATATCTTCAACAATTAAAAGTGAAAAATATTAATTTTTTATCCAAGAAAACTGTCCCTGGGGATTATTAGTTCCACCCATTTGACGGCCTGCTGCTTCTCCAGCCATTCTGTTTTGTATAGTGCGTTGAAAGTTTATCATTAATTGTTGAATTTGTTCTTCTGGTACACCCATTTGTTGCATCCTGGCCATTAGATTTTCTATATCTCCTATATCTCCAACGCCAAATTCATTTGCTGCACGAATTGCTAATAATTGCGATTGCAACTGCGCTTGTGCATTCCTGTCGATACCCTCCAGGGATGCTATTTGTTGTTGCAACTCACCCTCAACAGCAATCCGCTCAGGATCTACACTCATTCTAGATCTTCGGACAGCACCTTCTGCGGGCATAATTCCAAGTGCAAATGCTGTGTCGTCCAACATTTCATTTCTTGCTCTTTGCTGTCCACCCATAGCTCTAATTGCGCTTGCGGTATCTGCTAATGTTTCTGCTGCGCTACCACCACGACTCTGCCTATCTATAGCTCTCGCAGATCCACCAAGAAGTTCTGTCAGCAAATCGCCTCTATCGCGCTCTGGATCAATTCTACCTAGGATGTCGGTTTTGCGCGCTTCCATCATATCATCTAAGGCTTCTTCTTCTGGTGTGCGCTTACGCAACCACTGTTCGTATCCCGTCAATCGGCTCTGCCTACCAGCATGAATTTTTGCAAGATCACTTGCGTAGGCACCGCCAAATCCACCGTCACCGCCACCGCCACCAGGTCCACCACCGCCACCCTGTTGTTGTCGTATATACTCTGCATACAGTGCATTCAAAGCGTCATCTGGAAGATCTTCTCCTGGGGCCATCAGTAGTCCAGCTAGACCAGCAGTCGTTCCACCACCTCTCAAGAGAGCCGTTCTACCAAGCTCAGTTGCAGGTATAAATCCACTGCCAGTAATCCTACCAGCCGCATCTACTGTCGCTCTTGCTGGGTCGTACCCCGTAGCTCTTCCACCAAGAAGTCTTTTGCCCAGAAAGCCTCGCCAGCCAGGTTGTTGGGCCAAAGCAAGAGAACGGCCTCCCATGTTTGCTAGGTTAGCGCCAGTCCTTAGCCCATATAGGCCCTTGGCCCCTTTTGCTAATGCTCCGTATCCACCCGTACCAGCCATGAGTGCCATCATAGACGCTGTTCGTAGAGGGTTATCTCGTGCCTCACCAAAAGATCTGCTACCAGTTAAAAGACTAGCTACTCCTGAAAGATATGGAATTTCTTTATAAATACCTTCTCCCTCCCATGATGATGGGTCAAAGAGTCTAGGTCTTGATTCTTGTGGATTTTGATAGTTTATCTGTTTAGCAAAATCTTCTATAGACATATAAGGGTTAACTCCAGGCATCATCGGTATTGTAGGTGGAGAACCTGTTTGCAGTCCAATAACTCCACCAGATGCTGCCATTTGCACTCCTTCAGGTGGCATACCACCCATGGCTTGCATAGCTGCTTCAGAAGGCATTCCTCCCTGAGGAGGCATTCCTCCCCCTTGGGGACCACCCTGTGCTAATAGATTCTGAATGCCTTCACGACCCTGCCTAAACTTTTCTACCTGTTGGTCTGCCGTAGAGCCTGGAGGCATATCAGCGGCTGTTTGAGCAGCCTCTGTAGCGTCTCTGACATAGGTACGGCCATTCATTTCACCAAGAAGAACGGATGGCTCTAACTCTATACCTGGAGGTAAGACAGATCCCTTCTGCTCATACTCACCAAGAATATCACCATCGGTCATATTTCTTGCTATTCGTTCTTGTTCTATAAAGCTTAAGCGTGCCATTGTTAGTTCCTTACCTATTTAATTACCAGTTTCTACCGCCACCGCCACCGCCACCGCCTAGTCCCCGTGAAAATGCACTCTGCATGGACCCTTGACCAAAGTCTCCTACTCTTGTCTGATTACCTGCTGTCTGATTACCTGCTGCGCCACCAAATGCGCCACCAAAATTTTGGTTCTGCTGATTTTGTTGTTGTTGATTTTGGTTCTGCTGATTTCTAAACGCAGTGTATGCACCCATTCCACCAAGCCCTGTAGCCGCCAAGCTTTGGAATCCTGTAGGACCTTGACTGCTAGGCATGTGTACGCTCTGTGTTTGAGAGCCTTGATAGGGTAGTTGACCCATTGCACCAAGCTGCCAATTAATATTTTGCCTTTCTTGGTTCATTGCGTTTATACGATCTTGTTCCTGCAAGTTTAATGCTTGCTGTTGCCTATCTTGTCTATAGCCGCCAACACCCATTAGATCTTGCATTCTAGCCATTTGCTGTTGCTGCTGTTGTGCACCAAGGTTTGCTTGACCACCTGCAACGCCAGCCATCTGGCTACCCATTCCTGCCATAGCTTGTGCTGTTTGTCCCGCCTGTCCAATCATTTGTCCCTGTTGGCCCATGGCTCCAAGCTGTGCTTGGTAACCTTGTTGGCCTAAGTTAGCAGCAGCCTGTGCTGCTTGAAGTCCTTGCCCCATTCCTGCTTGTGCGGCTTGGAATCCTTGCTGTTGGCCTTGTAAGCCAAACTGTGCACCTTGAGCAGCGGCCCTTTGTTGGGCGGCTAGTCCTGATGCTCCAGCTTGTGTTGCTGCCTGCTGTGCACCAAGCTGCGCCTGTTGACCTGATAACTGTCCTTGCAACCCTTGCATTCCAGCTTGTGATCCTGCTAAAGATGTTTGCTGTTGTGCAGTCAATCCTTGCATTCCAGCTTGTGATCCTGCCAGTGAAGCTCTTTGTTGTGCAGCCAATCCTGCCAAGCCTGTTTGTGCCCCTGCTTGCTGTGCGCCAAGTTGACCCTGTATACCTTGCATTTGTCTAGCAGCGCCCGCGTCAGCCATTCCTGCGGCCTGTTGTTGAGCCTGCATCTGTGCAGCCGTACCTTGTTGCGCCTGACCTACACCTGTAGCTCTAGCTCCAGCCGCTGCTTGTTCTGCACCAAGTCCTTGCTGCAATCCTTGCTGACTTGCAGCCCTATCTGCTTGAAATGCCTGCTGTGCAGACTCAAATGCTTTCTGTTGAGAGCCACCAATAATATCAGCAGCCTGCTGCGATACATCTTTAGATCTTTGTGCTGCCTGAACACCTGACCTCATAGAACCCTGTGTTCCCATCAGTGCTTCTTGAGATCCAGCTTCTTGTCCTTGTATTTGCTGAAACTCTCTAAGCGCCTCTAACTGTGGATCAGTAACACCTTTGGTATACTGTGACATATAATCAGATAGATCAGCAGTTCTTTGCTGTGCTGGATCTTGCATGGTACCAGAAAGTGTTTCCATTCTGCCAGCAGCGGTATCCTGTGCCGTCTGTCCTGCCTGTCCCGTCTCTGCTGCCGTTCTACCCATACCTACCATTCCGCCAGTTCCCGTTGCACCACCTGCAAATTGTTGCTGCATAGCGGCTGCATCTGCACCAGCACCAGCTAGGTTAGCACCTGTCTGGCCCATCTGCTGCATTCCCGCCTGTCCTAATGCAGCCTGCTGGCCTCCCAAGGCTTCTTGCCGTGCTTGGGTAGCTTGACCTGCGGCAGCCTGTTGGCTCCCTAGGGCTTGCTGTTGTGCTTGAGTAGCTTGACCTGCGGCAGCCATTTGTGCGCCTGTCTGGCCCATCCCTGCGCCTGTCAGGCCCATTTGTGTCATAGCACCTTGACCTAGTGCTGCCTGTTGCGCACCTATACCCTGTTGTTCTTGTTGTGCTGCAAGACCTGATTGTCTCATGCCCGCGCCAGCTAGTTGTCCTTGCATTCTAGCCTGCGCCCCAAGCCCACTTATACCACGAGCATTCTGTAAAGCTAAGTCTCTAGCCTGCTGTCCCTGAAAGCCCATATTGGTAGCTAAGTTTTGTTGCTGCTGACCTATGCCGCCCATTTGATCGTAACCACCCTGAATCATTTGTGCAGCAGTTCCGTAAGACTGACCTGCTTGCTGGGTTCCCATAGGACCAGCACCCATAGCGTATTGCTCTCTTGCCAGTAGTGCTGTCTGAGTAGCTGGATCTAAACCAGCTAGTCTTTGGTTGGGAGATGGTTGATATCCCTGCTGTCCAGATGCTACAATCCTATCTGTAAGATTAGCATATTGGTTTGCAACTGCTGGATTAACCTGGAAACTCGTAACCGCAGAACCACCTGCTGGAATACCACCATTTTGCAGTGATATTACACCACCAGAAGCCCTCCCTCTCCATCCCTGAGCTTTTTTTGCTAAATATTCCCTATCACTAAGTGCATCTGGCCCTGAGACAGGGCGACGTAAAGCTCCCGTTATCCCTGGAAGCATATCTACAAGCAGATCTGCACCTGCTAGTGTTGTTCCTCCAAGACCGCCCCCACCATACATATAGAGCTTCTTTAATAGGCTATCTTCCTCTTTAGCTGAATCAAAAATGTTTTTAAGAAAGTCTAGACGATAGCTATCCTCGCGTCTACGAGGAGTTCTAGCTTTCTGTAGCCCAAGTACGCCACCCGAAGGGTAGCCTGGATAATCTTTTTTTCTAGGCATCTCTTGACCTCATCATTTCTAACTGTTCTGTTGTGGCTTCCCAGGCAGGTCCGCCTGTAAGCTCAGGATTCTTGGCTGCGGCCATTGTAGCAGCATCTGCTATTCGAGCTATATTCTCACTAGTATCTTCAGGTTTAATTACAAACTCGCCACCCCTAACCACAGCACCAATAGGAACTTGTCCACCAGTAGCTAGGGCGCGTTGCAATCCTGCCTTTACTTCTTCATCCGAATACCCAGGGGGTGCAGCTACTGCAAGTCTGTCATCTACAGCACCAGTAGCTTCGGGCATACCATCATTGTGGAATGGTATGTATCCCTCTGATACTACATCTTCAAGGCCGCCCATCATTTGTTGTTGTGCGCGAATCTCATTCGCCTGCGACGAAATAAATCCTGGGAACAGTTGTTCTACTTCCGCAAACAACTCATCTACCATCGCTGGTGGCAACTCACCCTTTAATCCCTGTACTACAAGTTGCTTAATCTCTTCAGGAACATCTTCTATGCTAGATGCAGCAGGAACTTCTAACCGCTCTCCTATCTGTCCACCCTCTGCTGTGCTTGCAACAGTTTCTTCTTCTTTTTCAGGAGGTGCAGCCTTACCTATATTTTCTATAAATGCTTTCTGCTCTTTAGAAAGCGGATTATTCCGCGTCGGAGTCAGCATTGTTTCATACTCTGTTACTGTTTTTGGTACGAATGTTGTTTCTGGTGTCTCTGTTGTTTCTGGTGTCTCTGTTGTCTCTGGTGTCTCTGTTGTTTCACTAACCGTAACAGTCGGAGCTAAAAGCTTTGCATACTCATCTGCTGTTGTTGTTGCTGGCAAAGTTGCTGCTGTCTTTGGCAACTTATCTAAAAATGATGAATCAGGTGATGGCATAGGTGCAGTGCCCGCTATCTGTGCTTCAGTAAGTGTTACGGGATCTACACCGCCTGCATCAACAGATATAGGCGTTGTCTTAGTTAAGTCAGGAGGAGTTGATGCCCCAGGAGAAACGGTAGCATCTTCTATTGTTCCTTCAGGTGGGCTAACGGGTGCATCATCTGTACCTGTTGTATCCAAAGTAGAGCCACCTGCACCTTCAATAAATGCTCTTTGTTCTTCTGTTAATCCACTTGTATCCTGTGGAGCAAATGGGTTTAACCCAGTCATTGTTGCTTCCTCAGGCGGACCAGTATACATATAAGCCTCAGGATGTAGTCCAGGTATGTAGTCTGGATGTACTGTCTGAGCGCCTGTATCAAAAGAAGTTGCTTCTACGCTGCTACCTTTCCCACCCCCTCCACCAAAAGCACTTTTTGGCATGGCAGGGTCAGACAAGTAACCTCTAAGCCTTGCAGTGCGATCTTCTGCTGAGTACCCTCCAGACAAATCCTCATAACCATGTCCCATATAAGGTCTATCCCCAACATTCATCCATTCATTACGATTTCCAAATTCATCCGAAAATTCAGGGCTATCGAAATAGCGAGAACGCCTAGATCCAGTACGATTTCCTGATGTTGCTGAAATGTAGTCTCCTAATTCTTGATATATATCTCCTGGGTCGAACTCCTCACCTTCTTCTCCATACATTCCACCACGCTGATACGCTGGAATTACCGCACCTTCTGCACCCTGCATTACACTAAGCCCGCTACCTTGTACATTTCCTGAAAGCGCACTTTGTGGTAATTGGTTTCCGCCACCCATAAGTATTTGTTCATTTAAGCTGTAACCTGGAACATTACCAGAAGCGCCTCCAGCTTCTTCAAAATCTTCCGCAGCTATCTGTCCCGATAGGTTGCCCATCATTGGATAAAGCATGGCAACCTTTTTAGGGTCCATTGCCATCTCTAAGGCTTTATCAAGACCCGCACCTGTACCTTTTGCTATTTCACCGACCTTACCTAAAAGACCTAAATCTTTAAATCCTTCCTTGCCTAGCGCTTCTCCTATTCCACCTTTGAGGGACTGTACCCCCTTGCCTCCTAAGTAACCCATAGCTCCACCCATTAGGGCAGACTTAAGGCTTTTATTTTTAATCCCACCGATTAATGCACCCACTCCAGCACCTGCAAGCGGGCCACCAAAGAAACTCGCAGCAAGTGGTGCAGCTTTTAGTGCTATGTTTTTAAGAAAACCACCTAATCCATATGCGGGAATGTATCCACCATCAGAGTAGACCATGGGTACTTCGCCACCACCCATATACATTGGCAATTCTCCACCATGCGCCCTACCTGCGGGCTTTATTTCCATTGTCCACTTAGTCGGAGGACCACCTTGTGCTTGACCGCCACCCTGCGAAGGAGGAGGAGAAAGTGGTTGTGCAAACCCTCTTGGAGCAGGACTCCTTCTAGTTTCCTCAATGGGTTGATAACCTGGATTTCGTCTTACTGGTGGCCCCATTACGGCTGCTGGATCGGTTTCTGGATTCTCAATCGTTGGTTTAGTCCACTGTATATCCTGGGGCACAGCCATTTCAATTTGACGAGGACGAAGCATCCTCATTTCATCACCTGAATGGAATGCGCGCCTCTGTTGCCTCATTGGCCTCTGTTGCATTTGTTGTTGCAAACTGACACCTTGACCTATAGCAAGTCTACCATCCATGTGAGGCCCACGTTGTTGCATAGTATTTGGTAACATTTGTTGCATTTGTTGTTGCAACATCTGTTGCCTCATTGGCTGTCTGTTCTGCATCTGTTGCTGCATAGGCAACGGTGCCGATGTGATCTCAAACTGTTTAGTTAATGGATTCCATTCGCGACCTGACATACTAGCTCGTCTCCACGCCAAATAAAGTAAATGCTATCTCATCTGCTGCTGAGGATCTGATGGTTATTACATCATCATCGCTCAGTGTTATACCAATGATTATAAAAACAGAATCGTTGGCGGCCAAAGCCTTATCGTAGTAAATGTAATGTTCACTTGCTACGGTTGCACCCAGCGGACGCACGGCTACTCTAAACGAAGGCGTGTTCCCTGTGAGATTGCAGGCGACGAGCGAGCTTACTGTAGTCTGAGTGTCCTCAGGTACAGTGTATAGGTCTGCGTTATTTGTGTCCGCAGGTGCTGCTTGTCCCAGTACCTTTAATGTATCAGCCATTACTAGCTCCTAGCAATAAGAACTGATACTTCCGTAACGACAAAGAAGTGTCCTTGTCATCTTGCGTTTTTACAGCATGTATGTCGCTACTCACATCTTGAAAGTTTTGCTCTATAGTTCTTCGCGATAAGCCTTCGTCGTATTGTTCATAATCTTCTGGTGCTACATTTAATGCTCTGTATGTTTTTAATGTCATCTTCTACTATCTCCTCTACCATCAAGTCTCACAAATCCAAGCCGCCAACCATACCCTAGTCCATCACTTTGAACCTTCATAGACATCTGCCTAGCCCTTGCACGCACAAAGGCTTGTGAGGTGCTTGAGGTAAATGCTGCTGATGCCACAGAAACCTGAGCATCTGCTGGAAAGTTATGACCATTAAGACTGATCGTAACTTCATCATCGGAGCCAGCACCAGTAAAATAAAAATCAGGTATTATTCTATGAATAGACCAAGTTTTATCTCCCTCTCCTAAGTCCATATCACCCGTTTCAATGTATGCAGTCATCGCTGACCCATCATCATCATATCCATTTTCATGGCTATACAAGAAATTTTCGTAACTAATCTTTACTGTGCCGCCACCGCCAGTAGCAGCAGTTGCTGTGTCTGCTATCGTAATTGTGTAGTTGTCCGCATCGGTTACTGACACAACGGTGTGTTCATTGTTTAACAAAACTTCTTCCAGTCCCCCGACAGTTGAAGCACCGCTAATAATTATAGTGTCGCCAACGGC
>TARA_R110002073_G_scaffold212560_3_pt1 | contig 12272 bp, 6 predicted proteins | sample TARA_R110002073 | Tara Oceans TARA_R110002073 (sample SAMEA4397174) | marine metagenome | biome: Polar Biome; feature: [DCM] deep chlorophyll maximum layer (ENVO:01000326); material: water (ENVO:00002006), including particulate matter (ENVO:01000060) such as... | depth 40 m
TGCAAATGTGATTTATTTATAGATATATCGAAACGAGGGGGAAGAGTTGAGGCTTGCTCTGATTAATGATTAAGCTTTACTAGATGTTTTAGATTCATTTCTAACTGTTCATGAACTAAGGCAACAGGTATGTGCCACAATTCAGATAACTGCTTAGTAGCAATATCACTATCCCATGGCATTAGAGACTTTCTATTAAACTTTGCAAACGGGCCATCCGTTTCAGTAAGAATCCGATCTTTTGGCATCATTGATACCAAAGCTTGCCCTTTTTTAGTATTAAGCATTGCAGGACCAACGGTGAACCAACAACCCATATTAATCGCTCTTTTAAGCTGTCCTTGAGTACCTGTAAACCAGTGAAGTAAAGGAATGCCATCAATGCTTTTTAACTCATCTAGAACTTCAGAGGCACTCTTTATACTATGAATACTCATAATCCGACCACCAGAATTGTGCGAACTCTTTAGGATATGGCGAAAAACTTTCAACTGAATGTCCCAATGCTTTTTGAAGTTAGTTCCTCCATCAAGACCAATCTCACCGATATACTTAGCTTCAGGTAGTAGAGCATCGAAAAGCTCAATTTCGTGTGCTCGATGATGAGCAAGTTGGGGATGTAGCCCCAAAGCTGTTCTAATACGAGAACTGCCATGTGCTAATAATTTGGTTCCTTCCCATGCTTTGGGAGTCGTAGTTACTGATAATAAATATATGCCTTTATCGTCACATTCTTTAGCTACTTCAAATGGGTTTTGATATAGATCCAAATGACAATGCATATCTATCTTCATAAAATACCTTCTGATTCGAAATATAGCTTAACTTCATTAAGACCTTGAGTAAACACAGTCTTATAATCTGCTAGCTCGTTTTCAGGTAAAGGCCCACTATTTAGAACCCAAGTGCTAATATTCTTACGCTCTTTTTGTGCTACAGCAATTAACATCGCCATAACATCATCCCGATGGTCAGGATCAGATAGTGCATTAGTAAGTGTTTTAAAATAAGTTATATTTTCTTGAATACCTCCTGTGTGCAGAGATGCTTTACGAATAATACAAGGCACACAAGTTCCACACTGTTGATTCTTACGTTTCCAATGGCTACAAGAGACTGTTTTATTTACTAAGTTTGCAAGTAGCGTTCTATCTTGACATTCCAAAACCATTTGACCCTTAGTTTTGAACTGATAGGGGTTAATGATAGTACATTCAATACCAACTTGATCAAAAATACTCTGAATACTTTTAATAAAGTGAGGATGGGTTGTTCTTGTACTTAACGTACCAATACGTCTAGGTGTAAGAGGCGCATTTAGGGAAATAAACCCATTTTCAGGTACGTATAAATCAACATTCTGTAAACTGTTACTTTGCTGTAGAGCGCTTGCTCCCACAACTGCAAAAGCTAAAAAGTTTATACTGCGAGTGCGCATCGTTATATCTGTTTCACCATTGGCACTAAGAGGATATGCGTTTACTTCAAAACGTGAGTACTCGCCCGACAGAATTTGGTTTATGTCTTCTTGATGAGATTTATCGCCTTTATAAGCATGACTAACTAACAACGGCTTATTCCCATCACTGAGTAAATCTATTACCCCAATAGCTGAATCTAATCCTCCTGAGAATAAACTTACGCAGTCAAGTCCATCTAGTTTAACCAGCTTAAATCTTTTACCATGGGGAATAGGAGGTTCATAGCCACCTCCTGTAAGATTTACACTCCACATATCTCCACTTAAAAAATGTAAGGCTCTCTCTAAATCCTCTTTTAGATGTATCCAATTTTCTGGCTCACAAAGCGGAATTGTGAGTGAGAGCTGCCGTGTCCATCCGTCTGCACTTTCTGAACGTAATACAAACGTATCAGCAGCAGTAACAGCTAAGGCAATTGATAAAAAATCTATTGCCTTATTACTTATTTGAACACCTAGGCGCTGAATTTTGTCAATAATTGGATTGCCTATTACACCAATATCACTACGAGAATGCTTTCCATCAATTCCGTATAATTGAACAGGTATTAGTGAGTCGTTAGCTATAGGGAGTTGATGCCAATCATGATGAAACACTAATTCTGTCATACGTAATTCTCCCATTCAGTCCAAACATCTTTAATTGTTTGTCTTTGAATATCTTTTATTTGAGCTTGGCTAATTGACTGAATATTGCTTGGAAATTTATTAGCCATATGCAAATCTACAGTTACACAAACTAAATCATTAAGCATATTCTCCATGTTAATAGCTTGGGTAGGAGTCTCTGCTTTATCAAACGCTTTGTTTGAGTCCATCATCATTTGTAAAAATATAACTTCCGAGAGATAATTGATCATAGTATGGATGATGATATCATCAGTAATACTCAAAGGATCAAAGGTTTCAATACCCTCTAAGGCTTCTGCTAAAGCCTGATTCATAGCAGATCTAATTTTTTCAGAATCACCATCGTCTGTTAAAAGTGCTTGAGTAATAATTGATATAGCAGTATCACAAGGAAGCCCAGTCAAACCATTCAAGTCGACTATCGAATCGGTTGTTCCACCTCCTCCAATGAGTAATCCAAAAAGTTGTGTACCAGCCTGAGTTGCGCTGCCCATGCGTCTTACTGCCGTTTCATTACGTCCATTAGATTTTCTTGCGTAATGTCCTATCGCTATTCTTAAGTCAGAACGACTTCCATTGGAAACTGCTCTACCTAAGGCTTGTCTGTATCCAACATATCGACGATCTGATGGTTCAGGAAGAATTTGGTCAGGACTATCATCAGCCCAAGGAGGTACTAGTGGTGAGTTGCCGCTTGGACCTGGACTAGATTGTGAAGTTCCCATTATTATTCCTTATACCAAGATTGACTTTTCAACATCATGTTCATCCAAGGCGGATTTTCATTTAGCCCATTTAAATATCTAACAAAAACTTTTGCAGCTTCTGAAGAGTATTCTGCAAGTATAAAAGCTCCTGCGAATCCTTCTGGCTGCGCATTCCAATCAGAAACATTTCTTAAATGACTAATAAGGCCTTCCATAACGGGAACCTGCTCTTCTATTACAAGCTCTTCTAGACTTTTCTTAGCAGCTGGAGATGATACTTTCTTAGTCTTACTTAAAGATTCTAATGCGACTCTACCTATTGGAGACAAACCAGTTACATAACTACCTAGTGGTATAGTCTCACGAGATAAATAAATTGCTGGTCTTAGATCGATTTCACTTAGCTTAGGCTCAAGTAAACACCACTCGTTAATGAAATCGCGTCGTTGATTTAGTGACTCTGGTAGAGATACTGATTCATTTTTGTCTTCTAAAGCTTTAAGAAAATTAGGTTTACCTTTCTCTTTATCAATTGCACTATAGAATTCCTTAGTTGCAGCTGCTCCAGCACATCTTTCGAATATTACTAGTTTAGTAATAATAGCTTCGTTAATCGGCATGTCACGCCGCTGCGCAGTTTTAACACGCATTTTTATTACATTTAGCAATCTTTTTACAGTTCTTGGGTTTCCATGAATAATTGGTGAGTTAGCTAATATTGGAGCAATACGGTCTGCTTGTTCAAATGATTTTGCTAACTCGTTATCCTCAGTAAATCCGAGCAGAGCTAATGCATCATTTCTAGTGATAGGATCATCTTTCCAAGACTGTTGTAGAGCAGCTTCTAATCCCTGTCTAAGATTACTTAGTTCAGTAGAGTCGATTCCAGCTTCAATAGCATATAGCATAAATAAGTAAGAACGAATCTCTCTCATACCAGCTTTGGGCACGCGGATAGGCACTTGAATGAGTTTATCTATGTAATCAAGCTGGTGTCTATCTGAACTGCCTTTGAAATGCTCAGCAACTGAAGATTTAATCATTTCTTCATCAGCAGCAATTATAAAAGCTGTGTTTTTAAGGAACAAAAACAATCGAATAGCTTCAAGTGTGTGGATTGCATTAGCAGGCAAACAGCGATCTAAATTATCAATAATAATAACAACAGGCTTATTCAATGCATCTAATATTTCTTCATATTCTGTTCTAAAAGCATGGATTTGTTGAGGAGGAGTTTTAGCTTCTTTAGGTTTTATCGTTTTATCAAACTCATTTTTCACATCCGCTACTACAGCACGACCTTCTGTATACTCATCCTCGTCTTGAACTCCATCGGTTGCATTACTAATAGCATTAACTCCTCTCGCAAGAAGTCCTGCTGTAGGAACACCAGCAAATAGTGCAGCACCTTCTGCAGCTAGCCCTAATACTCTAAAAATATTCACTCGCTTAAGTAAACCTTTACCTTTCTCTACTAAGTCTTTATCTCCTTCAGCTTCTTCTAAAAGTCTTGTAGCTATTACTTCTAGAAGGGCGGCTCTTGCATCATCGAAACCTTGATAAAGCCATGCATCAAAATTTATTACGATATAATCCTGCTCGTCATCTTCAAGTTTAGTTTCAATAAGCTTGAGAAGCGAAGACTTTCCCGCTCCCCAGTTACCGAAAATTCCAATCGAAATAGGAAGCATATTTTTAGCAGATAAAATATCAACTGCAAGATCCGATACTTCACCAAAATTAAGATAATCTTCACTTGATTCAACGTCAGACCACATATTTTTTATCTCATTTATATAATTTTATAAACAATAATTATAAACTATTGTGTATATCTAAAATTGAATGAATATGGTAGTTTTTGAGTGTTATTAGATATTTTTTAGTTTTGATTTAGCTAGATGCGACAGTACTTGACGTATGAGATGGCTTGTACCTATCAATTTTTGTGAGGTATTGGTATATTTAAATTGAAATAGTAATCTGCAAATCATGAAATACCTCTTAAATTGTTTTAACTATTACATTAAACGAACCATTTCCTATGAATCAGAATGCAACATCGATTAACTTTTCAAGAGCTGGTGATATATTTCATTATCGCTGGGCTGTCAAACGCTGCTTAAAGCTATTAGATTTCGATACGGATTTGACTCATATTACGATAGAAGGCTCTGACGATTATAGTCAGGGTGGTGAAAATGTTGTTGATTTGGCCGAGTATAGGGAGTCAGCTAATGGTGAAAAGTCGGTAGAATACTTTCAGTTGAAACACTCTACTGTTAGAGCCGATGAAGACTTTAAGATATCTGACCTGAGAGACACTATTATTGGGTTTTCCCAAAGATATGTGGACTCCGTAAATAGTAATCATTTTCAAAGCTATAAATTCACTGTAACAACCAATAGAAAAATATGTCCTAACTTTAAAAAAAATATTAGTAGTCTTGCCCATGGCATTCCAGCAGATAAAGCATTCGTCAACACTATAAAAAGATATACCAAGCTTAGTGAAACAAAATTGAAAGATTTTTGTTCACATCTTAACTTACATGATATCGAAGGCAATTTTAACGTACAAAAGCAAGATATTCATGAAGAGCTATCTAGAATTTGGATATCAAAGAACGTTACTGATATGGAGCGTTTGTTGGTAGCAACAGTTTGGGAGCGTTTAGAACCGAATAAGAGAAATATAGTAAAAAAAGAGGACATTCTTGAAGCGTTTAATATTACTGATATTAATGACTTATTTCCTGCTCCGCCAAAATTTGAAGCCCTTCCAAATAATTATGTTCCTCGGCAACAGCAAGATGCCATAATTAATAGTATTCAATCTACTACTACTCATACTATCATCACGGCATCAGGGGGTGTAGGCAAGTCAATTCTAAGCAGTAATTTAGTTAATATTTTACCTATGCCTAACATAGTGATTGCTTATGATTGCTTTGGCAACGGTGGTTATCGTAAAACTAGCGAGAAACGCCATACTGTCAAAGATGCAATGACGCAGGTTATTAATGAATTAGCCAAAGCTGGGTATTGTCTACAAATTATTCCCACTAGAAATGAGCCTGATGAACATTGGATTCTTCAGTTTCTAGACAGGATAAATGAAGTCTGCAGTAACTTAACAGCCGATCATCCTCAAGCATTACTGGTAATCGTATTTGATGCTGTGGACAACGCTATGATGGCGGCAGATGAGTTCAATGAAAGTTGCTTTGCTAATCAGCTTTTAAAGGAAGATGTGCCAGATAACTGTCGGTTAATTTTTACCTGTAGGCCTGAAAGGCTGGAGCTACTTGATCCACCAAGCTCTATCGTACCACTAGAGCTATCATCCTTTACTACTAAAGAAACGCTAAAAAACCTTCAACAATATTATGCTGATGTAGATATAGCACAAGTAGAAGAGTTTAATAGTTTGACAGGGGGTAACCCTCGAGTGCAAGCCAATGCATTGGCTTTACGGTATGAGTCATTACATGAATTACTCTTATCTTTTAACTCGGCAATCATAACTGTTGAGGACTTAATAGAAAGACAATTAAAAGAAGCTATGAGCGATTTGAAAGACAAATTCCCGTTAGTTTATAGACAGGACATCGATAGCATTTGTATAGGACTGGCAACATTACCACCTTTTATTCCTTTATCCGTATTAGCCACTATTGCACAGGTTCCAGTGGACTTAGTAAAAAGCTTTGTAGCAGATTTAGGGCGTCCTTTATGGCTGACAGACCACGCTGTTCAGTTTCGGGACGAGCCTACTGAAAAATGGTTTCAGGATAACTTTAGTGCAACCAATGCTCAAATATCAAACTATGTAGATGCTATCAAGCAACTTGATACCATCAGCCCGTATATCGCTGAAGCTTTACCCGTATTACTTCATAAGTCCGGAAGGTATGATGAATTAGTGGCATTGGCACTGTCTGATAAATACCTACCTGAAGGCAGTCCATACGATAAGAGCCTAATTAAGATCACACGTCTACAATATGCTTTTAAAGCCTCGTTAAAAGTTAATCGTATTCATGACGCTACTAAACTCGCATTATTAGCGGGTGAAGAAATTGCTACTAATGAACGGCAAAATGAAGTATTCAAAAATAATATTGATTTAGTCACTCAAAACCTATCAGAAGGCAGAATAACGGAGCTAGCCCACAAAAAGGTGATAAGAGGAAAATGGCAAGGTTCTGAGTTAGTGTATTCGGCGTCATTACTCGCAAGCTTACCTGATTCAAAAGGACAGGCTACAGTTTACCTGCGTTCTGCTGAACACTTTCTGCACCGTTATTTCGAAAAAAGAGATAGCAATAACAAAGAGCACGATGACTTCTTTGATGAAGAGCTTGAAGATATTGATATTGTAGAGCTTGCTTCAGCACATTTTAATATTTTTGGAAGCAAGGATAGTGTGGATTTTATTGTGGGGTGGAAACCACCAGAGACGATTTATCGTATAGGTTTACGGTTTCTTAAAAGGTTAATTGATAGAGGTGATATTGCTACTGTAGCTCAAATGGCAGTTTATGGAAAAGATAACGCTAGCTTTGTGCTTGCAGCGACTGAAGTACTTATGCAAGTAGGTATAACACCACCACGGGAATGTCTGACACGGTGTCTTAATATCGTTATTAATCCTAAAACACGACTTGAAGTATCTAGTGAATATAGCTATCACAGAGCTTCTTATTCTAATCATACCTTCCTATCATTCTTTGAAGCTTGCCTTATTCAGAAGCTATTTGTAAAAAATATTCGAAGAGGACTAAATTACTATTATAAACTACCATATTTATATGCTCTTTCAGAAATAAGAGCTCATGGGGACGAAGTAGAGAATTTCTTACGTTTTTTATCCTTACAAGCAAGTTTTCAAAATAGCTTTAAGATAGATCATGAAGCCTTTATCAAAAAATGCTTTCAAAGGGATAATAAAAAAGGCTACGAGTCAGAAAAGGAGTTTAAAGATAGCTGTGCTCTAATCAATGAGTTTTTACCACTGTATACTTTAAGGGTAAAAACACTTGTTGGAGCAGATATTACTAGTGTAGGTTTTATAGGACAAACTACAGAGACTTTTATTAAACAACATTCTGATCGCTATCAAGACTATGATCCTAAAGCTTATTTAGCGACCAATGTCAAATTCGATATTCTATTATTTAGTAAAGAACAATCAATAGTAGATATATTCATTAAGCAAGTGAAAAGTGATTCAATTAAATGTAGTTTTAAAGATAATTTTTATTTTGTCAGAGCTAGTTGCCATCATCCTAAACTTAGTGAATTAGTTGATATATTTGAAAACAAATTAGAGCAGATATTGCACAAATTTGATCATGAAGAATCGCCAGAATCTCATTCTGATAACTATTTAAATTTTTCTAGATCTATTTTGGCTATTGATCTAGAAAATGCTGCCGTCTATTTTGATACAGGATTAAAAAAAGCTACAAATTTTGGTAATGAAGTGGTCGATCGATGGGAAGCAATATCTGCTATAGCCCAACGTAGCGTTGAAGACAAACTATATAGTCCAAAGCTTGCCCATCGTTATATGTGTGTGGCAGAGCTAATTGGTGATTCTGATACAGGACAAAACTATTGGGATGAGAGACAAATATTCTCTACTTGCTTAAAGATATCGCCTTTAACAATGTTGGCAATAGCAAACAGATGGAAAGAGCGTGATGTTGGATGGCGCGGTATTTCAAACCTCGTAAATGGTGTTCTAGATATTAGAGAGGTTAATCCGGTTATCTTATGGGCATTCACAGCATTCAGTTTTGATAGTAGTTTGGTAAATTTTTTCGATAAGATCGCTGCTATTATGCCTGATAAGCAGATTCAGCATACTATGCTTGATCATGTGATTAGAGATTTAAGAGTGAAGGGCCGTGTTGGTAGAGATTGGAAGACCATCGAAAATATAGCGAGCCAGTACAATTTAAGCAATAATGAATTAAATAATTTAGAAAGATTAGTCGGGGTTGATAAGGAAAGTGTTTCTAATATAGTGCCTATTGTTAATCTCGCTAAAAAGAAAGATAACAGCGAAAAAACTCAGAACTGGCTAAAATGCTATGGCCATGTAGATATTCTAACAAAAAATGGCTTTAGAGAAGCTTTTATTACTTTTAAAGACAATAGAAGGTCTAGACAGTATGATGATTATTTTTGGCAAGGCTGCTTTGAACAGGTAAGCTCTAGAAAGTCATTAGTTTTTTTAGATATAGTTGTTAACTCAGAAGAATTGAGCTTTCATGGTATTAAGGACGCTTTCGAAGCAATGCCCGAACAATGGAAAACTCGCCCCGCTTTATTTAATCACTGGTCTGTGTTGATAAGTCACCTAGCTTCAAGATTCCCTAGTAGTTTTACTTTAAATAATAGATATGATCCAAAGTACTTAGATTGCTTTATTCTCAACGAGGCTTCTCAAGAAGCTATTCGTTTAGGAGCAACGAAGGGTTTGTCTGAAACTGGATTGGTTGAAGACGCAGGTTCACTTTTCCAGTTTGCGCGTTATTATTCATCACAACTAACTGTTGCAGAAGCTAAAGACTTGGTAGATTTCGGTCTCTGTCGTTTTGAGAGGTACATCGATTCAGCATATGCAGACGGGGCATGGAAGGATGAGTTTTTATTACCTACCAGCATAGAGCAAGCAATAGTTAATTATATCTATGCAAACTTGGGGTCCCCTTTTGTAGAGGAGCGCTGGCGAGCTGTACATGCAGTAATACGATTATATCAATTGAAATGTTATGAGGAAATAGACTTACTGATGGACTGTCTATCTAACGGTGTGTTAGATATTTTCATTCCACCAGCCTATGACTTTTATGCATTACATGCAAAATTATATTTACTAGTTGCTCTAACTCGCTGTGTTCATATTAGTGCAACTCCTTTACTAAAACACAAAGAAGAGTTTGTCGCCATAGCCCTTGATGACAGCAAAGGCATTCTATTTCAGTATTATGCCAAACAAATATGCTTGCAAATTTATGGAAGTATCCCCAACAGTTTTGATGAATCCACTTTTAATCATATTAATCAAATAGCTGTTTCTCAAATCTCCGCTATTACTGGTGAAGAATATAGCTATTCTGCCGATTCACCTTGGCATCAAAACCAAAATTTCAATGACTTACCTGAATTCTATTTTGGATATGACTTTGATAAATCGTGGCTTCCACCGCTCGGTAGAGTATTTGGAATTTCATTAAAACAAATAAAAGACGTAGCAAAGGATGTTTTATTTAATGAATGGGGTATGGTGCTTGATGGCAAGTGGATAAACGATAGCAGGAAAAATCTGTGGAAAAAGCTAAACAGCCATTCACGTCAGTATGATATGCATGGTAGAGATGGTAGTTATCCGGATATTGATAGTTATAGTTTTTATATCTCTTATCATTTGATGTTTGCGGTAGCTTCAAAATTGATTAAAGCTATGCCAGTTGTTCAGGTCAGCTATCACGAAAAATCATCTTGGTTAGAGTGGTTAGATAGGCATTTATTACTAGATGATAATCTCAAATTGTTATCAGAAAACAGAGATTACATGCCTATCGAGAGAAGAGACTGGGTGCTTGAAAATGCTAATAAAGAATGGCAATGGCAAATAAAAGAGAATGATTTTATTGATTTGCTGGTTAGCACTCAAGGTAATAGCACTTGGTTGAATGTAGAAGGTGAATGGGAAGAGGTTGAAAATAGTAGAATCGAACGGGTCTCATTCAAAAGTATATTAGTACCCAATCGTTTCAGTCAGTCCTTATTAAACACGACTATCAATCACGAGAACTATGTCCACGAATGCTTCCTTTATGACTTTTGCTCGATTGATAATGAACATGACGACAAAGTGTTTATAGCAGTAAAACTACTTGAGTTAGATGAGGAAAGGTACGGTGTTGGCTCTATGGATCCGTTTCTTGGTGGTGTCAGAAGGATACAGCAATTTAAACTACATTCCTCTATTAAAGAGGTAATTCATTGTACTTATAGCAATGATATGAAAGACTGGCAACTTGATGATAGGGTATGTTTACAAAGCAGATGTTGGAGCGAAGATAAGCCAAGTCATAATGACGATTATATGAGGAATGGTAATCAGGCATTAGCGTCCCTAGATTTATTAACTCTAATATGTAAGAAAATGAATGTAGAAATTGCTATTCAAGTGAATATCAAAAGAACATATAAAGACTCATATAATATTCGGAGCAAAGACGATGACATTGGATATATCCCACCCTATAGCAAAACCTTCTTCTTATCTGCAGATGGAAAGCTTAGAGACGCAACAAAGCGTTATCAACTTAGGTAAGCGATTAATTAATAATTTTAAAGACGATGAAGTTGACGAAATAACAGCATGGATGTGTAACTATATTGCTGAAAAAATATTATTAGCTGAACAAACTGATAATGAGGATACTAAGCAAGAGTGCTTTGACACTATACTTAAACTTTGGGAAAGACATTCTTCATTTCCTGATGGTAAACGCCCATTTGAAAATCTTGAGCCCGTTTTAGAAACATTGAATTCGCTAAATCCTAGTAATCAAAATAATAGATACTTATCTAACCCATTTGCCCAGTTATCTTCAGGTAAGGATGGAAACGATTTGAATAGTTGGCTTAAGATGACGAAGGTTTTAGATAAGAATGCACGTATTCTTATCTATTTTTGTATTAATCAAGCTATCAAAGAAACTATAGATGAAGATACCAAGAATTGGCTCACTGAAATAAGCCAGCTTTTAGAAGACCCTGTTATCAAATTTAAGTTTCTTTATCCAGATGAAGATGAGTCGATAACAAACCAAGATAAAATAGAGTCTTTGAGAGGTAAGCTTGCAACTATGAAAGAGTTTAAATCATTAAGTGAAAGTATTATGGGGGCTATTGAGGATGAAATATCTGACTTGGAAAAGAACCAATCAGTCACGAACCTTTGAAATTGTAGGCCATACCATTTTGTATTCAAACTAAAAAAATGATTACGGATGAACTGATAGGACGTTTTTATTTTTTATCTCGAACTGAGTTTGATTCTTAAATTTTAAGCTACTGAACTTGTCAATAAGCATAAATTATAGGGCTCCGTTACCACAACCAATTTTCAACAACCTTGGTCACAAAATGGTCACCGTTTGGTCACCGAGTACTTGGTCACCGATTTTCAAAAGGTAGAGTACATGCATGCAAACTTATCGTGATTATATCATTAGAGAGTGGACAGCCTCTTAAGAGTTGATGAATATATAACTACTAACCCTTATAAATAAATACTTCAAAGAAATTTTCAGACATAAAAAAGCCTCAAACAATATAATGCTTGAGGTGATATTTGAACAAAACTTAAGCTATAAATAGTGGTGCGCTCGGCGGGAATCGAACCCACGACCCTCGGCTTCGGAGAC
>TARA_R110002073_G_scaffold12351_1_pt1 | contig 12270 bp, 7 predicted proteins | sample TARA_R110002073 | Tara Oceans TARA_R110002073 (sample SAMEA4397174) | marine metagenome | biome: Polar Biome; feature: [DCM] deep chlorophyll maximum layer (ENVO:01000326); material: water (ENVO:00002006), including particulate matter (ENVO:01000060) such as... | depth 40 m
AAATATTATATGTTGAAGATAACCCTGCTAATCTAAAACTAGTTGCACATATTTTATCTTCTAGGAAAGATGTAAATTTTTATACAGCTTACTCACCCTCTGCAGGCTTGGAGATAACATCGAATACCGATATCGATTTAGTGCTGTTGGATATCAACCTACCTGAAATGTCCGGGTTTGATTTGATGAAAAAAATAAAAAGAAGTCCGAGATATACGGACGTACCTTTTGTTGCTATCTCTGCTAATGCAATGAAAGAAGATGTGACTCTTGGATTAAACAGTGATTTTAAATATTACATAACAAAACCAATTAATATTAAACATTTCAATGAAGTTGTTGATGAATTGCTTCATTAAAATTCAAGCTACTTAAGATCAAAGGGTGAATGTGAAATCTAATATTGATAGTTATCGTCATTTTTTCAACCAAAACCCTACACCATCATTCTTGCTTTGTGATGACATCATTATTGATTGTAATGCCTCGGCCTTATCTCTTTTTAACGTAGAAGCTAAATCTGTTCTTGAAAATAAATCTTGGGCTACGTTTTGTCGTGAACTCAATAGTGCCTCTTATATTATTGATAAGGCAACAGCGTCTGCAGAAGAATTCATGCTCAAAATTTTAGATTCAGGTGAAATTAAACAACACTTCAATGTGCTTATGCAAAAGTCTGATCAGCATGAGACTGTATTTGTAAATTTTGTGGAAAATAAATTAACTAATAATGATGACGATGACGATGACACGCACACCCTAAAACTCGGTAAAACGATAATGGCGTTAAAGTGTGAGCACTTATTCAAATTTGTGTCAGATTTCTTTGATAATTTTGAAGTGGGTATTGTTATTATTGACCACGATTCAAAAGAAATTGTAGCAATCAATGAACTACTTTTATCGCGTACCGGTTATCGGGAAAAAGAATTAATTGATACGCCAATTTCCCGGATATCACCTGATCTTTATGCTCTCCACCTGGAGGATGAAACGCCTCAGAATACAAATAAGTTGATTACTAAGCAGTTTATCACGCGTAATAATACGTCTATAACTCAAAAAATAATCGGATCATTCACCTCAAAATTAAATGAAGGTAAATATGTTTGGTTCTTTGTGTCGAGTGTAACAAACACTGAAGCTCTCACCAGTCAATTGCTTAAGAGCGAAGAGCGGCTTAATTACGGACAAAGGCAGGCTAAAATCGGTTATTGGGAGCTAAATTTAGTTTCAGGAAAACTTTACTGGTCTGATGAGGTGTTTAATATTTTTGGGCTCAATCATAAACAATTCAAACCAAGCTATGATACGTTTTTGAATGCAGTTCATCCTGATGATAGAGACACCGTTAAAAACACCTACGAGAATTCATTAATCACCCAAAAACCCTACAATATTAAGTACCGTTTACTTATGCAAAACGGGGTCATAAAGTATGTTAAGGAACGCTGTGATACTAGCTTTGATTTGCACGGAAAACCGCTTGTTTCAAAGGGAACCGTGCAAGATATTACCTTAGGTTATGTTTCAAAATTACATCTAAATCGTCTGGCAACAATCCTTGAATTCTCTAAAGATTTTATTGGCATAGCGGATATAAATGGTCGTGTCACTTACATAAATGAACCAGGGAAGAAGATGATAGGCTTCACTGATAATTTAGAAAGCGTAGTGAGTTTTATTCCTGACTTATATATCGAGCCTAAGTTAATAGAGGACGATCTTCTTCCTACCCTAAAAAAACAAGGTAGATGGCGCGGTGAACTGAAGATGAAACACTTTAGCAAACCTGGAGAGAGCGTTTTATGTTTTTGTGAAGCGTTTAGATTTGATGACCCCAATACAGGTGAGGTTTTATCTTATGCATGTGTCTCTGAAGATATAACAGAAAAAAGAGCCGCTGAGGAAAGGTTAAATGCCTACCACTCAAACCTCGAACTGATTGTGAATGTGAGAACTGAAGAGTGGAAAAAAGCCAAAGAAGATGCAGTGAAAGCAAATCATGCCAAGTCAGAATTTCTCTCTAGGATGAGCCATGAGCTAAGGACGCCTCTAAATGCCGTTTTAGGTTTTGGACAAATTTTGAAGTCAGAACAGGACCCGCTAAACGAGATTCATGTTGACTTTCTAAATGAAATACTAAATTCGGCTAACCATCTATTAGAATTAATAAATGATATTCTTGATTTATCAAAGATTGAAAATAAAAAATTAGAACTAAATACCGAACGTTTTCTTATCGATAAAGAAATAAATGGGTGTATCTCAATGCTTGGTGTGGAGATTAAAAAGAAAGATATTTCATTATCTTTTGATTCTATGCCAGCTACGTTTATTGAGGCAGATAAAAAACGATTTAAACAAGTTTTAATTAACGTCCTATCTAATGCAATAAAATATTCGCCTTCGGGAAGTGCTATTAATATATCGAGTGCGGTGCTTGATGATCATCTCGTTGAAATACGGGTGAAGGATGAAGGCATCGGTATTAATCAAGAGAACCTGAATAAAGTTTTTGATCCTTTCGTTAAATTCTCTAACAGTAATGACTTTATTGAAGGCGTCGGAATTGGTCTTTCCATAGCAAAAGAGCTACTCGTGGCCATGTCTGGTGATATTAAGTTAGTGAGTGAAGAGGGTTTAGGGACTACTTGTCATATCCAGTTACCATTATTCAATATATCAACACCCAAGCTAGAAGAGGGGGCTCAGCAAACGACTATTTTATATATTGAAGACAATGTGGCTAATATGAAATTAGTAAGGCGGATCTTTGAAAAGTATCCTGCATTAAACCTTATTGAAGCCGTAAATGGTCGTCAAGGTTTGTTACTCGCAAAAGAAAATCTGCCAAACCTTATACTGCTCGACCTTCAGCTTCCTGATATCGGTGGTCAGTTAGTGTTCAATTCTCTTAAAGATAATCCGCTAACATCTAATATTCCCGTTATCGCTGTAACAGCAGATGTCATACCTGAAAACATTAATGATTATGCTTTAATTGGTTTTGATGGCTATATTTCTAAGCCCTTTGATTATAATGAATTACTGAGCATGGTAAAAAATAACTTGAAGTGAAATAAGTAGTCGGCCCTGAAAAAGAATAGGTCATTGTTTTTGTAGCCTTTCAATAATCCCCATCATTTTATAGGTGAGCAAAGCAGCCGAAAACTCATAAGCATGAAAGCCTTTAATCGGTGCAAACTCCATAATATCAAAACCAATAATATTACATTGTTTTGCCACCGACTCGAACAGCGATAAGGTTTGATACCAACCTAGGCCGCCAGGAACAGGCGTCCCTGTGGAAGGGAAAATGGAAGGATCCATGCCGTCAATATCGAGTGTGAAAAAGACGTTGCTTGGGAAGTCATCCGGTAAATCAATTTTTGAAATATTTTTAGGGACTAGAATATCGGCATCTATATGACGGATGCCATAGGTTTTACGGGTTTTCATTTCTTCTTCGCAAAATGCACGAATACCTAACTGAAATAATGGAATATCAAGGTCAACAATGCGCTTCATCACAGAGGCATGGCTATAAGGGTTACCTTCATAGGCATCACGTAAGTCGGCGTGAGCATCTATTTGGACAACACCAAAGTCGGTAAAGCCTGCATCCAATAGACCCTTAATAATGCCGTAAGTCACAGTATGTTCACCACCTAAACCAATCGGGAAACCACCTGATTTAAGTGATTTCTTTGTTGCCGCGGCGATATTCTCAAGCACTTGTTCTGGCTCGGCTTTGGTGTCAACAGGCGGGTGAGTATAGATGCCTCGTGCGCTAGGGTTGCTTTTACCATCCCAGGTTTCGAGTTGCCAAGACGCTTCTAAAATAGCAGCAGGGCCTTCAGCTGTTCCCCCACCATACGAAACTGATTCTTCATAGGGGACAGGTAAAATATGAAAGAATGCATCTTCAGGCTTAGGCTGCTTAATTTCAGAACCTAAGAAAATTGGATAGCCTGGTGCTGCCAGTTGGTCAAAATTATCCATTGGGTTAATCGCCTTTTATTTATCAAAAACGCTACCTGAGCAGTTTTTATTCATTGGCTTGTTTAAGAAAGCCGGTTTTTAAAATCTTCATAGCCAAACTGCTTTACGATGCGTAATGTATCAGTCTTAGAGTTCCAAACCGCAATGCTGGGTAAGCCAATACCATTAAACGTTGATGTTTTTACCATGGTGTAATGGGCCATGTCATCAAATATAAGTCGTTGACCAATTTCCAGTGGCGTATCAAAACTGTAGTCGCCCATTACATCCCCTGCTAAACAAGTTTGCCCGCCTAATCGGTAATCATATTGTTTTTGGCCTTTCTCGCCGGCATTAAAAATTTCTGCTCGATACGGCATTTCCAGGGTGTCAGGCATATGGCAAGTTGCCGAGGTATCGAGTATTGCCAGATCCATTTGGTTGTAGGTAAGATCTAACACTTCAGCCACTAAAACACCGGTATGAATGGCAGTTGCTTCGCCTGGTTCCATATAAACCTGAACGGCATATTTTTCCTGGAAGTCTTTAATGCGCTTGATGAGTGCATCAACATTATAATCTTCTCGGGTGATGTGGTGACCACCGCCAAAGTTGACCCACTTTAAGGTATGTAGCCAGCCCCCAAACTGTTCTTCCACTACTTTTAAGGTTCGGTCTAAAGGCTCGTATGCTTGTTCGCACAAGGTGTGGAAATGTAAGCCGCTAATACCGTCAAGACTTTGCCCTTGAAAGTCTTCTTTTGGAATGCCTAAGCGTGAACCGGGCGTGCAAGGGTCATAAATAGGGCGGGCGCCTTCCGAATGCATTGGATTCACTCTTAAGCCGAACTCTAAATGCGGGTTTACTTTCTTGGCTTTTTGGATAAGTGGCTGGAAGCGCTGCCATTGGCTAAATGAATTAAATATCACATGATCTGAAATGTTTAAAATTTCTTTCAAATCACTTTTGGTATAGGCAGCAGAAAAGGTATGAACTTCACCGCCAAATTCTTCACGACCCAAGCGTGCTTCATGTAAACCGCTTGCACAGGTGCCTTTTAGGTAGGAACTGATCAAGGGTGCCAGATTAAACATTGAGAATGCTTTCAGCGCCATCAGGATTCTTGCGCCAGATTCATCTTGTACACGCTTTAAAATTTTCAAGTTTTCTTCAATGGCGACTTCATCAACAACGAAACAAGGTGAAGGTGTACGAGTAGCATCGAACTTGGTAAAGCTTTTACTGTTAATCATTGTCAGAAGTTGAAACTCTTAAATAATAGGGTAAAAAATGTTAGAAAATAAAGAGCAGCCTGATAGACAGTCTCGATATACCTTAAATTAGATCAAAACCTGGCTCTTCAATGACTTTCCATGGCAGGCCATGTTTGTTCATGTCAGCCATAAAAGCATCGGGGTCTAACTGTTCAATGTTCCAAACACCTTCTTTCATCCATGTGCCTTCAATCATCATTTTGGCACCAATCATGGCGGGTACACCTGTGGTATATGAGATAGCTTGAGATTGCACTTCCTGGTAACAATCTTGATGATCTTTTACGTTGTACAAATACACTGTTTTTTCTTTGCCGTCTTTAATGCCTCTGACCACACAACCAATACAGGTCTTGCCTTTAGTGCGCGGGCCCAGTGTTGAAGGGTCTGGCAGTAAGGCTTTTAAAAATTGAATGGGAACAATTTGCTGGCCCTGGAATTCAATGGGGTCGATTCCTGTCATGCCCACGTTACCCAATACTTCAAGATGCTTAAGGTAGCTGTCACCAAAACTCATCCAGAATTGCGCACGTTTGATAGTGGGGAAATTTTTCGTCAACGATTCCAACTCTTCATGGTACATTCTGAAAATATTATAAGTGCCGACACCGTCAGGACAGGTAAAGCTTTGTTTGGTTGACATGGCCGGCGTTTCAACAAATTCACCATTTTCCCAGTGACGACATTCAGCAGTGACTTCGCGGATGTTAATTTCAGGGTTAAAATTAGTCGCGAAAGGATAGCCATGATCACCACCGTTCACATCGATAATATCTAAGTACTGGATCTCATCGAAATAATGTTTTGCGATATACGCGGTGAACATGTTGGTCGCACCCGGGTCAAAACCTGAGCCTAATAAAGCCATTAAACCTGCGTTTTTAAAGCGTTCCTGGTAAGCCCACTGCCAGCTATATTCAAATTTGGCGGTATCTAAAGGCTCATAGTTCGCTGTATCCAAATAATGAACGCCGGTTTCAAGACAGGCATCCATAATGGTGAGATCTTGGTAAGGTAGTGCAACGTTGATCACCATAAAAGGCTTAACTTTGTTGATTAGTGCCGTTAACTCAGGGACATTATCAGCATCAACTTGAGCGGTTTCGATCTGACGGCTGTAGTTAGATTTTACTTGAGCGGCGATGGCATCGCATTTAGATTTAGTTCGGCTCGCTAATACGATGTTTGTAAATACTTTTGGAAGTTGCGCACACTTGTGAACAACAACCTGGCTGACGCCGCCTGCGCCGATAATAAGCACTTTTGCCATGACATATTTCCTGTAAATCTAATTGTTCTTTCCCCTGTGAAGGGTCGGGTTAGGGTGGAGTAGTGTTTACCTAGTCTTTCTCATAATAAGTATAACCACGCATGCTTGCGTGGAAGTTTTTAATCATTTTCTGGCGCTCACGAGCCGTTATTCGGCCTTCCTTTACGGCGCGTTCTGCGGTATTTCTAAAGTTTACTTCCATTTCTTTGGGTTGATATTCAACGTAACTCAAGACATCTGAAATGGTATCACCATGAATTTCTTTTACAAAATCGAAGGTCTTGTCAGAATTTATACGCACGCTAACCACATTGGTATCGCCAAATAAATTATGTAAATCACCTAGGGTTTCTTGATATGCACCGACCAAGAAGACCCCTAAATAGTACTCTTCACCTTCTTTAAGTGGGTGAAGTGCAAGCGTTTTAGCCGTTTCAAATTCATCAATGAAATTATCAATTTTACCGTCACAATCACAGGTGATATCGGCAATCACAGCTTGGCGCGTAGGCTCTTCGTTCAATCTATGAATCGGCATAATAGGGAAGACCTGATCAATCGCCCACATGTCAGGAAGTGACTGGAATAAACTGAAGTTACCGTAGTAAATATCTGCCAGTGACAGTTTGAGGTTTTCTAAATCAGGTGGAATTCTATCCATCGTATCTAATAAATCTGCAATGCGGTGTAATACATCTAAGAACAGGTTTTCGGCAACAGAGCGTGCACGAAGATTAATTTGTCCACGCTTAAATAATTCACGTACTTCATCACGATAGAAGTGAGCATCGTTATAGCATTCTTGAACTCTTTGCGGCGTCAAATAATTCAAGATGTCTCGCATCTTGGTTAATAGACTATGTTCATCAGCACTTGCTTCAGGCAGACTAATGGGCTCGAAGATATTGGTATCTAGAATGTTAAATAACAAGATTGAAGAATACGCGACAGTCGCTCGGCCTGATTCAGTGACAATGATAGGGTGATCAATATTGTAATCATCAAGCGTTTGTTTAAGGGTATCGACAATATCTTCACAGTATTCATCTAGGCTGTAATTACGGCTTTTATCGTCATTACTTTGTGCGCCAGTATAATCAACCGCTAAACCGCCACCTAAGTCTATATGCGTTAATACAGCACCTTCATTCACTAGGTCTGTGTAATATCGACACGCTTCAATAACGCCGCTCCTGATTTCGTGAATGTTTGGGATTTGAGAACCTAAATGGCAATGAAGCAATTGCAGGCAATGCAGCATATTTTCTTTTTTTAAGGTGTCGACAACATCAATAAGCTGGGTGCTGGTTAAACCGAATATACTTCGATCTCCACTGGTTGAATTCCAATGACCGCTGACTTGAGAAGTCATTTTTACACGAACACCAATCAAAGGTTCGATACCCATGGCTCTGCTGCATTCAATAATAATAGGCAGCTCAGTGAGTGTCTCGATGACAAAAAAGCAGGTATAGCCTAATTTTGAAGCCTGTAAGCCTAACTCAATAAATTCCTGATCTTTGTAACCATTACAAATGATCAGGCTGCCAGGTTCAGTCAAGGTAGATAGCGCAGCAATCATTTCAGGTTTACTACCGACTTCCAAGCCATGCTGGTAGCGTGCACCAAACTTTGCAATTTCTTCCACTACTTGAGCTTGTTGGTTCACCTTTATAGGATAAACACCGCGGTAGCAGGATGTGTAACCGACCTTTTTAATCGCTGTTGAAAACGCTTCGTTGAGTCGTTTAATTTGCGCATCCAGAATGTTCTCGATGCGTAGCAAAACCGGCATTTGCAGGTCACGATCAACCATACCCTCAACAATATCTAATAAAGGAACAGCTGTATTCAAGGTTTTTGCCGTGACCTTGCCATCATCAGACAATCCAAAATAATCATTTCCCCAGCGCTCAATACCGTAGAGATTTGCTGATTGTTGGATGTTCCACGGTGTACCTTTTTGTTGAGTCAACTCTGTCTCCTGAATCGGCATGATTTAGTTTGCCAACTTTAATATAACTAAAAAATGGCATTTATTGGTTTGTTTTAAGTGTATATAAATGAACAGCTTTTGAGTATTTTTTAGCGAGTTACACACTAACAAAGAAGCAAAAAATACGTCAATCAATCAGACTAAATAACCTAAACCTATTAGGTTTACAAGAAAAACCTAGTTTTTTACGGCATCAATTAATAACTGGCTGATATCAATTTCATTACTGGAGTGGGGGATGGTAGAGCAGGTTAAGACTTTTGCTATGTTTGCTTGTTGCATGGCAGTGACAGCATCGCCAGAAAATAAGGCATGAACACCAATGCATACGGGAGGGTGCAAGCCTTCTTTTTCAAGCCATTCAGCGGTTTTGATCATGGTTCGACCTGTCGATATAATGTCGTCAATCAAGATGGGTGTCAGGTCTGCAAATGTATGCTCGTTGTTTGTGCTAACACTGACATCTTTATCGCCAAAACGCTGTTTTTCAAGGATCAGGTAAGGGCAGCCTATCATCTCTGCGGCATTGGCAGCCCATTGTTCACTTTCGCTATCCGGGCCAACAATAAAAGGCTTATTAATATTATTCTTAATCCATTCCACAATGGCTGGATGTGCTTGTAATACGGTGGTTTGACAAGAATATATTTGTGTAAGGCTATGATAGCGATGCAGGTGAGGATCAATAGTAATTAAGTGATCAATATATTGGCTGACTAACTTGGCAAAAAAACGCGATGTCACCGCTTCGCCAGATTGAAATTGAATGTCCTGCCTCATGTAGGGAAGGTAGGGGCAAACTAGCGTAATTGAGTTGCAGCCCATTTCTTTGAGTACTTCGCATAAAAATATCAATGGAAGCATTTTATTGTTTGGCTGGTGAAGGTCTGCGAGAATAATGACCTCTCGATTTAAACAATCACTTGTGACTCTTAAGTAGGTTTCACCGTCTGGAAAGTGCCTAATCTCGTAATGTGCAAGTTCTGCATTTAAGGCGCTTGAAAAAGAGTCGGCTAAGCTTGCTGCTGCAAGAAATGACGCAGATTCGGTATTAGGGTTTTGTGCAAAAATCAGGCTTGTCACAGGATCTCTTCCTCAATTCTGATGGCATCTCGGTGTGTTTGTAAAAACTCAAGGGCATAGGTAAGCTCGCCTTGGCTTTCGGCATAAATATCAAAGAGTGGCTCACCTTTCAGAATAGATTGACCCAAATGAATATGGAAATCCAGGCCTGCTGTTGGTGCAGAAGGCGCGCCAGCAAGTTTCGCCAGCTTGCTAACAAAGCGATTGTTAATAAAAGTGATCATGCCAGATTTAGTGGCAATGACGGTATGTTTAAATTCAGCCGTGCCCGGTGTGCGTAATCCACCTTGGGCTTCACAAATAGCCTGAAATTTAGACCAAGCTTTCCCCGAGTTTAATATCTCTTGTGCCATTTCCAGGCCTTTGCCTGTTTTTGCAGCGTCTCCCATTTCTAAAATTTTCCCTGCAAGGGTTAATGCCCGGTCTCTCAAATCTTTTGGGGCATGTACTTGGTTCTGGAAAATGGCAAGGATGTCTCGGGCTTCTAAAGCCGGGCCAATGCCTTTGCCAACAGGTTGTTGACCATCACTGAAAATGGGTAAAACATGAAGGTTTAGGCTGGCGCCTGTATGTTGAAGTTGTTCTGCAAGTGTCTGGGCATATTCTTGGCTTCTGACTTTTGCGGTTACACCTACCGGAAGATCAATAAGAACATGGCTTGAGCCTGCTGCAATTTTTTTGGAAAGTACCGAAGCAACTAACTGGCCTTCGCTATCCAGGTCAATAGCACGTTCAACTTGTATCAAAATATCGTCAGCCGGGCTTAAGCTAACCGAGCCACCCCAAGCGATGCACCCACCTTCTTGTTCAACGACTCGACGCATGCCAGAGATCGATAAGTTGACAGGTGCGAGTGTTTCCATGGTATCGGCGGTGCCAGCAGGAGAAGTAATCGCCCGTGAAGATGTTTTTGGCATGATCAAGCCCGCAGCGGCAACAATAGCGACAACAATGGGGGTCGTTCTATTGCCAGGTAAACCGCCAACGCAGTGCTTATCCATGACTTTTTCACAGCCCCAGTCGAGTTTGTTACCGGCATTGGTCATGGCTTTTGTTAAAGAGAGAATTTCTTGTTGGTCGAGCCGGTTTCCGCCACAGGCGGTGACAAAAGCAGCAAGTTGGATATCGCTATAATAACCCTGTGTGATGTCGGTAATAATTTCTTGGCAGATCGAATCATTAAAGTTATTGCCGTAAATTTTCGCTCTAACATGTGCCATCGATTCAGCCGGCTTAGCATGATAAAACCAAGCGGGTTCGCCTTCTTTTGCAGATAACCTTGCCCAAGCAGATTCTGATAAACCCGCTACCTGATGAGATAAACTATCGTCGGTCACGACATTTACTGTTGCGATGATTTCACTGCTTTCAGTTTTTATGGTGACCCGGGTATGCGCGTCAAAGCCCTCTGAACGGCACACATGGCAATCTTTTCGCATATAGACAACAGGTTCTTGATGCGTGTCTATCTGCATGCGATGCAAGTTCAGAAAGTTTAGTTTTTTATTATCCTTGGCTGATACAAATATAGTTGTCATTGGCGCTTACTTTATAGCCTTTTTGGTCTGTTTATTTAGGGGTTAAAAGTGCATCTCGAGCTGCTTCAATACGTGGTTCTAAATCGGCTAATGTTATCGAACTTAAACCGAATGATAAATACCACTTGGCCAAGGCATTTTCTAACTGTGCTTCTCTTGAAATATGCTCACTGCTAGAGGATAAACCTTCCGATAAACGACTCACCTGAAGCTGCATGCGGAGCGCTTTATCTTCACTGGGGGACTCTATGCCTGAGGCAATTTCACTGGCAATACAAAGCTCTTTTGCCTGGATGTCATCAATTTGCCCAAGAGATTCAGTGTTTCCTTTACAGATATGATTCCATGCTTCTTCTAACTGCTTTTCAATTTTTGCGCCTAAAGGAACCTTGGATGAAAAAGCTTCAGTTGATACTTCTTGAATAGCAGATGGATCATTATAAACTTCTCGCAAAATAGTCGCTTTTCTGGATACTTCTACCCATTCAGCTAATTTTGCATATTTCTCTCTTTGTTTGATCTCATCTTTAATGGCGTGAGTAATAAGATCGATGCGTTGAGACAGTTTATCCCGCACTTTTGCCGGGATAACAGGCATCGATTCAGCCTGCTTTCGGTTAGCACTAAGTAATGCTTTTAACTCATCATATGATTTACTTTCCAATGATGCGCTAGATTTTTCAATTGAGCTTGCGATTGTATGTGCTTCTTTTATAGCCTCATCAAGTTCCGAGCGTTTTTCTTCGCGGACCAGATTTCTTTTAGCGAAAATAGCATCGCAGGCAGCGCGGTAGTTACTCCATAATTTTCGATCAGCTTTGTGATGGGTAATACCAATGTTTTGCCATTTTTCTTGTAAAGATTTAACGGCTTGAATGGTGGCTTCAACGTCTTCCGCTTCAGTTAACGCGTTTGCTTCTTCAACAATGGTTTCTTTAAGATCTAAGTTATAAGATCTTTCATCTTCTAAATGTTGATCAAACGTATCCATTAATTTGTTAAATTCAGATTGAATAGGTCTATTTGCTTTGAAATCGATAGGAAATGCATCTCGCCATTCTTGGCGCGCTTGCCGGTTAATTTTCTCAGCAGTTTTCCAATCAGACGTTTGCCAGACGGGGGGGG
>TARA_R110002073_G_scaffold240996_1_pt1 | contig 12270 bp, 5 predicted proteins | sample TARA_R110002073 | Tara Oceans TARA_R110002073 (sample SAMEA4397174) | marine metagenome | biome: Polar Biome; feature: [DCM] deep chlorophyll maximum layer (ENVO:01000326); material: water (ENVO:00002006), including particulate matter (ENVO:01000060) such as... | depth 40 m
GCGAGTGGCACTTGGTCGCTCGACTTGTTCAATGAGCTGCCGCCAACCGGCTGGATTTGTTGGGTGTCAGGATAGCCGTTCGTGTTCTGAGCGGCGTTCGCACCATTGGTGCCAGCAGCGACCGCCAAGGAAGCTGTTCCCAGCCGCGCGAATTGACGACGATTGACTGCGTTGGATTTTGTCATGGCCCTTGTTGTCATCCTTTTAGCGTTGGTGGCGGAATCAGCACGTTCGATGAACAGCAACTGACGCGCCGGAACCGCAGCTCATTGGGACCAAGCCATGCAGCAGAATTGACAATGGAGTCCGTTTAGCGAAACCCTACCAAGAACACTTGCAAGACAGGGCACGATAAAAGAACAGGAAGCAGCCTCAACCAAAATGGAAGCAATCGAAAAAGCGTCGCGGCAAAGATCTGCCGACTCCACTGACGACCTTCGTCGATTCGCTTGTTGTTCCGTTGAAGGTAAGTGTTGATTTGTCACCTGTTGGTTTGAACAGGTTGCGTGAGAGTCGACACTGGATTCCAGCAAGAGTCGAGTGGTTTGTACATGAGACCGCGGACGCTCGCGGCGGAATGATTGGTTGAGTTGGCACAGATTGCTATCGAATAACAACAGGGAGCTCAGGGCAGCGAGGTCGCATTGTACTGAAATGCCTGACTTCCTCAGAAATGCCACGATCAAATTGCCACTTGACAATCGAGTTAACGAAGCGCGCGACAACCATCCTGAGCACAAGACTGCTCAACGTTGCTTCAACACACATGAGCAGCAATCTGTGGATCAGTTCCAAGCTGATGATCGAGACCTTGAAAGATTCAAAGCGATTTCCACTTCGAGCCAAAATTCTGTGAAACGGCATTTCTGATACGTGCGATCCGCCCGGTCGACAGGCGTTAACAATCTGACGACAATCTGGCCTTCTCATAGCGAGCAAAGTTGGGATCGAAGAAGTCGTAAATGTTGGGAACGAATGTATGCAACGACTTCGGAAACTGGTGATCGGCGAAGCCGCTGAACTTCGCGGCGGCACGACGAAGCCCCTGGCCAACTGGGACAGTCTTGAGCGATTGGTTGTCGATCGACACCTTATCACTATTCATCGCTATTACCGTCGTAAAGACATTGAACCTTTCATCGAGAAGGTAGCTCAACGCGGGAGGCATTGTCTTGATCGGTAACTACTTCGTGCTGTCTGTGCCCCGATGTCTTGAAAGATTCTCGCATACCCGAGGTCCAGGATGAGTAAACCGACTCTCATCGTCGCCGTTGGAGCGTCTGCCGGTGGGCTCGAAGCGTTCACTGAGTTGCTATCTGGCATCCCAGGAAAGCCCGGTTTCGCGATCGTGTTCGTTCAGCACCTTGATCCCAGCAAAACATCGTTGGTTGGTGACCTACTTCGCAGGCAAACGTCGCTACCCGTCGAGGAAATTACAACGGGAAAAAAAGTCAAGCCAAACACAATCTACCTCTGCCCGCCTCGCGGGCGACTGGATGTGGTTGACGGCGAGTTGAAGGTCTCTCAGCAGAGCAACGATGATTCCGAAGCCAACGTAATCGACCACTTCTTCCACGGGATCGCCGAATCGCAAGGCGGACGGGGCATCGGCGTTGTTCTATCAGGTAGCGGCAGCGACGGGACCCTGGGATTGAAGTCGATCGGCGATGCGGGTGGGATGACGTTTGCACAGGACAGCGAGTCGGCAAAGTTTGATTCGATGCCTCGCAACGCGGCGACGACGGGTGTGGCTGATCAGGTAATGCCGCCCGCGAACATCGCCACGGAGTTGCTCAGATACACGCGGTATCTGGAGGAAATTAGCGAAACACCGGCGAAGAGGAAGTTTGATGATCAAATCAGAAACGCAATTCCACAAATCGCCAAAGCTTTGCTGTCCGAGACGGGGCACAATTTCAAGCATTACAAAACCAGCACGCTCGCGCGGCGGATCCAGCGTCGAATGCAGATCCTGAAGCTCAGCGATGTTGATGCTTACGTGACGTTGCTCCACAGCGACAAGAGCGAGTCGCAGCAGTTGTTCCGTGAACTCCTGATTAGTGTGACGGCGTTCTTCCGCGACCCAGACTCGTTTAAGCGGCTGGCAGATCAAGTCATCCCAAAATTGTTTGAAAACCGGCAACCGGACGACCCAGCGCGGATCTGGGTGCCAGGCTGCGCGACGGGCGAAGAGGCTTACACGATAGCGATTCTGTGCCGGGAGTTTGTGGAGAAGTCCGAGGCGCAGAAGCACGAAGAACTCCGAAAAGAGGATGCAAATTGGCGAGGATTGTCTTTTCAGATTTTTGCGAGTGACATTGACGAGCGGGCATTGTCGATCGCTCGGACAGGTGTGTATCCGGCGGGGATCGCAGATCATGTGTCGAAAGATCGGCTGAAGCGTTTTTTCGTAAAGAAGGGCAATCGGTATCACGTCAAGAAAGAAATTCGCGAGACGGTGCTGTTCTCGTCGCACAATCTGATCAGTGATCCACCGTTCTCGCGTCAGGATCTGATCTGTTGTCGCAATTTGTTGATCTACCTCGGTCCGCATTTGCAAAAGAAACTCATTCCGCTGTTTCACTTTGCACTTCGTCCCAACGGGTTCTTGTTTCTCGGTCCCAGCGAAAGTATCTCCACGCACGGCGATCTATTTCGCAGTATTGATCAGCGTCACCGCATCAGTCAGCGCAAGGGCACCGCGATCGGTCGTGCCGCGCCGTTGGCGTTGCGAACGCCTGCCAACGGAATGACTCGTTTGCCCGAGGTATCGCCGATTGACGACGATAAAACCGACGTCGTACAAATCATGCAGCGGATCGTCCTGGATGAGTTCGCGCCCAAATCGGTCGTCGTTGACGAAGACGGCCAAGTCATTTGTTCGTCAGCGGAAACGAACAAGTACCTGTCGATCGGCGAAGGGGCGTACCAGAACAACATTCTGAAAATGGCTCGGCGTGGTTTGCGGATCGGGCTGCGCGCCACGCTTTCGGAAGCCAAATCGAAACGTCGCCGAATCATTCACGAGAATCTGTCGGTCACGACGGACGAAGGCAAGCAGCGGGTGATGATCACAGTGCAGCCGATGATGCGGCTTGGCGAAGACACCGGTTTGTTCATCGTGGTTTTCCACGACGTCGGTTTGCCGATGGGAACTACGTCCGGCGAAGACAGTCCGATCGACCCCAACGATGTGCTGGTCGCCCGTGGCAGTATGGACCGCCAAGCCGAAGCGATGGTCGAGCAACTCGAACGCGAGTTGTCCCAGACTCGCGATGATCTCGAAAAAACGATGCAGGAAATGGAGGCGACCAACGAGGAGTTGAAGTCGTCCAACGAAGAACTGCTGTCGATGAACGAGGAACTGCAATCGGCTAACGAGGAACTGGAAACGTCCAAAGAGGAAATTCGCAGCAGCAGCGAAGCCGTTTCCCGCGCTAACGCCGATCTTGAAAACCTGCTCCGCAGCACCCAGATTGCCACCATCTTCCTGGACAGCGACGGGCTGATCCGCAGCTTCACACAGGCGGCGACGGAGATCTACAGTCTGATTGCCACCGACGTCGGTCGCCCGCTCGGCAAGTTCGTTCCCGATGTCCACGACATGCCGCCGCTGCCATCCATTCGGCAGCTAAAGGCGGAGGGGCCGGTCGAAGACACGATCACAGCCAACGATGGTCGAATGTTCATTCGCCGAGTCTTGCCGTATCAGTCGCATTCGCGTGAGACCGATGGCATGGTCGTTACTTTTGTGGACGTTAGCGAACTGGAAGCCAGTCGAAAGCAACTTAGCACCTTGGTGACCGAGCTGAGAACGACTCAGCGGCAACTGATCGAATACGGAGAACAACTCGATTTGGCCATGCAGGCTGGGCGGCTGGGAGCCTGGAGGTGGGACGTCCAATCGGATCGTGTCGAATGGTCGCCGCAGCTGTATGCCCTATTCGGTCGCCCCGAAGGTGAATTCGACGGCACGCTCCAGGCCTTTGTCGAGATCGTGCATCCGGACGACCGCGATCGAGTGCGGGACGTGATCGAGCAGACGCTGGCGTCGGATTCCGATCGCTACGAAGTCGAATGCCGCATGCTGCGGCCCGATGGCAGCGAACTGTGGACGTTGGGACTAGGGCTAATCGATCGCGACGAAGACGGCAAGCCGCTGTCCGTTACCGGCACAGCCAGCGACATCACCGACCGCAAACGTCGCGAATTGAACCTAGCGTTCATCGCGGATCTGCAGCAGGCCTTCATTCCACTGTCAGACGTCGGCGAACTGCAAGCAATCGCGTGCCGCATGGTAGGTGAGCACTTCAGTGCGTCGCGATGTTGTTTTGTCAAGTTCGACGACGATGCCGATTGCGTCCGCGTGGTTCGAGATCACGCCGTCGACGACTCGCAAAGCCTCGTCGGATGTTACCATCTACAAGACTTTCACACCGACGAGGAGCGGCACGCTTTACAAACAGGCCGGCCCGTTGTGATCCGCGACGTCGACGCCGAAGCGAAATCAGACCGGGGCGAGCGATTTAAAGCGTTGGACATTCAATCGCTTTGCAACGTCGGCTTTCGTAGTGACGGCAACGTGCAATTCCTATTGTCGACGATTTTCGCCGAGCCACATGATTGGCATCGCGACGAGATCGAGTTGTTGCAGGACGTCGTCGATCGGTTAAGTGTTCGCGTTCAGCGAGCCGAAGCGGAAACAGAGCTTGCCCTCGCCAAAACCAAAATGGATCTGGCGATGCAAGCCGCGTCGGTTGCTTCGTGGACGTGGGATTTCGACGCCGGCGACCTCGTTCACGAACCCAACCTGAATCGCTTGTGGGGTTTTGATCCCGCAACTCCGGTCCCCACTGCCGATTTCGTGGCAGCCATCGACAACGATCATCGCGAGCGTGTCAGCAAAGCGATCGGCAAGGCTCTCGACGAAGGCGGGTTGTACGACGAGGAATACTTGGTTCTACGAACCGATGGTCAGCGGCGTTGGCTTCGGGCGGTCGGCATCGGCACCGCACCGGGAAAAGAACCACGCGAATTTCTTGGCGTGGTCACCGACACGACGGCGCGAAAACAGAACGAAATCGAACTCGCCGAGCGGGAAACGCATCTGCGGCGAGTCATCGACAACACATTGAACTTCGTCGGCGAGTTGGATCGCGACGGCACACTGCTGCAAGTCAACCAAACGGCACTCGACGCTGGCGGCGTGACCCGTGAGGATGTGATCGGCAAACCGTTCTGGGAATGCTATTGGTGGAGCCACGATGGGGAGGTCACCACGCGTCTGCGCGAGGCCGTTGAGATGGCGGCGACCGGCAAGATCGTTCGTTACGACGTGTCCGTTCGCATGGCTGGCGACACCCGCATGATGATCGACTTCATGCTTGCCCCGGTAACCGATTCGGATGGCAAGGTGACCCATTTGATTCCCTCAGGTGTCGACATCAGCGACCGGCACGCCGCCGAACAACAAGCTGCTAATAGTCGTCGGCTGCTAACCGACGCAATGTCGGCGGCAAAGATGGGGTCGTTCACCTACAAACCGCAAACCGGCGAATCGGACTGGGATGAAAACTGGGCCGATTTGATGGGGCTGAGCGTCGACAGCGAAAAGATGGCTCAGCACTTGTTTGAGATTATCCATCCCGACGATCTCGGCGCATCGCGTCGGCGATTTGAGGAAGCAGTCGAAACGCGAGCCGAGTTTAAACACGAGTTTCGCATCATCCGCAGCGACGGGGAACTTCGTTGGATCGCCGCTCGTGGTCAGGTGACCTACGACGAATTCGGTGAAGCTGTCCTGTTGTCGGGTATAAACTGGGACATCACCGACCAAAAACTGTTCGAGCAAGAAATTCAATTGAATGAAGAACGCGTACGGCAAGCTGCCGGGGCCGCTGGCTTTGGAACGTTCTGTGTCGATGTCGACAACAACCTTGTGACCTATTCGGACGAATTCAAGAAGCTAGTCGGACTTTCGCCTTCGGAGGAATTGAGCAACGACATCCAAGCTCAACCGGCATTTGTTCACCCCGATGACCGTGACATGTTGGCAAGGCACACCCAGTCGGTTTTGTCAGACGTACAAGAACCGGACCATTGGCTGAACCATCGAATCGTCCGGCATGATGGCAAGCTGCGTTACGTTCGTATGCAATCGCGATCACTCTACGAAGGCGAAGGCAAAGACCGCCGCGTTCGGATGGTTGTCGGCACCTTACTCGACATCACACAGCAACACGATTACGAACAGAACCTCAAAAAAGCCAAACGAGTCGCCGAAGCGGCCAACAGGTCCAAGAGCGAATTCGTCGCCAACATGTCGCACGAGATTCGCACGCCGATGACCGCTATCCTTGGCTACGCCGACATGGTGCAGGACCGTGTCGACGACGACGAAACCCGCGGCTACCTGCAAACGATCCGCCGCAATGGCGCGTACCTGCTTGAAATCATCAACGACATTCTGGACCTGTCCAAGATCGAAGCGGGTAAGCTGGAAATTGACACCGAACGCTTTGAACCGGCTCGAGTCGTTGAGGACGTGCGCAGCATCATGGAGGTCCGGGCGAGCGACGGCGGGTTGAAGCTGGAGGTCGACTACGCAACGCCGATCCCCAACGTCATTGAAAGCGACGCAAAACGTTTGAAGCAGATCTTGATCAACCTAGTCGGCAACGCCATCAAGTTCACCAAGGAAGGCGGAGTGCGAATTGAAGTGGCGTATGAAGATGATAGCGGAGACCGCAGAGAGCTTCGCCCGAATGATGATCCGAAACCCTTGATGAGTTCTGCGACAGGACAACTTCGCCTGTCGGTAAGCGACACTGGCATCGGCATGACGCCGGAACAACGAGACCGGCTGTTCAAACCGTTCTCTCAAGGCGACTCACTGATCACCCAACAATTCGGCGGCACAGGACTGGGACTGGCCATCAGCCAGCGGCTCGCGTCGATGCTCGGTGGCGAAATCACCTGCGATAGCAAGCTCAATCAAGGAAGCACCTTCACCGTTACCGTTAGTATTGGCGACTTAGAGAACACGCCGCTCATTCAACCTTGGGCGTCGGCGGAAATAGGCGACAGTGATTCGGCCGCCTCAAATGACCGACCCGAGATAATCCGACTGGCCGCCGATTTTTTGATTGTCGACGACCGCCGCGATATCCGCTTTCTTGCCAAACACATCATTACGAAAGCCGGTGGCTCAGTCACCGAAGCTGAAGACGGCCTGGTAGCAATCGAAACAGTCAAGCAAGCCATGTCGGACGGAAAAACGTTCGACTTGATTCTGCTAGATATGCAAATGCCCAACATGGACGGCTACGAAACGGCCGCTGCCCTACGCAGACTCGGCTACATCGGCCCCATCATCGCGTTGACCGCTGACGCAATGCAGGGCGACATGAACAAATGCCTGCAAGCTGGCTGCAATGACTACCTTTCCAAGCCCATCGACGCCCAACGAATGTTGCAACTCGTCAGTGACTTGACAAAGAAATAGCGATCATTGGCAAGACGATCCGAACCATTGACATCTCCTTCATCCGACTTCTTTGAAGTTAGCCCCGAAGCCTGGATCGCGCTCGTAGAGATCGGTCATTGCAGCCTACCCACACAACGCCCGCCAGTTCCAAACCATGCTGACGGGCGTTTTTCGTGTCATAATTTTGGAATTCTAGACATGTCATATTCACTACGGCTCGATTCGAAATGAAGCATGGGTAGCGTAATCTTCGCTGCTACGGATCGACCGGATGCCCCGATCAATGATCGTGTTTGGGATCAAAAATCAAGTTGCTAGTTGGGCAGTTAGCAAGAATGAAGGGACATCCCCAACACTCATCACAGCAATTGATGCAAAGTTGGCGAAGCCATCAGTTCAGTCTCGTTGGGTTGACCACTCAAAACGCAGATCGACAGACCTGAAACCCTTCCTCGATAATTACAGCCGGCGTCGAGAATGTGTGACGGAACACACAAAAGCCACATGGCCCCACGGAGCAAAAGATTTGCTCCGTGGGGCTTTTTTCGTTCGGTGATGAACCATTGTGCCAACTCTCTCCTAAGCGATCCGATCGATTCTGAAGCAGCCGGCCAACCGCCGCGACGTGACCAAGGCGGAACCTGCCACAACCAACAAAACGGTTGCGATCGTGTCTGCTGCGATGTATTGCTCGAGTGCCAGAAAAATCGCATCCAGTATTTCAGAGGTCGAGCCGCCACCAACAACTCGCTCAAGCAACCGATTCTGTTCTGATATTGGGATTGAAAATGAGTTGGGAGTTGCTTTGCTCCCAGACTCCCCTTCTCTCTAACCCCTTCAATTCAATCAGCGAATCGCAGGAGTATCGACTCCTTGCAACTTCAGAACAGCCAGATACTTCTGCGGCTCAGCGGCGATGTTTTCTGCACTACCGGGACAGCAGATGTAGATTGCTTTGCCATCGGCGTTGACTTTGCAGGGGCCGCCCGTAGCGTCGACTGGTTCGTCCATCGAAGAGCCATCGTTAAAACTGCGAACAACACACCCAAGCTCGCCGAGCGATCCACCGCCGGCGGGTTGGTGATTAGCTGATGTCGACGGCCGCTTCTCTGACCAACCCCGAAAATGCTTCAGATGCGCGGCTCTCACCCAGCGAATTGCGACGAATCAAGCAGACAGATCGCTTGATGATCGGACGCTCGATGCGAACGGCGTGCAGCTTTCGTTTTGACAAGGCAAGGTGCGGAAGGATGGTTGCCGGACCGCCCGATTCGACAACGCCGAGACAACCCTCCACCGAGGTCATCTCGATTGCAACCGTTGGGATCACGCTCGCCTCCAAGAACGCCGCGTCAACCATCCTTCGCGTGCAATAGTCGCGGGTCAAAAGACAGAGAGGCGTCTCGTTCAAATCGACGACCCTCACCTTCTTTCGATTCGCAAAGGTGTGCCGTTTGTCAACGATCAATACGAATTGTTCATCGAACAACACTTCGTGAGACAGGGTTCGCTGGCCGACCGGTTCGAAGGAAACGGCGAGGTCCAGTGATCCATCGTGCAAACCCGATTCAATCTGAGAAGCCGACAACTCCGCTACCCGGACTTCGACCGCCGGAAAGTCTCGGCTGAACTGGGAAACCACCTTCGGTATTAAATAGGCACCGACGGTTTGCACCACACCCACGCGGAGCCGACCACGCAATAGTTCGTCAAATTCGTCGACCGCTGCTTGGCCCTCATCGAGGACGTTCAGTGCTTTTCTCGCGTACTGGAAAAACACGCTTCCCTCGCCAGTCAATCGAATGCCTCGACCGGCCCGCTCGAACAGGTCGCAGCCGAGTTCCTTTTCGAGGTCCTTCATTTGCTGCGACAAGGTCGGTTGAGAGACGAACAGTTCTTCCGCGGCCGCTCGAAAACTGGCGTGTTCGGCGATGGCAATGAAGTAACGGAGGTGACGAAGTTCCATAGTGTGCCCGATAGCCCATGGCTATCAGTCCCTTCGGAAAGAAGTATTGGACGCATGTTTCCAGTGTACCTAGATTTGTGCGGGTCGCGACAATTTCTGTTTGCGATGGAAGGTGAATCACTTCGCCTCCTTCTTCGAACCATTTCTTGAAAGGTGCATCACCATGTCCAAAGCCGTCTTCTACCACGCTGGATGTCCCGTCTGTGTCTCCGCCGAACAAACCGTCGCAGACTCGCTGAAGGGCGATGTCGAAAAAGTGCATTTGGGCGAGCAGTCCGGTCGAGTCGCGGAAGCCGAAGCCGCGGGCGTCAAGTCCGTTCCGGCTCTTGTCATCGACGGGCAGCCGTTTCACATCAACCACGGTGCGGACCTGTCGGCTCTGAAGAGCTGATCAAAGGTCTCGGGTCGACGAACCGTCCAAGGGCGTTGCCGGAAAATTCCGGCACGTCCTTGCCCCGCATTCATCCACAGAAAAACCCAACCATCTTGCCACGCACATTCTTCCCCGTGCCGGCTTCCAACTCTGCTCACGACGACGGTACCCGACGCACCTATTGCCGGCGTTTCGTCGCCCTAGAACCTATTCGAAAACCCCGAGCCTGCTGTAAATGAAGTAGGCGAATGCGAGGTAAAGACCAGCGATGTGATTGGGGATTTTCTCATCCCACCGAATGAGAATGGCTCGAAAGTGATTGAGCCAACCATAAGTTCGTTCAACAACCCACCGCCGAGGACGCTCGCCGGATGCCCTGTCTAGTTAACGCTTCTCTTCTCCTCGGCTGCGGATGTGCGAAGTGTATCCATAAACGGATTCGATGAGCTTTCGGACCGCGTTGGAGTCATACGCTTTGTCCAAGCACAGATTCTCCCATGCACTGACCTCGGTCGCAGCTCGATCGACTCAGTCATCGATCGTCTCTTAAAGTAGTCGTCTGTCGTGAACGTTTGCTCCGCGAACTGCCAAACCAACGGGGATGCCGGAAGCATCAGTTTGCAGCGATCATTTCGTCCCCCGTTTGCCGCGATCCGTCGGGTTTTTACCGGTCTTTTCGCCGCCCAGCGGTCCTTTGGTCATCGCCCCATCGACACTCTGCCATCGCCAGTCCATGCCAAGCAATTCGTCATCGACTTTTACCGCAAGATCCCACAGCTGATTGAAGACTCCAAGCTCGGCGCATTGCTGACAGTACGCGTGAGCGGTGCTTCCGGGCGCAAGTTCTGGTGGAATTGCGTTTCATTGGCATCCTGTTCGCAGACGGCAGAAGATCGCGTCGGCGACTCCACGTAAGTCAGCGCGTGGTCGTCCACCGTTCGGGCTTACCCGATACGATGGAAGGACTTGTTCCATTTGCTCCCACAATTCATCTGGCACGCGATAGTTGTCAAAGCTCCTTTGCCCATCTATGGCGGGCCCTCCTTGAATTTGAGTGCCTGTGAAATACCAACTCAAGGATGATCCGCTCTGTTCATGCCAACTAGGTTTTCGGATTGGATTTGAGGGCGTCGAACATTTTTCGCACGGCAGAGGCCTATTGGTTTAAATCACCCAATTCGGTAACCTGCCGAAACCTCGTTAATCACCGGTCGAAACGCCTCGCAGGCGTTACCAGCTCAGTCAGGCTGCGCGACTCACTTTCAGCATTTACGGTACAGCGTACCGCAAACGATTGGAACTGAATCGCATGCCAAGACCAAAAGCGAAATTGCCGAACTACCTCTACCACGTCTCGGGACAAGCCCGAGTCTATCTCGATGGGAGGTATTTCTACCTTGGTCCCCACGACTCGCCAGAGAGTCATGCCAGGTACTTTGCCCTCTGCAAGATTTACCAGGAAAACGGCTGTAAAATGCCGGAGGACTGTGAAACGCATCCGGACGAGGATGCTGCCATCACGGTCAGGTGCGTCACGGCAGACTACCTGAGTTTCGCCGCCAAAAAATACGCTTCGTCACCGGGACGATACGAGCGTCAAAAGCGACTCTGTGACATGGTTGATAAAGAGTACGGAGATCTCCCGGCAGCCGACTTCGGTCCCAGGCGGCTGTCGCAACTGCGGGATTTACTGGTAGCGTCCAAGAACCGTCGCGGCAGACACAACACTCGCGCCTACATCAACGATCAGGTGCGGACCATCGTTCGAGTGTTCAGATATGGTGTCGCCAGGGAATTGGTTCCTGCCACCGTTCTTAATGCGCTCGAGGCACTCAGCCCACTTGTCGAGGGAGAGTCGGTCGCGACTGAGTCAGTCGCTCGGGAGCCGGTGGACATAGAGGCCGTGCGGAAAACGGCCGAATACCTTTCTCCGGTTCTGAAGGCCATGGTGCAGGTCCAGGTTGCGACTGGGATGCGTCCCAGTGAACTTTTTCGGATGCGGGCGTCTGACATCGAGCAACGCGAAGATGGCGTGTGGGTGTATCGACCGAGTGAGCACAAAACCAAACGACACGGAAAGAAGAAGCAGGTGCCAATCGTCGGCGAAGCAAAGTCTGCACTCGAACCCTATCTGGACCGAGAGCCAACCGACTTCTGCTTCAAACCGGAAGAGTCCGCTCGTTGGTATCAGCAGCAGCGATCGGCGAATCGAAAGACACCAGCTAACGAAGGCGATCGCCCCGGCTACAACAAGCGCACCCGTGCGGGTGAATCGAAACCTCGTCAGTACTCCCCGAAGTTTGACAAAGACTCCTATCGTCGTGCAATTGTCCATGCAGCCAAGAAGGCAGGGGCGGAACACTGGACGCCGTATCAGCTCCGGCACACTGCCGCGACGGTGATCCGGGAAGCACTCGGGATCGAAGGAGCCCAAGCTCTGCTCGG
>TARA_R110002073_G_scaffold5562_4_pt1 | contig 12264 bp, 8 predicted proteins | sample TARA_R110002073 | Tara Oceans TARA_R110002073 (sample SAMEA4397174) | marine metagenome | biome: Polar Biome; feature: [DCM] deep chlorophyll maximum layer (ENVO:01000326); material: water (ENVO:00002006), including particulate matter (ENVO:01000060) such as... | depth 40 m
CGACTCGGGGCCGACCGTGCATGAATCGGCTGCGACCGCTTACGACGAAGCTTGCCAATTGCCCGAGGCGGAATTGGCCGAAATGGCAGCGACAAAGAAACGCAAATCGGCACAGGTTTCAGGATTAAAGACCGCGGCCGAAATGCTCAACGGCGGTGTCACTCCGGTGACCGCCTACCGCGAAGGAACACAAGTGCGGCACACCGAATATGGCGACGGCACGGTGATCTCGATCACGGGGCGTGGTCCCAAACGAACCGCGACGGTGCGGTTCGATGACGGCGAACACAATTTCCGGCTGGCGTTCGCGAAATTGGAAGTGATCGACGACTAAGCAGGCAACTAGACGTAGCGGAACGTGTGCGTGAGTTTTGAGTCGGTCGGATCGACAACGACGAAAGTCTTGACGACTTGTTGATTTATTGAGCCGCGACGCGTCAGCGGCCGGGTCCCACACGATACCCGGTGCCTTACGGCCCACGGCTCACCCTTGCGATTTCCATTTGGATTAAATCAACAAGTCTTGACGACTTCCGCTACGGGGAGATTGTTCAGCGCGTCGCTGTGATTCGCCGGCAAAACCAACGTGGTGGGCGGATCGCGTTGATTTTTGTAAATTTGGCAAGCGAACAATCTCGCAAACCGCACCGCAATTAATGTCCTCCCCCCTTGGAAGCGAAGTTTGTCATGAGTGAAAACGAATTCGGCCCTACCGACGCCTTGGTCGGCGTGATCATGGGCAGCCGCAATGATTGGGAAACGATGCGCGCGGCTGCCGATATTTTGGACGAGTTGCAGATTCCTAACGAGCGATTGGTGGTGTCGGCACATCGAACGCCCACACGAATGGTGAACTATGCGACGGGGGCGAGCCAGCGTGGATTGAAGGTTATTATCGCCGGAGCAGGCGGAGCCGCTCATCTGCCAGGCATGGTGGCGTCGGAAACCAATCTGCCGGTGATCGGAGTCCCCGTGCAAAGCCGAGCCCTGCAGGGACTCGATTCATTGTTGTCGATCGTACAGATGCCTGGCGGGATTCCGGTCGCGACGATGTCGATCGGCGTTTCCGGCGCGAAGAACGCGGGTCTGATGGCGGCGCGGATCTTGGCGTTGTCAGATGATGCATTGGCCAAACGGTTGGCCGAGTTTGTTGAGAAACAAACCGCTGCGGTTATCGAATCGGCGGAGCTATAGAATCAACGTGAGCGAGACGAAATTGAAAAACGATTCTGATTCCGGTTCCAATCCCACAATGATTCTGCCCGGCAGCACGATTGGGATGGTGGGCGGTGGCCAATTGGGCCGCATGTTTGCCATCGCCGCGACCCAGATGGGTTACCAAGTGGTGGTGTTCTGCGAAACCGAGCAAGAGCCGGCAGCCCAGATCGCTCACCGCTGTGTCTTTGGACGGCTGAACAATATGGATGCGGTCGAAGCATTCGCGAATCAATGTAACGTGATCACGTTAGAGTTCGAGAATATTCCCGAAGCGACGATCGCCAAGTGCCAACAGTACGCACCGACCTACCCTTCGTCCGATGTGTTGGCGACGGCGCAAGACCGCTTGCGAGAAAAGAACACGATTCAAGACGCAGGTCTGCCTGTTGCCCCGTTCGCCAAAGTGGTGGATGCGGAAACGTTAGCGACTGCCTCCGAGGCCGTCGGTTTACCCTTAATCCTAAAAACAGCTCGCAGCGGGTATGACGGAAAAGGACAACATCGCATCAACACGCTGGCCGATGCAGAGAACGTCGATTGGTCGCTGTGTGATGAATGGGTGGCGGAACAATTGATTGCGTTCGATCGCGAGGTATCGGTCGTTGTGGCGAGAACCGTCGATGGGAGAACGTCAACGTTTCCCATTTTCGAGAACGATCACGTCAATCACATCCTCGATGTGACGATGATTCCGGCCACGTTGTCCGACAGCGTTCAGCAAAAGGCACGCGAGATCGCGATCGCGACTGCCCAGGCACTCGATGTCGTAGGACTGTTGTGCGTGGAAATGTTCGTTCGATCCGACGCCGAGGGCAACGAGGAAGTGATAATCAACGAGGTTGCGCCGCGGCCTCATAATTCCGGTCACTTGACGATCGAAGCTTGCCACACAAGCCAGTTCGAGCAGCATGTTCGCGCGGTTTGCGGGCTGCCGCTTGGCAATACAGACATGATCTGTGGCGGCGCCGCGATGGCCAATCTGCTCGGAGACGTATGGGGCGACGAGACGCACACGCCACCGTGGGATCGTGCTCTTGATGTGGACGCAGTGAAGCTGCATTTGTATGGCAAGGTTCACCCCAAACCGGGACGCAAGATGGGGCATTTGACGTGCGTCGGAGAGAGCCGAGACACCGTCGTCGAGAAGGTTCGCGAGGCGAGACGCCGGTTAACGTCCTCGTCGTCGGTGTAACGACGCGTTGCTTTTATAGCGGAGCAGCGTCGTGCCGCTACGAAAGTACATGGCATTGTCCGTGAGGCATCGGTTAACTCGTGGAACCCGGCTGCTGACGCGTCGCGGCTCACTCTATCGACAGCCGGCGAATGAAACGTTCGAGATTTACCTGCCCCCCACGCGTTTCACCATCGAAAACGACGCTGGCGGATCGATCGCATCGATTCGCTGATGCCTAGCGGCGGAATGATTCCGGTGCGGTGCTTGAGACGAGGCTGAGGTAGAGCGTTTCGGCACCGCGACGTTCCGGTTTGGGACGAAGCAATTCCGCTGCGGCTTCGAGCAGGTCGCGACGGCTGACTTGTCCAAGCAATCGACCCTCCTCGACGATCGGCAGTCGGCGATAGGGCGAGTTGAGGAACATCTGGGCAATGCCCAGCAGATCAGTGGACGGCGACGCGGTCAGCGCCTCGGTATCCATGTAAGGACCGATTTGTCGTGGCTGTGCCGCGCGGCGCAGGTTGTCGCTGGCGTGATTCGATTTTGCTCGCTCGACAACTTCGCATGCCAAACGGCACTCGGCACGCAGCACGTCACGGCGACTGACTTGCCCCGCCAACCGCTCGCCCTGCAACACCGGAAGCCGGCGATACGGGGTCTCTTGAAACTTGTGGGCGATGTCCAACAGCGAATCGTCCTCATGAATGATGCGGTTGCGATCCAGGTTCATGTATTGGTTCACACTGGTGCCGGGCAGCTGATCGTGCAGCGCGGCGATCAACGCTCGCATCGCGGTCTTTTCCGAAAAGATGCCCAGATAATGTCCTCGCGAATCGACTACGGGGGCGCCCGATATTCGTCGGCTGAGCAAATGATCTATCGCGTCGAAAACGTCCATGTCGGGATTGATCGTGACAAGTTTGCTGACCATGAATTCGCGAACACGGGTGATGTGAAGACCTTCCGCCCTTGCGGTTTCGACTGGTTCAGTCAACGCGTTCATGCAGCATTTTTCACTGAACACAGCGAGATAACCGCCATCGGCACCAAGTACCGGCGCCCCAGAAATATTGTCTCTTAGCAGCCTTGCAACGCTGTCCATGACATCACACTCGGGGGTCAACGTCACTAGATTGCGACGCATGATATCGCTTGCGGCCTTCACTTCGTTCATATCCAAGCCCTTGTGAAAAAGAAGAGATTCGATCCCGCGTGTGGGGTTCGAGGTTGGTGCTTGATCCCAACCTAACGCGTGGTGACGCGTAAAGTCAAACTTTTACCGCAATTCGGCTTGTGAAACATTGCGCAAGGGGGGATGAAACGAAAACAGCACAAGCGATGTAACCATCCCTTGTGCTGTTCGTTTCAAATCAAAAAGCAAGTTGTCGCTGCGATGCGATCGATAGTTAGCGGCGCGGCGTGAGTCGCGCCGCTCGGTCATCCACTCCGAAAGTCTTGACGACTTCCGCTACGGAGGTTTCTAGTTCTCAGTCGGTGCGGGCGTCGGTTCAGCGGTCGGTTGTGGTGACGATTCGAGCATCGCGTCGGTGGCCGGAGCGTTCATGAACGTTTGCATCTGCGGAGCCGAAGGATCAAACGGGCCGCTGGTCAGTGGCGACGGCATATGCACGTCGCTTGGGTTCCGACGAGGCGTCAAGTGACGTCCGGTTTCGTACGCGTCTTGGTACGCCCCCGGTGCCCATTGGCCTTCGGAAAGCTGCACTTGGTTGTAAGCCAACAACGATCCTTTTTGACGATGGAAGTCGCGAATGGCAAGGTTGTAGTTGGTCAGCGAAGTGTAGAATTCAGCCTCACTTGTCACCACTTGCCGTTGGGCTTGCAGCAAGAAGTTGATGTTGTCCGTTCCGTCGCGGTAACGGCGACGCAGCACATCGACTTGTCGTTGGTCCGCCAAATAGCGGTTGTAGTTGGTTTCCAATAATTGGTGCGTCAACATGATTTGACGAGCCGAGTCGGACAGGTCATGGCTGACTCGCAGTTCGGTTTCCGCGAGCACGGCACGTTCACGACGCAGGTTTAAGTTTGCGTGGGCCACAGCCGCACTTGCCGCACGCAAGCCGACGGGCAACTGCATCTCTACGCCCGCTTGCCATTCTTGGTAATTGCCGTCGGTGATACTGCCATACAGGTTATCGAATTGTTCTTTATCACTGCCGCCGATCAAATGATCCCCAAGACCACGGAAACGGTATTGACCAAGAAAATCCAGACGAGGACGTCGATTCAGACGTGCGGCGGTCAGTTCCATTTCACGCCGCTTCAGATTGAATCGTTGGCGGCGAACTTCGACCCGTCGCGTCAATGCTTGTCCAAGAGCACTTTCCCAATCGAACACGACACGGACATCGGTCGGCGTCGTGGTCGGTTTTAGCAAGCGTCCGTCACTGGCAGGCAACCCGATTAGATAACGAAGCCGTTGCTCGCGGGTGTACAACCCGTCGGGACCACCGAGAGCTGCTTCGACTTGAGCGCGGAACTGATAGTACTGCGATTGAGCCTGGGCCTCTTCGTCGCTTCGTCCGGCACCCGCTTCAAGACGGACTTGTTGGTACTGGAACGTCTGCAATGCCGCGTCACGTCCTTTGACGTTGGCTTCGAGCACTCGATAACCGACCGACAGATCCCAGTAAGCTTGCTCGACATCGGCAACCAAGCTGATCACGGCGGCTTCGAAATCGGCCAATGCAACATCTTCGTTGACACGTGCAATCAAGACACCGTTGTATTGTCCGATCCCCGAATTGGGACCGGCAATACGATTAAACGTCGTTCCCGATCCTTGCAGCAAAGGTTGACGATATTCGGCTTCGAGGAAGCCAACAAAGTCGCTGCGGAATGCACGGTTCGGCCGGTTGCTGTCGTTGTAGTTAATGTTGTGACGTAAAGCGAAACTTGCACCTTGCGCGGTTTGTTTCGACAACTCGGCGATATATGTCGCGTAGTCTTCTTGTAATGCGCGTGGGGTGAACTGTGCATTCACCGAACCGGCCAAGATATTCTGAGGCTGATCCGCGTTGCTCCAGAACAGCTGCTGCGAGAACTGTGCGTCAAACGCCGACAATGCCGCTTCGGTCCCGGTCAGCGGATTGGCGTGTGCCAACGCGGGATCAAACGTGGTGGTAGTGCCTTGCGGATTCGAAACCACGGTACCCCCGATCGATCGCAGCACGGGGCTCTGTTGCACCGCCAACTGAATCGCTTGCTCGAGTGTCAACTCGAGCGACGGGATTTTCGAAGGGTCTTCCAGTGCCAACGGTTCAGTCGCTTGCTTAGCCGCTTCCGAAGGCGCGGTTGCACATTGTTGCACTTCAGGGTACTCGATCCGCATTGCAAAATCGTCATGGTAAGACGCTTTGGTGTCGTGCGGTCCGTCTTTGATTCGATCAAAAACACTACAACCTACGCTGCTAACGGTGGTTGCTCCGACCAGCATGGCCAACAGTGCGGCTCGACGTGATTTTCGCCATGAGGATTTCAGACGATCACTAACTCGGCAAAAGGGGGATGCCGGAGCTCGCGTGGCTAATGGTTTGTCTTGGTTGCGTCGCATGACCAGGTTCACTTGAGTACGCCGCACCCTCTTTCGTCACCCGTACAACACAAGCGATCGTGCGAAAGATCATTGGCGGTGCTTGCGTTATCGACCGGATTGTCGAAACAACTGGACTTATCGGGCGACGATTTTCGCCTGCAAATGAAGAGGAACCGGCACAGCCCGCAAGGTCATGTTCGAGTTTGCCGGTTAGCAAAACCGTTGCGGCAACCCTGATGGAAGGGGACGTGAGGGGGTGCCGCCAAAACCCCACGTTTTTACGGAGAAATTTGGTTTCAAACCGCACCGACACGCGTCATTCGTTTTGCACGCCGCCCCAAGGCGTCAAACCCGAATTCCCCGGTCGCAAAAGTGGACCAAGGGCATGTGGATTGAGTGAGCTGCGACACGGCCGGGGCTCAGACGTGGTTAGGTGTATTCTTGCTGGAACGGGCTATCGCTAACACAACGAGCCCCACCCAGAGCCGGCTACCCCCGAATCTGACCTCCCCCGAGGGGAGGTGAAATAGATTTTACCCTCCCAGCTTGCGTCGGGAGGGTCGGAGAACGAGCTTTCAGCGAGTTTTCCGGGGAGGGCTGGTGAATTCTCGCGAGAACGATCCACTCCTAACACCACGAGCCCCACCCAGATCCGGCTACCGCCGTCTCTGACCTCCCCGGAGGGGAGGTGAAGTCTGAATGTCGCCCGCGAGTTCCGTTTGCGGTCCAGGTTTAGGCCCGGGCGACGGCGGGCACGCGGAAACGGGCTTGCGAGAGTTCCCAAGCGGCAAAAATGACCGCCGAGAAGCACAGATCGCCCGCGATGGTAAATCCGAAGAAGGGGATCGCATTGACGTAGCAAGCGGTGAAACCCGCCACCGACAGCGGATACCAGCCAGCCAAAATCAAGCCAAAATTACTAACCACAAAGAACACGGTCGAAGCGGCGATCGATGCCGCAGGGACCTTCCACAATCGACTTTTGCCACTTGCGTTGCGAAGCAGCCGACCGATTGGAACCGACGCGACCATACCAAGGTAAACCATCGCCATCGCGGCCAAGTTGTAGAAACCCAGTCCCGGAATCCCGAGCATCTGGCCCACCACATCACTGAATCCCATCACTGCAATCGGCACCAAATAGGCTCGACGACCCGACATGTAGCTGCCGGCAAACAGTCCCAAAGCGGCAACACAGGCTACGTTTGGCGGATGGGGCAGAAAGCGGCTCGCAGCAACGGCCAAAATCATTAGGTAAAACATCGGGCGAGTCCAAGCGTTGATTCGGAAAACAGGGGTTCGTATGCCGCTGTTTTAAACGCTTTGCCGCCACATCGCCAGAGGGGAAAAGAGAAGCTGGGCGGGAAAGGCAGCCTGGCAAGTTTCGCCCTCCTATGACCGCCACAGTCCCGTGCGGCGCCGAGTCCTGCATGCCGCGTTTGATTCGTGTCGAAACGAAAAAAGGCCGGGCTTCGGCGGTGCAAAAAGCACTGCGGAAGACCGGCCCCAGAACGGATTCGCCGAAGAATAACGGGCAATTCTAAAACGTGCCGTGGACTGCGTCACGATTAAGGAAACGCGATGATCGCCCCCGATACTGCGGCCGCTTCTGCCACCACGGCACGTCGCTCGTACGGCGGTCGCTGCAGGTAAGCGGGGGTGCACGAACCGCTGCGGTAATACCCCAACGTGTAATCGCAATCACAAGGGTGATCAATCGTAGCCAAGTAAGGCAGCATCGGAACGGTCGTGAAGAAACGCATTCCCGCAATCATCGGGGTCAGATGCGGGCATCGCTCGTGTCCATGTCGTTCCAACATACGGTCCTCGAAGTACAGCGGATTCGAAAACGTGTTGGGCGCGTTCCAGGCCATCGTGGACCAACCCCACGACGCATCACGCTCGATTCCTTGTTCGGGCAGAGGCAAAATCGGCGATCCCGTATCGCTGCGGAATCCTGCGGGGGCGCGACCATTGCCGATATTTTCAATCGAGGTGCTGGCCGCCGCGATCGGAGGCAGCTCCAATCGACCGTCGACCACGTCGGGAGTCCGGTAGAATGCGTCTCCGTCCATCAAACTCGAAGCATTCGAAGCACGGCTAGCCCGGTCTCGGACGGGGGCATCGCGGTTGGGTCGCTCAGCCGTTTTCATGGGCTCATGGATCCGGTCGACGTCCAATTCCAGCTGCTCGACTTTCTTGACCTGTGTGGGAGCCTTGATCACCATCGCGGTCATTTGGCGAGCAGGATTAACGTCGCTGGGAACCACCAACCCCTCCGATTTCTGGGCGATCCGAGGCGGCGACTCAAAGTACGACGGCAACGCACTGTAGCGATTCGCCGAAGGGGGCTGGGCCACGTCAACGTCTTGGTGCGACTGCGACTCGGGGGTGGCGTCCAAAATCCCGCTACCAAACACCTCATCGGTCCAAGCGACAAAATCGTCATTGTCTTCTTGATCGAAGACCGGGAAACCATCCAATTCCGCGACTTGTTCCGAAGCTGGCTGATCCGCCAACGCCGTTGAACAGGTCAATATCATGCCCGACATCAGGCTTTTAATAAAAAGGTTCCGCTTAGATTTTATCGAATTCATCGGCTAGCTCCCTCGGCTGAATCGTAGACGGGCCAGTCCGTTTTGGCCTCGTTCTGAATCCTCCGCGGAAAAAGCAGGAGGTCCAGTTGTAAGGATTCGACCTCTCAACGCAAAAACACCAGTCGCACCGCGCGTGGTCGGCACAACCGGCACGACTCGCACGAGCCGCACCGCAGTGCAACGGAACGCGGCGAAAAAGTGATTGCGTGCCACGCTGCTTAAAGGAATGGCTCGCTGCTTAAAGGAACGCCTCGCTGCTTGAACGAGACTGTGTCTGACAACTCGAGTTGCATCGCCGCATTTCGCAAACCCATCGCGACGACACAAACTCGAATCCTAAACCAACGACGCGGTGCCGCACAGTCTCATTGAAAAGAGGCCGTTTCCCTACCGGACTTGGTGCCCATTGCACCCCACACCCCGTAGGGGCTTTCGCCGCTTGTGACTTGGCGTGCATTCAGGTTGCCCGAGTCAATCGAGTCCGTGACAAAGCGGACCGACCCGTCGAACGACAACGTTTGCACGCCTCCCTGATGCTCGCTCGACGGCGAGAAACTTCCCCAGCTGTTGTTGTCACCAGCATAGGCACACGAGTAGGAATTGGGCGGCAGGGTGGTGGTGAAGCGGGTATTGATCACACGACCATCACCAAACAACAACCCTCGCCAACAATCCGCACCGGTTTGGTACTGAAATCGGTTGTTGGGATCCAGCGGCGCCGTCATGCAAGGCCCCGCAACTGCCGTTGTGCCATCGTACATTCCGTTAAAACTGGCAACGTCTCCTTTGACGAACGCTTGATCACGTGGTGTCCCCGCGACTTCGCTCATCGCCAATGTGTTGCTGGCCCCATCAAGTAGGTCGCGAAAGCGTCGCAAGTTGTTTCGATCGCCGTTGGTCATGGGCACGAACATGCTCCGTGAGTTGATTCGGGCAATCGCCATGCCTTCTTCGGAATCACTTTTGGCGTTATGCCACATCGCATCGCCAATACAAAAGACATACAGGGATTTCGATAGACCGTTGTACTCCGTACCGTCCGCATTCTGGGCCGAGGGGCAGAGGAACGCGGACTGAGGGCCTGCGTCTAGCAGTGACTGACTCTGCCAGAACCCCGATCCGGGAGTCGCCACTTTCGCCTCCTGCTCGAACGCTTCATACAAAGCTCCCATTTCGATAAAAGGCAGCAAAAAGATCGAGGCGCCAACGTTGCGTCGAATGCCGTACGAATAGCCATAGAAATCCGCGGATCCTGGAGGGAATTGCTCGTAGGCGGAGTGATAGTTTTGCAACGCCAACCCTAACTGCTTCATGTTGTTGGAACATTGCATACGCCTCGCGGCTTCGCGTGCCGCCTGTACCGCAGGCAACAGAAGCCCAACCAATACACCAATAATTGCAATCACCACCAACAACTCGACCAAGGTAAACCCTTGATTTCTACGCGTCACACTACACTTCATCGCATCACCTTCGATTCAGACCAAGAAACAAGCAAGAATGGATTTAAAAGTTGTTTGACCTACCGAATTGAAGGCTGATAAAGATTCGTTTCCGGACCTTCATCACCGCTACGGTCCGCCGTTTCGGCCAACGTTGTGAAGTTTTTTCTGTTAACAGGGTTTGTGCATTTTCAACGTAGCGAAAGCCATCAACGGCTTTCGTTCCAAGGCGTATTTCCAGCGAAACTCTCTCGCAAGGGCCGCTACGTCGGCTGTGCTCCTACGGTCCCAAACCCAGCGTGCATGACGCAGGGTTACGCGATAATGTCCGTAATGGGATGACCGTGGTCGATTTCCAAACGCTTGCGTCCGGGAAGTTCAAGTTTGCGGGAATCGAGTCCCAATTGCTGCATGATCGTGGCGTGAATGTCGGTGACATAGTGGCGGTTTTCGACTGCATGGAACCCGATTTCATCGGTCGCACCATGCACAACGCCGCGTTTCAATCCGCCACCCGCCATCCAAACGGTGAAACCAAAGATGTGATGGTCGCGTCCGTCGGCGCCTTGCGACCCAGGGGTACGTCCAAATTCGGTGGCAAACACCACCAACGTCTCATCGAGCAATCCGCGGCGCTGCAAGTCTTCCAACAGACCGCCGATCGGTTGATCGACCGCCAAAGCGTTCTTGGTGTGGTTTGCTTTTAGCTTGCCGTGAGCGTCCCAGGCGCCGGCACCACCGCCGCCATGTTGAATTTGGATAAAGCGAACGCCACGTTCAACCAAACGCCGTGCCGCCAATAATTGCATTCCAAATTCGTTACAGTGGGGCGTCCCAATTCCGTACAACGACTTTGTCTCGGCACTCTCTTGCGCGAAATCGACCACCTCGGGTACCGAAGTTTGCATCCGAAAGGCAAGTTCATACGAAGCGATCCTAGCCGCCATCTCGGGGTCCTCGGGATATTCATCGGCACGCATCCCGTTTAGCTGATCCAACAGATCTTTGCCGACCTGGCGTGCCTCGTTGGGAAACGCAATTTCGGGCTGACTGAAATCGAGCGGGTTCTTGGGATCGATTCGTAGCGGGACCGCATCGTGAGCCGGGCCGAGGTAATGACCGTCACGGCTGTTCCAGTACTCGCGTTTGCCAATCGAGATGAACTGAGGCAGATTGTCATTGAGCGAGCCGAGTCCATAATGCACCCAAGCCCCGAGCGTCGGAAAGTCACCATCGTTACGATGACGTCCCGAATGGAATTGTGTTTGCGCCCCGTGGTTGCTGTCGGTCGTATACATCGATCGCACGATCGCCAGCTTGTCGACTTGGTTAGCGACGTGCGGAAACCAATCGCTCACTTCGATGCCGGATTCTCCGTGCTTTTTAAAACCGATCTGCAGCGGATACAGTTCGTTGCGTTGGTTGCCGTTGCCGTCGGGTGCAACCAAACGTTCGAGCGCAAGCTTGGCAGGATCCTGAGCCTCGGCGAACGGCGTTTCCGAAATAGTTTTGCCGCCATATTTTGTCAGCATCGGCTTGGGATCAAAGCTTTCCATCTGGCTGACGCCGCCATTCATGAACAACCAAATGACGTTCTTGGCCTTGGGCGGAAAATGCGGCTGTCCTGTCGGCGGCGTCCAGCCGATCGAACCCGCATCGGCATCACGCTGCAGCAGCGATGCCAACGCGACTGACGACAGCCCCATTCCCATATCGGACAAGAATCGGCGGCGATTCGGGGCAATGTGATTCATAAAACCGTTTCCTTATTCAAACCGCAATTCAAACGTTTTCTATCGCACCGTCACGAAGTCATTGTGATTGACCAAAACCCAAATGAAGTGGCCGCGTGCTCGCTGCACCGAACCGTTCGCTTGGCCTTCCCAGACCGACAGTGCTTTCAGACTCGCGGCGATCTCGGCGTCGTCGGCATCGATCCCCAGCAGTGTCTTGAACGATTGAACAACAAAGTCACGTGCGTCTTCGCCATCGACGGACAAGCGGTCGGCAATCTGTCCCGCCGACGTTAGCACCAGCTTGCTGTTGGTCAGTGCCAAGGCTTGCTGAGGCACAATGCTCTGTTCGCGACGATAACAATCGGTCACAAGCGCCTCGTCAAACATCGTCAAAAACAAATCGCGTTGGTTGTTCGAGTGAAAGAAATACAGGCTGCGACGTTTCGATTCCGGCTGCTTGGCCGCAGGAACCGGAGGGCCCCCCATCGTCGGATCAAGCGTTCCGGCTAACGACAGCACGGCATCACGGACGACTTGCGATTCC
>TARA_R110002073_G_scaffold5624_18_pt1 | contig 12260 bp, 8 predicted proteins | sample TARA_R110002073 | Tara Oceans TARA_R110002073 (sample SAMEA4397174) | marine metagenome | biome: Polar Biome; feature: [DCM] deep chlorophyll maximum layer (ENVO:01000326); material: water (ENVO:00002006), including particulate matter (ENVO:01000060) such as... | depth 40 m
CACGCCCTACGTCAACACGATCCCCACCAAAGATCAACCAGCCTACCCCGGCAATCGAGAAATCGAACGCCGCATCAAATCGATCGTTCGCTGGAACGCGATGGCGATGGTCGTGCGAGCGAACAAGCGTCCCGGCGGCGTCGGTGGGCACATCAGCACGTTTGCATCAAGTGCGACGCTGTACGAAGTCGCCTTTAACCACTTCTTCAAAGGTCGCGGCGAAGACGGCTACTCGGGCGACACGATTTACTTCCAAGGCCACGCTTCGCCTGGGATGTACAGCCGAGCGTTTGTCGAAGGCCGCTTGAGCGAAGAGAACCTCGAGAATTTTCGCCGCGAACTGGCCCCCGGTGGCGGACTATCGAGCTACCCTCACCCTTGGTTGATGCCTGATTTTTGGGAATACCCCACCGTCTCGATGGGCCTCGGTCCGATCATGGCGATCTACCAAGCTCGCTTTAACGAATACCTCCGCGACCGCGGCATCAAAGACACGTCGGGACAAAAAGTCTGGGCGTTTCTTGGCGACGGCGAATGTGACGAACCTGAAACACTCGGCGCGATTGGACTCGCTGCCCGCGAAAAACTTGACAACTTGATTTTCGTCATCAACTGCAACTTGCAACGACTCGACGGCCCGGTCCGCGGCAACAGCAAGGTGATTCAAGAGCTTGAATCGATTTTCCGCGGTGCCGGTTGGAACGTGATCAAAGTCGTCTGGGGTGATGACTGGGATCAATTGCTCGCCAAAGACACGACTGGCTTGCTCGCCAAACGAATGAACGAAGTCGTCGACGGCCAGTACCAAAAATACACCGGCATGCCGGGCAGCTACATTCGCGAACACTTTTTCGGCAAGTATCCCGAACTGCTGAAATTGGTCGAAAACTATTCTGACGAACGACTCGAAAAGATGCGTCGCGGTGGCCACGATCCTGAAAAGGTGTATGCGGCCTACAAGATGGCGACAGAACTGAAAAACGGGAAACCGACTGTCGTTCTGGCCAAGACCGTCAAAGGCTATGGACTTGGCGAAGCAGGTGAGGGCCGCAACGTCGCTCACAACCAAAAGAAAATGAACGAAGAGGAATTGCTCGAGTTCCGCACGCGGTTCGGCATTCCCATCAGTGACGAAGAAGTCGGCAAGGCTCCGTTCTACACGCCGCCGGCGAACAGCCAAGAAATCAAGTACATGAAGGAGCGCCGCGCTGCTCTCGGCGGCCCGGTACCAAGTCGTCCCACCACGCACCCCACGATGGAAGTGCCCACGGTTGCGGATTACAAAAAACTGATCGGTCGGCTCGAAGACAAGAGCTGCAGCACGACGTTCTCGGTCGTGCAAACCTTGATCGCATTGTGCCGCGACAAGAAGATCGGCAAATACATGGTCCCCATCGTGCCTGATGAATCACGCACCTTTGGGATGGAAGGGATGTTCCGCGAATTCAGCATCTACGCTCACGCGGGCCAGCTGTACGAGCCGGTTGATTCGTCGCTGATCACCTATTACAAGGAATCCCAAGACGGTCAAATCCTCGAAGAGGGGATCACCGAAGCGGGATCGATGAGCAGCTTTAACGCGGCGGGCACCGCGTACAGCTCGCACGGCGTCAACATGATTCCGTTCTTTATCTACTACAGCATGTTTGGTTTCCAACGCATCGGCGACCTGATTTGGGCTGCGGCGGACATGCGAGCCAAGGGCTTTTTGATCGGCGGCACTGCCGGGCGAACCACGCTCAACGGCGAAGGACTTCAGCACCAAGACGGGCACAGCTTGCTCAACGCAATCGCGTTCCCGACCGTGCGTGCCTACGACCCTGCGTTCGCATACGAAGTCGTCGTGATCATCTTGGAAGGCCTTAAACGGATGTACCAAGATGGCGAAGAGTGCATGTATTACTTGATGAGCGAAAACGAGGAATACTTGCATCCGGCAATGCCAGAGGGGTGCGAAGAAGGCATCGTCAAAGGGATGTACAAATTCCGCAGTCGTGACGTCGAAGGTGCCAAGGCACGTGTTCAGCTGTTCGGCAGCGGTGCGATCCTCAATTGTGTTTTGAAAGCCCAGGAAACCCTGGCCGAAAAATACAACATTGCAAGCGACGTTTGGAGCGTGACTAGCTACACCCAATTGCGTCGCGAAGCCGCCGACTGCAGCCGCTGGAACATGCTGCACCCCACCGAGACACCACGCAAGAGCTACCTCGAAGAGCAGCTCGAAGGTGTCGAAGGTCCGTTCATCTCGGCAAGCGATTACGTCCGAGCTCTCGGCGAGCAACTGCAACCTTGGATCCCCGGCGATTACTTCGTGCTGGGAACCGATGGCATGGGACGCAGCGAAACTCGCGAAGCGCTCCGGCGTCATTTCGAAGTCGATGCCGAATGCGTTACCTACGCCACGCTCACACGTCTCGCCAAGACCGGCCTGTTCACGGCTGCGGAACTCGCCGATGCAATCAAAGACCTTGGCATCGACCCTGACAAACCCAACCCGTACTTTGCCTAATCCGACACCTATGTCCGAGGCAACGTACGTTACAAACATCCCACTGAAATCTGCTTACCAGAAACTCTTTTATGGCAACTGAAGTAAAGCTTCCCGAATTGGGCGACGGCATCGAATCTGGTGACGTTCTGGAAATTTTTGTGTCGGTCGGCGACGTGATTAGCAAAGGCCAAGACATCGTCGAAATGGAAACCGACAAGGCGACCGTGCCGGTGCCTGCATCGGTCGGCGGAAAGGTCACCAAGATCCTTGTCAGCGAAGGCGACTCGTTAGCCATCGGCGGCGTGATCCTGGAAGTCGAAGCGGCGGCCGAGGCGGCTGCTCCCGAGGCTCCTGCGGCCGCACCGGAACCCGAAGCGAAACCCGAGCCCAAGCCAGAGCCGAAGGCCGAAACACCTGCTCCGGCACCGGCTGCTGCAACACCTCCTGCGGCTCCGGCTCCGACACCTGCTCCCGCACCGGCACCGGCAAAACCACAAGCACCGGCGCCCGCAGCACCGGCGGCAGCCCCTGTGGCCACTACCGCTCCGGGCGAAGTGATTCCTGCGGGGCCTGCGATCCGCCGTTTTGCACGCGAAGTCGGCGTCGATTTGGCCTCCGTTCAAGGATCAGGCGAATCAGGCCGAATCACTCGTGACGACGTCCTCGCCGTCGTGCGAACCGCAAACCAAGTCGCGAGGAACAGTGGCGGTACCGCCGCGACAACCTCGCCCACGGCCGCCAGTACTTCCAGCCAAACGGCCCCCCGCGAATCCTCGGCACCTGGCAACGCCAGCAGCGACGACTTCGGCAGCGTGCATGTCGAGCGTATGAGCAAGATCCGCAAAACGATCTCCAAACAAATGCATGCGAGTTGGTCCACCGTTCCTCGTGTGACCAATTTTGACGATGCCGACATCACCGACCTCGAACGGCTTCGCCAATCGAGCAAAGACGATTACGCGGCGCAAGGGCTGAAGTTGACGACGATGCCATTCTTGATCAAAGCGGTCGCGACGGCACTGCGTCATCACCCCAGCATCAATGCGGTGATCGACGAGCAAAACGAGCAGATCATTTACAAAGACTATGTGAATGTCGGCATCGCCGTGGATACCGATCGCGGTTTGGTCGTTCCAGTGATGCAGAACACCGACCAACGTGGCATTCCCGAAATTGCTCGCGGATTAGCTGAAATGGCAGGCAAGGTCCGTGGCGGCCAATTCGCCGTCAGCGATTTGAAGGGCGGCACCTTTACGATCAGCAACCTCGGAGCGATCGGCGGCCAATACTCGACGCCCATCGTGAATGTTCCCGAAGTGGCGATCTTGCTGGTCGGCCGTAGCCGTAAACTGCCGGTCGTGATGCCCGACGACAGCATCCAACCACGTTTGATGATGCCGCTGAGCCTGTCTTATGACCATCGCTTGGTCGACGGCGGAACCGCGGCACGATTCTTGAACGATGTGATCGGATACCTCGAAGCACCAAGCCGTTTGCTGCTGGCGCTGTAACCGCATCAGCCAACCCAGGAAGAGTCGCCTCTCACTCCGCTAGAGCGTTACTGGAATGGGCGTAGATCGGCCAGCTCTGCAGGTAGTGGACGAGGCGACGAGTCCCAGCGACGTAGTGCACGACGGGACTCGTAGCCTCGTCCACTACCGAGAAAACACTTCACCCGCGGGTGAAGTAGTGAGCTGTGGGGTGCGCCGAGCCTGAGGAAGAACCACGAAAAAGGGCCACACTCGGTGAGTGCGGCCCTTTTTTTCGTTTGTTATCTCGCGTCCATCGATCGCTTGGCGACCTAACCGACTACTCGCTTGCGACGTTGACGAAGACCTTCAATGCGTCCTTGTCTTCGACTAACAACCGCATCATTTCCTTGTAGTTATCCAGACCATCGACGGGATGCGTCAAGATTTTCTCGAGCACGCCGGGATACATCATCTCGCCCAACGCGAGGTCACGAATCCCCATTTCAAAGTGATTGCGGTTTGCGTTCACACTGCCGAGCAACAGTTTATTGCCAAGCACGAATTGCAAGTTGATGCTATCCGAGGGAACTTCGGTGACTTTGTCGCCCCCGGTGATCCCGGTCCAGACCACGACGCCATTGTGCCCCAAGTGCTGCATGGACTCGAACGCCAATTGGCTGCTGCCGGTAGCATCGACGATCAAGTCTGGCTTGCCGGTGATTTTGACCAACTCGGCCATCGAGGTTTCTCGGGTGCTGATGTAGTTCGCCTCGAGCCCCGCGACAATCTCGGCCTTCAAGTTCGGCGCCTCACCACGAGCAAGCGTGTAGACCTCCAAACCGCGAAGCTTCAAGATCAACGTGGTGAGCAGACCAATTTGTCCGGCCCCGAGCACGTAGGCGACACTCGGACGCCACACTTTCATGCGGTGCTGTGCTTCGTACGCCTGATGTACCGCCTTCGCAGCACAGCTCATCGGTTCTTGCAAAACGTGCAGGTGCTTCAGTCCTTCGGGCACACGAACGATGTACTCTTCTTCGTCCACAAAGTACTCGGTCAAGTAACCGTGACGCAGATTGATGCCGCGTTCGTAGTACTCTTCCTCGCTTGTCATATCGTTGGTGCCGATCATGTCATAGATCGAACCACCGGGACGGCGAACGGTCGCGGTGACATAGTCACCGGGCTTCACGCGGCGGACATTGTCGCCCACCGCTTCGACGATGCCGAAGCATTCGTGGCCGATGACCAAGTGCTTGTCCCCGGCGGGGGCATTTCCATACAACGCGTCGTTGATCTCGCGGTCGGTTGCATCCACCCCGACTTTCAACACCTTGACCAAAACCCCGTTGCCATCGGCAACTTGATCCAGGGTCGGCTTGGCAATTTCTTCGAGATGGACGCTATTAGGGGTGCCTGGCGTGACTGCGACAGCCTTCATAATTGACTCGATCAACGGTAAAGGGGGGTGGAGGGTATGCGATGATTCAAAGCATGAGTATGTTGTTACTCGAATGCCTTTTGAGCGGCAAATGATAACAATTCATCACCTAGCTGCTCAGGGGGACTCTGCTCGGATCATTCTGTCGCCTTAGCGGCATCTACTGCCCACTCTAGGGGCCTCAATCCGGCGTTGATGCCTACATAATCGCCATTGGACGCATTTTTGACAACAGTGGTTGTCAAAAATAGGTTTGCCCTCAATAATGACAGTGTTGCGTTGGCATTTTTTACCGATCGCACCTTTTTCGTTACGTCGTTTCGTTACGTCCACCCAAGTTTTCCATGACGTTGCCTCCTGTCTCTTCATCTCAAATTGACGAACTCCGATCGGTCGATCGCGAATTGTTGATGGCGATGCGTAGTGGGGACGCGTTTGGCATTGGGGATTTAACGGAACAGCTCGGAGTGACGGCGACGGCGATTCGTCAACGCATTGAGCGGTTGCTCGAATCGGGGCTGCTTGAACGCGAGAAAATTGTTGCGGGACGCGGCAGACCCACATTTCAGTATCGCTTGACGGTGCGTGGTCATCGTCGTGCGGGAGCGAATCCTGCTGAGTTGGCGGAAGCGATGTGGCAAGAGATCTTAGCGATCCCGGATCCCAAAATTCGCCAACAGTTACTCAGTTCGGTGGCAAACCGGTTAGGACGTCAGTTTGCGACTCAGGTCAATCGCGAAGTCGATCAGGACCAATCGTTTGAGTCACGGATGATCAAACTGTCGGAAATGTTGACGGATCGTCACATCACGACGGAGATTTCCCACGCGGGAGACTTGCCCGTGCTTGATATTTGCGCGTGCCCGTATCCATCCCTTACCGACACCTCGGACGAACGTGCGATGTGTCGACTCGAAGAAGAAATGATATCCGAGGCGCTTGGTCGCCCGGTCCACCTCAGCAGTTGTCGACTCGATGGAGATCACTGTTGCCAATTTGCCGCGACGGGTGAACCGTCGGATTCGGCAAACTAAACGACATCGTTATCTCGATACAACACACAACGATTCCTTTCCTTTTGAACTTTTGCAATCAAGCATGACACACGTACTGCAAATCAAGAACCTTCACGTTTCGGTTGGCGACAAGCCGATCCTTCGCGGCGTCAACCTGACACTGAACCACGGTGAGACTCACGCGTTGATGGGCCCCAACGGTAGCGGCAAGAGCACGCTCGGCTTAGCGATCATGGGTCACCCGGGCTACGATGTCACCGACGGATCGATCACGCTTGATGGCGAAGACGTGTTGGCGATGTCTCCGGACGAGCGTGCTCGAGCAGGCATCTTCATGGCATTTCAACGTCCGATGGCGGTCCCCGGTGTAAAGATGGCGGACTTCCTTCGTCATGCGACCACCAACGTTCGTCGCCCTGACCGCAAAGAGGGCGAAGAACTGATTCCGATGCGAGAGTTCCGCAAAGAGCTAAAGGAAAAGATGGCTCATTTGCGAATGGACGAAGAATTCGCTCGACGCTATGTCAACGATGGCTTCTCCGGTGGCGAAATGAAGCGAGCCGAGATCTTGCAACTCGCCATGCTGCAACCCAAGTTTGCGGTGCTTGATGAAACCGACAGTGGTTTGGATGCCGACGCGGTTCGTTTGGCGAGCGAATCGATTGCTGAAATCGGACACCAAAAGATGGGTCTGCTGATCATCACTCATCACGACAAATTGCTCGAACACAATCCGCCTCAGTACACCCACGTCATGTTGGGCGGCCGTTTGGTGGAAACCGGCGGTTCTGAGTTGGCCGAAGAATTGCATCGCCACGGTTACGACCGCATCCGCAAAGCGTACCCCGAAGCGGAAGCGGCAAACCAAGAAATGTTGGCCGAAGAAACCGCTGTGTAACAGCGGCGTCCCGAGACCCGTCGGATGAGGACTGGTCTGCGTGGATTCTGGCTCGCGTGAACGCTGGCCTGTCTAAAACGAATAAAACTGCACTTTGAAATTTGAATAAGTTAGGAAATACGATGTCCACTGATGTGACCGAAAAGTCTGACATTGGCGAAATTAACAAGTACAATTTCCGCACGGAAACCACCGGCGTCTTTCGTGCTGAAAAAGGCTTGAGTAAGGATGTCGTGAATCAAATTTCCGACATCAAGAACGAACCCGACTGGATGCGAGAATTCCGTCTGAAGTCGCTTGAAACGTTCGAAGCGCGGCCCATGCCAAAGTGGGGCGGGGCGATCGATATCGATTTTCAAGATATCTATTACTACCTCAAACCAACCGACCACCAAGGCAAGTCCTGGGACGACGTTCCCCAAGAAATCAAAGATACGTTTGACAAGCTGGGCATTCCCGAAGCAGAGAAGAAATTCTTGGCCGGGGTGAAAGCCCAATTCGAAAGCGAAGTGGTCTATGGATCGCTCGAAGAAGATCTTGCTAAACAAGGCGTGATCTTTACCGATACCGACACCGCGGTTCGCGAGCACCCCGATTTGCTGCGTGAATACTTTGGCAAAATCATTCCGCCGGAAGACAACAAGTTCGCGGCTTTGAACAGCGCGGTGTGGTCCGGTGGATCGTTCATCTACATTCCCAAGGGAGTTCATATTGATTTCCCATTGCAGGCGTATTTCCGCATCAACGCCGAGAGCATGGGACAGTTTGAACGAACGTTGATCATCGTCGACGAAGGGGCCAGCGTGCATTATGTCGAGGGCTGTACCGCGCCGATGTACAGCACCGAGAGCCTGCACAGCGCCGTCGTGGAAGTGGTCGTCAAACGCAACGCACGTTGCCGTTACACGACGATCCAAAACTGGGCAAATAACATCTACAACCTCGTCACCAAGCGTGCCTACGCTTATGGCGACGCCACGATGGAATGGGTCGACGGCAACCTGGGAAGCAAGCTGACGATGAAGTATCCCGCGGTCCACATGATGGAACCGGGTGCTCGTGGTGAAATTTTGTCGATCGCGTTCTCGAGTGCGGGCCAACACCAAGACGCCGGTGCAAAACTGGTCCACTGTGCTCCCAACACGACCGGACAAATCATCAGCAAGAGCATCAGCAAGAACGGTGGACGCAGCAGTTACCGTGGCTTGGTCCGCGTCGAACCGGGTGCCCACAACAGCAAGAACAATGTCGTCTGTGACGCGTTGATCTTGGACCCCGAAAGCCGCAGTGATACGTACCCGTATATCGAGATCGCCGAACAAGACGTTCAAATTGGTCACGAAGCGAGTGTGTCGCGAATCGGCGAAGAGCAAATGTTCTATCTGCTCAGCCGCGGGCTTACCGAACAAGAAGCGAGCACGATGATCGTCAACGGTTTCATCGAGCCTCTGGTCAAAGAGTTGCCGATGGAATACGCGATCGAAATGAATCGCTTGATTCAACTGCAAATGGAAGGCAGTGTCGGTTAATCCGCACCTGCCAACTTGTTCGTAGTCGAAAGCCGCCAGCAGATCGGGCGTTTGCAGCGCCCGATCAGTCGTCCGATCGATCAGTTGATCAATCGCCCGATCGATAGTGCTAAGGTGCTCGGCTACCATGCCTCTCATTCCTCCACGTGGCACGCACGACTGCTTGCCGCTCCAAGCTAACTAAATTCAGATGACGCAAACGACAACTTTAACGTTCGACCAAGCCGGTTTTGATTCTTTCTTGGCGGCGCAAAGCGAACCCGATTGGCTGACACAGCTCCGCCGTGACGCGTGGCAGCACTTCGAGAAAATGGGATGGCCCGATCGACGTCACGAAGAGTGGATCCGCACCGACATCCGTGCCTTTCAGCTCGGCAAATTTGGGATTCCTGCGACCGAGTTACGCGAGGCGCCGACGAAGGCACAACTTCGCGAAGGGGTTGAACTTGGCGGCTCGATCGAAACGGTCGACAGCTACGTGGTTGGCGAAACGCTTGACGAAGAACTGGCCGCTAAGGGCGTTGTGCTTGGCAGTTTGTCGCGAATCTGTGCCGAACATCCTGAATTGGTTCGGCCTCATTTGTTTACCGCGTGTGATCCTGATTACGACAAATTCGCAGCGTTGCATGCGGCGTTTTGGTCGGGTGGTCAATTTCTGTACGTTCCTCGCGGCGTCGTGCTCGACAAACCGCTGCACATCGGTTCGATGATGACCGAGGGTGGCACCGATACGACGCACACGTTGATTGTGTTGGAAGAGGGTGCCGAAGCAACCGTGCTGCACGAATCCAATGGCGTCAGCGAACAGAGCAAAGGACTGCATGTCGGCGCGGTCGAAGTGATCCAAAAGGCCAACTCGCATCTCCGCTACGTCAACTTGCAAGAATGGGGCTACGGCACCTACCAATTTGCTCATCAAAAAGCATTGGTCGGCAAAGACTCGACCCTGCAGTGGACGATCGCAGCAATGGGTTCGCTGCTATCCAAAGTAAATCAATCGGTCGATCTGGTCGGCCCAGGTGCCAACAGCCAAGTCAATGGCGTGATGTTCACCGAGGGGCGTCAACATCTGGCCTATCACACGCTACAGCATCACCGAGCCCCAAGCTGCCACAGCGATTTCCTGTACAAGGCAGCCCAGCAGGACAAGAGCCGCACCGTTTGGCGTGGCATGATCAAAGTGGATCCGATCGCTCAGAAAACCGATGGTTATCAACGCAATGACAACCTTGTGTTGTCCGAATCATCGCGAGCGGATTCGATTCCTGGATTGGAAATCGAAGCTGACGACGTGCGTTGCACGCACGGCAGCACGACGGCGAAGGTCGATGAAGAGCAGATTTTCTACGCTCAATGCCGCGGCTTTACTCGCAAAGAAGCGACTCGAATGATCGTCAGTGGCTTCTTTCAACAGATTTTTGATCGGATCACGATCGAAAGCGTTCGTGACGCCTTGGGTGCGGCAATTGCACGTCAAGTTCGCGAGTACGAATAGTCTACACAAGCCACCTCATTTGGTACAATTGACGAGACTCGCGATGACGCGAGTCTCCTGTCTCCCTTTTTAAATCACTCGCCTTACCCCCCGTCCGATAGGTAGCGATCACCATGGCACTTGCTGAAGACAAAGTCCGTGAAGCGCTCAAGCAGGTCATCGATCCTGAGCTTTATGTCAACATTGTGGACCTTGGATTGGTTTACGAAATCCGAATCGCCGAGGAACAAGAAGATGGTCGTCACAAGGTCGAAATCGACATGACGATGACCAGCCCGATGTGCCCCGCCGGTCCGCAATTGGTTGCGGGCACCAAGGGGGCTGCGGAAGGACTTGACGAAGTCGAGCTGGCCGAAGTCAAAGTGGTAATGGACCCGCCGTGGTCTCCCGATAAAATGACGGACGAAGCCCGCGACCATCTCGGCATTTTTTAATGTCCGTCGAGGTTCAAAGCGGCGGTCATCAAGCTGCCGTATGCATTTTCAGGTGACGAGGCTGCCGGCGCCAGAACCTTTAGCTTCCCCTTGGTTTAGATACCATTATCCTGACAGCTCAATAGCTGCGATCCGCCAAAAACGGTTGCCTTTTGAATTACAGACAGGCTTTTCACCTGTCTTTTTGTGAATAACAGGCTAGACGCCTACCCACCATCCATCGGGCTCATTGCAAGCCATATTAGCGGGTCAGACTCATGCGTATCTTTGTCGGCGAGTACGTCTGTGGTGGCGGCCACGCAGAGAAAGAACTGGACAATGTCCCCGCCTCGTTGCGACACGAGGGGGCCGCAATGCTGCGGGCCATCGCGAGTGATTTGTCGGAGTTTGCCACGGTAACAGTGCCGTTGGACCCACGCATGAATATTGATGTCGATGCGGCCGAAATTGTTCCGATGCATGCGAATGATTCGTTTTACGGACAATGGGTTTCGGCAGCCAAAAACTGTGACGCCGCATTGATTGTGGCTCCGGAGAGCAACGGGATCCTGGCCAAATCGGTAGCAATGCTGCGAGCAGGCGGGGTTGATGTGATCGCGGGCAGCGGCGATTTTCTTCGCGTGGCAAGCGACAAGATGCAAACAGCAAAATGCCTGCATTCCGCTGGCGTTGCCCACCCATTGTTTGTCACGCTCGCGGACGACCGCTATGAGCAAGAAATCCAAAACTTCAAACGGTTTGTAATGAAACCGCGAGACGGGTGCGGCACGCAAGAAATTCGCACGTTTGACTCCTATGCCGAAGCCCGGGCGTTGTTGACCGACGATTTGATCCTGCAACCTTGGATGCCAGGCCTCGCGATCTCGATTGCCCTGATTGCCTCGGGCACCAACTTGACGTTGCTGCCGGCGGTGCGTCAAGAACTCGAGGACAAAAGCTGCGAGTATGCGGGAGGCCAGGGACCGCTGGATGACGAGGCACAACGTCGCGCTGCAGTGCTGGCATCGCGAGCGATCGCTGCGATGCCCCCCACCGCGCGAGGGTTCGTAGGCCTCGATATGCTGCTGGGCGACTGTTCGAGCGAAGATTACGTGATCGAGATCAACCCCCGTCTAACGACGTCGTACGTGGGACTACGTCAAATGATCCATGGCAACCTCGCCGCTCGCCTATTTGACCTCGAAACCGGACCGGTTTCTTGTAACGCTGCGGTAGACTCGGTGCGATGGACTCCTTCGGGAACGGTTTGGATCAACGATACAGTGACGCAATCCACGTGATAGTCGGGATCGATATTGGCGGCGCCAACCTGAAGTTTGCTAGTGAGACCAAACAGGCTCACGCATGTTTCTTTCCCATGTGGCGACGACCGGAAACGCTGAAAGACTCGCTCTGCCAGTCGCTCGGATTGTATCGAGACATCTCTGCGATCGCAGTGGTCATGACCGGCGAACTGGCAGACTGTTTTATCGATCGCGCCGAAG
>TARA_R110002073_G_scaffold119441_13_pt1 | contig 12230 bp, 7 predicted proteins | sample TARA_R110002073 | Tara Oceans TARA_R110002073 (sample SAMEA4397174) | marine metagenome | biome: Polar Biome; feature: [DCM] deep chlorophyll maximum layer (ENVO:01000326); material: water (ENVO:00002006), including particulate matter (ENVO:01000060) such as... | depth 40 m
TCAGAATATCAACATCGCCCAGCGCCAGAGCGGCGGTGACGGTGTTCAGGGTGCTGTCTTTCAAGCTGCCGTTATCATGATCGGCAATTACGAGAGATGTCATGATCAGATTACTCCTGCTTCGTTACGCAATTTTTCGACCAGTTCGGCGACGCTTTCGACTTTGATGCCGGCTTCGCGTTTTGGGGGCTCTTCCACTTTCAGGGTGGTCAGGCGACGGGCGATATCGACGCCGTAATCGCCGGGCTCTTTCGTGTCGAGCGGCTTGCGTTTGGCTTTCATGATGTTCGGAAGAGAGGCGTAGCGCGGCTCATTGAGGCGCAGGTCGGTGGTCACAACAGCCGGAAGGGTGAGCTTCACTGTTTCAAGGCCGCCATCGACTTCACGGGTGACATTGACAGAACCGTCGTCAAGAGCGACTTCGGAAGCAAAGGTGCCCTGGGGCCAGCCGAGCAGGGCGGCCAGCATCTGACCGGTCTGGTTACAGTCATCGTCGATGGCCTGTTTACCGAGCATCACGATGCCGGGGGTTTCTTCCGTCACGATGGCTTTAAGGATTTTGGCGACCGCCAGCGGTTCGACTTCTTCGTCGGTTTTCACCAGGATCGCGCGATCGGCGCCCATGGCGAGGCCGGTGCGCAGGGTTTCCTGAGCCTGGGCCGGTCCGATGGAAACGACAACGACTTCTTCCGCCTTGCCGGCTTCTTTAAGGCGCAGGGCTTCTTCGACAGCGATTTCATCGAAAGGGTTCATGGACATTTTGACGTTGGCCAATTCCACACCACTGTTGTCCGCCTTGACGCGAACCTTGACGTTATAGTCAATAACCCGTTTGACCGGGACCAAAATCTTCATTGGGGTACTTCTCCCATTGTTTGAGCAAGAATATGAGGCATATCCTGGTTTTTATTTCCTTTTATGCCGTTATCTATGCGGTTTGTTGCAGCGCAATATATAGACAGTTAACCCATGCAAAAGGCGCTGTCAATTGAATCAGGCGTTATGATACAGCAGCAGGAAGAAAAATAAACGGCTGTTTGACATTTTTCCGGGAGGGCGATGATAAGAATCACCCTCCAAAAGAAATATGAAAGCAGTCAGGCTGGTGCCAGGAGACGGAAACCTCTGGCCAGGAGGTTTGAAAAAAGCCTGATTTTCGCCCAAAAGGCGATTTTTTTCACTTTTTTTGTCCCGCCGGGAAGGAATGTTTTTTCGCCATAAGGCGGAAGGCGGAATTAAGTTGTTTTGGCGTAAATTTTCATGATACAAATAGGAATTAAATTCTAATAAATCTATTAAAAGAGTACAAAATGAACTTTGATAAGACAGATTTGGCACTTCTTGACTTAATGCAGAAAGATATTAGTATTTCTATCGATGAATTGGCGCGACGGGTCGGGTTGACCAAAACCCCCTGTTGGCGACGGGTTCAGAAATTGGAAAAGAGTGGTGTCATCAAGGGCAGGGTTGCTCTGCTGGATGGGGATATGCTGGACCGCAAGGTTTCGGTTTTCGTCCAGGTGAAGACCAGTCAGCATAACCGGGCGTGGCTGGAGAATTTCTCCCGCACGGTGTGTGATTTTCCGGAAGTGGCGAGCTTCTATCGCATGTCCGGTGAATATGACTATCTGCTGCGGGTGATTGTCCGGGATATTGCGGCCTATGATGATTTTTATCGGCGCTTTATCGAGGCCACGAGTCTCACGGATGTGACCTCCAATTTCGCGATGGAAGAGATCAAAAACTCCACCGAGATTTTTCTCGGGAATATGATCTGATCCGAAACCGTACGCCGCGTCTCTTCACCCGAAGCAATATTATAAACGAAGGGTATCGGCGTGTTAGAAGAATTACAGGGAACGGCAACAGAGAAACTGATCGGGCAGATTCGCACATCGGTGATCGGCGAAGGAAAACTGTTTGGGACACCTTTCGGACAGAAACCATTGATCTATTCCGATTATACCGCTTCCGGTCGGGCGTTGAGCTTTCTGGAGGATTATATACGCGATCAGGTTCTGCCCTTTTACGCCAATACCCATTCGGAGGCCTCCGCCACCGGGCGGCAGTCAACGGCTTTCCGCGAGCAGTCCCGGGCTCTGATCCGCAAATCCATTAACGCCAGTGACGAGGACGCGATTATCTTCTGCGGCTCCGGCGCGACGGCGGCGATACAGAAAATCGTTGATATCCTTAATATCCGCATTCCGGCAAATATGGATGATCGACATGGCTTCTCTCATCAGATTGCGCCAGAAGATCGTCCGGTGGTTTTCGTCGGGCCGTATGAACATCATTCCAACGAGCTGGCCTGGCGGGAAAGCACAGTTGATGTGGTGGCGATCCCTTTGTCAAAGAATGGCGATATTGATCAGGCGGTTCTGGCGCAGGAGCTTGAACGGTATGCAGGACGGCGTCTGATAATCGGAAGTTTCTCGGCCGCGTCTAATGTAACGGGATTGCTCAGTGATGTGGCGGGGTTGACCCGTCTGTTGCATGACCATGGGGCGCTGGCGTTCTGGGACTATGCCGCGGCGGGGCCATATGTTGAAATTGATGTCACGGGGGCGCAGGACGAAAAAGGGGACAGTTCGCTGGATGCGATTTTTATTTCGCCCCACAAGTTTATCGGCGGGCCGGGCACGCCGGGGGTTTTGGTGATCAAACGCAGGTTGCTGACCAACCGGGTGCCGTCGGTGCCGGGCGGCGGCACGGTATCCTATGTTTCGCCGGAAGGACACCAGTATCATAAATCCGGGGAAGCCCGCGAAGAAGGCGGCACGCCGGCGATCGTCGAATCGATCCGCGCCGGCATGGTCTTTCAGCTAAAAGACGCTGTCGGGCCAAAGAATATCGAGGCGTTGGAGCATGACATGATCACCCGGGCGATTGCCCGCTGGTCCCGGCACCCCAATATCCAGATCCTCGGGGATCTGAAGGCGCCGCGCACCTCGATCCTGTCGTTTCTGATCCTGTGGCAGGGCAAACCGTTACATTTCGGCTTTGTTGATGCGCTGATCAACGATCTGTTCGGCATTCAGGTGCGGGGCGGCTGTTCCTGCGCCGGGCCTTATGGTCATGAACTGCTGCATATCGATCGTAATCACAGCCGGGCGATCACCGACGCGGTGGAAGCGGGGCATAATGCCCTGAAGCCGGGTTGGGTGCGGCTGAACTTCAATTATTTCATCGGCGAGGAAACGTTTGAGTATCTGTTGCGCGCCGTAGAGCTGATTGCCGATCATGGCTGGAAACTGATGCCGCATTATGCCTATGACAAGAAACGCAGTCTGTGGGTCTGTCAGCGGCAGTCGGCCACCTGTTGCGCCGATCTGAATGACATTTCCTTTACGGGCGGGCTATTTTCGGCCCCGCATTGCTGCGACCTTGGGGCCCGTGAAGCCCTGAGCCACTATATCGCTGTGGCGGAAAAGTTGTTGCAGGAAGAGGGGCGCGATCTGGAAGGCTTTAAAACCGCACGACCTATGGCTCCTCTGCCGCAAGGCTATGCGGAACTGCGCTGGTTTGGTCTGCCGGAAGATTGGGATGAAAATTGGCAGAGAGACGATGATCCCTCTGCCCTGAAAACTGAAAAGCCTGGCCTGTGGACCAGTGTTACGAACTGGCTTTCTTCTGGTCTGCGATCCACTGGTTAACCACCTCTTCGAGAATGGCGATGGGCAGTGATCCGTTGCCGATGATCATGTCGTGGAAGGCGCGCAGGTCGAAATTTTCACCCAGCGTGTCTTCCGCTTTTTTGCGCAGGGCGCGGATTTTGATCTCGCCAATCTTGTAGGACAGCGCCTGGGCCGGCCAGGTGATGTAGCGGTCAATCTCGGCAATGACGTCGGGCTCGCTGAGGGCGGTGTTATCCAGCATATACTGGATCGCCTTGTCCCGCGACCAGCCGAAGGCATGCATGCCGGTATCGACCACCAGGCGCACCGCCCGCCAGGTCTCGTAGGTCAGGCGGCCAAAGTCGCTGTAGGGATCCTGATAGAAGCCCATTTCCTTACCCAAAAACTCTGAATAGAGGCCCCAGCCTTCGCCGTAAGCTGAGTGATAAAGCGTCTTGCGGAATTCGGGGACATCCAGCTCCATGGCGACGGCCGATTGCAGGTGATGACCGGGCACGCCTTCGTGGAAGGTCAGGGCTTCGAGGGTATAGAGCGGTTGAGCCTTCAGATTGGAGGTGCCGAGGAAATAAGTGCCGGAGGTGGTGCCGCCTGCAGCGGGCGCCATATAAAAGGCGCCCCGTGTGCCGGGCTTGATCTTGTATGTGCCGCGCGGCAGGTGTCCGAAGAATTTCGGCAGCTCGCCTTCCATGTCCTTGGAGATCAGGGCGGCGCGGCCAAGCAGTTCCTGTTCCGTCTTGGCATAAGACCGCGGATCATTGCGCAGAGAATCGAGAAAAGCCTTGAAGTCGCCCTTGAAGCCGACTTTTTTCATAATCGCGGTCATCTCACCGCGAATGCGCGCCACTTCTTTCAGGCCAAGGTCATGGATTTCCTGAGCGGTCATGCTGGTGGTGGTGAAATATTCGATCTCGGCCTGATAATAATCCGCGCCGCCAGGCAGGGCGGAAATCGCCACCTCCTTGCGGCAGTTCTTCATATATTTTTGAGTATAGAAATCATAGAGCGCCTGGAACTCGGGGATGACTTTTTCCGCGACCAGTTTTGCGCCCTGCGTCCGGTAAGCTGCTTTTTTGTCATCCGGCATTTGAGTCGGCATTTTGACAAAGGGGCCATAAAGGGCGCTGTCTTCCGGATTGGCGACAATATGTTGGCTGATCGAAGTTTCATAACCATTCATCGATTGGCAATAGTGGGTATAGCCGGTGTCGATGCCCTCCTGCAGCAAGGCGATCATTTCCCGGTTGTAGCGCGGGAAGTCGGCGAGGCTTATCAGGTAACGGTCATAATCGACGGCTTTCAAAAACGACATATTGGCCGGCGCGTCGGCGAAATAGGTGTGATAACCGAACAGTTTGGTGATCGGGAAACGGTGGCCCGGCTGGGTGTAGCTCTTGGCTTCGAATTGGCGTTCATATTTAAACAGCTTGTAGCTCACCTGATCAGTAGGTGAAAGCGCGGCTTCCGGGATACTCTTCAGACGGGTGAGGATTGCTTCATTAAACGCCTGCCGCCGGTCGCGGGCGGCCTTGCTGAATTCCGGCAGCCTGGCGTTCATGCGGAAGGTGTCCGGATCGGTGCGGAAGAAGACCCGTTCCTTGCTCGCCTCCGCCCAATGCTCGCTCAGCAGTTCTTTAAAGTCGGAACCGGCATCGGCCCATGCGCCGCTCACGGGTAAAATGATCAGCGCCAGAGCAGTCGCCATATGTTTTTTCAAAGACACAGTTATTTCCTTAATTTTGTTTGTTGTTTTGAGCGTGTTTTATATTCTTAGTTTCCTGGGCAGCCATCCAGTCCCGCGCCAGATCTTCCATCACGGCGATGGGCAGGGAACCATTGCCGAGAATCATATCGTGGAAGGCGCGAATGTCAAACTGGTCCCCCAACCGCTGCTCCGCTTCACGGCGCAAGGCGGTGATGCTCAGCTCACCAAGCTTGTAGGCCAGCGCCTGTCCCGGCCAGGTGATGTATCGGTCGACCTCGGTGGTGATTTCATGCAGGCTGAGAGAGGTGTTTTCGGCCATGAAATCGATGGCCTGCTGGCGCGACCAGCCGAAGGCATGCATGCCGGTGTCAACCACCAGGCGACAGGCGCGCCACATCTCATAGGTCAGGCGACCAAAATCGCTATAGGGATCGGTATAGAAGCCGACTTCCAGCCCGAGACGCTCGGCATAGAGCGCCCAGCCCTCCCCGTAGGCATTGAAATAATGATATTTGCGGAAATTGGGCAGGTCCATTTCCTTCTGGATCGCACCCTGCAGGTGATGACCCGGCACGGCTTCATGATAGCTGAGCGCCTCGAGTCCATAAAGCGGGCGGCTTTTCAGCAAGGATGTATTGATATAGTAATTGCCGGCGGATTTGCTGCCATCCCCCTGTGACGGCATATAGTAGGCGGCGGTGGTTTTTTCGGCAATATCGGACGGAATTTCCATCAGGCCATAAGGATTGCGCGGCAGGTAGCCAAATAACTTTGGCAATTGCCCGTCCATGCGTTTGGTGATCAGGGCCACTTTCTCCATCAGGTCGGTCGGGCTTTCGGCATAGAAGCGCGGGTCCGTGCGCAGGAAGACGAGAAATTCTGGAAAAGTGCCTTTGAAGCCGACTTTCTTGATGATTTTGTCCATTTCGCCGCGCAGACGCTTGACTTCACTGAGGCCGGTGTCGTGAATTTGACGCGGGCTGAGGTCGGTGGTGGTGAAATTGCGGATCAGATAGCTGTAATACTCCTTGCCGCCGGGCAGGCTGGTGATGCCAACGGTCTTGCGGCAGGCGGGGGCGTATTTCTCTGTATATAATTTATAGAGAAGTTGATAGGCGGGAATGACTTTTTCCGTAATCAGGGCGATGCCGCGTTCGGTGACTTTCTTTTGCTGGGCTTCCGACATGTTGGCCGGAAACCGGGTGAAAGGACTATAAAAAGCGCTCGTGGTGACATCTTCGACAATATGGGTCGAGATGGAGGTCTCATAGCCTTTCATGGACGTGCAATAATGGGTGTATCCCTTTTCCACGGCTTCTGCCAGAACCGCCATGTTTTCTGCGTTATAGCGGGGATAGTCGGCCAGAAGACCGAGATAATGCTCATAGTCGGCGGCTTCCATAAAGGGCAGGCTGGCCGGGGTCTGGGCAAAAAACATGTGCCAACCTTCGCGGTTGGTGATCGGAAACAGATAATCCGGGTGACGATAGCTTTCCTTTTCCATCTGGCGCAGGCGCAGGAAAACCTTGTAATTCACCTGGTCCTGGGGGGTAAGTTCTATGGCTTTGACGCCGGCGAGGCGGGTAAGAAGGGCGTCATTGAAATCCTGGCGCCGCTGCCGTGCCAGCGGAGAATTTTCGCTCAATCGCCCATTGGCGCTGCGATCACCGAGTTCGGAGGCAAACGTCGGGCTTTCCGTCAGGCTTTGGTGCCAGTGGTCATCGAGGATTTTCTTGAAATCCTGGGTATCGTCAGCCCAGGCGGAGGGTGTCGATGCCAGGCCTAATGTGACCCATAAGGCGGCGGACAGAACAGCTTTCTTCATTATTTTCTCCCAATTATCTGAATGTGTTGTTGGGAAGTAGACTATCGGGTTTACCAGACGGCAACAAGTCCAGATGACGATATTTTCTGCCTAATTTTATATAATATACAGTCGATTATTTCAGAGTGAATGTTTTGCCGGGGCCGGGCAGAAGATCGGGGGTGGAAAGGCATCGAAACGTTCTGCAAATAAATCTGTAAATAAAAATGACAAAAATGTGAAGGATCACTGCGTTGATCTCCTTTTGGGGCTACTTATATTATGCGAACGCCACTCAGGGTAGCGCATCAGATGAGGGCGGAGGAAGATATCACGACAGGGGTATGACAGATGAATACACAGATGTATGACTTTAATAGCGGACAGCACCAGTATCAGGACAGAGGCTATTGTGTTCTGCCGCAAATTTTCACACCGGAGGAGGTTTCGGCGCTTCTTCAGGAGCTGGATATTTTGCAGCAGGCGGGGGGCGGCGCGGATATCGACCGTTACCGTGACGATACGGGGTTACTGCGCCGGATGGAGCGGCTTTATGATAAGGGACCCCGCCTGAGGGAGATGAACGGGCGCATGGCGGGGTTGCTGAAAGACCTTTTCGGAAGCGAAATGACCATCTTCAAGGATAAGTACAATGTCAAACCGCCGGGGGGCGAAGGGTTTTACGCGCATTATGACGGCATTTTCCAGTGGCGGGACGGGGCGGATCGGGAGCGGCGCGGCTGGTATGAATATGCCGAGGAATTTTATAATGTGCTGCTGGCGCTCGATCCATGCACCCCGGACAATGGCCCGTTGGAAGTGGCGGCCCGGCATGACGGGGGTTTCGAGACACTGCTTAGGAACACCCGGCGGAACGGCACCCCGGAACTGACCCCTAGGGCGGCGGCGCAGGTGGATTTCGAGAGAATTCTGCTCTCCCCCGGTGATGTGGTGATCTTCAGCCACCGCTGCCCGCACAGAAGCGCCGTCAATGGCACAGATCGCAGCCGCCGGATAATTTATTACACCTATAACAAAGCGGTGGACGGCGACCATTACGCCGCTTACTTCCGCGACAAAGCCACCAGCAACAAAGGCAACCCCACCAGCAAGGCCCTGTCCCGGGCGGGATAGGACGCCGGTTAAGGTTTTGCATGTAAGACTTATTTTGGCTAAGCTGACGGCCAGTAACTGTAAACCGACAGACCGGGACGTACCATCATGACCGAACCAGAGCTCAGGGCACGGCTCCAGAAAACGCCAAAGAACGCGGTGCTGCACCATAATCTGGGCAGTCTGCTCTATCAGAATGGAGACCTGAGCGGGGCGTTGGGGTCTTTCCTCACGGCATTGATTCTGAAGCCGAAAAATCTGGCCTTTGCCAAAAATGCTCTCCACGTTCTGGGGCAAACCAGCGGTTACCAATTGCCTGATGGTATTCTGCATATTTTGGCGCGCTGGGCGGGGCATGATGAGATCAATGTTCAGGATCTGAGCATGGTGGTTCATAATCAATATAGCGCGGCGCCTCTGCTTGGTACCCTGCTCAATGTGCTTGATGCATCCGAACAGGACCGGGAGACCATTCTCGCCAGTGATCACTTCGACGCTTTTTTTCAGGATGCCTTGTTGCTGGCGGTCATGACAAGGGCGATTGTCATAACTCCTCTGCTGGAGACAGTTTTGACCCGTTTACGCCGACATGTGCTTGAGCAGAGTATGGAGAAGGGGTTATCTGATCATGCCATGGCCACGCGGATAGATTTTCTTGCGGCGCTCGCCAATCAATGTTTCAATACAGAATATGCCTATGCGGTGACGGCGGAAGAAATGGCTCTGGTGGATCAGTTGGTGCAAACCGCAGTTGAAGGTCCGCTTAAATGGGCCGTGCTCGGGGCGTATTGTCCCCTGCATGAAGTCTTGCGATCCGCGCCCAGCTATAACAAAGATCAATCCCCGACGATCAAATTTCTCCTTAAACGCCAATGGTTCGATGCTCATGAAGAGGCCAGTTTGCGCAATCGGATTTCCTCTCTGACCACCGTATCGGATGAAACATCGAAGAAAGTGCAGCAGCAATATGAGCGCTATCCTTATCCCCGTTGGATCAATACATCTAAGTCCAGCGCTCAATCTTTTGATAAATTCCTTCAAAGCCGGTTTCCTGATCAGGCGCCCTATGCCCGCGCCAAGGGGCCCATAGACCTGCTTATCCCCGGCTGTGGTACGGGGCTGCAGATATGTCGTCTGGCCTCTGGTATTGCGCCCGCCAGGATCACAGCCCTTGATATTAGTTACACCAGTCTCGCCTATGCCAAACGGGCGGTGGCGGAAAATGGTTTTCGCAAACATAAAATTTGGTATTATCATGCCGATATTCTGGCGCTTGATGCGCCGAATCTAGAGAGCGATTATATTGATTGCACCGGCGTATTGCACCATCTGGGGGCGCCGGAAAAGGGACTTGCCATTTTGACCCGTCTTTTGCGGCCGGGAGGGTATATGCGCCTTGCCCTATACAGCGAAAGAGGCCGTCAGGATGTGATTAAAGCGCGGAATTATATCGCAGCAGAAGGCTTCCCTGACAGCGCCGAGGGCGTACGGGATTTCCGCCAAGCGGTGCTGAGCTTGCCACCCGATCATCCGGTGGCTAAGGTTGCGCAGAATCAGGATTTTTACAGTATTAGCGGCCTGCATGATCTGGTCTTTAACGTCAATGAGAACCGCTACACGCCGCAGCAGCTTAAATTAATGCTGGAGCGCGCGGGCCTGATCTTCCTGGGGTTTGATCATATGGACCCGGCACTTGCTGGTCGCTATGCCACGGCCTACCCCGGCGATAAATTACAACGGGATTTAGGTAATTGGGATCGGTTTGATCAGGATAACCCCGATAGCTTTGGCTTTATGTATCATTTTTGGTGCCGGAAACCTGTGTCCTGAGCAAGCGCAGTCTTCAGGTTTAAAAAAACTTTACTCGCCAGTAACATTTATGTATTCTGCACTGCACAAGATATAAGGTCCTATTTTTTGAGGTGGATGAAGACGATGACGGATGGTAAGCGGAAAAGCATTTCGGATTGGCAAAATCTGGTGACGAAGGAGCTGCGCGGCAGACCTCTTGAAGACCTGACCTGGGCGACGCCGGAAGGCATTGATGTCAAGCCGCTCTATACCGCCGAAGATGTCGCCGACATTCCCCATATCGATAATCTGCCGGGCTTTTTCCCCTTCACCCGCGGCGTCAAGGGCAGCATGTATGCCGGGCGGCCCTGGACCATACGGCAATATGCCGGGTTCTCCACCGCCGAGGCCTCGAACGCCTTTTACCGCCGCAATCTCGCCGCCGGACAAAAGGGGCTGTCCGTCGCCTTTGATCTTGCGACCCACCGGGGCTATGACAGCGACCATCCCCGGGTCCAGGGCGATGTCGGCAAGGCCGGGGTGGCGATCGACAGTGTCGAGGATATGAAGATCCTGTTCGACCAGATCCCCCTCGATCAGATGTCGGTCAGCATGACCATGAACGGCGCCGTGATCCCCTGTCTTGCGTTCTATATCGTCGCCGCCGAGGAGCAGGGCGTGAGCCGCGACAAGTTGTCGGGCACGATCCAGAATGATATTCTGAAAGAATTCATGGTGCGCAACACCTATATCTATCCGCCCGCACCAAGCATGCGGATTATCGGTGACATCATCGAATATACCTCGAAAGAGATGCCGAAATTCAATTCGATTTCCATTTCCGGCTATCATATGCAGGAAGCCGGCGCGACCCAGTTGCAGGAACTGGCCTTCACTTTGGCCGACGGCATGGAATATGTCCGCACCGCCATGGCCAAGGGCCTTGATATCGACGCCTTCGCGCCGCGGCTGAGCTTCTTTTTCGCCATTGGCATGAATTTCTTTATGGAGGTCGCCAAACTGCGCGCCGCCCGCACCATCTGGGCCCAGATCATGGAGAATTTCGGCGCCAAGGACCCGAAGAGCATGATGCTGCGCACCCATTGCCAGACCTCCGGCGTGTCATTGACCGAAAAAGACCCTTATAATAATGTGATCCGCACCACGGTCGAGGCCATGGCGGCGACCCTCGGTGGCACCCAGTCGCTGCATACCAACGCGCTGGACGAGGCGATAGCCCTGCCGACGGATTTCTCGGCCCGCATCGCCCGCAACACCCAGATCGTGCTGCAGGAAGAAACCGGCATCTGCAATGTGGTCGATCCGCTCGGCGGGTCCTATTATGTGGAAAGCCTGACCAATGATCTGGTGCAGGAGGCCTGGAAACTGATCCATGAGGTGGAAGAACTCGGTGGCATGACCAAGGCGGTCGAGAGCGGCATGCCGAAACTGCGCATTGAGGAAGCCGCCGCCCTGAAACAGGCCCGTATCGACCGGGGCGACGAAGTGGTGGTCGGGGTCAATAAATACCGGCTGGAGAAAGAAGACCCGATCGATATTCTCGATGTGGATAATGAGGCGGTGCGCCTGTCCCAGATCGCCCGCCTGACGAAGATGAAAGCCAGCCGGGACGAAGCCAAATGTCAGGCGGCGCTCACCGCCTTGACAGAAGCGGCCAAAGGCGGTGATAATCTGCTGGAGAAAGCCGTTGATGCGGCCCGCGCCCGGGCCAGCCTTGGAGAGATTTCAGACGCCATGGAAAAAATATTCAACCGCCACCGGGCCGAAGTGAAAAGCATTTCCGGCGTATATGGCTCTGCCTATCAGGGCGATGCGGGTTTCGCCAAGATCCAGAAAGACATCGAAGACTTCGCCGAAAAGCAGGGCCGCCGGCCGCGGATGCTGGTGGTCAAGATGGGCCAGGACGGCCATGACCGGGGCGCGAAAGTGATCGCCACCGCCTTTGCCGATATCGGCTTTGATGTGGATGTGGGGCCTTTGTTCCAGACCCCGGCGGAAGCGGCGCGGGAAGCCATCGAAAACGACGTGCATATCATCGGCGTCTCGTCACTGGCGGCAGGTCATAAGACCCTGATCCCGCAACTGATTGCCGAGCTGGAATCCCAGGGCGCGGATGACATTATCGTGGTTTGCGGCGGGGTGATTCCGGCGCAGGATTATG
>TARA_R110002073_G_scaffold36582_16_pt1 | contig 12229 bp, 10 predicted proteins | sample TARA_R110002073 | Tara Oceans TARA_R110002073 (sample SAMEA4397174) | marine metagenome | biome: Polar Biome; feature: [DCM] deep chlorophyll maximum layer (ENVO:01000326); material: water (ENVO:00002006), including particulate matter (ENVO:01000060) such as... | depth 40 m
TCGTGTTGCGATCCACCGCCTTCTTTCGCACGTCGCACGATCGCTTGGGCGAGCGGATGTTCACTTTGTGTCTCTACGGCGGCGGCCAAGGCCAAGATATCTGGCTCGCTTGTTCCGCCAAAGGTTTCGATCGCGGTCACCTCGGGCCGGCCTTGGGTCAGCGTGCCCGTTTTGTCGACGACAATCGTGTCGACCTTTTCCATCACCTCTAAGACTTCGGCGTTCTTGATCAGCACGCCCTCTTTGGCACCGCGGCCGACACCGACCATCACCGACATCGGCGTGGCCAATCCCAACGCACACGGACAAGCGATGATCAACACGGCGACGGCAGCGACAAAGGCATGCGCCAACTGAGGTTCGGGGCCAAACATCGCCCAACCGATAAACGCCAGGATTGAACAGACAATCACGGCGGGTACAAAATAGCGAGCCACGACGTCGACTAGCTTTTGAATCGGGGCACGGCTCCGCTGGGCATCGGCGACCATTTGCACGATCCGGCTCAACACCGTGTCACCACCCACACCGACCGCTTCCATCACGAGTGCTCCGGTTTGATTGAGCGTTCCCCCGGTGACCTCGTCCCCTTCGGATTTCTGCACGGGGATCGGTTCGCCCGTCAACATCGATTCGTCCACACTGCTGCTGCCGCTGAGGACGCGGCCATCGACCGGGACTTTCTCGCCCGGCCGGATTCGCAAGCGGTCACCCTTGTGTACCGAATCGAGCGAGACTTCTTCTTCGCCGTCGTCGGTCAATCGATGCGCCGTCTCGGGAGCCAACTGCATCAATTCACGGATCGCACCGCCAGTTTGCTGCCGTGCACGAAGCTCCAGTACTTGACCAAGTAACACCAGCGTGATGATCACCGCAGCCGCCTCGAAGTACAACGGCGGCACCCCGTGTTCGAAGAACGCTTCGGGAATCACGCCAGGCAACAGGACGACCACGAGGCTGAACAGATAAGCCGCCAGAGTTCCCACTGCGATCAGCGAAAACATGTTTAGATTCATGCTGCGAAATGACTTGACGCCGCGAACCAACAGTGGCCAACCGCACCAAAACACCACCGGTGTGGCCAATGCCAATTGCAACCAAGCAAATACCGTTTGGGACATCCAATCGCTGATCCGCAGCCCTACCATCGGCCCCATCGCGATCACCAACAGCGGTACGGATAAGACAACGCCGACCCAGAACCGGCGTTTCATGTCGGCGTACTGCTCGTCATCGCCATGGTCGGCCATGTCGAGAAACTTGGGCTCTAAGTCCATGCCGCAGATTGGGCAATCGCCAGGTCCCTGTTGCTCGATTTCCGGATGCATCGGGCAAGTGTAGATCGCCCCCGGATCGGTCGGCTTGTCGGCCGCGGAGCTTTTTGGGGCCCCCGAACCATGGCAGCAGGATGATTCGTTTGCAGAGGCGTGTTTTTTTGCGGCCTCCTTCTCGGCTCGCGTTGCCAACACCCCTGCCGGGTCAGCTTCAAATTTTTTCTGACAGCCCTGACTGCAAAAATAATACGGTTTTCCGTCGTACTCGCTGTGTAGCGAATCGCTTGGGGTGACCGTCATCCCACAAACAGGATCCACGGCGGTGATTTGGGAGGTGGACATGGTAAATCTTTCAGCGTGTCAGTTCGACAAACGAGCATATACCCTCTACCCGTATGCAAGTTGCATGCCGTAAGTGACGGCTGTTTGAGTGTCCAGCAAGGTTCACCATCGATGCGTGTCAAAGCAAGGGCTTCATCACAAGTAGCGGCGCGGCCTTGAGTGTGGAAGGTTGGGTGAAGCGTGATTGTCATGTGCGTCGGTTTTTTGCCACCTCCGCTAGCCGGTGGCTCACGCCACCGGCAGAGGGTGTATCGGCCGCCGGCCTGTGATCGCGAGGACCTGTAATCGCGAATCTGCGACACCCGCAATTTACATCGCGTACTGGTAACCAAACACCGCGTTGAAACCGGTGCCGTCGACGCCGCTACCGAGCACTCGATAGTACTTGTCGGTGATGTTTTCCAGCGATAGCGAGACTTGGTGCTGGTTCCGCTCGCCGAACGATCGGCCCGTTCGCACGTTCAGCGTGGCGTAGCCCGGAGTACCGCCTGGGATGAACCGCACATCGCCAAGGTTCGCGTTGTTGTAGCGATCGGCACGACGCACCATCCAGGTGTAAACATCGAAGTAGGCTCGCGGTTCTGGAACCGTCAAACGCAATCCCAAAATCCCTTGGGTTGGCGGGATCCGCGAAATCGGTTCATCCGTCGTGGTCAATTGTCCGTAGGTGTAGGCAAAGTTTCCGTACAGCGACAAGTTGCGATACAGCATGTATTCGCCGCTGAGTTCGGTACCGTTGAGGTACGCCGTTTGATTAGTCAAGAAGTCCGAACCGCCGATGGTTTCACGAGCCAGGATGCTGTCAAAGTCCGTCCAAAATTCGATCAACTGCAATCGCAATCGGTCGTCATTGTATTTCAACCCGACCTCGTACGTGTAACTATGTTCGGCTTGGACCGAAAGGTTGCCTACCAAGGGCACCGAGACATTGTTCTGCAGCGACGTTTTGTTTGCCGTCAAATCATCGATCGTCGGCGCACGAAAGCCTTCGTAAACGCCACCGACCAACCGCACCTCTTCGGTCAACAAATACGACAACCCAACACTGGCGATCCAATCTTGATACGATCGTTCGAAATAGGTGGGGCCGAGCGTGTCGAAGTTGGGCGTTCCTGAGACGTTGATGTTCTCGTAACGAACGCTCGTCGTTGCATCGAGTCGTTCGGTCAGCGGTACGTTCCACGACAAAAACGCACCCACGCGATCCGCTTCGGAATCGTCGGGGTATTGTGGATCGGTCGTCGTGGGCGTGGCCCCGGACGATGTGGGGTTGTCGATCCGGACCCGTTCGGCGTTGATCGATTCGGCATAAAAATCGGTGCCGTAGGTCAATTTGCCGAAATCGCCAATGCCTTTGACCGCGGAAAGTGTCACGCCCCAACCGAGATCGTCGAACTCACCGATCTCTCGCCGTGTCGGTTCGGCCGTAGGGTCGTTGCTCGCATAGCGATCGACCACGCTTGCTTCCTTGGTGCGTGAACCGGATAACGTCAATGAATACGCATCGGCCAAGAACAAGTCGTCTGCGGCAAGTCCTTCGAGTCGCGCGTAGATCAAATCGCGTTGCTGTGGATCAAATACCGTGGGTCGCTGCGTCGGCACGCTTCCATCGGACGCCGGACCAAGCACAAAGGGCAGGAAGCGATCGCTGCGTTTCAGATCTTGTTGCTCGAAATGCTGTAGCGCGACGGTCAACAACGAATCTTCGTTGAGCATCCGTTGCAGTTTGATGTCGCCCGCGTACTGGGTGTAGTCGGTCGCCGGTTGACGCCCAAAGTCGCCGCCGACATCGACATTGCCAACATCCAGATACGAGATGCCTCCGGTGACTCCGGTCGCTCCATACCAACCGCTGAAGCCGGTTCGGGTGTACGATGATGCTTCTGCGGTGCTATAAATTTGACTGAACTGAGGGCTGAAGTAATCGCCACGCAGCGGGTCTGCGGATCGCGTGACGACATTGATCACGCCCCCGATCGCATCGCTGCCCCACATCGCCGATTCAGCACCGCGAATGACCTCGATGCGTTCGATCGACCCTGGATCAATCGTGGCCGCATACTGGTTCGGTCCCGGTCGTACGATGCTGGTATTCATGCGAATGCCGTCCACGAGGACCAAGATTTGTTGACCGGTCAAACCGCGAATGAACGGTGACAATTGTCCGTTGCCGGTTTGTTGCAGCGTGACGCCGACTTCGTTTTGCAGCGCACGATACATCGTGGTCGCTTGGCGTCGGTCGAGGAGATCACGATCGATGATGGTCGCCATTTGGGGCGTTTTGAAAAGATCGGACTCGCCGCGCACGATGCTGTTTAGCCCCGTGGGATTGTTGACGCTATCGCCAAACATTTGATTGCTCAGCGATGGAAACGATTCGTTGAAAAAAGCCTCGTTCGCGGCGTCCGTTTGCGATGGCGTCTTGTCTGAAGGGGGCGTCGGAGGCGTTCCGAAGTCGTCCGCCGACGGCACAAACGTCTCGTCCGCGGATGCCTCGGTTTCTGGGGCGGCTGAGGACGGTGACGAAGGACTATTGAGGTCGACCGGCGGCTCGGGAGTCGCGGGAACGTCGGGAGGCCGAACTTCAATTTCCGGCAACGTGGCCTGCTCGTCCTGTTGCAGCAGCGTTGCCAAGGTGATGGATTGATGCGGGGGCACCTCGATCCCTCGATCCTCACTAAATCCAATTGTGCCCATTGCAATCATGCCTAGCGGAGGCAGCATCGCGAGGGCGAGTCGTGAAATCCGTTTCACAGCAGCAGTATCCTTGGTTCACAAACGATGCGTTGGCCGTGGCAACAAGGCTAGACGCTTGCAATCGTTCTGATTGAGCTATCCCGTTTCATCGGTGCATTCGCTTCGATTGCTCCATCGCCTTTCTTTGGCACCGGCAAAGTCAACGTATTGCGAACGACCCTCAGCGAATTTGCTGGAAATGACGGCGAAAACTTCGCCTGGGGCGATGGGTAATCCGTCGCTGTCAGCGTCGATTCGATCACGGTAAAGCCATAAATAGCCAGAATTAACGGCAGTTTTGCGTGTCGCCGCCGCGTGGGCCGCCCTGTGGCACGCCCCGTGCTAAGGAAAATCCTCGGCAGCCGGACGATGATCTCGCCGCTGTCTCGCCCCCCCGTTTATTTGCATCCTCACATCGAGTGCCGTAGCCGAATTATCCGTGACCGATTCTGAACCCTCCGATGCCGCTGCGCAGGCCCCGCCCGCCGCGCAAGCCCAGCCCGCCGCCCCCTCTCATTGCCCGTCCTTGGAATCGTTTGCGAAGGTCATTCCATCATCCGAGTTACTGCGAGGGCGTCGCGAGGTCTGGATCGAACATGGCAGCGAAATGTACAGGCTTCGCTTGACCGCCTCGGGGAAGTTATACTTAACAAAGTGAAAGACATTAGCCTTTTTGTACGATCGACGGGATTCTCCCTCGCCCTGCACGCCACCGCAGTGGCGGCGATTTGTGCTGTTCCGATGACGGTCATCGATCGCTTCTCGCTGCAGGGCGATTCGCAAGTGGTCACCGTTCAGCTGAGCATGATGATGCCGTCGGCGTCGCCCGTTTCGCTTGAACCTGTGCCACTCGAGCCTATGCCACTCGAACCGGAACGGGAAACACTTGTTGCAGAACCTGTGTTCGAGGACAGATTGGCGGACGACGTCTCACGCGATCGGCAAACCACCATCGCCAAAACGAGCGTTCCGACGCCGTTGCGAGTGCCCGATGTGCCGACCGATGCTTCCGTTTCGCGGGCACGTCGATCGCAACCCGAGCGCGAGCTGCCAACCGTGACGGATGTCGCTGCGGAACGTCCCCGTCAACCACCGACGGCGGCATTCACCCCCAGCGTTTCCATGAATCCGCTGGAACAAATGGCGGGGATTTCTGATCGGACTCCCGCCGATTTTTCGGCCAACGCTCCACCGCAATATCCTGCCGACGCGGTCGCTCGTCGACTCGAAGGCACGGTGAAGTTAAAGCTGATTATCGATGAAACGGGGCGAGTCGAGCGGGTGGAAATTGTGGATTCCAGTGGCCATAACGCATTGGACCGCGCGGCGGTCGAGGCGGTCCAGGCGTGGCAGGGCCAACCGGCGAAGCGGTATGGCCATCCGGTTGCGTCCGAGGAAGTGTTGCCAATCCGCTTTCGCTTGTAGCGACTCGTGATTAGACAGTGTGTGACCATCACGTCACGCAAGTTGGTCTAAGTCCAATTCGGCCGAGTTTGTTGTGTTGGCCTTTAGCACCATTCTGGCCTGCTCGAGCGCCGTTTCGGAAAGAGTGGCGGTGTTGGCGGCCACGCAATCGCCGGGGATCCAAAGCCGATAACCACGCATGTAGGCATCGTTACCCGTGAACAAGATGCAGATGTTGGTGGCGACTCCGGTGATCACCAAGGTCGTGACCCCCAGATTCTTTAGCAAGATATCCAGCGTGGTACCGTAGAAAGCCGAATGCATTGGCTTTAGCACAAAGTAGTCATCCGATTCAGGCACCAAGCGTTCGACGATCGCTTTACCGCGGACATTGTCCTGTAAACAATGATCGACTTGGCTACGGAAATCGGACTGCCATTTGCCGAAGTTGTCGTTGGCATAGATCACCGGCCAACCTCGCTGGTTGAATCGTTGCTTCAATTTCTGCAGTCGTCTGGCAACTGGCAACGCGAATTCCAGTAGTTGTTCGCCCTCGTCAAATTCCAGGTCGTTGATCATGTCCACGATCAAGAGTGCCGTCGAGGCGCGTTCGGTTTCGCTGAAGTGAGAATCCGAATCCGAATCCGTCAAACTCATACTGCCGTCCTGCGATTCATTGCCATGGTACCGGTACGGATTCGCCACTGTTCAACCTGCTGGAATTGCGAATCCGCTCGCTCGATTAGCCGTCCGTAGTCGAGGCTAAGCAATTCCGGATCGCTCAATGTTTGCAGCATCCGCCACAGTGCACGTTTGCCAAGGATGCCCAGCGAGAGGAATTCGAGGGCTTGAAAGTTGCCGAAATCGCCCGCCGTGGCTCGTCCAAACTTTGGCACCGTCATCTTGGCACCGGCCCATGCGACCGCTTGCTTGACCACACCAGGCATGGCGTCGTATTGCTTGATCAGTTCCTCGAGCTCCGCCTTGTCCTGCTCAATTTCGCTCAACAGGGTTATGGCAAAGTCGCCCAGCGGTTCTCCCTGGTTCTCGTCGATCAATCGATCGATCACATCGGTCGCTGCAACCGCTCCGGCATGATGATCATTTAGGTAGGTCGTTAACAATTCATGATTCATAACACGCAGCCTCGATCTCTGTTTCCCTTAAACGATACGCAATCCATCAAACGGCACGCACTCGCCGCATCGACAACGCGAGGGCGTTCAAAGCATTTTTCAAAACGGTGGAGATGGCAATTGGCGTGCCCATCGCGAACGTGTTGTCCAGATTTTTATTCACCTTCTTTGGCACATCGTATGCAGAATTAAAAGTAGCCTAGGCTTCCAGCCTGGGTTCGAGCCTGGGCCTGGGCTCGAGCCTGGGTTCGATGGGGGCTCCAAGGCTAGAGCCTACGCTACGTTTTAGAACGTCGGCGCTTTGAGGATTGAGACACCCATTGCGGAATCAAAGGTGCGGAATCAAAGGTAACGAGACTTGGTCGATCCACTGCCGCAGCGGTTACTGTGCGTCCAGTTTCGAGCGAGAGAAAGGTACTCGGATGAGCGATTTTACAGTGCATCAAAGTCCGTCGTCGAATGAAAGCCACTCGGCTTCGTCACCGCCGGTGTCGCGAGACTCGCTGGATCGCGGACAATCCGGCACGAACCAATCCGACCAGAAGCAGTCCGACCAGAACCAATCCGACCAGCAGCAGTCCGATGCAGGGCAATCGGGTGACGGCGAGGTTCACGATCTGCAGAGCGTACTGGACCGCGTCGAAGCGGCGGCCAGAGACGAATCCAAAGTCTCGATTGGCGATGTGATGGACCGCCTCGGTAAGCACTCTTTCGCACCGATGTTGTTGTTACCCGGATTGATCATGGTCGCACCCGTGATCGGCGACATCCCTGGCGTCCCCGTGATGATGGGGTTGATCGTGATCTTGGGCAGTGTCCAAGTCGTGATGAAACGCGATCATTTTTGGATCCCAGGTTGGTTAGAGAATCGTAAGGTTAATAGTAGCAAAGTATCCAAGACGATCGGTTGGTTGCGAAAGCCTGCTCGGTTTTTGGATCGCTGGTCCAAAGAACGCTACACGTATCTGGTTGACCATGCCGGCATCTATGTGATTGCAGCGGTCTGTATTGTGATTGCCGCAGCAACACCCGTGATGGAAGTGGTGCCGATGAGTGCCAACGTGGCGGGTGCCGCGATCACCGCATTTGGGCTGGCGATCCTCGCACGTGATGGTTTGATCGCGATGCTGGCAATCGCCTTCTCGCTATTGACTGCCGGACTGTTGATTTATCAATGGATATAGTGCTCAAGTGATGACAAGCCAGTAGCCCTTTTTTCCTCTTGCCAGGAGATAGCTATGTCACGATTAGTTGGTTCGGGGTTTTTGTTGTGTGACGCCACTGCTACTGTCGCTTCCGCGTTGAGCGGAGGGGATAGTGTGGGTTTGTTTGCGGTGACGCTCGTCTCGTCGATCGGTTTTGCATTGATGTCCCAGACGGTTCGGTCTCTGCTCTGGCCAAGCTATTTCTGGGATGCCACTGATTCACCGTAACGTGGTTCGGACGTGGGGAGCAAGTGTTTCATGGCTTGCTTCGCCGCGAAAAAGGTAGCGAGTATATGGGTTGGTGTCCCCCTTGCTTGGCATCCTAGTTGCATGTGATTCCGATCATATCGATCGGTTTTGCTGTTCCCCGTACTAGGATCTTCTTTGATGCCACAATCCAATCGAATTGCTCGCCGTTCCGTGGTCGTCATCACGGGAGCATCTGCAGGCATTGGCCGTGCTGCGGTACGGCATTTTGCCAAACAAGGGTACGACGTCGGCTTGATCGCGCGGGGCGAACAGGGGCTTTTGGCTGCCGCTGACGAAGTGCGTCGATTTGGGGGCCGCGCGTGTCATGTGGTGTGCGATGTCGCAGATGCGGAAGCGGTTGAGTCGGCGGCCGCACAGATCGAAAGCGAACTTGGGCTGATTGACGTGTGGGTCAATAATGCGATGGTTTCCGTCTTTTCGCCGGTTGCGGAAATGGAGCCGCATGAATACAAGAGAGTCACCGAAGTTTCTTATTTGGGTTACGTCTACGGTACTTTGGCAGCGCTGCGGCGGATGCGAAGGCGTGATCACGGCACGATCGTTCAAGTTGGTTCGGCATTGGCCTATCGCAGTATCCCACTTCAGTCCGCCTACTGTGCTGCGAAGCACGCCATCGTGGGGTTCACCGATTCGCTGCGATGTGAATTGATTCATGATCAAAGCAATGTGCATGTCACCGTAGTGCATATGCCCGCGGTCAATACACCTCAATTCGAGTGGGTAAAATCGCGATTGCCCAACAAGTCTCAGCCCGTCCCGCCGATCTTCCAACCCGAAATCGCGGCCGATGCGATCTTCTTTGCCGCTCATCACCGGCGCCGCGAGGTGTGGGTGGCACGCTCGGCGATAGGGTCAATTCTGGCACAAAAGTTTGTCCCAGGCCTGTTGGATCACTACTTGGCCAAAAACGGCTTCAAGTCCCAGCAGACGGAAGAACGCAAAGATCCTGATCAGCCTGACAACCTGTATGCCCCGGTGGACGACAATAAGGGTGGCGATTTTGGAGCTCACGGCAGCTTCGACGATCAGGCAAGTGATCAAAGTCCGATGCTAACACTCGTCCAAGCGATGCCTGGACGACATCCGCTCGCGTCCCTAGCCATGTTCGCCGCGGCGGGGGTCATGGCGGGCCGAATACTAAGCTCGTCGCGGTAAATAACATCGTTACCAGCCTCATTCGAAATGAAGTGAATGAAGACGCGCCGCGTTCCAGTCACTTCGTATCTTGGGGGAGCCGGGTTTTGGGAGCAACATGATTTCCGTTGACGTCGGGCGACTTTGGGCATGGAAAATGCAACGATCGAACCAGCATGAATGACATTGGCTTCAAAATGATCTTCGATGGTTGGGCGCCCGTGATTCGGACGCTCGTCCTAGGGACGCTGTCGTATCTCGCGCTTGTCTTTTTGCTTCGTATCAGTGGCAAACGCACGCTTTCAAAAATGAATGCGTTTGATTTGGTCGTGACGGTCGCATTTGGTTCGACCCTCGCTTCGATTTTGACCTCGAGCCAAGTTTCGCTCGTCCAAGGGGTGCTTGCACTCGGGCTGCTAGTGCTGCTGCAGTTAGTCAATACGTTTCTGGCGGTTCGCTATCCCAAGTATCAAGCATTGATCAAAGCCCAGCCCACATTGATCTTTTTTCAAGGGCAATTTCTAACCGATGCGATGCAAAAACAACGTGTCTCGCGAGAGGAAGTGCTTGCCGCGATGCGTCAACACGGAGCCGCCGAACCCAGCGAAGTCGACGCGGTCGTGATTGAAACTGAAGGCTCGTTGTCGGTGCTGACGAAGAATGCGTCGTCGCTTGACGCATTGGACCGCGTCGGCGTTTCGACAAGTGGTTCGTTAGGAAGGCGAAAGGATGCGGCGGAGTCGTCCTCTCGTTAGGTAACGCAATCTTTCGACACCATTCTTTTCCATTGGATCTCACACGGAGCCTTACTGATGCAACGTCGACAACTCGAATTCTTGTCGAATTTCCATGTTGTCGCCGGGAACGAGCGTTCTCAGGCGGCGGTGATGGTGCTTGCCAAAGGCGATACCAAAGGCGGACCCGACAATCGACATGAAAACAGCGATCAATGGCTGTATGTGGTTTCTGGCGAAGGAGAGGCCGTGGTTCAAGACAAACGCTATCCGCTGAAATCAGGGACACTGTTGCTGATCGAGCAGAATGAAACCCACGAGATTATTAATCTTGGCGACAGCCCGCTAAAGACCGTCAATTTTTACGTTCCCCCGGCCTATCGTGGCCGAGAAGGATCGCCGCCGTCGCACGACTGAGTGCGATGGGACGTGAACGGTCCTGTTGCCGGTCCGTCTCTAACTTATCCGCCGATCCGATACCCTGGCATGGTATTTGCCAGTTTGCTTGTTTCATCGGGCATCCTGTTTCGTTTTGCGTGGTCTGGCGTATTGGATGCAATCTTCCAAGCTTCAAACCCCAACCAATAACCAGTCTGAACGATGAGCGACCAACCCAAGCACGGCATGATGGGATCCCGCGGCGTCTCGCGTCCAATGGCCGAAATGGCAATGAAAAAGGGGCAGCACGACGAGCAGGATCACGAACCGAATCACCGAGACGACAACGGCGGCGATCATAGCGGTGGGCATAGCGACGATCATGGGGGCGGGCATGAAATGAGTCATGATGATCGCCTGTCGATGCTGAAAATGCACCACAAGCAAACGTTGTGGATCTACTGGACGCTGCCGATGTTGGGGATCTGGTTGATCTTGGCCCCCTTTAATTTTGGTTACCTTAACGAAGCGTTGTGGGTGGACCCCAGTGGTGGACGGGGACCTTGGTTTGCCGAGGAATCGACGGCCGAGCTTCGTCAGTTGCGTGCATGGTTGATGACCGCCAGCGACGTGATCTCGGGGTTGTTGTTAGTGGTGTTGGGGTGGCGTTCGCTCAAGCCCAATCGTCCCTACAGTCTGTGGGCATGTTGTTTTGTCGGTGTTTGGTTGACGTTCGCTCCGATTCTACTTTGGGCACCCACTGCTGCAGCCTATGTCAACGATTCATTCGTCGGCATTCTGGTGATGGCGCTCACGATCCTGATTCCGGGCATGCCCAACATGATTATGTACATGCAGCATGGGCCGGCGACGCCGCCCGGTTGGAGTTACAACCCGTCAAGTTGGCCGCAACGCTGGTCGATGATCGCCGCCGGGTTTGTTGGCTTTGTTGTTTCCCGTTATCTGGCGATGTTCCAACTGGGTTACATCGACTTTGTTTGGGACCCCTTCTTCGGATTTGAAAGTGGGACCAAGAAGGTGCTCAATTCCAAAATGTCCCACATGTGGCCGATCTCTGACGGTGGGCTTGGTGTGGCGTCGTACACCTTCGAATTTTTGATGGGATACATGGGAAGCCCCTCGCGTTGGCGAACGATGCCGTGGATGGTCGCGTTCTTCGGCATTTTGGTCATCCCGCTGGGACTAACGCATATCGTCCTCGTGATTTCACAACCAGTACTTGTGCATCACTGGTGCGCGATGTGTTTATTGGCGGCGGCGGTGATGTTGCCGATGATCCCGTTGGAAGTGGATGAAGTGGTCGCGATGTTTCAACATGTTCGCCAAGCCAAACAGCGTGGCGATCGTGGTGGATCGCTATGGGCGATCTTTTGGAAAGGAGGCAAAGCAGACGGATGTACTGAAGATGATCGATCCCCTGAGCTAATCGAGATGCCCGAGAAACCGTGGCAGGTGATCAAGGCATCGATTTGGGGGATGAGTTTTCCCTGGACATTAGTGGTTTGTACCGCATTGGGAATCGGCATCATGGCCGCGCCCACTTGGTTCGGGATCGATATCAAAACAACTGCCGCCGATATTGGACATCTCGGTGG
>TARA_R110002073_G_scaffold331551_1_pt1 | contig 12224 bp, 10 predicted proteins | sample TARA_R110002073 | Tara Oceans TARA_R110002073 (sample SAMEA4397174) | marine metagenome | biome: Polar Biome; feature: [DCM] deep chlorophyll maximum layer (ENVO:01000326); material: water (ENVO:00002006), including particulate matter (ENVO:01000060) such as... | depth 40 m
GGGTAAGGAGGTTTTTTGGGAACAAAGCTGCCGGCGCCTGCCGCGACCGCGACGGCAGGGGCTTCAATGATCTCGCCACGGGTCGTTGTCACCCGCCAATGGCCATTATCCTGTCGCGCCAGGGCCTCGGCCTGCTGCCCCAGATGAAAGACCGGTTTGAAGGGACTTGCCTGCGTCATCAGGTCATCGACCAGTTCCTGCCCCGTCACCTGGGGACGGGACGGGATATCGAATATCGGTTTCTCGGGATAAAGTTCGGTACATTGCCCCCCTGGTCGGTCAAGGTTGTCAATCAGGTGACATTTCAAGCCCAGCAGACCCGCCTCGAAGACGGCAAAAATGCCGACGGGGCCTGCTCCTATGATAATGATATCAGTTGTTTCCACCTGTTGTTCCATTACGCCACCTCCCGTTTGATATCCCAAAAAAATCAATAATGAATAATAATTACTCCAACTCATTTGCCAATTCTTCTGAACTATGTAACCATTAGTCCATAGGGATATGCAATGAAAAACGAATATAATTTTCACAGGATTTCACAATGATGACTCACCCCAACCACATGCGGGCCGGTCTGATCCTTGTTCTCTTTTTTATCAGCACGCTCACCATAACATTCACAACTGCCCAGGCCACGACCTGGATGGTCGGTCCTGATTATGCCACCAAAACTTTCCGTGACGCCATTCGCCTTGCCCGGGATGGGGACACCATCGGCCTTATGGCGGGGCTTTATGAAAATGATTTTGCCACCATCACCCAAAACAACCTGACCATTGAGGGAATTGGCGGTTACGCCCATATGAAGGCCACAGGCCCCATCCCCAACCGCAAAGCAATCTGGGTCATTCGCGGGCAAAATGTCGTTCTCCGCAATATTGAGTTTTCCGGCGCACATGTCCCGGACAGGAATGGCGCAGGCGTTCGGTTCGAACGCGGCAGCCTTACCGTCGAAAACAGCTTCTTTCATGATAATGAAATGGGGCTGATGACCAGTCGAAACCCGACGGCAACCCTACGGATTGTCAAGTCCGAGTTCAGCGCCAACAGCCAGGATTATACGGCGACAGGGAAATTATCCCACAATATCTATGTGGGGGCCATTTACAGTTTCACGCTGGAAGACAGCATATCCCGCGGGGCCCGATATGGCCATGCCGTCAAAAGCCGGGCCCGGACAAATATCATTCGCAACAACCGCATCTTTGATGAAGGACAGAACGGTGAAGCAGCCGCCAGTTATCTGGTTGACTTGTCCAATGCCGGGGTAGCCCATATAGAAAACAACTATTTCCGCCGCACCGCCGGCGCCCAAAACAACGTTGTCATCAGTTACGGGGCGGAACATCAACCCTATGATGACAATCAGCTCATCATCAAGAATAATTATGCAGAAAGCATAAACAGAACCATGTATCTTTTGCGCAATCACTCCAAAGTCACACCCGATTTCAATAACAATGAGCTTGTCGACATTAAAGGCCTGGAAGCCGGCGCCGTCAAACGACAAAGTTTCTGGCGCAGAGTCAAAAACTGGATTTTTAACTAACTCTCCCTTAAAACATATGGCGTAAGAAACAGAAAAAATAGAAATAGAATGTAACCCCATGCAGAAGTTATTCCTGTTTATCATAGGCGCCATTATTTATGGGTCCCTGTTTCCCTTCACATTCAGTGCCCTGGACAGTGCCGCGCGTTGGCAAACATTATTACGGGACAGTTTCGCCCCTTTCACCTCCCTGGGGGATATTCTGGGAAATATTGTCCTGTTCATGCCCTATGGCTATCTTGCCCTGGCCCCAAAAGAATCAAGCCTCCGCAAAAAACCGTCTTATTTGAAATACTTCCTTTATGGGCTCGTTTTAGCCTTCGTCATTCAGGTCGTTCAGGTCTATATTCCGGCCCGGTCCCCGGCAATGGCAGACGTATACTGGAACGGTGTGGGTATTCTCGCCGGCTTTGCCGCGCATCATTTGACACAGCGTTACTTTCCAGGGCTGTCCTTCACCACTGCCCGCAACACACCGGCCCTGCTGGCGCTCTGCTGGCTGCTTTACCTTCTGTTTCCTTTTATCCCGTCGCTGGATTTTCAGGCCATCAAGAACAGCATCAAGCCGGTGCTGCTCACCCCGGATTTTCGCTGGCACGCGTTTATCATCAGTACAACCGGCTGGCTCCTGTTCGCACATTTTACCAGAAATCTGTTTCTCGGCAGCTGGTTGAACCCCCTGAGACTGCCTCTAATCGCCCTGCTGAGCCTGCCGCTGCGCATGATTATTATCCAAAACAGCCTGACCCTCAGCGATCTGTCCGCCGTTCTCTTTGCCATTGTGATATGGATCGTCTTTCAGGGGCAGAAAATCGATCGGGGTAAAGGCCTTGCCGCCTTGCTCGCCGTCAGCATCACGATATACAGCATTGGTTCCCTGGATTTCTCGAGCCAGTTTTCCAGTTTTTACTGGGTGCCCTTTTCCGGGTTTCTGGACGGTAATCTGTTCACCAATACAAAGTCCCTGTTCTTTAAGGTTTTCCTGTTTGGCAGCCTGGTCTGGCTGGTAAAACTGCATTGGCCGACGTTACGGCTTAAAACATTCTGGCTGTTTCTCTTTATTCTTCTACTGGAACTGATCCAGATCACCATGCCCTCCCGCACGGCAGAAATCACGGATCCGGTTCTGATCTTGCTGTTATCTCTCCTTATTCAGGTCAGAAGTACAACACACAGGCGCAATGAGACATCCTCCCCGGAAGACCTTGTTTCGCCAGCTCCCGTGACGGATGCCCCCACCTCTCAACCGCCTGCCCCCGGCAGCAAGAGAAATCTATTGTCTTTCTGGGGCAGTCTTATTGTCATCACCGCCCTGCTTGCCATTCTGATCAGACTACCCGGCGTGCCCTATAATGTCAGGGAGCTGTTCCGCCTGGACGGCAGCATCATTGCCATTCTGCCTTTCACCTGTTTCATCCTGTGGTTCGGCATGAGCATCCCCTGGATCAGCCGCAGAATGCTGACCCATCCCAACTTCCATTTTGTCTTTTTCCCGCTTTGGGTCATTGCCGCAGGACTGATCAGTTACAGTCTCCTGAAAATAAGCGTCACTGAAGAGGCCCTGGATGATATTGTCGGGTCCAGTAACATATACTGGTTTGTCACCAACCGGGCGATCTGGGGCGATGCCGGTCTATGGCTCAGTCAGCTTCTGCCCTTCCCCGCCCTGTGGAATGGTCTGGAAGAAATCGTCCGTTTCCTCGCTCTGTTTTCACCGCTTACCTTCTTGTTGAGCATGTTTTACACGACAGGTGATCTGATCAAGAAATATAACATTCAAGGTGCGACAGCCAAGCTGCGCCTGACCCTGCTCAGCCTGGGACTGAATCTCCTCTATGCCCTGCCATGGTTTTATCTGTGTAAAGTGATCGCCTTTGATCATTCAAGCACAGATAACCTCAATGAACTGATCGCGCGCCAAGGGGTGTTGGGGGGCGGAGGAACGGCGCTTTACGGGTTGATTATTCTGTTAACCCTGAACAGCGTCTGGGTCCGGCAAGCCCGGGTCCATTGGTTATTGAAAGGCGTCAGCATTGCCGGCGCCGGGGTCCTATGCTGGTTCCTGCTCAATATGGGGCTCGAACCGGAAGTACAGAAATATGGCCTGACATTTTCAGGGGTCGATTTCCTGCTTGGACCCGACAGAAAAAACCGGTTGGATGAAACGATTTTATTCGGACGCTGGATTTTTCTTTATGTGGGCTCTATTACTATATTGGCTTGGGGCATGCGATTTGATGCGAAATCACTCCTTCCCCAGAAGAAACACAAAGAAAATAGAAAGTATTATGGATAAAGAGACATTTAACGATTTCATTACACTGGTTACGGATGTCTGGGAATATGGTGTCTTCGGCATCGACATCGGCAAAATTATGTTTGCCCTGTTGGTGTTTTTCTTTTTCCTGTTCATTCGGGGCCTGTTCAGTCAATTTGTCGTCAATCGCATCAAGGCACTGACCAAAAAAACCAAGACCGAAATTGATGACATGGCTATTGAAGCCCTGGAACACCCCTTGCGGTTTGTGCCCATCGTCATCGGGGTTTTCCTCGCCACGGAACTCCTGTCTCTGGATGAAACCCTCCAGCAAGGTGCCTATAACCTTAACCGTTCCCTCATCACCTTCAATATATTCTGGGCGATCTACAAAATGGTCGGCCCCCTGAGCCAGACATTTGGCGGTCTGCGTGGTATTTTCACCGAAAGCATGATTGTATGGATGATCAAGGCCCTGCGCGCCCTGGTTTTCTTTATGGGCGCCGCCGCCATTCTGGAAATCTGGGGCATCAAAGTGGCCCCGCTGATCGCCGGCCTTGGCCTGTTTGGTGTCGCGGTTGCCCTTGGGGCGCAGGATCTGTTTAAAAATCTGATCGCCGGTCTTTTCATCATTGGCGAAAAACGTTTCCATCCCGGTGACTGGGTAAAGGTGGACGGCATTGTCGAAGGCACTGTCGAGGAAATCGGCTTTCGCACCACCACCATACGACAGTTTGACAAAGCGCCGGTTTTCGTCCCCAACGCCAAGCTTTCAGACAATGCCGTCATCAATTTCACCCGCATGACCCACCGTCGGATTTACTGGAAAATCGGTCTGGTCTATCACACCACCATCGAACAGCTGAAGGAAATTCGCCAGAGAATAGATGATCATGTCATGAACAGTGCGGATTTTGCCCATCCGCCAGAAGTGCCCACCTTCGTCCGGGTAGACAGTTTCAACGACAGTTCCATTGATCTTATGCTCTATTGTTTCACCAAAACCACCAACTGGGGGGAATGGCTGGAAATCAAAGAAAAACTGGCTCTGGAAATCAAGACTGTAGTCGAAGACGCCGGCAGCAGTTTCGCCTTTCCAAGTCAATCTGTCTATCTGGAAAGTATGCCCGACAGCCCGGAAAATTTCCCCCTGCCACAAAAAATAGAGGCAACCTGAATTCACCGGCGGATTTTTTAAGAGAATAGAAAGTTTTTCCCCTTAAGGGTTAACATATGATCCATCCAGCTCATAAAAAGCATGCGCCAGCCACGGCCCGAAACCAAGCTCCCATTCTGGACGTTCTTAAAGAATGTTTGCCAGACCATGGGACTATTCTTGAAATTGCCAGCGGCACCGGTCAACATGCGCCCTATTTTATTGCTCAACTGCCCGGACATTACTGGCAGCCCAGTGATCCCGACAAAGACAACCGCAACAGCATCAGCGCCTGGTGGTGGGAAAAGCAATTCAAGAATATATTGCCCCCGCTCAATATTTCCACGGATGATGATCCCTGGTCAGTTGAAAGCCAGGATTTACCTTTGGCCATTACGGCGATTGTCTGCATCAATATGGTTCATATATCGCCCTGGACATCAACCATTGGCCTGTTCAAAGGCGCGGCGCGCATTCTGCCCCCGAAAGGGATATTATATCTCTATGGTCCCTACAAGATCGACGGCGTCCATACCGCACCAAGCAATGAACTTTTTGATATCAGCCTGAGAGACCGCAACCCGGAATGGGGCATCCGCGATCTTACCGAAGTCCAGAAACTCGCCCGGGACCATGGCTTCTCTTGCGTTAAAACCGTTGATATGCCCGCCAACAATCTTTCCGTTATTTTCAAGAAAGACTGACCTGCGTTTTTGAGAAAAGCCGGTCACAGTCCACACTCTCCAGATCAAGGTCAAAATAAGCTTTCAGAATGCGCTGCAAGTCCTGTCCGTCTGCTATAACGTGATCCGTTCGGCCTGCCGGTGTAATCCGGGAAAACATGGCCTGAAGAATAAGGAAGGTTTCCCTTTTCGTGATCCTGGACATCACCAATTCCCGGACAAATTTCGATTCCGGGTGACAATTGGTGTAATAATTGGCCACGACAAAATCACTTTCGGTGTAGCTTCCTTCATCAAAATGGTAAAGTGTGAAATAAGCCCCGTCCTTAACGATCTCAAGCTGATATTCTCCCTGTTTCAATGCCTTGACCCGGTATCGTGCGCCGTTGACGCAGGTGACTTCCGCGCCGCTCAATGGCATGGGCACCAAAGGGGTATAGGCCCCAAAACCAACATCAACCAGATATGTCTCTGCCGCCAATGTGACCAAAGTGACCCGGTGGCTGCGCGGGACATCAGCATCCCGGCCGTACACCACTCTTGCGAGTTTCGCCCGAACCTCGAATCCCAGATCCTGCAAAACATCAAACAGTAATCTGTTATGTTCAAAGCAGTATCCCCCGCGCCCCTGCGTCACAATTTTATGCGTAAGATCATCCAGATTCAGAGACAGAATTCCTGTCGGATCAAGTAAAATAGCCAGATTATTAAAGCTGTAGGCCGACAGATGCTTTGCGGTAATATTCTGTAGGAATGTCAGTTGATCCGGTCCGAGTGTTATATCCAGACCGTTCAAATAGGTTTGTGTTGTCGTCTTCATCCTGGCACCTCAACGTTAATCAATAATATTCCGAGCACCAACAAACCGGCGCCGACAAGTTTTTGCGGAGTGACCACCACCACCGGCATATCAAACCAGCCATAATGTCCCGCCAACAGGGAAATCAGCAACTGACCGCAGAGTACGCCCACCATCACCCCAGGCACTCCCATCTGTGGCATCAACCAATAAACCCCCGTCAAGGCGGCCGCGCTAAGCAGGCTGCCCGCCCCCCAGAGATAAACCGGTATGGCCCGCAAGGTCATCATCGACGGCAACTTGACACCCGTTGTCAAAACCACTGTCGCCATAATCGTCGCGCTGACCACAAAAACCACCAAGGTGGCAAACATCGGATTCCCGAGCAAGCGCCCCAATTGTCCGCTCATCCCGCTTTGCAGCGCTATGCCCATGCCACAGGCCAGCGCAATTGATATCATGGTGATAAAATTCATAAGGGCCACGCTAACAGCCCTTCTGCCTCACCGCCTTAACATATGTTGAGAGCGGCAAATTATTCGAAATTTTTGCGGATACGGCTCAGCTGTGTCGGTGTGATCCCTAGTCGTGAAGCGATATGGTGCAGCCTGACCCGGCCCAGAATATTGGGATATTGAGCAATAAACTCGAGATAGCGTTGCGGACTGTCACTGCCCAGCAACGCCAGTTCCTGCGGTTCCTTCTCCATCACCCAGTTTTTCTCGAGATAAAGGATATGATACCATTTCAAATCTTCACATTCAGAAAGAAGGCCGCGATATTTATCATGATCAATACGGATCACAACACTGTCTTCCAAAGCCTGAATGGCCAGCCTTGATTCTTCTCCCCTTAACAAGGCGATTACACTTGCCGGGAACCGTCCTTCATCAAAAAAGTTTTTGGTGATCTCCTTGTCAAAATTCTCTCCCCCCAGGGCATAGGCGCGAAAGATACCCTGGCAGACAAAATAAAATTCCCGCGGAATATCCCCGATTTGCAACAGATGAGCATTCTTCTCCATCTGCTCCAGACGGCAGATGCCCTGCAGCCGCGCCCAGGTCGCGGGGGTCAGTTCATAATAGGCATCCATGACGGATTTGAGATGATCAAAAGCGAGCGCTCTTTGCACGCAATTCTCCTTGTACGCATCAGGGCAATCAGATATTCGGACAAAAGTCCCGTCCCTCCACCCGTAATATTTGATCATTTTTATAGGCCAAAACAAGCGGGAAATCCACTTGAAACAACCCCGCCAGACAAGGAGAAATTGACAAACACCATATCCTGCATTAGACAATTAACCGCGGTACAGTTCCCGGCCACTCGCGGCGAAAGCTATGGTGAAAACTGTTTTTTAAAGTCAGATCATATTTAAACGATGTGACCAGTGGCAATGCGAGTCCCATCAGTATTTCACATCACAGAGGAAATATGATGCCCCAGAATACCCCGCCATCACCCCGGAGCTTGTTCGAAAATCTGAAACGGGAACATCCGTTCGAGCCCGTCTCCGTCACCGGAACAATACCGGCCTTTCTCAGAGGAACCCTCTATCGCAACGGTGTCGGCCTGTTTGAGCAATTTGGTCGCCGCTATACCCATGTCTTTGAGGGCGATGGCGCCATCAGCGCTGTCCGGGTCGAAGGCGATCAATCGCTGGCCGCCGTCCGGCTCGTCGAAAGTGACGGCCTTAGGGCAGAGCGCGAAGCCCAACGCCATCTGAGTGGCTCGGCCGCGCGCTGGTCCACCCGCATCCGGGCGAACTTCACCGGCCGCAGTAAAAATAACGCCAACACGCATGTCGTCTCCTGGCAGGATCGCCTCTTCGCCCTGATGGAAGGCGGCAAACCGACAGAAATAAACCCGGATACGCTGGAGACAATCGGGGAAAGTGATCTTGAAGGTGAAATTCCTGGTGCTTTCTCCGCCCACCCCCACCGCGTGGAAAGCCGGAAAGCTCTTTATAACTTTGGCCTGCGTTATGGAAAACAGACCCAGATAGATCTTTTCACCCTGCCCGACACGGGACCCGCCAGAAGATTAGGCGCGCTGCCACTCGACCATCCGGTGATGGTGCATGATTTTATTGCGTCCGATAACCATCTGATCTTTTTCATTGCGCCGGTATCGATCAGTATCTGGCGCCATATGGTGGGGTTTGGCGATTTCGCCGACAAGCTGAAGTGGTCCCCCGCTCTCGGCACAGAAGTCATTATCGTGCCAATCGACAGACCGGACCAGCCAATACGTTTTTCTGTAGAAGCGTTTTTCGCCAGCCATTTTGCCGGCGCCTATGAAGAAGACGGTCATCTGGTTATCGACTATATTCACTATCCCGATATCAGTCTGATCACGGTTCTGGAAGATGGTCTTGGCATGACCTGGACGGACAAGTCACGCCATGTTCATGGCGCCCTGCATCGCGCCCGTATCAACATCGCGCACCGGACGTTCACCACGACCCCCCGCTGGGACGGCTTGTGTGAATTTCCCCACATCAATCCAGCCCGCGAAGGAGGGAAATACCAGGTAATCTGGCTGCAGACGGCCTGCTATATAGAGGACTGCCTGCGTTCTGAAATAAGTCGCATTGATGAAAATGGGGGGGTGATAACCTACACCCTGCCCCCTGGTCAGTTCTGTAGCGAACCGGTCCCGGTCATGCCCCTGCACTCTCGGGAGGATGAAGGATCAATTCTTACCCTGGTCTATGACTGTCATGACCAGAAATCCCATATCCTTATTCTTGATGCGACAGATCTCGTGGAACAGGCCCGAATACAGCTTTCCCAGGTCATCCCGCTGACCTTCCACGGCAGTTGGGTCGGAGAAACGCCCCCTGACCCGCTGCGTGATTAGCCGTTCAGGGTATCCTGAAAGCGGATGGGCTGGCCGGTGGCTTCATCGGCCAGTTCATCATACCACATGACTTTCTTGCCACGGACAATCGTCCCCACGGGCTTGCCGGTGATCTGACGACCCGTGAAGGGGCTCCAGCCGCATTTGCTCTGCAACCAGTCTTCGTCAATTGTCCATTTCTTTTTCAGGTCCACAAGGGTCATATCCGCATCATATCCCACTGCCAGGCGGCCCTTACCCGCAATGTTGAAAACCCGCGCCGGGCCGGCACTGGTCAGATCCATCAGGCGTTCAATTGACAAGACTCCCTTGTTGACCTGATCCAGCATCAACGGCAACATGGTTTGTACGCCGGGCATGCCGGACGGGCTCTGCGGATACGGCAGATCCTTCATTTCCTTTTCATGAGGCGCATGATCGGACCCCAGAACATCAACGATTCCGACACTGAGCGCCTTCCACAAACCGATGCGTTCCTTTTCATCCCGGATAGGCGGGTTCATCTGGGCATAGGTGCCCAGTTGTGCGTAGCATTCTGGCGCCGACAAAGTCAGATGCTGCGGCGTTACTTCCACTGTCGCTACATCCTTATAGGCGGCGAGCAGCGCCATCTCGTCTTCGGTGGTCACATGCAAAACGTGAATACGGCGACCGGTCCGACGGGCGAGGTCAAGAATACGGTCCGTCGCCTTATAGGCGGTATCCTTGTCCCGCCATACCGGATGTTGCGCCACTCCGCCGTCTTCCGACAGGGGTTTTCGTTCCAGGAGCCTATCTTCATCTTCGGCATGAATGGCGATGCGGCGGGTGCCATTCGACAGAATATCCGCCAGCATCTGGTCATCGGACACCAGAAGATCACCGGTGGAAGACCCCATAAATATCTTTACCCCACAACAGCCGGGCAATCGTTCCAGTTTGTCGAGCCGCTTGGCATTTTTAGCCGAGGCCCCTATGTAAAAAGCGAAATCGCACCACATCCGGTTGGTGCCGCGCGTGACCTTGTCGGCCAGCGCCTTGGCGGTTGTTGTCGCGGGGCTCGTGTTCGGCATTTCAAAAACCGCCGTCACGCCCCCCATCACCGCTGCCCGGCTGCCACTTTCCAGATCTTCTTTGGTTTCAGCCCCCGGTTCGCGGAAATGGACCTGGGTATCAATGACGCCTGGTAACAGGTGTAAACCAGTCGCATCAATCACTTCTGTGGCGTCTACATTATCCAAATGACCAATCGCAACAATGATATCATCCTTAATGGCGACATCCGCTGGCTCCGTTCCGTTATGGGACACGCAGATTGCGTTTTTAATAAGAATATCAATCGACACTAGAATAACCCCTCTTTTTAAGTTACAGTTAAAGACATACTCTTATTTAACCAAGTCAACAAGATTTTCCTCAGGTTCCCGTGGAAACTCAAAGTCAGGAAGTGATTAAATGAGTAACGACAGTCAAATTCTATTTTGTTTCGGGTCACGGCCAGAACTCATAAAATTGGCCCCCGTTTATCACAACTTAAAATCCCATTTTAACATCACGCCCCGTCTGTGTGATACCGGTCAGCAAAAAGACCTTCTGGCTGACCTGTATCAGGAACTGGACATTACGGCGGACATCCGGCTCTCCGTGATGAAGTCCGGCCAGAGCCTTGATCAGCTGATCGCCACACTCACCGCCCAGCTTCCCGAGGTGATAAAGCGTCTGCATCCGGACCTGGTTGTTGTCCAGGGCGACACGGCCAGCGCCTTTACCGCCGCCATGGTCGCCGGGGGACAGAATGTTGCCGTTGCGCATGTAGAAGCGGGTCTGCGTACTTATGATATCACATCTCCCTTTCCGGAGGAAATATACCGTCAGGGCATCTCCAAAATCGCCGCCTGGCATTTTTGCCCCACGGAACAGGCCCGGCTGAATTTATTGAAGGAAGGCCACCCTGAAAACCGGATTTTCGTGACCGGCAACACCGTGATAGACATGATACTCCGGCAGAAAAATACATCCCCCCCCATTCTGGCCGGCCGGGACGGGAAACGGCCCTATTTCCTGATCACCCTGCATCGGCGGGAAAGCCAGGGAGAGCCCTTGCGCAACACGTTGGCGACCCTGATGGAATTCGCCATAACTAATCCGGCCTATGACCTTGTCATGCCCCTACACCCCAATCCGGCCACCTCTACCGTGGTCCAGGAGATGCTGGGCCGCCACGACAATATTTTTCTGATTGATCCACTGCCCTACCCCAAATTTGTCGCCCTGATGTCGGGCGCCTTCGCCATTATCACCGATTCCGGCGGCATACAGGAAGAAGCCCCGTCATTGAACGTTCCCGTGATTGTGGTGCGCACGAAAACAGAACGCCCGGAAGGCGTAGAAAATGGGTGCTTGCGCCTTGCAGGAACCGAACGAGCCACCATATTACAGGAACTGGACTTGCTCATTCATGACAAGGCGCATTATAAGAGTATGCAGACGGCTGAAAATCCCTTTGGCGATGGCCATGCCGCTGAAAGAATTGCTCATCACCTGAAAGACATCGCAGAAAGTTACCATACCTGATTATGACCGCATCCCATCCCGTTCCCGTCCCACTGAACAACCGGGCGATCCTGACCCTTGGCGGACCGGACCGCAAAAAGCTGCTGCAGGGCATTATCACCAATAATGTGGATAAAATTGCGCCAGGCCAGATGATTTATGCCGCCCTGCTGACGCCGCAGGGGAAATATCTGTTTGATTTTTTTCTGTCCGAATTCGATGAGGTGCTGTTTCTCGACTGCGAAGCGGACCGGGCAACGGATCTTTTGCGCCGCCTGATGATGTATAAACTGCGCGCCGATGTGGAAATAAAGGATGTCAGCGCCCTATACAGGGTCGTGGCGGGACAAGGTATTGGGGACGCTTTTGATAAAGCCTGTCCC